>Ga0116176_10000217_pt1 | contig 48018 bp, 50 predicted proteins | sample AD_STIC08_MetaG_FD_89803 | JGI IMG/M metagenome (GOLD analysis project Ga0116176, IMG submission 89803) | Active sludge microbial communities of municipal wastewater-treating anaerobic digesters from USA - AD_STIC08_MetaG | ecosystem: Engineered > Bioreactor > Anaerobic > Digestate | place: USA...
ACAGAAACCGTTAACATTGTACTGGCACCAAGCAATGAAGGAGTTTCCATAAATATAGCTTATTCATCTTTAACCTCCTCAAACTAATAAATATATGAAAAAAGTTTCTCTATTTTTTTCTCTGACGTTATTCATTTCTCTATCTGGGTTATTGGTGTATAGGGGTGTAGAAGCTGATTACTGGTGTGGGGAATATAGTGGGCCAGGAAATGGGGGAATTCTACAAGCAGTGAATATTACCCATGTAACACCGAATGAAGAAATAAAAATAAGTGTATCTGGAAGTTTGGGCTGGAAAATGTGCCACTGTCAATACCCTGCTGGTCCAGGTGCTCTTCCAGATACCTATCCTTTTGCCAATGTGGAAACAGACACTGAGCCGTCAAGAACGGCTACGATTATTAGTGGTCCTCCAGGATTAAAAGATAAGACTATAACTTTAAATATATCTCCAGAAGGGAGTGACGGGTCTTGTGACCCATATAGCGAAGGTTCCGTTTCGCGTTATAACGGAAGTGGAACTTTTGATGTTTCTCATTTGCCAAATGATACTTACTCTATAGTGGTAGCAGTAAAAGGGCCTGCTACAAGTACAAAACCAGGTATTTTTACTATTTCTCGCTCTACTCCCTCCCCAACTGTTACTCTTAACGCAAATCCCACTACTGTTGAATCTGGAAAAACTACAAAACTTACATGGAGTTCAACGAATGCGACATATTGTAACGCAGTTGAGGGTCCTTTTTCTACGGGAGGCGCTCCAAACAATAGCGTAGGCGTTACATCAGGCACACTAACAGCAAGGACAACCTTCGTGATTTTTTGTTCGGGGCCAGGTGGCACCAAAACAGCAAGTAAGACAGTAGATGTTACTCAACCCGAGCCACCACCGGGAGGTGTCTGCTCATCAATAAAAGTGACTTCAGACTTACCTACGAATTGGATGATAGGAGGGCCACAGAGTGGAGGATATATTTTATCTCCATTATATCCAGATTTTGTATTGAATGACTTAGTTACTAAAGCGGGCGGAAAAGACCTTCCAGAAGGAGAATATGATATTTTGTCCGACTCATCTCCTAATGGATGGGAATTGTTAACGGTGTCTCCAAATAGATTTCAGCAATGCAATCCTGGAGAATCAATAGTATGGACATTGACTCATAATAAAAATGGTAAATGTGGTAGTGCAAACGGTGGAACATTTTCATCTGCACCAACCACCAATTTGTGCAATTCAAACAATGCTTCTGAAGTCATTTTGGTGGGCTCAACCTGGAAATGGTCCTGTTCAGGTATTTCTGGGGGTACTACCGCAAGTTGCAGTGCCTATAAGCCAGCGGGCGGACAAATAACGGTAGATTTGAAAGGAAAAGAGACGGGTTCATATGCCTATGGAGATAGTGTGATTTTGACTGGAGGAAATAAAAGTATTGATTTACAGTGGACAACTACTGGATCTCCAAAAACTTGTACCGCATCGGCTGTTCCATCTCTTGGAGCTTGGAGCGGAGGAAAGAACGCTAATGCTACTAATGTACAAACCGGGATTTTAAATGGAACTGAAGAGAGAACTTATACCATTACTTGTTCAAAAGATGGTGACTCTGCAACAGATAGCTTGGTCGTATACGTGGGATCTGCTCCTTTGCCGACTGTAACTCTTACAGCTAATCCAAACCCTGTTCTTTATGGACAACCCACAACGCTTACTTGGGGATCTACTAACGCTAATTCGTGCCGTGTAACTCAAGGGGCTGGCTTTGAAATTGTAGGAGGCGCTACATCTGGAAGCGATCAGTCAGAAAACATTTATGCTTCTCCTGGAACTTTTGGTATAGAGTGTACCGGAGATGGAGGAAAAGCATCAGCATCTACGGAAGTGAAGATAAAACCCGAATGTTTACCTGCAGGTCAGACAGTAGGAGTTGGACAACCTGCCACTCTAACCGCACGTGGAGGCAATCCATATCCAACAGGAACTGCATATAGTTGGACATCTGCTGGGGGGACGCCTAGTAGAGGTACAGGATCTCCATATTCGGTAACGTACGGAACTGAAGGAGTTAAGACAGTAACTGTTACAAGCGATGGTATGACTTCTAGTGCGTGCACAGTAACTGTAACCCCACCTTCTTCCACTACTGGCACGATAGTCGTGAGTTCAATTGATGGGAACGGGAATCCTTTGCCGTCTACCTGGACTATTACAGGACCAGAGACAAGAACTGAAATGAGACGTGTTACGGATAAAACATATGAGAATATGCCTGTAGGCACTTACACCATTTCAGCAGGAGCTCTAAATGGTTACAAACTAACAATACTTCCTGAAACTTCACAAAATTTATTTGCGGGTAAAGTGATTACTTTTACACTTCAGTACAAACTCACAGACCCCTCTCAACCAGATGATGATGACGAAGGTCCATTTGTTCATTTGACTGTAAATGATAAAAAAGAAGCAATAGTTCATATTGATTCAAACGCAAATCTTAAATGGACGACGGGTGGTGTGGTGGAAGGAACGTGTAATGCATCTGATGAAAAAGGAGGTGTTTGGGTAGGCTCCAAGGCAAATGAAGGATATGAATTATATATACCCAGAAGGATAGATAAATATACTCTCACTCTTACCTGTTTAGATGGAAAGAGAAATAGTATTTCTGACTCAGTTACAATTACTGTTACAGACGAACTTCCTCCGACACCGATTGGTCCTGGAATAGAACTACCAATAATTACAGAGTGCAACGATGGATTGGATAACGATGGAGATGGGTTAATAGACCACTGGTCTGTAGCTCCTGATAAAGATAAAGCTGACCCAGGATGTTCAAGTCCTCTAGATCCTAGCGAGCTTGATGATCCAGATCTTAGAGAAATTTAAGAGAATTAAAGGATAAAAATACGCGTCACGCCCAGTTTCTGGACGTGGCGCTTTCGTACTTGCTTTTTTTGCAAGAAATAGTATATTAGTGACAGAAAAGTGAGGGACTAAACCCTCGCTCAACTGCTCTTTGAGAAGAGCAAGGAGAAAGAGATGAGAGTTCTGAAACTTTTTGCGGTCGTTTTCGTGATGATGATGACGGCCAGCGTCGCCGTCGCCCAGGAGCCGGTGGAGTTCTCGCCGGCCCAGGAGATCTCGCCCGGAGTGTGGATGGCGCAGACCATCTCTCCAGAAGACTTCGGCTCCTGTATTCCAAATGAGGAGGTACTTTGTCTACAGAGAGGACGTTTCACCATCTACGTAACTGTAGACTGGTACGACGAAGACTACTTCTTCGGCAAGGTCCAGCACAGACTATCCGACACGTCTGGGACATTTTACTTTTACAGCCTCGACAACACAGAGATAGTTCTGAAGATCCTTAACGGTTGTTGGCTTAACGGCCGTTACTGGATCTTCATCACCGGCCTGACCGATCGGCCGATCGTCATCTCAGTGATCGATGAGTTTACAGACACGATTACTGAGTACTCTACGATGGGAGGGTATCCTCTTGTCTGGAGGGACACGGAAGTAGGTTTTCCGTGTCTGAACTAACTCTCCACGATCGGCTCATCGACGCTCTTCTCTCAGTCGCCCCAGGGCTCACGCCCCGGGGCGCTTTTTCTATCCCCAAGGTTAAACCTCGAGGTTTAACCTTGGGGTCATAGCTGGGTTTTGCTTTTTACTGCAAGAAAGTGTAAGTTTGTGGCAGAAGTAATCAGCGGGAGATAAACTCTCGCACAACGGCCCTTTCGGGCAAGGAGGTTGAAATGAGAATTCAGAAGATGTTCGGGCTCGTGTTCGTGGTTTTCATGGCGGTAATGACGACAAGCGCCGCCGTCTGCCAGGAACCGGCGTTCTCGCCGGCCCAGGAGCTTGCTCCCGGGATCTGGTTGTCTCAGACAATTTCTCCGGAGACTACCAGACCGTGCGTCCCCGATGAGTATACGCTCTGCTTCCACGATGGCCGGTTCAGTGTAGTAGTCACTGTCGACTGGATGAACGAAGACGGTGGGTGGCCTGCTACAGTTCAAAACCGGATCTCTGATGTCTCCGGTACCTATTGGTTTTACAGTCCATACAACATCGAGGTAGCGGTAAAGATGTTGGATGGTTGTTGGATCAACGGCCGTTACTGGGCCTTTGTCTCAGTAATGTCCGATCAGCCCATCATGCTCGAGATCAGAGATATCGAGACGGGGATGCGCTCCGTCTACATCACATTCGGAGGGCGCCCTGCCTCTTGGGGAGACACCGAATACGGTTTTTGGTGTCTCTAGAGATTCGAAAACCATCTATCCGCCGCCTCGGTCCTCCGAGGCGGCTTTCCCTACCAAGGTTAAACCTCGAGGTTAAACCTTGCGATCATAACGGGTTTTTGATATTGTGTAGTCACAAAACCGAAGAAAGCAGGCATCCCGGTAAATCGGGAAGAGGTCCTGCCTAGGGGTCGATCTTCATTTCCCGAATAGGGATAAACGGTTTTGTTAGCCGTTTTATTTTTTAAAAATTATGGCTGTTACACGACAGAAAAAAGAGGCGATACTTGAAAAGCTTCAAGGTATCTTTAAGGACGCTGTTACCGCCGTTTTTGTGAATTTTCACGGATTAACGGTGCACGATGTTTCTGAGGTGCGCAAAGCGCTCAAAGGAGATGGAGTAGGATACACTGTTGCAAAAAAGACGCTTATTAAGCGCGCGGCGCCAAAGTCAGGAGCAACGGGCGACATTCCTGAACTTTCAGGAGAAGTAGCTGTGGCGTACATTGCGGGAGAAGATGCAGATGTAACCGCACCTGCACGTGGTATACACACGTTTACACAGAAGTTTGAGAATCGAATCTCGATTCTCGGAGGAATCTTTGGTGGTAAATTTATGAACCGCGAAGAGATGCTTGAAATTGCAACTATACCTTCAATGAACACATTGAGAGGAATGTTTGTAAATGTCATCAATGCGCCCTTACAGGGTCTAGTGGTGGCACTGAAAGCAGTAGCTGATAAAAAGAATTAAAAGAAACGAATATCGAAGAAATATCGAATTTATACAAAAGGTTAATTAAAAAATAACTTAAAATTATGACAGAAGAAACAACAGTACAGGCAGGGGCAGAAGAGCAAGTAGAAGTTCCTGCACAGTTCAAGGCCTTAGTAGAGCAAGTTGAAAAAATGTCAGTTGTTGAACTCAACGAGCTAGTGAAGGTTTTGGAGAAGCGATTCGGCGTTTCTGCTGTAGCTGTAGCCGCAGCTCCGGCGGCGGGGGCAACAACAGGTGCCGAAGAGAAATCAGAGTATGCGGTTGAGCTTACGAGCGTTGGTGACAACAAAATTGCGGTGATTAAAGTTGTTAAGGAAGTTTCCGGTTTGGGATTGAAGGAGGCGAAGGATCTGGTAGAAGGAGCTCCTGGAGTTGTTAAGGAAGGTGTGAAGAAAGAAGAAGCCGAGGAAATGAAAAAGAAAATTGAAGAAGCAGGAGGTAAAGTTACCCTTAAATAAGACCGTTTAAATCACAGAAAGGACAAAAGCCCTGCCAAATGGCAGGGCTTTTGTCTATTCCTCGAGGTTTAACCTTGTTTGAGGTATACTGGGTTCATGGATTTACTTGCAAAACTATTTGGGGATGCTACTCAGGTTCGGCTGATGCGTTTTTTTCTGTTTCACCCTGACGGAGTTTTTGCATCCAAAGAACTATCTGAAAAATTACAAGTGCCAGCACGTTCCCTAAATAGTTCGCTTTCAAGATTGAGGTCGGCTGGATTTGCAAAGAAAAAAGCTAAAGGTTGGGCTTTGGATACTTCGTTTCCTCACATGATGTCGTTGCGTGAACTCCTGCTCGGAAATATGCTTGCAGATGTTTCTATTGAACAGCGTGTTGCGCGTGCAGGTTCCATAAAACTCATCGTGGCATCAGGAGTATTTATGAACGGAGATTTTGACACGCGTACGGATATTCTTATTGTTGGAGAACGCCTCAATGATCGTGTATTAAAACGCGCGGTTGCAAGTATTGAAGCGGATAGTGGGACAGAAATTAGGTATGTAGCTCTTTCTGCAAAAGATTTTCGTTATCGTATGGATATGAATGACCGACTTTTACGTGATGTGTTTGATTACCCACACCGTAAATTGGTAAACAAAATCGGTGTTTAGTGCAATTGAGATAATGAGGTTAGAGCAGACCGATGAGCCCTAAAGTATGCACATATGGTAGTTTTATGCTGAAAGAGGGCCAGAAATGGTTATCCACAAACCCTAGTATGCTTCGCGACGCGATGTTATTATTGGGATATTAAAAGTCGAATTAAAGCCTCACGGCTCGTTTTTAGGGAAATATATTAAAACCCCTACAAACACATTAAAAAACAATTTTGAAATAATATTAAACATTCGTATGGAAGGATCAATTCTTAGCACAACGGGTTTGACGGTAGCAGATTCTCTCGCATCAGTATGGGCGGGAGTCATCGCATTTTTGCCAAAACTCATCATTGCGCTTATTGTTTTTATTGTAGGTTGGATTATTGCGTCGCTTTTAGCGCGTGCAGTTGACCAAATTCTCAAGACAGTAAAACTTGACTCAGCACTTCGTAGCGCAGGTTTGGAGCAAACACTTGCTCGTGCAGGGTTCTCTCTGAACTCAGGACGTTTCATTGGTGAGCTTGTTCGTTGGTTCATCATAGTGGTGTTTTTGATTGCATCACTTGAAATCGTGAATCTCACTCAAGTTACTGAATTTTTGAGTAACGTGGTTCTTGGATATCTCCCTCAGGTGATTGTTGCTGTCCTTATTATGTTGGTTTCTGTTGTGATAGCAGATGCGGTTCGCAAGATCGTAGTTGCATCAGCAAAAGCAACGCATATTAAGACAGCAGGTTTTCTGGGAGCATTGTCGCGTTGGTCAATTCTTGTTTTTGCTTTGCTTGTTGCTTTATCACACTTAGGTATTGGCGTTATGTTTCTACAGACGTTGTTTACCGGAGTAGTGATTGCGCTTGCACTTGCTTTCGGGTTATCGTTTGGTCTCGGTGGACAGTCAACCGCAGCACGTTATCTTGAACATATCTGCGACGAAATCAAAAACGATTAGAACTTGTAGTTAGATAAAGAAAAAAGAAGCCCCGCCCCTCGTAAGAGGGGCGGGGCGATCTCTATATCATGCATTTTTATTCACAGCTTCTCCACAAATATCAATATTAAGAGGCATACGATAATTGACGGAAGCAGTATTTCTGTATACTATGAAAGGGCTTACACAATGCGCATTAAGCGTTTTTTTGTCGGAAGCATGCGCTTCTCGAGGGGTTAAAGTAGAGGGCCACAATTTTTAGTAATTTTTTAGTATATAAATCATATGGCAGATTCATTTGATCGTTCAAAGCCACACGTTAACGTGGGAACCATTGGACACGTTGACCACGGCAAGACGACATTGACCGCTTCCATCCTCCATGTCTTGGATCTTAATAAAGACAAGGGATATGGTGCGCGCGTTGAAAATGTCGAAAGTATTGACAAGGCTCCTGAAGAGAAAGAGCGAGGTATTACTATTTCGCTTCACCACTCTGAGTATTGGACGCCGAACCGACACTATGCACACATTGATGCACCAGGACACGCGGATTACATCAAAAACATGATTACAGGGGCAGCACAAATGGACGGTGCAGTTCTTGTGGTTGCAGCTCCAGAAGGAGCGATGCCTCAGACTCGTGAACACATTCTTCTTGCAAAACAAGTTGGTGTTCCGAAAATGATTGTTTTCCTTAACAAGTGCGATATGGTCTCAGACACTGAGCTTATCGATCTTGTTGAAGAAGAAGTCCGTGAAATGCTTACAAAATATGGCTTTGACGGGAAAGAAACTCCGTTTATTCGTGGATCAGGTCTCAAAGCACTTGAAGCTAAATCAGCAGATGATCCTGATGCGCAGAAGGTGCTTGAACTTATTAATACTCTAGATACTTATATCTCTGAGCCGGTTCGTGAAGTTGATAAGCCGTTTTTGATGCCCATTGAAGACATTTTCTCAATTGAAGGACGCGGTACGGTTGTGACTGGACGAATTGAACGAGGAGAAATCAAAGTAGGAGCTGAAGTTGAAGTTGTTGGTCTTGCTCCAACACAGAAGACGACGGTTACGGGTATTGAAATGTTTAACAAGTCACTTTCTGAAGGACGCGCAGGTGACAACGCAGGTATTCTTCTCCGCGGTCTCAAGAAAGAAGATGTTACACGCGGTCAGGTTATAGCAGCACCTGGATCGGTAACGCCACATACAGACTTCGAGGCAGAAGTTCTTATCTTGACTAAGGAAGAAGGTGGTCGACACACTCCATTTGTTTCTGGTTATAAACCACAATTCTATATCCGTACAACAGATGTTACTGGTGAGGTTACTCTAAATGAAGGAGTGCAGATGGTGATGCCTGGTGACACCGTTACATTTAATGTAAAGCTTACAGCCCCGATTGCTCTTGAAGCACAACAGCGTTTTGCTATCCGTGAGGGTGGAAAGACGGTTGGAGCAGGAGTTGTAACAAAGATAGTTGCATAATCTAAGGTAAACGTGTACAGTGTGCCAGCCGAAACGTTGGCACACTGCGACGTAGACCGTAGATATGAGTACTTTGAAATCGAAAACTACACGAAAAACCAAAAAAGATAAAGCGCACGACGAAGCGCCACACAAGTTGCGTATTCGAGTTCGTGCTTATGAACACAAGTTGTTAGATGAATCTGTAAAGCAGATTATGGATACGGCAACAAAGCATGATGCGCACGTTATTGGTCCGATTCCACTTCCCACAGAACGAACAACATATACAGTTAACCGTGGCGCATTTATTGATAAAAACTCACGAGAGCAGTTTGAAATGAGGATACACAAGCGCGTATTGGATATATCTAATCCGTCTCAAAAAGTAATTGAATCGTTAACATCTTTGTCATTACCTTCAGGAGTGAGTATTGAGGTAAAGATGATGTGATCCGCTCGTTTTAATTGTTTGTGTAATTCTAATTTGCGCCGCCGGCGCTTTTTTGATTGTTTTTTAACAAAATCGATGGGTTTCAACTTTATAGACCTGCCTTAAAAATATAAATTAAGTCATTATATTTAAGTTGTCTCTAGAAGTTCTTCAATTTTGTTTGAGAAAAAGCATATTGCATTCAGAAAGCTTCTCGTGTATAGTGTTTTCCGCTTGCTCCAAGTCCCCATAGGGACCACTGGACACAAATGAGCTCCCGCTCGGTCGTGTCCGAAGCGGGCACTATGTTTTAATATGAAATTTCTTATCGGTACAAAGCAGGAGATGACTCAGGTGTTTGATGAAAAAGGAGTGGTACACCCTGGCACTATTATTTCTTTGTTTCCCTCTCAAGTGACTCAGATAAAAACAACTGAAACTGACGGTTACTCTGCAGTTCAGATAGGTTATGGTGTGCAAAAAGAATCTCGCACTAATCGTGCGCAAAAATCAAAAGGATTATTTCAAGGATTTGTAGAGTTTCCGGTTGCAGACACATCGCAGTTTACTTTCGGAACTGCAATTGATCCAAACAACTTTGTTGTTGGTGATCGGATTACTGTTTCAGCGGTATCAAAAGCAAAAGGATTTCAGGGTGTGGTGAAGAGGCACGGTTTTCATGGAGGATTTCGTACGCACGGACAAAAGCACTCTGAGCGTGAGCCTGGCTCTATAGGAGTCGGAGGAGTTCAGCGTGTACCAAAAGGTCGCCGTATGGCGGGACGTATGGGTGGTGAGCGTGTTACGGTGAAGAACCTTCGGGTATTGCAGATTGATCCAACAGCAGGAATACTTGTTGTTTCGGGTGCGGTTCCAGGACGTCGAGGAACAGTAGTTGAAATAGTCGGAAGCTAATCATTTTTAGGGAATATGGTTTCAAGAAATTAAAAAATGGAAAAGAAAACAACACAAAAGAAAATTGAGAGCAAAACAGCTTCGAAATCGCGTGCTTCTAAAGCGGATAAAGTTTTAAGCGCAACAGCAGATCTATCGGCAACTGTTTTTTCTACTGGGGGAAAAGAGGTGGGAACAACAGTACTTCCTGCTTCAGTATTTGGTATCTCATGGAATCCTGATCTGGTACATCAAGTAGCTCTCGGCATGCAGGCAAATGCCAGAGCAGGACAAGCAAGCGCACATACAAAAATGCGCGGTGAAGTTCGAGGAGGAGGAAAAAAACCTTGGCGACAGAAAGGAACGGGACGTGCGCGCCACGGTTCTATACGTTCTCCAATATGGCGTGGAGGTGGAGTTACTCATGGCCCACGCGCTGACAAGGAATACGGAGTTCGTATCCCAAGGAAAATGCGTACAAAGGCACTTTTCTCGGTTTTGTCAAAGAAGTTTTCTGATGGGTTAGTGTTGTTTGTTGATGGACTCTCTTTTTCTGAGCCAAAGACAAAAGATGCTCGTTCAATACTTGGAGCACTTGCAGGGATTTCAGGTTTTGAGAAGATGACCAAGAAATCAGGAAACGCAGCTCTATTTGTGATTCCGAAAAACGATGAGAACGTAAAGAAAAGTTTCCGTAATATTGGAACAACTGGAGTTGAGGATGTACGCAATCTTAATGCGCTGGACGTGCTTTCGTATAAGTATATTGTTATTGCAAACCCAGATGTATCAGTGAAGATTCTATCGGAAAAACAAGAGACTAAGAATACGGATAAACAAATTAAAAATTAACGATTAACCGTTTAAACACTTTAGAAATTAAATTTATTTTCTGATTTACCTCACTTATGTTGTTTCGTAAAAAAGACAATTCAAGCGGTGTAAAAGCGAAAACGTCACTGTTTGCAAGACGTGCAGTGAAAGAAGTTGCTGAAGTAAAAGAGGAAGAGATTCAAGAACTTCCAATTTCTAAAGATGGAGCGAAAGAGAACGAGAAGAAAAGCTTTAAGCAAACTGTTGCGCACGGAAGAGTGAATCCAAACGTGTTGCGAAACCCTCGTGTGACAGAAAAAGGGACGATGTTGTCATCTCATAATGTCTATGTGTTTGATGTTGCAACTAATGCCAACAAAAAACTTGTTTCAGCAGCAGTAAAAGATGTGTATAACGTAACTCCCGTGTCCGTGCGTATGATTACAATTCCTAAAAAGACGAAACTTTCACGACGTGGGATGAAGACACAGTTAGGAGGAGGTAAAAAAGCATACGTTAAACTAAAAAAAGGAGACACAATTGAAATTGTTTAAACACGAATTATGAAGCACTATAAACCAACAACTAAAGGACGACGTGGTATGACCGGCATTGAGTTCCGGAAACACCTGACCCGCTCAAAGCCGTACAAACCGTTGACTGGCGGATTTCAGAGAAGTGCAGGACGTAACAACTTTGGTCGTTTAACGACCAAGAGCATGGGGGGCGGGCACAAGAGGAAATTTCGCGCACTTGATTTTGCGTACACCAAAAAAGATATTCCTGCACGCGTTGAAAGCATAGAATACGATCCGAATCGTACGGGTTTCATCGCGCTTGTTGTATTTTCAGATGGAGAGCGACGTTACATACTAGCTTCTCAGAATATGAAAGTGGGGCAATCGTTTCTTGTATCGGAAAAGGCACCTGTTATTCCTGGCAATCGTCTCCCGCTTACAAAAATTCCAGTCGGTACTTTTGTGTATAACATTGAGACAAAACCAAACGGTGGTGCAAAATTGGTTCGGTCAGCAGGTAATTATGCAGAAGTTATTGCACATGATGGTGAATATACGCTTATAAAAATGCCATCAACAGAAGTGCGAAAAGTTTCTAAAAACGCATGGGCATCTGTAGGTGAAGTTTCAAATCCTGAAAATAAACTTATAAATATCGGAAAAGCAGGACGAAGTCGGTGGCTTGGTAAAAAACCGAAAGTTCGTGGTACAGCGATGAACCCAGTAGATCATCCACATGGAGGTGGAGAAGGACGTCAAGGACGCGGACACCGAAGAGCGCGTACTCGACACGGTAAAAATGTTGGAAAAGGACACAAGACCCGAAAGCCGAAGAAGTATTCAAACTTTCTTATTGTGTCTCGCCGTCGTGTTGGAAAGAAACGTTAATTTTGATTACAAAAAATTAACGGCGAATGCTGAGAGCAAGAACTCCATTACAACAAATACTTTTGGTGGATATTGAGAAAATGAGAGCAACGAGGTTTAACTTATAGTTTTTCAATTTGACCGTGACAAATGCTTCTGGTACTATGTACCAAGGCCAAAAGGCCATTTTTTTGGCGCAAAGCGCCGTAATACGATGACACGATCACTTAAAAAAGGACCATATCTTAATGCTAAGTTAATGGCGAAAGTTGGGAGACAAAAACCGGGAGGACCGGCTATTCGTACTTGGGCGCGAGCATCCGTTATTGCACCTGAAATGGTTGGTTATACATTTTCAGTACACAATGGCAAGGTTTTTATTGATGTATTCGTTACGGAAGAGATGGTCGGTCATCGACTTGGAGAGTTTTCACCAACTAAAACATTTAGAAGGCATGGAGGACAGATGCAGAAGGCTCTTGATACTGCTAAGAAGGAAGCTGAGATAGCAGCAGCACGTGCAGCAAAGGCAGCAGCGGATACAAAGAAGAAATAGTTGAAGAACATATATGAAAGCATATCTTAAAAACTATCGTCAGTCACCACGCAAAGTTCGTCTTGTTGCCGATCTTATTCGGGGGAAAACGGTTCCGCAGGCTCTGTTGTTACTTCGCGTGACTCCGAAACGCGCGACTTCTCAATTTGAAAAAGTAATTAAGAGTGCTATTGCGAATGCACGACAGAAAGGATTAACTGAAGAAAAAGATCTTATAGTCAAAGAAGTGCGTGTAGATAAAGGTATTACTCTGCATCGTGTATTACCTAGAGCTCAAGGGCGTGCAACTCGATACGACAAACATTCAAGCAACATAACTTTGACTCTAGAAGAATCAAATAAACATGAAAACAGAAATGCTAAATCTGAAACGAAAAGTACAAAATCGCACGTTTCTAATAAACCTAAAATGAAATCTAAAATAAGTAAGACCGTAGTTGCAAAGAAATCTTCTTAATCCTTGCTAATTGTATTCAATTTAAATTAAAAATATGACGCACAAAGTACATCCATACGCACATCGTCTAGGTATATTGCGTGATTGGCAATCTCGCTGGTTTGCTCGTGGAGTTGATTATCGTGCAAATCTTAAAACAGACGTGCTAATTCGTAGGAAAGTTGAGGATATAACGAGAAAGATGTATGTTTCAGCTATTGAAATGGAGCGTCGTGGAACGCAGTTGCGTATTATAGTCAAAACTTCACGCCCCGGTTTGATAATTGGTCGTTCAGGTGAAGGTATAGCGAAACTTAAAAAAGAAATCGATCGATTTGTTGCAAAACGAGGCCTTGCTGGTGCAGATACAATCAAACTTGAAATTGAAGAGATAAAGTCTCCTGAGGCGCATGCAATGATTGTTGCTGAGATGGTTAAAGAAGGTATTGAAAAGCGAATGCCGTTTCGACGAGTCCTTAAACAGACGGCTGAAAAAGTTATGGCTAATCGCGATGTACAAGGGATTCGCATTACGCTTTCAGGACGCCTTGGCGGTGCTGATATGGCACGTAGAGAACAGATAAAGCGAGGGCGTATTCCTTTGCAGACGTTCCGTTCTGATATTGATTATGCACATGATGAAGCGCATATTCCGCAAGGACAGATAGGTATTCGCGTGTGGGTGTATCGAGGAGATATCTTTAAGAAATAAAAGAAAAGAATTAATGTCTTATTTTGATACTCCGTTTTCAAATTTAAAAAAGATATGTTGTTTCCAAAAAAAGTAAAATACAGAAAATGGCAAACAAAACGAGTGAATCCGAAGAAAGTCGGTGTTGCTTCACGTGGAACAACTGTTGCGTTCGGTTCATTTGGTTTGAAGGCAATGTCTGCGCATAGAGTAACTGCTAATCAGATTGAAGCCGGTCGACGCGTCATTCGACGTGCGCTTGGCAAAAATGGCAATCTTTGGGTAAGAATTTTTCCCGATCGTCCATTTACCGCGAAACCTGCTGAAGTCGGTATGGGAAAAGGAAAAGGTGATCCTAAGGGTTTTGTTGTGGAAGTTTTGCCAGGACGTATTTTGTATGAAGTAGACGGTGTGTCAGAATCGGTGGCACGAGAGGTACTCCGAAAGGGAAGTGCAAAGATGCCTCTGAAAACAAAAATAGTTGCGCGCTAATGAGCAATTATATAGTATTCCGACTATGGCAAAGAAAAAAGATTTACAAAACATAAATGATGAGGGACTTTTGAAGCTAGTGGCGTCAGAACGAGAGTCATTACGACAAATTCGTTTCGCGACTTCTGGAAGTAAAGGGCGAGACGTAAAGAAGATGCGTGAAAGCAAAAAAAAGATTGCCAGAGCACTTACAGAGCTTTCGGCACGAAATAGCAAACATTAATTTATGGCTACTACAACAAAAAAACCAAAAATTCTCAAAGGGTTTGTCGTTTCAGATAAAATGAAAGATACGGTAGTTGTATCGGTTACGCGTTATGTGAAGCATCGGAAATATGGAAAGTACATGATGCGCCAAAAGAAATACAAGGCGCATGACGCTGGGAATACGAAGCGTATAGGTGAACGCGTTGAGATTATAGAAGTAGCGCCGATTTCAAAAGACAAGCATTTTAAGATAATAGATATTAAAAGTTAGTATTAAGGAATAACAAGATTGGTTCATAATTAGATTATAAAGATAAATCAAATTCGAAAGTACACACCTGAGTGAAACTAAAACCAATTACCAAATTAAATTAAAAATTAACTTTAAAACATAAATCATAATTATCATCGCTTATGATTCAACCACGTTCCATTGTGCAAATTGCCGACAACTCCGGAGCAAAAATCGGGCGTGTTTTTAAAGTACTTGGTGGAAGCAAACGAAGATATGCTGAAATTGGCGATAAGGTAGTTATTTCTATTCAAGTTGCTGAGCCAAGAAAAGCGACAAAAAAGAAAGATGTTGTGCATGCAGTTGTGGTGCGTCAGAAGAAAGCATTTCGCAGAAAAGATGGTTCTTATGTGCGTTTTGATGAAAATGCTGTGGTGATAGTAGATAAAGTAAAACCTGAACCTAAAGCGAATCGAATTTTTGGTCCCGTTCCACGTGAACTTTCTGAGAAGGGATACCATAAAATAGTATCTTTAGCGCCAGAAGTAGTATAAAACAGTATTTAGACTTCAAATTTTAAAAATATGCACGTAAAAAAAGGAGATAAAGTAATAGTTCTTGCAGGAAAAGATAAAGGTGCTTCGGGCACGATAGTTCGCGCATTGCCTAAGAAAAATCTTGTTGTAGTGGAAGGAGTTAATCGCGTAAAGCGTCATCAGCGAGCTCGCAGGAGCAATCAGAAAGGACAAATTTTAGAAAAAGCAATGCCGATACATGTAAGCAATGTCAAAAAAGCCTAATCGTTTTTATATTTTGACATTTATACTTCAAATTTAAAAATATGATTCCCGTCAAAGAAAAACAAAAAAAAGCTTTCGTAGATCTCAAGAGTGCTTTGCAAATCAAAAATGTAATGGCGATTCCAAGGATTGAGAAGGTTGTTGTGTCTGTTGGTATTGGTTCTGTAAAAGATAAAAACAAAATTGAAATTATTCAGGATCGTCTCAGAAAAATTACAGGACAGCAGTCGGTTGGACGCGTAGCTAAGAAATCTATTGCATCATTTAAATTGCGCGAAGGACAGACAATTGGTTATCAAATAACGCTCCGTGGCGCACGAATGTATGATTTTTTGGATCGTTTGTTTAATATAGCGCTCCCACGCACTCGCGACTTTCGAGGTGTGAATCGTTCTTCTGTTGATTCTATGGGTAACCTGACAATCGGTATTAAAGAACATATAATTTTCCCGGAGACAGCGGACGAAGAGGCACGAGACGTATTTGGATTAGCTGTAACAGTTGTAACAACTGCTAAGAACAAGAAAGATGCAGAAATATATCTCGAGTATATTGGAGTTCCATTTAAGAAAGCGAAGTAGAGTTCGATAAATTATCTGAAAAAGCTCTCATCTTTTGATGGTGCTTTTTGATTACTAGCTTATTTTTAAAGATCCAGATATTAAGATTAAACCTGGTTATTATGGTTTTCTTTGATGTTGCACATTTTACGGCGTTCTGGTAGTATAACGAAGTCCTTTTTTTGGGACTTACCCGCCTGTTTGTGGGGAAATCGCCTCATTAAATCTGCCAGCCGTTCTACAGTAGAACCATGGGCACGTAAGAGGCATATTTTTCTTGAATGAAGTTTTAATCTCATTCTCAACTTATTAATATATGGCTCGAAAAGCAAATATAGCACGAGATAAAAAACGCGCTGTCATGTGTGCCAGGACGGCTGAGAAACGTTCAACACTCAAGGATTCGCATGATTACGAGTCGTTGCAGAATATTAAGAAGAACGCGTCTCCTGTTCGCGCAAAGAATCGCTGTTTTAAATGTGGTCGTCCGCGTGGTTATATGCGTAAGTTTGGTTTATGCCGTATTTGTTTTCGAGAGCTTGCTAACCGAGGACAGATACCGGGTATTAAAAAAGCTAGTTGGTAAATTTCTATACACTCACGATATCTATTTTATTTTTCATATGATTACCGACTCTATTGCAAATTTCATAACAGCATTACAAAACGCCTCACGCGCAGGTAAAGAAACAGTTGTGGTTCATAGATCATCGCTTAAAGAGGCTATAGCGCATACTCTTAAGGATGCAGGATATCTTTCGAATATTTCTATTAAAGGCAAGAATGATAACAAGATTGAAGTGGAACTTGCATATCGCGAGGGTGTATCAAAAATTCACGGAATAAAGCGTATATCTCGTCCGTCTAAACGTGTTTACTATGGAGTGTCAGATATTCTTCCAGTGCGAAATGGTTATGGACATCTTATTATTTCAACGCCAGCAGGAATTCTTACAGGGGCTGATGCAAGAAAGAGAAAGATTGGTGGCGAGGCGTTGTTTGAAATTTGGTAGATATAAGTTTGAGTATAGAAAATTGGAATTCGAAATTAAAAAGTATGTCAAGAATTGGTCGACAAAAAATAATTATCCCAGATAATACAACCGTTAATCTCGAAAACGGATTGTTGACGGTTACGGGACCAAAAGGAACTCTTACGCGAATGTTTCGCCCAGATATTTCTATTTCTATTGATAACAAAGAAATAACATTAGTTCCTAAAAAACAGACAAAACAAACTGCATCTCTGTGGGGGACATATGGTTCTCACATCATAAATATGATTGATGGAGTTACGAAAGGTTATGAGAAAAAACTCATCTTGGAAGGAGTAGGATTTCGTATCGAAGTAAAAGGAAAAGAAATCGTTATGTCTTTGGGTTTTTCTCATCCCGTAGTTGTGACTATCCCTGATGGACTTACGGTTACATCTGAAAAAAATATCACGACAATACAAGGAATAGACAAGGAACAAGTTGGACAGTTTTCGGCTAAGCTTCGTGCTCTTAAAAAACCAGAGCCCTACAAAGGTAAGGGATTCCGATATGATGGAGAAGTCGTTCGACGAAAGGAAGGTAAGCGTGCTGCGTAGAAGAATTGCGGTGGATGGTAATAAGTAAAAAAAGAAAACAAAAACATGAGTAGCAATATTAAAAAAGAAAAACGCATTCGACGCAAAGCACGTATTCGTGCAAAGATTTCAGGCACAAACGATCGTCCTCGTCTTGCTGTGTTTCGCTCCAATCGTTACTTATCGGTGCAGATGATAGATGATGTTAAAGGTGAGACGATTTTATCTGGCTCAACACGAGGTATGAAAGGGAAGCCTCGGGAAAATGCTCATGCACTTGGTGTAAGGTTGGCGGAAGAGGCAAAGCAGAAAGGAATTATAAAAGTAGTTTTTGATAGAGGCGGATTTTCATACACGGGCAATGTAGCAGAGGTTGCGAGTGGAGCGCGAGAAGGAGGGTTACAGTTTTAAAATAATTACAGAGAATACTTTCACAAACTTCCAATTTTAATATATGTCAGACGAGATACTTAAAAAAGAAAATGAACTAGAAATAAACGACTCTATAGCAGATGCGTTAGATAATGACATCGACGCTTCTGAAGGTAGTGATTCCTTTGAGGAAGCAACTCCCCAAAATAAACAAGGCGCGCGACTACAAAAGAATCCACGGCGTCGTCCTCGTGCACGAACAGAACGAGTTAAACCCGAGTTTGATCAGCGTATTATAGATATACGTCGCGTTACGCGAGTTGTAGCCGGAGGACGAAGGTTTTCTTTTTCGGTATGTGTGGTTGCTGGTAACCATAGAGGGCAAGTTGGAGTGGGGTTGGGCAAAGCAAGTGACACAGCACTTGCGGTTGAAAAAGCGTATCGCACAGCTCTGAAGCATAAAATAGAAATTGCTAAAACCGAGCAGAACTCAATTCCTCATGAAGTACAAGCAAAGTATTCAAGTGGAGTGGTGAAGCTATATCCTGCACCAGGTCGCGGTATTATTGCAGGAGGAGCAGTGAGAGATGTGCTTGAACTAGCAGGTCTATTAGGAGTTGGAGCAAAAATTCTTTCACGAAGCCACAATAAACTAAATAATGCGTTTGCTACAATTAAAGCTCTGTCGCAACTACAAAAACCAAGAGCGCCGCGTGTGAAAAAAGGTTAATTTTTTCAAATATATAATTCTCTGTTTTCACTATCATGCAATTTCATGAACTAAAAAGAAAAAATCCAAACAAGAAAGCACGTCGTGTTGGACGAGGCGGTAAACGCGGAAAAACTTCTGGGCGTGGAACGAAGGGCCAGAAGGCGCGCGCAGGACATCGCATTCGTCCAGAGTTTCGTGACATGATCAAAAAAATTCCGAAGCGTCGCGGACACAACAAGCATCGAGCAACGAGTGCTGTCGGTTCTCGCGCACGAGCAATAGCGGTGGACATTCGTGTGATTGATAAAGCATTTGCTCCTGGAGAAGTAGTATCGTTGGCAACAATTGTTGAGAAAAAACTAGTTCGTACGAGAAGAGGCGTTGTACCGAACATAAAGATTTTAGGATCCAATTCTGTCTCAAAAAAGCTAACTGTTTCAGGTGTCTCAATCTCTGCGAAGGCTAAAGAAGCAATTGAAAAGGCAGGTGGATCAGTTGCATAGTGCTATGCTCGATTTTGTAAACAAAATAAAAATTATTATCGGAGACAAACAGCTACGCTCACGTATTTTATTTGTATTGGGTGTTCTTGCTCTTACTCGTGTATTTGCATCAATACCAATTCCAGGAGTTGATACTAATGCGCTATCTCAGTTTTTTTCAAGTAACCAGTTTTTCGGTCTTTTGAACCTGTTTTCAGGAGGAGGTCTTTCTGGACTTTCTATAGTGATGCTTGGAGTTGGTCCTTATATTACGGGTTCAATCATAATGCAGTTGCTTACCATATTGTCTCCACGCCTTAAAGCGATGTATCACGAAGAAGGGCAAGCAGGACGCAAACGAGTGTCGCAATACTCTAGGATTTTGACTGTACCTCTTGCTGCTCTTTCCGGATTTGGTTTTATTCTTTTGCTTCAGCGTAATGGTGTTATCTCAGGTCTTTCTTCGCTTGAATTAGTGACAAATATTACAGTAATTGTTGCAGGTTCAATTCTTATGATGTGGCTAGGAGAGCTGATATCAGAGTTTGGTATCGGTAATGGTACATCACTTATCATTTTTGCAGGTATAGTATCCAGATTGCCTGGCGCTATTTCACAACTTGTGTTTTCATTTACACCCGAACAGATCCCTGTATACGTAGCGTTTCTTGTTGTTGCACTAATAATAATTCTAGGTGTTGTGATTATTACTGAGGCAGAACGTCCGATTCCGATTACGTATGCAAAGCAGATTCGTGGTAACAAGGTTTACGGAGGAGTTTCAACGTATCTTCCTTTGAGAGTCAATCAGGCGGGTGTGATGCCTATAATTTTTGCACTCTCCATTCTGTCATTCCCTGGTATGATAGCTAATTTCCTATCAGGTATTCAAAATAATATTGTGCAGTCTATAGTAGGATTTGTTAACGGATTTCTTAATAACTTATTTTTATACGGTGCTTCATATTTTATTTTGGTGTTTCTGTTCACGTACTTTTATACAGCAATTACGTTTGATCCAGATGCTATCTCTAAGAATCTACAGAGAAGCGGTGCTTTTATACCAGGAGTTCGTCCCGGAACCTCAACCGCAACGCATATAGGCAACATTTTGACACGACTGACTCTTTTGGGTGCATTGTTTCTTGGACTTATAGCTGTTCTTCCACTTATTATGCAGACAGCCACAGGTATCACTTCAGTAGCAATCGGAGGTACAGGACTTTTGATAGTTGTTTCGGTCATCATCGATTTAGTGAAGAAAATAGAAGCTCAAGTAACTCTTCGCGAATACTAAGGTTAAACCTCGAGGATTGGGAAAACCTATCTTTTAGACTCGTTTTCTTGTAGGTTTTGATGTTCGTATTTTGGATTTTTACTATATACTATATGTATGAAGTACAACACAATCGTCGTTTTAGGTAAGCCGGGCTCTGGCAAGGGAACACAGGCAAAATTATTATCAGAAAAGATCGGATTTCCAGTATTCTCAGCATCTGGTAAATTACGAGAGCTAGCGCTTTCACATCCTGACATAGGAAAAGATATTCTTGAAGACATGAACCAAGGACTTTTAGTGCCGCATTGGATAGTGTCATATCTTTGGATATCTGAACTCTTTAATCTAGGTCATGGTAAGGGAATTATTTTTGATGGTGCTGTGCGTAAATTTGAAGAGGCCCAACTTTTTAATGAGGTGATGCAGTATATGAAACGCATGTATACGGTTGTGTATTTGGTTATATCAGAAGAAGAGCTTTACGATCGTCTGAATAAGCGAGCGTCTATTGAAAAGCGCTTTGATGATAGCGAAGAAGTTATTAAAAAACGCCTTACTGAGTATGGTGAAAACACAAGAGATTCTCTTGCTTTTTTCAAAGAACAAGGGGTGCTTCTTGAGGTAGACGGCGAAGGTAGTGTTGAAGAGATTCACGAGAACATACTTTTAGCTCTTGCGTAGTGTATGTCATTAATAAAGTCTCAAGAAGACATTACTCTGGTGCGTGAAGCAGGTAGACGACTCGCGAAAGTTATGAGAGAGGTGTCTGCTAAGGTGGCTCCAGGAGTTTCAACTCAAGAACTAAATGATTTAGCAGAACACTTAATTCGAGACGGCGGAGATACGCCGTCATTTTTGCATTATAAGCCATTTGGAGCACGCAAACCGTTTCCTGCAACGCTGTGTGTGTCTATAAATGATGAAGCAGTACATGGTATTCCGACTCCTGACAGGATTTTGAAAGAAGGAGATATTGTGAGTTTGGATGCAGGGTTAACACACAAAGGTCGTATAGCAGATATGTGCGTAACTGTGCCAGTAGGTGCAATAGATGCAAAGGCGAAGCGTCTTATGCAGGTGACGCGTGAAGCACTTGCGCGAGGTATTGCGGTTGCGCTAGGAGGAGCGTTTGTTGGAGATATAGGGCGAACTATAGAGCCGTATGTAGAAAAAGAAGGATATTCGGTTGTCCCTGATCTTGGAGGTCATGGCGTTGGGCACTCAGTTCATGAAGAACCTCTTATTTTTCATATTTTTCGTAAGGAAAAGGGTATTGAATTAAAGCCCGGAATGATTATAACCATAGAACCGATAATTTCTGAGGGTAGCGGTGAAGTAGTATTATCGGACGACGGTTGGACATATAAAACAGTCGATGGGGCTCGCTGTGCACAGTTTGAACATACTATAGTAATTACAGATGGCGACCCGGAGATTTTGACTGTATAATAATATTATTACTATAAAGATCTATATTTATGATAGAAAAACCCCTGAATCAACAATCAGAAGAATCCGCTGGCATACCAGAAGATAATGATTTATTAGATGATAGAATAACCGCAGTCAGATCCAATATTAAAGATCTTGAAAATGAAGAAAAAGGTCACTCCTATAAAGATCATGGCAGAGATATACACAGCGAGATTGTCGCTCTCGAAAACCAATTACGTAAACTAGAGTGGAGAAGAAATTTAATACTTATTAAAGAAGAAATAGCAACTGTCATATCCGAAATGAATGAACTTGAAAAAGCAGCGAAAGGCGGCCGCTACTTTGCAGTAGGAATAGACATAGAAAGTGAGCTTGCTGCCAAAGAAAAACTGTTACGAAAACTAGAAGGAACAAGAGATAAAATACTTAATCAACTATCAGAATCTCAACCTAAGGTTGCAGATACTGGAGAATCTAAAAAAGAAGAACCGGAGCCTATAAATCCAGAAAGAGAGGAAAAAAACCCAGATAAAAAACCAGAAGTATTAGAACAACCAGAATTGGCTCCACAACCTGAAGGAGAGGGAAATACTCAAGAAGAGATGTCTTCAAGGGTAAACAATGCTCGTACAGTTGAGGAACTCATATCTGTGCTCAGTGATTTTGAGGTGGTTTCAACTACAAGTGGAAAGAAGATGGAGACAAAAAAAATGATTGAAATTCTTCAAGATATCAAAAACAATATAGAGCACTCCGCTCCAGAGGATAGGGTTGCTAAATTTAGATTTATGTGGGAGCTACTTCAAGGAAATTTCACTAGAGCTTTGGGTATTCGTAAGAAAGCGAGAGAAGTATTACTGTCAGCGAGCGTAGAAGTTCCAACAATAAACTTAGAAGAAGAGTCGGAGGTACATAGAGAGGAGATAGATAAGTTAGCTGAAGAGAATTTACGTAAGTTAATCGAAAAATTTGAAAAAATGTTCGTTGGTATTAAAGAGGAAGATCTTGAATCAGTACCTGGATATAGTGAACTTTCTATAGGACAAAAGGCATTAGTATTAGAAAATTTATATCAGATTATATTGGGTAAGATAAAAGAGGAAGCTTTAGCTCGTAGGGATAAAGAAGAAGAAACAGCTCGTAGGGCCAGTGAAGATAAAAAAACAGGTTTCTTTGGGCTTATTTGGAATGGAATCGGCCGGTCTTATCGATCTGCTACAAAAGGTTTTAGAATAGCTAATTTTGAACAAGAAATAGCGTTAGATTTGTTAAAATCTGGTATAGATCAATTTAGGGATATTATAGAAAAATTGGTTGTCGGGACACGAGAAGTAGGCCTTGATGCTACATTTGATAAAGACGGAAAACTAGAGGTGATCTATACATTCGGATTTCAACCAGAGAATAAAAAGGAAGAAGAAATTGTACGTTTATTTAATGAAGCTGCTCACGCATATACGAATATTCCTACAGAATGGGAAAGAGAAACGGCTTCTTCTTCAGAGCGTAAGCAATATGAGGACGCAGAAAAAAGATACTACAATGCACGAGATAACATGTTCAGGCTCCTTGAAAGAAAAGATATGTCTAAGTTAGAAATAGCTTATGAGATGAATTCCATAGACGCAAGAGTGCGTATGGATCAACTATTTACAACCCACCCGGATGCAGAAGCACAAATACAGAAAATTGCCGATGTAAAAGCATGGAAAAGAGTGTTAAAAGATGTCGTGACTGAGAGAGGAATTTATTTTGGTGCAGGTTTTGCAACTCGCACAATTACTAGCTCTTTATTAGGACTTATCGGGGTCCCACTTGCAGCTGCAGGTATTGGAGGATTTATAGCTAGACGACGAGCTTTTGAGACACTAAAGCAGAAACAGGCGGGAGCTCGTCGCGGTATAAAAGATACAGGATCAACTGCCGAAAACATAATCGATGCTGAATCTTCAAAGAAGAAAATAGATCTTCTAATAAAGCGCATATATAGAGAGCCTGACGAAGCAAAAAGAGCAAAACTAATATCTCAGCTTGAAGGGCGAATTCATTATACTGAAGAAAAGATTTATGAAAGTAAGATGAATTTCGGAGCGCTTGAAGACCGACTCAAAAACCAACTGGATATTGTTCAAGCAATAAGTCAAGCTTCTACGTTTATATTAGCTCATGAAAATTTCGGAGACAAAAAACACAGAAAAATTTTGTTGCAGAGATTAGATGCACTTACGGGATTACATGAAGAAAAAATAAACGAAGCAAAGAAAAAATTTTTAAAAGAACAGATGATTCGAGGGGCAATAATGGGAGCTGGTTTTGGTATGGCGGGTTATTTTGTGAAACATTTGGCTAATGAAGCACTAGAAGGACTGGGTTGGCATGGATCTTCCACAGGTGTACTTGACTCTAAGTCGGGTGTTATGGAGCCGTCTGAAGCTGATATAAAAACTTGGGGAATGAATACTACAGAAGCGACGCCTGTATCAGGTGATGACGTAGTATCAGTCCCTGATAATTTTGAAATACCTTTGAATATAAGTAAAGTTGAGATAATGGAAGGAGGGAACATATGGAGTTCTGCGAAAGGTATTGCTGAGGAAATTGGTCTTTCAAAAACGGAATTTGCTGAGGCGTGGGGGAAATCAACAGTCGAACTTCCTGATGGGCGGATAGTTCCAATATCTGAACTTAATTTGGTTCATGCAGGTGATACGCTTTCATATGTTCCAGATGAAGGTGGGGGTATCGGTCATTTTGTATTTAACAATGAATCGAAAATAGCTTTTGGGGATACATTAAATTTACCTGGGGCACAGGAGGCAGAAGGGATTTCATCTATTGTCGAGCAACCATCAGTTGAATTCCACTCATCAGATGAGTTTTCTCCAGAGCCATTAATAGAAGATACTCTCAGTCAATCAGATATAGCAAATCAACCAGCAGAAGTAGCAAAAGACGGAGGAGCACGGAATTGGGATATAAAATCTGGGTTGGGGCTTGAAAAGTATGTAGAGCATCAAAATAATAGGGATTTACAATGGTTTTTTGGACAAGAGTATAAAAATTCAGAAATTTTTAAAACGTTACAAAAAACAAGTGCTCGAAAATTTGAAAAAATGCTAATTGATACTAGCGGAGAAAGTAGTGCTTTGGCAAGATTCCAAGAATATATACATGATCTAGGAAGGAAGGCGGGAATAGATCCAATAGGCGGTTTTTGGAGAAAAGATGAGACAATTCTTGAGTATATGACTCGAGCTCATCGAATACTTGGAAACAAGTAAGGTTGAGATTAAACGCACATTTTCTTATTATACAAATCGTTCTTAAGAGATGTGTGTTCTGCTATACTAGGAATATATGGAACAATTTTCGGTTACTCCAGAGAAAAAATTAATGTCTCCTGATCAGGAGATGGAGTTTTTGAGGGAACGCCTTAGACAACTTGAAGCTCAAGCTGATGCAGGTACTTATGAGCTTACTCATGAACGGCCAGAAGAAGAAATTACTCGTTCCTACGCAAAAACACCTCCAGAGTCTGTTCTTGCAAAAGGCAACGAGATGCTTAAACCTGAAATTGATGCGGTGGTTCTAGATTTAGCCCCTGAAGAACATGACTCGGTAATGAACGAACTTTTAGCGATCGTACGTTCAAAGGGAGTACGTAATGCATTGTCAGTTGTGGAAAAATTACATGACGCTCATATAGAAGATGACTTCCATCGTTTTCTTGCGGAATATTTAAAATCAGGATATCCGGCTCCTGGTATTAAAGAAGGAGAGCCTTTGTGGAAGGCGTTACACATGTCGCTCTTTGAAATTACGCTTCCATTTACAGCGCAGGAGATGCAAGAGCAACATCGCCCTCTTAAGGAACTCATCTCGTCTATGGAACAGTTTTATGCAGGTGCATTATCGACAACTTTTGAAGAAGGAGCAAGAAAGAATCACTTTACTCTTGAGCTTGCAGTGGAATCTAATAAAGAAAACGTAGTTTTATATGTTTCTGTGCCAGTAGAAAAAATTTCTTTATTCCAGAAACATTTACTTTCTATTTTCCCACAAGCACGACTTGAGATTTTAAAAAATGACTACAATATTTTTGTCCCGGACGGCGCGGTGGCGGGGTCGGTATGTTCATACGCTAAACACGATGCGTTTCCTATTAAGACGCACGATGCGTTTGATTATGACCCACTCAATATTTTGTTTTCTGCTTTCGGAAAATTGTTGAAAACAGGAGAGGGAGCGGCACTGCAGGTACTTATTAGGCCCTCGCAAAGTGAATACGTCGATAAGTTTAAGAAAGCGATCGAAAAGATGTCTAAAGGTACCCCAGTAAAAGAAGCTCTTACAGAAAAATCGCTTATAGCAAAATTCGGAAAAGAGATTAATGAGATGTTTTTTATGAGCAAGGAGAAGAAAGATAAGAAAAAAGAAAAAGAACGCGAACGTCCGCCTGATGAAATTGCAATTGAACAAATTAAGCAAAAGATATCGTATCCAATTGTTGAGGTAAATGCACGATTACTTGCTTCTGCGACATCACAGATTCGGGCGGACGCTATTTTGTCTGATATGGAAGCTTCTTTTAGCCAGTTTAACGAACCCGTTGGGAATTCATTTGAGTTTACGCGTATTAAGAAAAAAGAAATCAAACCTCTGATAAAAAATTTTATATTTAGACTGTTTTCATCGAAGGATCGTATGTTGATGAATTTACGTGAAGTAGCAACGATTATTCACCTTCCTTCTGTTGGGTCCGATGCTTCACGTGAGTTGAAACGCTCTAAGGCAAGTGTGGCTCCAGCGCCTCTTGATTTACCTGAAACAGGAGTTTTGATTGGTCACAATATATATGGAGGTACGGAAACACCAGTTCGTATTGGCAATACAGATCGTATGCGTCACTTTTACTGTATAGGACAGACTGGAGTTGGAAAAACAACGCTTCTGAAAAACATGATCATACAAGATATAGAAAATGGAGAAGGTGTATGCATGATAGATCCTCATGGATCAGATCTTCTTGATGTTCTATCGCATGTTCCAAGTGATCGTTGGGATGATGTTATATATTTTGACCCTGCATATACGAAGCGACCGATGGGGTTAAACATGCTTGAATATGATCCACGGTACCCTGAACAGAAAACTTTTGTTGTTAATGAGATGATGTCTATTTTTAATAAATTGTTTGATATGAAAGCAACAGGTGGACCGATGTTTGAACAATACTTCCGTAATGCAACGATGCTTGTAATTGAAGATCCTGAGACAGGCAACACGCTATTTGATGTATCGCGTGTGATGTCGGAAGAGGCATTTCGTGAGCTAAAGCTCTCACGTTGTAAAAATCCTGTGGTAGTGCAGTTTTGGCGAGAGGTAGCAGAAAAGGCTGGAGGGGAGGCAAAACTAGCTAATATCGTGCCGTATATCACGAGCAAATTTGACGTCTTTTTATCAAACGATATTATGCGCCCCATTATTATTCAGAAAGAGTCTGCGTTTAATTTCAGGAAGATAATGGATGAGCGAAAGATTCTTTTGGTGAATCTTTCAAAGGGACGGTTAGGTGATATTAACGCAAATCTCATAGGTCTCATCATAGTCGGTAAAATCTTGATGGCGGCACTTTCACGTGTGGATATGCTTGGAATGAAAGACATCCCGAATTTCTTCTTATATATAGACGAGTTTCAAAATATTACAACGGATTCTATCGCTACAATTCTATCAGAGGCGCGTAAGTATAAACTAGGTTTAAATATCTACCATCAATATATAAAACAACTAGAAGAGAAAATACGTGATGCCGTTTTTGGAAACGTAGGTACGATATGTTCGTATCGTGTAGGAACGGAAGATGCAGAATTTCTTGAAAAACAGTTCGAACCTGTATTTACAGCAAATGATTTGATGAATGTTGACAACTTCAATATGTTTATCAAAACTCTTGTGAATAACAAGACGGCGCGCCCATTTTCTGTAAGGGTGCCGAATACAGATAAAGGGAATCCAGAAGTGCTTGAGACCCTAAAAGAACTTTCTTATGTACGATTTGGTCGTCCGAGAGAAGATATTGAAGAAGAAGTTGCACGTAAATATAAGATATAATCATTTCTTGTCTGTATTGGAGTAGTTTGATACGATGATGCGGAATACCAAGGTTAAACCTTAGGAATTTTGAGTTACAAATCTTTATAGTTAATTTTTATAGAAATATGAAAAGTCCGAAAGAAGAAAAGACATTTGTTATGATCAAGCCCGATGGTGTTCGAAAAGGGCTTATTGGTGAAATTATTCATCGACTTGAGCAACGCGATATGAAGGTTATAGCGCTTCAGATGTTTCAACCAACTGCCAAGCAGATGGATAATCATTATCCAAAAGATAAAACTTGGGTTACTCGCTTGGGAGATAAGACGTCAATGACATATGAAAAATACGGATATTCTCTAAAAAAAGATTTTGGTACTGATGATAAATATCAAATCGGTAAGAAAGTACGAGGGTGGCTTATTGAGTATATGGTTTCGGCACCTCTAGTTCGTATGGTGGTACAGGGTGTACATGCGGTCGACATGGTTCGAAAGATAGTTGGACCAACTATGCCTTATGCAGCTGAAATGGGTACTATAAGAGGAGATTTTTCTGCCGATTCTCCTGCGCTTGCAAATGCGGAGAAGCGCGCAATTATGAACCTTGTGCATGCTTCAGAGACGTCCTCTGAGGCTGAACATGAAATCAAACACTGGTTTGGAAAAGAACCGATTTATAGTTATAAACGGTTTGGAGTTGATGCGTAAGCATATAAAACCTAGAAATTAAAATAATTTATTTGGTTTTGAAGAAACAGAAATCAAAAATACTTTGCAAATAAAGTGTTTTTGGTCTTAAGTATTCACTTTTCTACTAAGTGTGTTGAATATTGTTTTTCACTTGCATATCTGTGATTGAGGGGTACCCTAATATATAGGGGTTGTTTTGGATATTATCTAGATCAAATAATTTTTTCAGGGACTCCGAATTGTATAAAATCGTAACGCCTTGGCGTTCGTACTGAGGAGACCCACCTAGCTCTTGCTAGGTATATCATCCGAAATGACCCCGCACATGAGCTCCGACTGTAAGGTCGGAGCTCATGTGCGTTTCCTGTGATATACTAAAAGATAAGTTATATATGTTTCGTGTGAACGGAAAACGAATGTACATTTTTCTATCTGGCGTATTATTGCTAGCAGTTATCGTGTATTGGCTTGATGCTATTGCACAAGATAACTTTTACTACTGGATATACTGGTGGTATGACATAATGATGCACTTTTTGGGCGGTTTTTTAGTTGCTAGTTTTGTATTGTGGTTTTTTTTGCGGTTTGGATTCAATCGATTCCAAACTCTCTCAGCTTTTTTTGTGATTTCGATTGTTTCTGGATTTAGTATTGGAATTGGATGGGAGTTGTTTGAATATTTTTCAGGTATTTTGCAACAACAACCAGGCAACATTATCGGAGATACCATACTTGATTTGGTGATGGACTGTGTTGGGGCAATAGCGGCGTGGGGTGTTGCGTCTTTGTTTTTTGTTGAGCGTAAAGAATTACAAAATGGTTAAGTACTATTATTATGAATGAGATATTAAAATCTAGTACTAGTACCGGTGACGTGCGAATCGGGTTTTATGGTGGGGTAGATTCAGTCACGGGCTCTAATTTTTTATTAGAATCTTCAGCAACACGCATTCTTATAGATTGCGGTCTTTTACAAGGCCAGCGTATTTGTAGCCCTGAAAATGCAAACCCTTTTCCGTATAATCCAGAAGAAATACAAGCACTTGTTGTAACCCATGCACATATAGATCATATTGGACGCATACCAAAACTTGTTCGAGATGGCTTTAAGGGAACTATTTACTCAACAAAGGAGACTAAACAACTTGCAGAAGTGATGTTGCCAGATTCAGCCCAGCTACTTCAACAGGAAGCTATGTCGTGTGGCACTTTTGCGCCGTACTCTCCTGAAGACGTCGCGCCTATTTTTGGTCAATGGGAAATACTTCCGTATTATGCACCAATTACAATTGGAGATTTCATTGTAACATTGCGAAATGCAGGGCATATTCTCGGTTCTGCAATGGTAGAGTGTGAACATTCTGCAATTGGTAAGATCCTTTTTACAGGAGATATAGGTAATTCTCCATCGCTTCTTTTGAAAGATACAGATACGGTAGAGAACATTAACTACCTAGTAACGGAGTCAGTGTATGGCGATCGTATACACGAAGTCGTGGATAGTCGTATAGGACAACTAGAAGATGTTATTGAACGCACAGTAGCGCGTAATGGTACACTTCTGATACCAACATTTTCGATTGAGCGGACACAAAATATTTTGTATGAAATAAATATGCTTGTTGAAAAAGGTCGTATTCCTGAGGTTCCAGTGTTTTTGGATTCCCCACTTGGCGCGAAGGTAACAGAAATTTACAGAGCAGCAAAGACAGAATATAACGACTCGGTTCGAAAAGTAATGGAAAAAGATGATGATATTTTTGATTTTAAAGGTCTTCGCGTAGTTGCTTCTGACGAGGAATCAAAAAATATAGGAACTTTACCAGGTCCGAAGGTTATTATCGCTGGATCAGGAATGTCTGTTGGCGGGCGCATTATTCGGCATGAGAAAGAGCACCTTGCGGATCCAAATAGCACTCTTCTTATTGTAGGATATCAGGTGCCTGGAAGTTTGGGACGACAGCTTGCAGATGGCGCAAAAGAAGTGCTCATAGGAAATGACTCTGTACCGGTGCGCGCACGTATAGTTTCTGTATCTGGATATTCAGGACATCGAGATCTAAACGGTCTTATGAGATTCGTATCTTCTACAAGCTCATCTCTTAAGCGTGTATTTGTGGTTATGGGGGAACCTAAAGGTCAGCAATTTTTTGCCCAACGTTTGCGAGATTATTTTGGCGTAGACGCGATTGTTCCTAAGTCAGGACAGGTGGTTGAGTTATCATAACGCAAGTGGGAAAAATTGTTTTGAATTTTAAATATAGCTTGTATACTAAAATCAAGTTATGAATTATAAAAGAAACAAACTCAATGAAATAAAAATCTGTGTTTCAGGTGCAGCAGAAACTTCACACTGTGGTCCTCATGCGTATGAATTGGCAAAGGAGTTGGGACGTGAGATAGCACGCCATGACGCTACGATTGTTACTGGTGCAACGACGGGATTTCCATTGTGGGCAGCGATAGGAGCAAAAGAAGCAGAAGGTACGTCTATAGGTTTTTCGCCGGCGGCTTCAGAACGTGAGCACGTTGAAGCCTTCCGTCTTCCAGTAGACTATATGGATCTTATAGTGTACACAGGATTTGGTTACTCTGGACGTGATTTGATTTTAACGCGTTCTTCGGACGCTGCGTTATTTGGATGTGGACGAATTGGTACCATTCATGAGTTTACTACCGTGTTTGAAGACAATAAACCTATAGGAGTATTGGAAGGAGATTGGACTACTGACGAGACGATAAAGACGATTCTAGAGCGGAGCAATAGAACTTACGACAAAGTGGTGTTTGATTCTAACCCAAAAAGATTAGTAGAAAAAATCATTGAACTGATTAAACGTGATAAGGCTATAAATAAGATGACTTATAGTTATCGTGCGGTGGAAGAAGGAGAAGATATTCATGGATAGCACAACCCGAGTTTTTATTAGCAGGATAGCGCAAGGGTAGGCAAGTAATACGTTAATTAAGATTTAGAGATTTGCAAAATCTACACTAACTGCAAATCACTTTCTTATTTAAAAATTCCCCGTTAGGGGAATTTTTAAGAGATAACTTGTGAGACGATTCGATCAAAAGTCTTTGGATGGTCGTTAGCAATTTCAGAAATCATTTTGCGGTTGAGAACTATTCCTTTTTTATGTACAAGACCGATAAATTTGCTATATGAGATATTGTGAGGAGCAAGTGCTGCAGATATACGAGTATTCCAAAGTTTTCTGAAATCATTTTTCTTGTCTCGACGGTGAGCAAAAGCATAAGCTCCTGCGTGGAAAAGCGCCTCTCTAGCCTGGCGTTCTTTTGATTTACGGGCATTGCGAAAACCTTTTGTTTGTGAGAGAACATTACGACGACGCTTTATTGAAATTTTTCCTCGTTTGACTCGTGTCATAGATTAGAAGAAAGTGAATGTTTGTGGTAATGGATAAAAAATCAATCTATGTTCAAAGATTATTTGCTTGGCAAGAAACGTTCTCGTACTTTTTTTGATAGTGCAATCTTTATGTTCCGTTTACGGGCAAGCTGAGTTGAACGGGACTCTTTAGCGTTGTAGTGATTGCCCCCTGCTTTGCGACGCAGGATTTTTCCAGACTTAGTAACACGAAGTCGTTTGCTGTATGCCTTATTTGTTTTCATAAAAATGAGCCCAAAAGGGCTTTTTTATAATACCCTTTTTTTACCGTTTTGCAAGAGAAGAGCTTACTTTTGCAAGGAAATATATGGGAGTATAGAAGGAAGAACAAATTATTATTTTCGTTCCAAAACCATAGACATTCCTTTTGGGGTTTTTGCTGGTGGTTCCGCGATTTTGTGTTCCGCAGATAGTAGCTTAAGAAATCTTTCCATGCGCTCGCGTAGAAATGCTTCCTGCAAATATTTTGTTCGTCCCTTCAAGTAGAGCTCAAACTTAACGCGATGACCTTCAGACAACCAGCTAGATGCCTGTTTAGCTTTAATTCCCATTGAGTGGTCTGAAGTCCCTATTTTAATTTGAATGCTCTTTGTTTCTGTCTGATGAGATTTAGCTTTATTTTCACGTGCTTTTTTCTTTTGTTCGTAAAGATATTTTCCAAATTCAATTATTTTTGCAACAGGAGGAACAGCATTTGGTGAGATTTCTACAAGATCTAATTCAAGCTCGCGAGCTTTAGCTAGAGCTTCCTCACATGAAAGTACTCCGAGATTTTCGCCATCGGCTCCGATTACTCGAAGCTCGGAAGCACGAATTCCCTCGTTAATACGGATATTTCCTTTGTCTCGCGGATTACTCAAGTGTGTGCTAAAAATCTACTAATGCCCTGATAGTACTACAGATTTCGGTTTTTTCAATTAATTTATGATAAGGTAAGGTTTACGAAGAAAGCTAAACTTTTTCACAACCTCCACTTCTTGTTCATACGAAATCTTCGTGGTTTCTAAAATGTATTGATGTGTTACGAATGATAAAGGATCGCATCTACTGATTGTTCAGTATCTAAAGTTGTTTCCACTGCACGATTTAGCTTTTGACTTTCGATGTTTTGAAAAGAAAAACCGCCCAACGGCAAAGCCGTTGGGCGGGGTCTCCTTCGCGAGAAGCAATAGGAGGATAAAAACAGAAAGGATTAAGGACAGGCGTTGTTGTAGCGGTAGTATTTATACCCATTACCTTCGAAATATGACCACGGATGGTATATAAGCGAGACCTTGTCCAGATTGTTGTAGGTAGTGGACTCGTACCAATACGCACCACTATCTCCCGAGGTTGAGTAGAACACCGCAGTGTGAACACCAGATTTGTTCGCAATGTCACCTTGGAGGAGATTTTTTCGGGAACTCAGGCGGGTAGAAATACTAGGGAGGGTTGTCGTCGAGTATTTTGACGAGAGCCCCCACACTCGACTTACAAAACCAGAACAATCTACTCCACGTGAACATGATTCGATCGAGGAGTTGATATCACCTGCCTGTCGTCCGATACCCATCGAGTAATTGAAAAGATCGACAGTATCAAACCCACCCCAATCATACGAGACGCTAAAGTAATACTTTGGTGTCGAGAGATAGTGCGGACGGGAGCGCCCCGGACACGAACCGGATATGTTTGCGGATTTTAGATAAATCTCGTTGCTACGATATGCCCACGCGCGATCCATCATGGTAGACCTTCTAACACAACTCGTGGGTGACTCAGAGAGCCCCCTACGAGAAATATCGTCCAGTATCCCAGATGCGGATACTGGAGGAGGTCCTTGTGGAAGCACGTTAGGCAGTTCACGGAAAAAGCGGAGTTTTAATACATATACAGCATCTTTGGCGCCGAGAAGATAGAAGATAGAATCGTCGGAAGAGATTGTAAATGGACTATTGATGAAGACGAATTCTTTATCTGACGGTATACGGGCAACGCCGTTTGGGCGCAGTTTGCTATCGTACCGGTGGATGATGGTGTCCACATCAAACGAATAATCCGGTCTTGTATATGTCTCGACTGTTTCTGCAAAGATGCTACCATTTCGCGATAGCAGGAAGAGTACACTACCGTAAGTGTCGTTTTGAAAATTCTCGACACGTTTCGTGGATCCGTCTGTAACTTCAATACGGGTATCATCTGAGATCTGATTGATGCGAGCAGGTGGCTGGATGCTCTTTCCAACCGTAACACGAGAGTCATCAGTACGGCCGACAAGAGCATACTTAGCGCCGCCATCTATCTCCACAACCAGATTGCCAACTGCATCGGTGAAGAGTTTAGTAAACATTTGAGAGCTGCCGTAAGGAATGAACGCGCGCTTGGAGATGTTGCCTGAGTAATCTACCCACACTATCGCAGGTTCGTTGTTCGAAAGGTCTAGAACAGCAATCTCATCGCCAACTAAAGCGAAGTCATGGATGCTAACGATCTCTGAGTTCGATAGATCCACAATAGAGAGCTGGTTTCCAAACTTGTCGTATTCAAGAAGTCGGTGTGCGGCGGCGTCGGCAATCCAAAAGTCGCCCTCGGCGTCAATTTTGAGTGCAGATGGTCCCCAAGGAATCTGTTCGTAGCCGAGTCCATCATAAGTAATCCCGTCTTTGCCAATCGGAATTGAGAAGAGGATGTTGTTACCAAATATTGAGGAGGAGGCAGAGGCGTAATTCTCATATACAGGAAGTTCTGAGAGGTCATAAACGGGAGTAACAGCTTTGTCTGTCGGGAGTGCAAGAAGCGCGATAGTGCCTGCGAAAATTGTGAGAATGCCGATGATGATAATTTTGTAGTTCATGGCTTTTTCCTTTCTGGCCTGAAGGGCCGGTTGGGTGCTACGAGAGTTTGTAATCCTTTCTGTTGTCAATGAACTGTTCCGCGGTTCATCGTACAGAGAGAAGATTAAATAAATCTCAAATACCGTTTTTGTTAATTTGATAGTTAGTAGTGGTTTTCCTACTCATCTCAACTTATCAATTATAGATAAAGAAAATATAAAATCTTTTAAGATGTATTGATATAAAAACTGGAAGAAGAAACATAAAAACGCCACGAGGGCGTTCTTAAATTTTGTGTGGAGATGGGCGGTTTGACCCGCCGTCCAATATGCGAAGTTGTGCGATTCTACGTTGTATAGCTTCGTCTTGAATTCTTACAAGGTATCTAAAAGATGAGCAAAACGATACCGAGCCAGTTCTGATTATTGTCCGAACTGTGGCAGAACATCCGCAGAACGTAAGATCGAAGTGGTTTACACCTTAATCCGCTGAACGATCATAAGCGAACAAGATGTCGCGAAGGCGTCTTTAAGCAAGAGCGAACGCGAAGTCACGTGCTGTAAAGTACGGACTGAGTACTGCTGATTTTGCAGTTATGTTTGTGTCGTTTTAAGGAAGACAACACCCTTCCACAACGCACGCACGACAATCATCACATTGTCGAAACGAGGCATCCCCTGAATTTTCTCGTGATCAACCTATTGTGTAGATTTATCTCACATACAAGAAAATTCAGCGAATGCCTACGTTATTTGGTTTTCAATGAACGTCTGATATCGCGGTCAGCTTCGCGCCTCTTTATTGTCTCACGTTTATCATGTTTTTTCTTTCCACGAACAAGAGCTATATCAATTTTTAGCTTGTGTTTTTTATTATACACCGAAATAGGCACTATTGTCAATCCCTTTTTTTCTCCATAGTTGTACAAATGAAGTATTTCTTTTTTTGAGAGAAGTAATTTACGCGTACGATCTGGTTCGTATTCTTTTGGAGTATTATTTGGCTGATATGGTGGAATGGTTGCGCCCACTAAAAATGCTTCGTTATCCCTAATGACTACATATGACCCAGTAAGCTCTCCGAGCCCTGATCGCAACGATTTTACTTCGTACCCTGAAAGAACCATGCCTGCTTCAAAAGATTCAAGAATGGAATAGTCGCGTAGTGCTTTTTTGTTTTGTATAAGTTTCATAATTCCACTATAGCGCATCGTTGACTTTTTGGGGATGTACGCGTATGGTCCTCAAAGGGATTTGTGTTCACAACAAACAAAAGGAGGAAAAAATGGAAAGGGCATTTTTGATTTATCTCGGAACGCTCGGAATCGGAATCTCATTTGCAGTTGTGGTTGGTGTTACCTTGAAACTCAAGTGGGAGCATCTGCCGGCCTTTAAGTTGTCATACCCTATCGGGGTAATTGCGTGGTTGGTCTCTGCACTATTGCATATCTCAAGGGTCGGTACGGACAGCTTTTGGGTGTTCGTGTACGGCGCTTCTTGGGTGCTTGCCCTAATGGCAATAGGGGCTGGCATTGCACTTTTCTTTGTCGGTGAAGAATCCACCGACGAAGAAGATGAAAATTCTCAAAAATGAGAGTACGCCCGCGACAACCCCCAGGGTTGTCGCGGGCTATAAATTTACTTTCATCTTTTGGAAACCAACTATATACTGTACTTTGTATGACTGAAACAACTCCAAAAAAAGGACGAAAACCAAACGTACCCAATATGCGTATGCCTACAAAGCAATCGTTTTGGACAAATGTCGTACTTACAATACTTCTTTTCTTTCTATTGTCGCTAGTTTACTCAGGTATTTCTGAGGTTCAGAAGTTAGAAGAGATTCCTGTGTCTGAGCTTATGCAAGATGTTGCTGTGGGCAATGTAGAAACTATTTCCGTTTCTGGCAATAAGTTAAAAATAACGTATCGCGATGAAACGAAGAAGCGCTCAGTCAAAGAGATGAATACATCTCTTCCCGAGATGTTTGCGTCTTATGGAATTACTGCGGAACAGCTTGCAAGCACATCTATTGTAGTTGAAAGTGAGTCGGGGTTTTGGTACTGGGTTTTGACGCTAGCTCCAATCATTCTTCCTTTAGGATTTATAATCTTTTTTATCTGGATGCTTTCTCGACAAGTAAAAGGCGCTGGTATGCAGGCGCTGAATTTCGGCCAGTCAAGAGCTCGGTTTTTTGATCCAAAAGATAAAACGAAAGTTACATTTAAAGATGTTGCCGGCGTCAAAGAGGCGAAAGAAGAACTTCTTGAAATAGTAGATTTTCTTAAAAATCCCAAAAAATTTCTCAAAATTGGCGCTCAGATTCCCAAGGGAGTGTTGTTGATGGGATCTCCTGGAACAGGAAAAACTCTTTTGGCGCGTGCTGTTGCAGGAGAAGCGAATGTTCCATTTTTCTCAATTTCAGGTTCTGAATTTGTAGAGATGTTTGTGGGTGTTGGAGCATCACGCGTGCGAGATTTGTTTCAAACGGTGAAGAAAGCGGCTCCCGCAATTATTTTTATAGATGAAATAGATGCAGTTGGACGTGTGCGAGGAGCAGGACTCGGTGGTGGAAATGATGAGCGAGAGCAAACTCTTAATCAGATTCTTGTTGAGATGGACGGGTTTGAACCAAATGAAAGTGTGATAGTGATGGCTGCAACAAACAGGCCGGATGTATTAGACCCTGCGTTATTGCGCCCAGGACGATTTGATAGGCGCGTTCGTTTGGATTTACCAGATCGCTCTGAACGTGAGGCAATTTTGGCGGTGCATTCAAAGGAAAAACCACTTGCTGAAGATGTTAACTTGAAGGTTATAGCTGAGCGTACCCCGGGATTTTCAGGCGCTGATTTGCAGTCGCTGACGAATGAAGCAGCGATTTTGGCTGCTCGCGAAAATCGTTTGAAAGTTTCTCAGTATGATCTCATTCGATCTATTGAAAAAGTAATGTTAGGGCCTGAACGCAAAAGTCATATTCTCTCAGATCACGAAAAAAATATAACGGCATATCACGAGGCAGGACATGCATTAGTTGCATCAGTTCTTCCAAACGCCGACCCTGTGCACAAAGTGTCTATTATTGCCAGAGGACATGCAGGTGGGTACACACTGTCGTTACCTCTAGAAGAAAAACGATTGCTATCAAAGAAAAGTTTTGTTGATCGTCTGGCAATGATTTTGGGGGGGTATGCAGCAGAACAAGAAATCTTTGGTGACATAACAACAGGACCTTCAAGTGATTTGCAGATAGCATCAGCGCTTGCTCGCGACATGGTTGCTCGCTATGGCATGTCATCAAAAATCGGACCTGTGGCATTTCACGATGACGGCGTTCATGCAACAGCAGGAGGTATGATAGTGGAAGGAAAAGAATATTCAGAGAAAATAGCAGCAACAATTGACGAAGAGGTGAAGTCGTTTGTGGAGAAAGCACTTGAAGAGGCAACCGAGGTACTCAAAAAGCACCGCCCTGCATTGGATGCGATAGTTGCGCACCTTCTTGAAAAAGAAACTTTAGAACAGGAAGAATTTGAGGCAATTTTGCTCTCTCACGGAATAGTTGCTAAAGGTGTAGATAAGAAGGTATAATTTAATTTATTATTTTAAATATAATAAATATGATAAAAGAACAATTTTATAACGATGAAGGAGTTAGAGAAGAAGAAGGGGATGTAGTTAGAGAAATATCAACCCCTCAAGGGGAGAAAGAAAAAGAGGGTTTGGAGGGTCGTTTGGCGAAACTTATAAAAGGAATAGAAGAAGTAGTTGATAAATACTCTATTCCTCCGAATTATATAGTTTCAGAATCAGAGTTTATAATCCTTAAGCTTAAAGAGAGCGGTTTTGTTACAGCTAATGACGAAAAATTTTCAGGATTTGAGTTCACCCTGAAGGATCTTATTAAAGAGGTTGCTAAAAATAGAATTGCTAATATAGGGAAGTCAAAATTTTCATAGAAGCGGTTAAGGTTATTGACTTCAGCTCTATTTTCCTGTATAGTTGAAAACAGATAAATTATAGGGAGGAGGCTACAATGGAAACGGAAGCCAAGATTTTAAGATTCTGTATTCCTCCTGGACTATCTGCAGAAGCTAAGATAGTTCAGAGGGAGTTAGTCAAGAGGGATTTATCTCCAGAGTTGTTTGCGGCTTCTTTGCGAACAGTTTATGTTCTGGAGAGAAAATGGGGGCTCAAATGGGAAGATGTATTTAGAGCCCTCAAGGAACTTGTGTGAGGCGGGCGCGCGTGGCGCCCGCTACTTTGTTTTATGAATTTACACAAACGATTTCAGAGAAAGAAAGAGGATTTCGAATGCGAACAGTGCGGATTTTTTGTGCGCGGGAATGGATATACGAATCATTGTCCTAAATGTTTGTGGAGTAAGCACGTTGATATTAATCCTGGAGACAGGCAAGAATCTTGTGGAGGTCTTATGGAACCTGTAGGAATAGAGCTTCGAGGGAGAGATTACATGATAGTTCATCGATGCATCAGTTGTAATTTTGAAAGAAGAAATAAAACCGAAAAAGATGACGATTTTAATGTCATCTTGAAGATTTCAGAAAGACCTATAAAAAGTTAAATAACTATTTAGTTTTAGATTTCGTTATTAGATCAAAAGCCAACAATGCGGATATGTTGTGTTGAACATAATCAATGCGAATGTTGTAACTATCCAAACTCTCAAAAAATCCTCCTATACCATCTTTGTGAGCTCCCAGTTTCTTTGCTTGATGCGCTGTCATTTGAGTTCGCAGTTGAAATTCAATTGCATTGCGCATTGCTTCCAGAGCTAAGTGTGCTTGTCCTGTATCTCCTGCGTTAGTAAACAGCCAATATGCGGCACCAAGACCTTCCGCTCGTGTTGCAGTTGGTGTTGAACGAGGAGGGTTATAAAAACCACCGTTCCATTCTTTCTTGTCGTCTTTTTTATTTACATGTTGCTTTGCAACTATTGATTTTACAATTTTTTTCGCATGAGAGAGATATATTTCTTCAGGTCTATGCGTATATAACTCATTAAGTCCATATAAAAGCCAGTGATCATGATTGAGAATATCTTCTGAAACTTCTCCATCACGAACTTCAATGAGCCATAAAGCTCCTATGTGTGCTGATTCAATCCAACGAGTATCTCCGTCTATTTTGTAAAGGCGCGTAAGTGCGAAAATAGCCTCTCCAGGATAATACTCTGATACAAACGAGGTCGGCTCTCCGGTATCTGCTTTTAATAAGTGCTTCTTGAATTCTCCATTTTGTGCCTGAGTGTTGATAATAAAGAGCGCGAGTTTTTGAGCAAGTGGAAGATAGTGATGTTGTTCGTTTAGAGAGTTAGTAAGAGAAATGTATTTTGAAAGGGCAAGTATCGCCAAAGCATTTCCTCCTAATTTTATTTCATTTTTCTCTTCAATACACAGAGCGTCATTCATGTCTGGACAAACCATCGTGCTGTTTTCAAGATAAAGCAAAGCACGTTCAGCTGCGTTTATATATTTTTTGTTACCCGTTGCTTCATATAACTCAAGGAGAGAATAAGTAGTCCCTGCGTGTCGAAGTATGTTGTAAGTAGAAGATTTTTTTCCTGTTACAGGATTGTATTGATAATCAAAAGATCCGTCGTCGTGTTGGTGACTTGTTAGATAATCACCGCCTAATCGAGCGGCCTTTAGATAAGCGTTGTCGTTGTTAACGATCCACAGGGTTCCAAAAACAAGCAGAACGAGTCCGCTCCACAACATCATGAGTGCTCCTTGCCGTCTTCTGTTTGTTATCATTTTTATTGGTGCGCGTGCTAGGATTCGAACCTAGAACCGGCCGTGTATAAGACGGCTGCTCTACCGTTGAGCTACACGCGCATACTGTATACGCCAATGTTATTGTGATATTGCTTTGGATAAAATGCAACTGTTTAAAATATTAGAAGCTTAACTTCCTTAGAAGTTAAGCTTCTAAGGATTTCAGAGATAAGTTTTAGCCGCGCCTCCAGGAGGCGCGGCTATGTTGTCAGCAGGGGAACGAGAAGGCCGAAGCCTTCTTGCGCGCTTGCCGAAGAAGCCGGCGAGCATCCGAGTCCTGTCGTACGACGACGTTGCAGAGTCGTCGTACAAAGGCTCGGATCGTTTCCTCGGGGATGCCACTTCCGCGAACATCCCCAACGAAAATGTCCTCCAGCTCACCTATGGTGAGCTTGTCGCGCTCGGTTCGATGGCGAATCCGAGCGCAGAGGACCTGGATGGAGTAGTGCTCCTGCTCCTCCTGCGGGATTAGCGCAAGCTGGCGCTCGCGCTCCGCCACGCATGGCTCCAGGATGGCCATTAAGAACTCGTCAATCCTTTCGGTGACGAGTCCCATACGCGCCATTAGGCGCCACAGCGCATCCTGGAACTCGGGAGAAGTCCGGGCAAGACCACACTTCTCGCACTGAATAGCTTTCCCGGCTACGATCGCCGAGAAAATACTTAACGCTAAAGTTCCATTCCTACTACTCATAATCCCTCCTTCTTAAAACTCAGCAGTTACCATAACTGCCGAGTACACCTTTCTGTAAAGTACATAATTTTCCAAATAAGTCAAGGAATTACTTGATAATTAAGAAGTAGGATTAGCGTACCTTGTTCTTGGCATGTTCATAAGTGAGATAGCATTTTTATTGGTGAAGTTGTATTGTACATATATTATTAATATTATTAAATATAAAACGATTATTATGACATTTGGAGACTTTGAAAATAACAAGAATAATAACGAAAATCAAAAAGAGGAAGTAGTAGTGTCTTTTGAAGATGTTCTAGGAAAAGAAAAAGAGAGGTTTTTAGAATGGAATAATAAAGTGATTGAGGTCATAGAGAAAGGAGCTCGCGTTAAAATAGAACCAGAGGGGTTTGATTTTGACAAAAAGTATGGAATAAAAAAAGAGAGATATCGTTATCTAAAGAAGGTAGAAGGGGGATTAGGAAGACCAGATGCATTTATAAATAAAATAGACAGAGAATTTTCGCTTTCTCTCACCTTACCTCACATTGCAGAAACGATAGATATAGCTCCAGAAAAAACTTGGCCATTGTGGTCTAACTATAAATATTATAAAGAAAGAACTCTACGTGATTTTGAGGAAATTGTCGATCGTCTTAGAGAATACGGCATTATAGTTGAGATTTCTGAAGAACTTCGTGAGAGACTTAGACCTAAGGGATGGACGATCGAGAGTGGAGGCTCACACGGTTATTATAGTTTTACTTACCCAAGTCCGGTAAGTGATGAATCTAAAGCGCTACGTGGAGTGCATGTGTTTTCAGAGAATAGCGGGATTGGTTATAAAGAATCTGTTTTTTATTTTCCTGATACAAACGAGCCGCCTATCTTAGTAGCGGAGTATCATCATTATTATGAAGATGATGCTGATGGTGAAGAAGAAGATTTAGTCGAAGAGAAAGGGGAAGGAGTACTTAATCATGAAGAAGACGAAGATTCAACCGAAGAGGAAAGAGGAGAAGGACTTAGCGGGCCACCTTTATTTCCGGCAGAACGTTTCATATTTCAAGATAGTGATACAGATCTTACAGAAGAAGAGATTGCTAAGATATTTGAAAATGAACCAACATTTAGAAAATTTGAACGTTTAGTGATGGGGATTAGAGAAAAATGTTATACGCCGAATAAAGATGAAATTTTGGGATTGTGCGAAAATATAAGACAACCGTGGGATAGACTTAAAGCTTTTCTGGTATGTATGAATTTAGGTATTGATGCAACAAATGAATTTGAAAAAACCTTTTCAGAGGTTAAAGATAAATCTACAGATTTATATAGTAATAATCCTTATGGTAATTGGAATGTGATTGATGGGTCTAAATTTATAGATAAAATCGTACAGGATTTCTATAATCTTCCGCTTCGTACAATATTTGATGCTTTTTCTAGGTTTGGTAAGAAAGTATCCAAAGAATTTTTGTCAGTTATTGCCGTTTCTCCTATAGGTAAAAGATCAGAAATAGAAGCAGAAGAAGACATTATATTTTATGGTTTTAGAAATGGAGCAGATGTTTCAGGAGAGGATCTTATAAGTTACGTGAAAGAATATAATGATTCCATTAAAATTAAGAAGGGTATAGATCCAGTTTATGAAAAAATAGGTCCTCATTGGTTTAGCTTACTTGAAGGTCCTCAAAAACATATAAAAAATTTGTTGAATCTTAAAGATTTACACGTTCTTAATTTAAAAACTTTGGATTTCAAAACGTTTAGTCAGGCTGTAATAGATTTTAAAGAATCTTTTTTTGAGATGATTGATACACTTAAAAATGATAATAGGATAGTTTATGAAGACGAAAAAAAAGAATTCGTATTTCCAAATGGTGTGAGACAGTCAATTGATGAGTATTGGCAAATATTGAGCCCAGTCAGGGTTGTAGAAGAGATTAGTACTACAGTAGGATTCTCTGAACAGGAAAAAGAAGAACTAATGCAGATCGTGAGTTATTAGACTTACTCTAATAAAAGTAAATTTAGCAGTTTGAACTATATGGATTTCTTATGATGACGTACGACGTTGTGTACATCTAGATGTAGACATAGATGGGCTATCTGGTCTTCTTTGATAAGATTTACAAAGACTACTCAAAATGAATTGATTCACGTTCGCGCACCGCTTTATCAAGGAGTGGTGCGCTTTTTAGTTCTGGATCGCGTGTGATAAGAGCGTGTGCTTCATCGCGTGCGGCTTCAACCATTTTGATATTTTTGAGTGCTTCCATCGCAACATCTGAGAGCCCCCATTGTCGTTTTCCATACAGCTCTCCTGATCCTCGTAGTTCCAAATCTTTTTCTGCCAGCTCAAATCCGTTTGTTGTTTTTGTAAGCGTTGAGAGGCGCTCAATAGTGGAAATACCTCGTGCGTCTGTAAATAAGTAGCAATAAGATTGATGAGTAGAGCGCAAAACACGTCCTCGTAGTTGATGTAGTTGTGCCAGACCAAATCGTTCCGCTCCTTCAATTATAATAACTGTTGCATTAGGAACGTTTACTCCTACCTCAACGACAGAAGTTGCTACAAGCACATCTATTTCCCCTTGCGAGAATCTCTCCATTATTGCATCCTTTGAATTTGGTTTCATTTTTCCATGTAGAGTTTCAATACGCAGATCTGGGAACACTTCTTTTTTAAGGCGCGCGGCTTCTTCAGTGACATTTTTTACTTCCAATTTTCCTCCGCCTTCATCTATTTTTGGACAAATTACATACGCTTGTCTTCCTTGTGATACTAGTTCTCGTACGTGTTTGTAAACGCGAGTACGTTCTGAAGGAGGGACAATTTCTGTTTTAATTTCTTTACGACCTGAGGGCATCTCATCCAACAGTGTAAGATCAAGATCGCCATATACAGTAAGTGCAAGTGTACGGGGGATAGGAGTGGCTGTCATTGAAAGAAGGTGAGGCATGCGCCAAGGACTTTCGTCTGGCACATCGGTTTTTCGAGCAAGCTCGGCGCGTTGTCGTGTTCCAAAACGATGTTGTTCGTCAATTACTACATATGCGAGATGCTTAAATTTTACTGATTTTTGAATTAGAGCATGCGTGCCGATTACAATAGGGATTTCTCCATTTGCAACCCACTTTAAAAGTTGTGCTCGGGATATATCAGTCCATCCTTCAGGGTCTACTTTAGATGGGAATTTCCTACATCCTGATCCTGTTATTAGTCCAATTTGAATAGGAAGCCCTCGGAAAAACTCTATAAATGATTCAAAGTGCTGGGTTGCAAGTATTTCTGTAGGAGCCATGTATGCGACCTGTAGATTGCCAAAATCCTGTTTTCTACCCTCAGTATTTTTAGGCCTCGTAGTTACGACAGCAAAAGAAGTGGTAGCAGCAACAAATGTTTTACCTGAACCCACATCTCCTTCTAATAAGCGGGACATTGCGCGATGAGATGCGAAATCTTTAAGGATTACATCAATGGCGCGCTTTTGTGCTGAGGTAGGTGAAAATTGAAAACGCTTGATGAAAGTGTTCAGTTCTTTTTTTGAAACAGCAATGTCCCATGATGGAAGTGCATCGGATTCTGCGCGTTCACGTTGACGTATAAGTTGAATAAAAAATACTTCTTCAAAAGCAAAGCGTTTTCGAGCGGCAATTGCGTTTTTTTCATTTTTTGGTGCATGAATCCAAAGAAGCGCTGTAGATAGTGTTGGTAGATTATATTTTTTGAGAATATCTTTTGGAATCGGATCTTCAAGGTCGTCTACAATTCCTTGAGACAGAAGTTTTTGTATAGCATACAGAAACCAGCGCGAAGTAATTCCTCGACTCTCTGAATATACGGGAATAAGTAGTTCGGAGTTTTTGTCGGCAAATAGTTTGTTGTGTTCGTGGGGAAGCTTAACTTCTAAGTGTAAAAACTTAGAAGTTAAGCTTCTAAGTGGGTCAGCATGAGCAATTTCTGGGTTCACCATAGAACGTTTTCCGTTTTTCTCACGTATTTTCCCAGAAACAATCACCGGAGTTCCTTCTGGGAACATTTTTGAGATATAAGGTTGATGTAGCCATAATAATTTTAAGCTCCCGCCCTCATTTTTAAGTGTCGCTTCTGTCATCGGTATTTTACTTTTCCAAGCTTTACGAGCTTTGGTTTTAGTAATATTCCCTAAAACAGATACCAGGTTTTCAGATTTAGTTGTTTCAATAATTTCTTCGTTTGAAGAAGATAAATAACGAATGGGGAAGTGGTAAATTAAATCTCTTACTGTTTCTATGCCCAGCTTTTTTAGGGCCTTTCCTTGAAATTCGCTAAGTCTAAAATGTTCTGCTAAATTATCTGAAATTTTCATAATTTGATTATAAACCAATTAACCATACTATATATTTACGCGGTTGTTTTTGGGTATTGAATGGTCTATTTTGTGTAATATAATTAAGAGCATTATAAGTAGCTTTTATATTTTAATTTAAAAATTATGAAGAAAAATCTATTAAAGATATTTATTGGAGTTTCTTTGTTTGTCTTGCCTTTGATATCAGTTCAAGCTGTTTCGCGTGTAAAAATTAAATCATTTGACAAACCTTCTCTGACAGAAACCAAGGCAGATATAGAGAGACAAATACAAATGCTCTTGAACGAAATAGAAAGATTGCGAAATCAAGCAGGAACAAAATTGACACCTAGATGTTTTAGTAAAGATATTCGTTTGGGAGATTCGGGAGATGAGGTAGAAGCGCTTCATTCAATTTTAGAATCAGAGGGTTTCCAAATTAATTTAGAAGAAAAGAATTCACGACGCTTTGGAGAGAATACCCTTCAAGCGGTTAAGCGCTTTCAAGAAAAATATGCTGACTCAGTTTTAATCCCTGTTGATTTATCATCTGGAACCGGTTTCGTTGGTGCAAAAACTAGAGAAAGATTGAACTCAATTTCAAGGTGCTTTAGCGTATCTGAACCTATAAAACCGATAGTAAAAGATATCCAAGTAGTTTATCCAAACGGAGGAGAAACGTTGTATTTAGGAGATAGTGTAGATATAGAATGGAAAGACAATAGAAAATACCCTGATCCTGTTCTTGAATCATATAATCCAAATAATGATTCTTATGATATCTACATCCAAAGAGCAGATAAAGATGAAGCATATAAGAAATTAATAGCAATATCTATAAAAAGAGATAGTTCTTCAAAATTGCAAAAATATAATTGGAAGGTAGGAACTCTTAGTGAATTAGGAGAATTGTTGCCAGTAGGCCCCTATGAAATTGTAGTATGTCCTTCTGGAAGACACTTAACTGTTGCAAAAGAGTATTGTGGTAAAAGCGATAACAAATTTGTTATAAGTTCAAAGACGAGAGTAAAGAGAGAGATAAAGGTTGTAACACCAAACGGAGGAGAAAAATGGAGTGTAGGAGAAATTAGAAATATAGTTTGGAAGACAAATGGATCAAATAGCGATAAGATTCGTATAAGCCTGACGAACGAATGTACGAAGGATATAAAACACATTGCTACTGCTTTTGATACCGGATCATTTAATTGGTATATATCTAAAGATCTGGCTGATGATGAATGTGGTTATAAAGTTCGTATTTCACCAGCAGATGAAAAATCAAAAACTAACACTTTTGACGAAAGCGATAATTGGTTCTTTATATACTCTAATTTAAGAGAGCCAAAAGAGAAGGATATTATTTTTAAACCTGCGGATACAAGTAAAGGACATGTGTTAGGATCCTCTATATCAAGAGACGTAATACTGGATCAGATGATTTCCATTCTTTTGGGGATACAAGATAAATTGGAAGAGTTGGATTAGTTTTTCCTAACAAAAAAGCCTCAATAAAAGAGGCTTTTTTGTTTTGCTATTCAAAACAAAGCTTGACATGGGGGTTTTTTTGAATATAATGAATTCTCCATTGGCGATCTTTTTGAGTTAAAATATTTGAAAAGATTGTTGAGGTAAAAGAAGCACCTTGATAATTTAAAAAAACAAAAGTCGTACGGCTGTCACCGCGGTCGTACGCAACGTTGACTTCTGTATTTATTTACAAAAACAGAATTTAACTTCCCGTCTATTTGAAGCAGACATTAGTACAGTTTGCTTCGAAGGACAAAATATTTAGAACGAAGAAAAAAACTAATCACATTTTTTCTTTTGTTCTGCTCGAAAGAGTGGAATTTCTATTTCACTTTATATGTAGAGTTTGATCCTAGCTCAGGATGAACGCTGGCGGCGTGGATAAGGCATGCAAGTCAAGGGGGCCCGCAAGGGCAACCGGCAAACGGGGTAGTAACGGGTGGGAACGTACCTAGAAGTCAGGAATAACTCCGCGAAAGCGGAGCTAATACTTGATGGTCCCTTAGGGGTAAAGATTTATCGCTTCTAGAACGGCCTGCCTCGTATCAGCTAGTTGGTAAGGTAACGGCTTACCAAGGCTATGACGCGTAGGGGAGGTGAGAGCCTGACCCCCACCACTGGAACTGCGATACTGTCCAGACACCTACGGGTGGCTGCAGTCGAGAATCTTCGGCAATGGGCGAAAGCCTGACCGAGCGACGCCGCGTGAGGGAAGAAGGCCTTCGGGTTGTAAACCTCTTTCGTAGAGGAGGAAGGGGCCGTGCAGAGCGGTCTTTGACCTATTCTAGGAAGA
>Ga0116176_10000218_pt1 | contig 47897 bp, 37 predicted proteins | sample AD_STIC08_MetaG_FD_89803 | JGI IMG/M metagenome (GOLD analysis project Ga0116176, IMG submission 89803) | Active sludge microbial communities of municipal wastewater-treating anaerobic digesters from USA - AD_STIC08_MetaG | ecosystem: Engineered > Bioreactor > Anaerobic > Digestate | place: USA...
ACAAGGTTGATAGGCTGGAGGTGTAAGCGCAGTAATGCGTTCAGCCGACCAGTACTAATCAGTCGTGAGGCTTGACCATATTATGATAAGCCCAAGGTGTTTACCTTGGGCTTATTTTTTTTCAAAAATTTGATTTTGATTGAATTTTATCTGAAGTTCCGTTAATTGTTATTCTATGCTGTTTTTGCAGTAAAATGCTTGTATTTCTTGATCAGATATAGTACATATTATTAATCTTATACATTTTCGATAAAGGATCCTGGTAATTGTCGATGGATATTTATTGCCGAGATTTGAAAGAACACAAAATAGTCGAGCTGAAAGGGGATATCGATTATTTCAGTGTCAGCGAATTGAAAAATACTATTTTCAAGCTGATCCATGATAAAACACCCAGCATTATACTGGATCTGCAGAATGTGGAATATATGGATTCGTCCGGTCTCGGATTGATAGTTACCGCATACAGGGTCATGAGCAATTATAACGGAAAAATCAGCCTGGTGAATGTATGCGACGACATCCGCGTGATACTGAAACTTGCCACCGTTGACACCTTATTGACGATATACAATAACAACAAAGAAATTGTATAAAGTGCCGTAATGAGATCTGCTTCCTCAAATACATTTTTTTTCAATAATTTGCAGTAGATACTGTATTACCGCGGCAGCATCTATGTAGTGCCGATAAAAAATTCTTTAACTTGAAACTTTTAGAGAAAGCGCAATAGGCATTTGATGAAAATAAAGTATAAACTCATAATGATTTTTATTCTGATAATACTATGTTCATCTCTGCCCATATCCCTTTTTATACTTAACAGGCAAAAACAGGAAAAAATCGCATCAGTCACGCATCAGGGCCAGATTTTCAGCAAGTTTTTTGCCCACTCCATCCTGAATATCATCCTCGCCAATGGAGGAGATATCAAGGCTACGCAGATAGACTCAAGAGAAATGATGACCGTCCTGAAGACCCTGACCAGCGAAGGGTTGATATATGCCGATTCGATACTGATATCATCAAAAGAAGAGTTCAACGGCTTGATCCTTTCATCGATAAATACAAGAGGATACGGCATTCCGGGAAAAATTCAGCAGGGAAAATTTTCCGATGAAGAGGTTCAACGGCTGATAAATCACAGATCAATGAGTGAAATAAGAATAGCAGGAGCGGATGATATTTGCTACATGTTCACCGCTATCGGCTCTTTACCCGGCAAGAAGCCGCTCTGCATCGGGAGGTTGATATTTTCCAGGTCAATAATAATCGCCCCCATACAAAGGCTGAACCGGTTGATTTACGGCGTCACGGCCATGGCCATCATTTGCGTTTGTATTGCCGGATATTATTTCAGCAGGTTTATATCAAAACCGATTGATGATCTTGCAGCGGCAGCCCAGAAGATTGAGGATGGGGATCTCGGGTACCGGATAGAGATACAGTCCCGGGATGAAATCGGTCGGCTTTCCAAAAGCTTCAACCACATGGTGAGCATTATCAATCAGAAAATCGATGAATTGGAAAAAACAAACATCCGGCTGACGCAGCTGGACATACTCAAGGATGAATTCCTCGCGAACATATCACAAGAGCTGCGGACTCCCCTTTCCGGAATCATCGGTATTTCAGAGTCTCTTATACAGGGTTCTGCAGGCGAGCTTAATAAAGACGCTGTCCACGACCTGTCGCTCATAGCGGCCAGCGGCAGCGGACTGTCCGCTCTGGTGAGTGATATTCTCGATTTTTCCAAGCTCAAGCACAATGACATTCTGCTGAATCTTGAACCGGTCAACCTGTATGACGCGACGCAGGTCATCATCTCCATTACGCGGCCTATTATTGAAAAAAAGTCGCTGACCATCAGGAATATGATAGATCCTGAATCAATGATCGCGCTGGGGGATGAAAGCAGGATACGGCAATCGCTTCTAAGCCTTGTTACCAATGCCTTCAGGTTCACGGAAAAAGGCGGCATAACCATCAGTGCCGAAACAGACAGGAATGATGAAAACATGATCGTTGTCACTGTGGCTGATACCGGCACGGGAATTTCTCCCGAAGCGAGAGAGCACATTTTTGATTCCTATGCCAGCACCGGTCGCCGTGTCATAAGGCAACTCCGTGATTCGGGCCTTGGACTTGCCATAACCAAGAAAATCATTGAATTGCACGGCGGATCAATATGGGTCGAATCAGAACCGGGCAGGGGCTCTCGCTTCAGCTTTTCGATACCAAAAAGCAGGGAAAAAAGGAAAACGGCTGTTCATGAAAGCGCCATTGCTCCCATGCCGGACAATGAAATCAATCTGGCAGAGTTTGAGGCCAGAAAGCCCAGCCGGGAACCGGGCGAATCCGAGGAAGAAGAACGCAAAAAAATTCTGGTCGTCGACGATGAGCCGGTAAATCTCCAGGTAATCGTCAACCATCTCTCTCTTGAAGGGTATGACGTGACACCGGCAGACAGCGGAACGGCTCTATTCGCTGAACTTGACAGAAACAATGTCCCTGATCTTATCCTTCTTGATATCATGCTGCCCAGCGTCTCCGGTTATGACGTATGCAGGAAGGTGCGAGAGCGTTTCTCGATCCACGAACTGCCGATCATAATGCTGACCACGAAAGACAAAGCCAGCGACATAGTCAACGGCCTCGCCGCAGGCGCCAATGACTACATCGCGAAACCGGTCAACAGGGATGAACTTGTCGCAAGGGTCCAGAGCCTCATATCAATGAAAGAGTCCATCAAGATGCAGAACCGTTTCAGTATTATACAAAATGAGCTGGAAATCGCTACAGAAATACAAAAGGTGATCGTGCCGCAGGCGCTTCCCGATTTTAAGGACATCAGATTTGCAGTCAGGTATGAAACTTCCACTCAGGTCGGCGGTGATTACTATGATTACCATATTATCGATGACAGGCATATCGGAGTTCTGGTTGCCGACGTGGCAGGGCACGGAATCCCGGCGGCGATTGTTGCCGCCATGATGCAGGTCGCCTTCACTTTTTATAAAACTGAATTCAAAGATCCTTCGATACTTTTTACGAAAATAAATTCGGTCATGGCAAAATACCCTCATGGGATATTCATGACCGCATGCTGCGTCTATATCGATCTGGATAAAAAGAAGCTCTATCATTCAAACGCCGGTCACCGACCGCTTCTTATCTGGAGAAAGGAAAACAATGAAATTATTTCGGACAAGATTTATGACCGTCCAATCGGCATTATCCCTGAATCGAAATATTCCTTCAATGAAATTGATCTGCAGAACAACGATAGGATAATTCTCTATACTGACGGCATTATTGAAGCGAGAAACAGCACGAGGGAAATGTTTGGTGATGAAAGACTGAATAACCTGATCAGAAATCATCATCAACTGAACGGCGACGCACTTCTGGATGTGATTGTCAATACCGTGAAAAACTGGGCCGGGGTAACTGAGGGCCAAACCCTTGAAGATGACATAACCTTGATCGTCATGGATATCGTCCCGGATAATCCACCTGCCTGAAAACAGCGAACAAATTCAGATGCCCTTTGCCTGATCAAGGGGGAATCGGATGGAAAATTGCGTGCCGCCGGTGTCGGATTGAATGTCGACCGTTGCCTTGTGGTCCTTCAGGATCTTGTTGCATATGGAAAGCCCGATTCCGGTGCCGTGTTCACGCTTCTTGGTTGTAAAGAAGGGGGACCAGATCTTGTTCATGATGTCCTCGGAAATCCCGCTCCCGTTATCTTGGATTATCATTGATACAGACTGTTCATCGGAGAACGTGGTTATCCGTATAGTGCCGGAATCATCGGGAGACGAGAATTGCTTTTCCAGTATGGCATCCTTTGAATTCATGAGAATATTGACAATAAGCTGTTCAAGGGAGAGTTTATCTCCGAGTATTTGGGGAATGGCATCATCGAGAACGAAAATGAGGTCGATATTGTTTTTTTTCAACTGGTAGCGGATAAGGTCAATCGCTTCGAGGATTACTTTATTCAAGTCGATCTGTTTTATGGACAGCGTGCTCTTCTTGGAAAAATTGCGAATATGGTCGATGATTGAGGTCGATTTGTCAACAAGGGCGCAAATCTTCATAAGCTCCGATACACCCTGAAGATTCTCAAACTCTTCGGCGTTGATATCGTCTATCATGTTCTGTGAGATTCCCTTTATCCCGGTAAGGGGCTGGGAGAGTTCATGGGCAATGCCGGTGGTAAGCTCCGCCAGGCTTGCATGGCGGGCCATCTGGGAGAGCTCGAGGTCTTTTTCAAGTATTATTTTCCGGCATGAATCATTGCTCTGCTTCAATCGGGCGAGGCGGTGATACAGCTTGTTGTTAAGTTCGTTGATAACATTGAACTGGTTGAGAAGGCTTACGATCCTGTTGCGGAGGTTATATCCCAGGAGAAAAGATACTGCGATGTTCATCATCCCCGCAGAAAGGATGAAGTGAATTTCATTCAGAGTGTATACGGTAACGGATATGTATATAAAGTTGATGAAGACCATCCCCAGCAGAAGAACCGATGCCAGCTCATGTCTCCCCGGGTAGATGATATAGAGGATATAGACATAAAACAGGAAATAGGTTATATAGATGACCAGGCCATTGTAGTCGGGAAAAACTACCAGCATGAAAAAGGAAATAGCTGACAGAAGATACACCGGGATCATTGTTGTCTGGCGGTACTGGATGTAATGATGCTTTATCATGATCGCGAGGGTCACGGGAAAGAGACACAGCCCGACCAGAGTTGGGAATGATAATGTTATGATTTCTATGATTCTGTTGTATTTCAGATAGAGAGGCGTTATTATCAGAAGCATTGATGTGGAATTGAGCAGGAGACGCCTGGACAGACCTATGAAATAGAACAGCACGCCGATCAGTATCTCTATGATAATGGTATAGAAGATGAGATTGATTAATATTGAATATAACAGTTCCATGGTCTAGAGTAAAGTCTCCGGGATGGATATATAGATTATGGTAATGAGATAAGCAAGAAGTTTATTAATTAAATTTATCGGGCACCTCCATACTTCATTTGACATGGGAATTGGAAATTTATATGATGTCAATGTCAATTATGGTCACCAATCCCGTGCCGGTTTACTTCCGGCCGGTGAGATGGCGCAGTCGAGGAAGATCGGTTATACGGTAACTTGTAATGAGCTTTTCATGCGGAATCATCGGATTGCCCAATGTGGGTAAATCCACCATTTTTAATGCCCTGTCAGGGGCTGGGGCCCAGATGGCCAATTACCCCTTCTGCACCATTGAGCCAAACAAGGGCATTGTCCCGGTGCCTGACGACCGACTCGTCAAGATAAGCGAATTACTGCACAAAGAGAATCCGATACCAACAAAAATAGAATTCATCGATGTCGCCGGTCTGGTCAAAGGAGCGTCAAAAGGGGAAGGACTGGGTAACAAGTTTCTCGGTCACATCAGGAATGTGGATGCCCTGGTGCAGGTAGTGCGCTGCTTTTCAAATGAAGATGTCGTCCATGTCGCCGGCGCGGTTGACCCGGTCCGGGACATTGAAATCATAAATACCGAGCTCATTCTTGCCGACATTGAGATCCTTGAACGCGGCCTGGAAAAAGAGAATAAAATGGTGCGCAGCGGCGATAAAAGGGCAAAGATCCAGGCCGAAATCATCGAGCAGATGATCAGCCACCTGAACAGCGGCAACACGCTGCGCACATTTCACATGGGAGATGAAGAGCGTCATCTACTCGCTGAATTCGGGGTCATAACTGACAAGCCGGTAATCTATCTGGCCAATATTGACGAAGAGAAGGCTTCCAGGCATTATCTGGATGCCGTTGGGGATTACGCCGCGTCACAAGGAGCCCAGTACCTCTATTTGATCGGCAAGCTCGAGGAGGAAATCTCAGAACTCCCGGCAGGGGAAAAAAAGGAATATCTTGATGCTATGGGTCTTGCCGAGTCAGGCCTTGACCGTCTCATACGCACGGCCTATGGGCTCCTGCATCTCATTACCTATTATACGGCTGCAACAGAATTGCAGGCATGGACGCTTCTCGCCGGCACCCATGCCGCTGCTGCGGCAGGGAAGATCCATACCGATTTTGAACATGGTTTCATCCGCGCCGAGGTGTTCAGGTATGATGATCTGATAACATACGGATCTGAAAAAGCGGTGCGGGAACACGGGCACCTGCGCTCGGAAGGAAGGGATTATATCGTGCAGGATGGGGATATAATCAAGTATCTCTTCAATGTTTGATCAGCGGGCTTTCTTCAGTTACAAGAAAAAAAAGAATAGAGGCAAGAAGTATGACCGAATATCAAATCTACCGTATAGTCCTGTTCGGTTTTCTCGGTGTTGCGGTGGTTACGTTTATATCCCTGTTTTTCATAACCGCCCCTTACGGGAGACACGCAAAAAAAGGCTGGGGGCCTCTCATCCCCAATAAAATAGCATGGGTCGTCATGGAAGCGCCGGCGTCACTCCTCTTTTTTCTGTATTTCATCATTTCCGACAAGAGCATGACTGCAACCCTGATACTGCTCCAGCTGATATGGCAGATCCATTATTTCCACCGTTCCTTTATATTTCCCTTCATGCTGAAAAGCGACGAAAAGGTTTCCCTGTCCATTATCGTGTTCGGCATGATATTCAATTCTATAAACACCTACATACAGGGGCGCTGGGTTTACAGCTTTTCTCCGGATGGCGCTTACGCCGCAGGCTGGCTGTCAGATCCGAGATTTATCATCGGCGTGCTGATATTCGCCGCGGGTTTTTTCATAAACAAGCAGTCTGACGCAATCACGAGAAAATTATGGGACCCCCTGAAACCTGGGTACAAGATCCCCTATGGAGGCATGTACCGCTTTCTCTCCTGCCCAAACTATTTTGGCGAGATCATAACCTGGATCGGCTGGGCCGTGTTGACCTGGTCTTTTGCCGGGCTCTTTTTCGTGATCTGGACAGCGGCGAATCTGGTACCGCGGGCTCGTTCAAACCACCGGTGGTATCTTGAAAATTTCCCGGATTACCCGAAGGAACGGAAGGCGATCATTCCCTTCCTTTTCTGATAAAAAAGGGGAGCAATTATCTTGCTTCCCATGCTTGTTAAAACCTTCAGACTTCCTTCAGTATCAGTGATTTCAATTTTTTTCTGCTGCTGCGCGGAGATTGAGCGGGATAGCCCAGGGCTATGACGGCCATGAGCTCAAACTCATCTCCGATATCGAGAAGGGCATTAACTTCGGATTTGCGGTTCAATATCTCGCCAAGCCATACCGATCCTATCCCGATAGAATGCGCAGCCAGAAGCATGTTCTGGACGCAAGCGCCGATGCTCATGACGTCCTTGTCCCTATTGTATCCGTTTTGGATATCATACATGACGCAGATGCAAAGATCGCATTGCTTTATTATCCGGCTGTACTGGGTAAGCGCCGAGAAACTTTTTTTGACTTCGGTGTCACGGACTATTATAAATACCCAGGGCTGGTTATTAAGGCCTGACGGGGCCCATCGCCCCGCTTCCAGGATCAGTTGGAGGCTTTCAGATTTAATATGATCACCGGTGTATTTACGGATCGATCGTCTGCTGATGATTGCTGTTGTGACATCATTGGATAACATGGTGACCTCGCCGGTTTTGAAGCGATACTAGGTTTTTCATCTTGTTTATATGGCTGTAAAACTTATTCCGTGCTGGCCGGTTTTTTCTGAAATTTCTGGTAGGCAGCCATGAGCTCATTGAGCTTATTCTTTTTGTTTCTGATACCGCTGCGGTAATCCGCAATGATCTTGCCGAAATCCAGATCCCCGAGGATTATTTTTTTTCTCTCTGTTTCGATGAAACCAAGGTCAGTGGTAATTTTCACCTGGCTTGCCCTGTCGGCATATTCCTTTGCCTTTTCCCAGTAAGGCAGCGCCTCGGCATATGATTTTTCCGCGGTGTCGAGGCTGTCGCTGATGTCCTTGGCATAATCCCAGTGATAAAAACGGATGTTTCTCATGTCATAGCGGGCGCCGATGGACATATAGCTTCGCATGATGAGAAGGTTTATGTGCATGAACATGAGGTTGCGGTACTTGAAATATTCTGGCTCGGTTTCTATCTTTACCAGGGCCTGGGAAGGGTGGCGGAACTTGCATTGGAGGGCCGTCTTCAGCCGTTCTAAGTTTTTCCTGAGAGAATTTTCATTATAATACATCTTCATGCCGTAAAGCTCGTAATAATCCTCGAGATAATGCGGCACCGTCTGGTAATGGAGCCGTATCTGTGGTATATAATCGGAAAAAGGGACATGTCTCCCCTTATCTTTCTCCTTGCTGAAATACTGGTACTGGTAGTCTTCTCCGTAAACAATACCGGCAATGCAAAGGATCAGTAGGGTAAATATGTAGGTTCTCTTCATTGTGTCAGGATATAATTAATCTATTAATATTTCTCGCTATAGTACCATATCGGCTAATGGTGGAGAATAATAAAGCATGTTCTGAACAGTCTTTTTTGGGATACATCATCGTGATAATGAACCATTATTCAGAGAAAAAGAGTTCTATGTATTTTCGTAAAGATTGGGCATAATCGAGCTTTATTCTGGTTTCAATTGCCCAGGTGGAGTCAGGAAAAATTTTAAGGTTTGCCTGAAATATCTTTTCTGCCTCAAGGGCATAGCTATAGGCCATTTCCTTCTTAAAATGCCCGCGGTTGTGCCGATCGTAAAATATTTCCTTCCCGGCATCATTGAGAAATTCATCGCCTTTATGGTAAACGCGGTAAGATTCAACATCGTACTGGTTGCTATACGAGTCTATTATATTGAGACATTCTGAAGCGCGGTAGAAATGAAACATCATGGCGGTGAAAACTTCAAAATGCTCGATGAGTTCATTATCATCTGTTTTATCTTTCAAGCGGCGTATGGCATGGTAGTTTTTACGCAATGAAAAAACGATCTTATTGAAAACAGCGCGGTTTGCGACCTTTTCCCTGATAGGGATGTTATATAGACTATATTGAAAATATCGATAAAGGGCGTCTTTGGCTGTTTCACGAAGATTGATAAACTGCTTGGTAAGTATTTCAGAGTCAATTATGTCTTTATAGGGTTTTCTGGGAGCTGCGGGAACTTCCTGTCTTTTTTCGTATTTTTTATTAGGTGTATCAACCGTTGTTTCATCGTTAAATCGATAGGTCATGACAGCTGAATAGGCAATATTAAGCTTTGTCATCGCATCATTGGCCCATTTAGTTCGATGGGGATTTTTATCAGGATGAAATTGGAATGCCAGTTTTTTATAAGCAGCAGATACTTCTTCATCTGAAGCATCCGGGTTTACATTGAGGAATTTATAGCAGCTATTAATATCCATAAAATATTTCAGTAGGCCTGTAAATTAGCAGATAATAATTAAGGAGATGATTTTTTCAATTACATTATTTTTATTTCAAAAACGGATATATGTTAAGGTTATCATTTAGTGATACATGATTTTCTGAAATCAGCCAGTGATCATAGTCCGGTTGGTTTTACAATTTATCTTTATGGTATTACACAGGGATGATAGCCTATATATGTAAAGATGAAATCACAAAACGAAGTGATTTGCCAGGAGACCTAAAAGTATGTCGATAAAAATATCAATTTTTTACTTGACATACAAACTAATGTATGCTTATTATTTGTATAGATTAACATGAGGGGAATAACAATGTCACCAAAAGAGGTTTCTAAACAACTTACGACCAAACAGGAAAAAATTTTAGAATTCATCAAGGGGTCTATAAAGGACTCAGGGTTCCCCCCAACGGTGCGCGAAATTGGTGAAAAATTCAGCATAACCGTTAAAGGTGCCTATGATCACGTGAAAGCCATTGAGAAAAAAGGCTATATAAAAACAGAACAAAACAAATCCCGCGCGATAGTCGTATTGAATGAAGAGGAAGAGATCCCGGTAGATGCAATCAATATCCCTCTCCTGGGCCGGATTGCAGCCGGTTCCCCCATCATGGCTGAAGAGAATATTGAAGAGTATTTAAGTTTTCCCAGATCGATGTTCCGGAGCGGTGAATACTTTGCGCTCAATGTCAAGGGCGATTCCATGACCGGAGGCGGCATATATGACGGTGACATTGCCATTATCAAGAAGCAGAATACGGCAAATAATGGCGAAATCATAGCCGCTCTGCTAACCGATGAAGCGACATTGAAAAGACTCAAGGTTTCCGGAAACAAAGTACAGTTGCTGCCTGATAATCCAGCCTATGAACCTATTATTGCCGACAATGTAACGATTCTTGGCAAGCTTATTGCGCTTTTCCGCAAGTATTAGCGGACACAGATTTTTTTTAAAACTTCACTTTACTTTATCCGCGCGATTGTCCTATAATGCAATAAATTATTCATTACCGCGTACGGGTATGTCCTATGCTTCTGAAAAAAGCTATTACAGTGATTATTGTATGCGCCGGGTCATGCATCTTTGCAAATCAGTGGCATGATGAGGCTGATAGATGCTGGAACGAAGCCCTGAAATACAAGAAATCCCGCGATTATAAACAGGCAATTGAATATTTAAAACGCGCGGTAACAGCAGAAAGAAAGAATGAAAATCCACGGAGCGATGAGCTGATCGCCCAGCTGAATGAACTCGGCCAGATATATGATGCCACCGGGAATTATGATAAGGCCCTGCATTATTACAAATTGATGCTGACGTCGTGCCGTAAATTCAAAAATACAGACCAGGAAACGATGGCCCTGAACAGCATTGGCCAATCGTATTACAATCTTAACAGGTTCGATGAAGCGATGGGCTCGTTCCGCGAGGCCCTTGCTGTTGCAAGAAAAAACGGTTACCGGGATAAGACGGTGCTGGTTCTCAATAACATGGCGATGGTATACAGGGTAACAAAGGACTTTGCTCGTGCCCGGGACAGCTACGAGGAAGCTTTAACATATGCCAAAGAGTCTGGGAGCAGCATGAACCTCGCGGTCATAACCAGCAATGCCGGGACCATGTATTATTTCATGGGGGAACATGACCGTGCCCTCGAATTGTACACGCAGGCCTTTGATATTGACCGGAAGCGCGGCGGTGAGGCAGAAATGTCTATAGACCTGAGCAATATCGGAAGCGTATATGCGGCCAAGGGAAGATACGGTGAGGCCCTTAACTATTATGAAAAGGCCCTGGAAATTGACACAAAAAATAAGATAGAAAGAAACATGGCGGCTCGCTTGTACCGTATCGGCGATGTGTATTTCAGGGTCGGAGACAATACCCGTGCCCTGGGATGCTATAACAAATCCCTCGAACTTAACCTCAAGCTGAACAATACAATAGATGCCGCTTCGGTGCAGAACAGCATTGGCCAGGTATATGATTCAATGGGCAAATATGAGGACGCCCTGGATTGCTATATCAAGGCACTTGGTTTGAATAAAGATATTGAGATGAAAGAAAACATTGCCGGCAGGCTTTCTGATATCGGTCTCCTGTATGCGACACGTGAACGCTTTGGGGATGCTGTAGATTATATCGGCAAGGCCCTTGTCCAGGACATGAAGGCTGAAAAGAAAAACAGAATAGCCGATAACATGAGCAATATCGGAAGGGTCATGGTTTCTCTCAAACGTTATGAAAAGGCCCTTGATTACTTCAGGCAATCCATGGACATTTACCGTGAATTAGGGGACTCGGTTTCCATGGCCGACGATTCGAAAAACTGCGGCATTGTTTATTACAATATGATGGACTTTGCCAAAGCCATCGAATATTTTGTACAGGCCCGGCAGATGATTGATAGCGTTAAGGATGCCAGGATTATTTTGATCACCAACGTGAAAAACGATATATACCGCTGGCTTATTGCGGCGTATATCAAAGATGGCAAACCTGAAAGGGCTTATGAGTCAAATGAAGCCTTTTGCATTGCCAAGGTTTATACACTTATATCCGATTCAGAGGCGGACCAGAGGATCAAGTCGATAAGTTATGACGGGCTTAAAAAGAATATCGGGGAAAAAACCGGACTGGTGGTATTTTCCAACATCATCTGGGACAATCCCTTTGTTGTCTATATTGACTCTGATACTGCTGCCGGTTTTGAACTGGATAAAGCTGCCACGGTAAATGCCCTGTATAATGCCCTGGGGAAGGACATTGAGATCTTTATCGGTAAAAAAAAGACAGATATCATCTTCAATGTATCCCAGAAATCAAGGCGGGATTATTATTACATTGAGTTTGAGAAGATTATTAATTACTATCGGGCATTGCTATCTAAAAAATATATAAGCAGCAAGGAATTTGAAATACAAAAAACGATCGGAAAAATACTCTACCAGTTCTTACTCAAGAAAATCGAGAATTATATAGGAAGTAAAGAGACGCTGATCATTCAGCCAGACGGTGTTCTTTCAACTATTCCGTTTGAGACAATGATCATGAGCGACGGGCGGTTTTTGATAGAAAAATTCGGCATCAGGTATACATTTTCACAAACCTGTGAAAATTATTTTTCAGATCGGGTCTTTAGCGCGGCGAGGAAAAGCATGGTGATTATGGGCGGGTTCAATTCACCCCCTCAACCGGCAGCCAAAGAAATAGAATCTGCCCGGCATTTTGAAATGATCGCAACCGGTATAAACAGGAGGATAGCCGCTAATAAAAGCGTTCTTGATCTATTCGGTTTTTTTGGAATTGATGACCTGAAAGGATTGAACGCGGGTGCGGCGGAAATTAACGAATTAAAATCATTAAAAGAAGATATCGTCACCTTAACCGGAGACCAGGGAACTGAATCAGCGCTTTTCAGGTTGTCAAGGAGCGGGACGCTCGGTAATTACAGGATACTTCACATTATATCAAAAGGCGTTGTCGTTCCCGAAGTGCCACAGTTAAGTTCCCTGGTGGTGTCATATGATAAAAATGAGGGGGCCGACAAGGACGGGGTTCTCAATGTAAGAAAAATTTCATCTTTCGTATTTCATTCAGATCTGGTGCATCTGGCTTCCATATCCATGCCTGCCGCAGGCTACAACAGGGGTGAGGGTATTTGGAATCTCTGCGGTTCATTGATGATGGCCGGTTCACAGGGGGTTTCCCTGTCTGTCTGGAATCTGGATGACGCCACAAGATCATATTTTATGAAAAAGGTGTATGAATCAGTATTGGACAGGGGTATCTCTGTTGAAAAAGCATTTACGCAGACGAAAAGGGATTTTATTAAGGGAATATCTGTTAAGACCGGGTCAACCTCGTTGAAGCCCGAGGGCGATGAAGAAGGGAAATTGTCAAATCCCTATTTTTGGGGATCATTTATTTACTATGGGCGATGACATGCCTGCCGGCCGCCGGAATCCAGTCTTGATGGATGCATCATCGGCAATTATTCTGTTCAAATGCTCCTTTTTTGAGCCGGTTATTAAATACTTCAACATAATCATGGCTGAATCTGTTTATAGCGAAATCACCCGGGAAGATCGCGAGGGTGCAGGCGCATTCATTTGTTTTCGGAAAGAAGAAAGAATACATATCCATGATTATGCCGAAAAGAAAGATTGTTCCCAGGGGCAATTTCAGCCGCTGAAGGGTCTCGGTTCCGGTGAGCGGGACACTATCCGTTTGTACCAGATGGGTATCGGGGATATGATCATACTCGATGATGGAAAAGGCGCATCATACTGCAAAAAAAATGATATCCCTTTCATCAATTCACTGCTGGTGCCGCGTATTCTCCACCTGGGCGGTCTGATAGGAAAAGAAGAGAGAAACAGCGCGATGAAATGTATCATGACATACGGCAGATACTCCACTAAGATCATTGAGTATGCCTACGGCTGCGGGGACGAAACTCTGGCAGGCTTTTTATAAATGGTTTATATCTGCTTGATGATATCAGCTGAGATATCTGAAATGGTCTGGCACCCGGTCAATATCATGGCTTTTTCAATATCCTTTTTCAGGTGATTCAGATAGTATGAAACACCTTCGGCTCCCATGCCGACGGCCGCAATGGCGATGGGGCGGCCGATAAGTACGGCCGAAGCGCCAACGGCAAGGGCCTTAAGAATATCAACGCCTTCGCGGAAGCCGCCATCGACCATTATCATCAGGTTTTTCTTCACTTCCCGGACTATTTCATCCAGAACATCCATGGATCCCATCATCTCGTCAAGGACCCTCCCGCCATGGTTGGAAACGATTATACCGTATGCCCCGGCTTCCACTGCAGCGGCTGCGTCCCTGACATTCATAATGCCTTTCAGAAAAAAAGGAAGTTTCGTAGAGGATATCAGTTCCTTCAATTCGGAGAAACTTTTCGGTCCAACGGACTGATTTTTCATGGCCATGGTTTTAAAAACAACTGCGTCAATGTCCATCCCGACTGCCATGGCGCCTGCTTTTTCAGCGGCTTTTATGCGCATGATTATATCCTTGTTGTCGCTGCGCGGCTTGAAAATTGGAATGCCTTTTCCGCCGTATTCGGAAATCGCCTGAATACCGATCTTGTACTTGTCTGGGGTGGCTCCGTCGCCGATAAAGGCAATGCTTCCAGACTTGATACACCCGGCAATTACAGCTCGGTTATAGTCCAGTTCATCGATGGCACCGCCCATGTTGGTGACGGTCCCCGTTATGGGAGCGGCAAGGACCGGAAGGGACAGCTTATGGTCCATGAAAACGGTTGTGGTATCCGGCCGGGTGACATCATGGATGAGCCGTGTGTTGATCTTGAATTTCTTCAATGAAGCTATATTTCTTCTGAATGATTCGCCGGTCCCGGTGCCTCCCATGCCCGGTACGCCGGTGGGACAGTCACGACCATCGCAATTTTTGCAGACATAGCAGATTTTCTTGAATTTTTCTTTTGCGGCAATATGGATGGTCTCCATCGATATTTCCGATTCCTCGATCATATCGAATTTAATGACATCCCTGCACTGCTCGTATGATTTAACCGCATCTTCAAGGGTTTTCCCTATGGCAATGATATGCCCGGCTTTTTCAACATTGGAACGGGGCTGGATGACCTTGTCGCCGGGTTTAACATTAAGGAATATTTCCTTTATACCGAGAATCTTAAGGGCTTCTTCCAGGCCGCTGATTTTTTTAACAATTCCAGGTTTCGTGATGATGGCCCGTTCGATTGAATACTGACTGATTACCGGCTCAAGATTGCCCGGTTCCTGGCCGAGGGCAACTTCAATGGCCGCCTTCATGAGGTCGACGCCGGATGAATAGGGGTAGGTATAGGCAGACATGAATCCGCCCGAGAGACGGGCCGCGAGTTCTCCTATCATGGGGCCGTCTTTGGTTATCTTAATGTCGCCTTTTGCGGCACCGATATCGATGCCGAGAGCGCGTATGCCGAGTTTCATGACATGGCATGCCGATTCCTGTGTTTCCCGGGGAAGGCTTGATGGCATATTATGGCCTGTTTCAATAAAGAAAGGGGGATATTCAATGATCCGGTCAGCGACACCGGTAATGGTGATGTCATTGTTGAAAATGATCGCGTCAATGGAGAGTTCAGGACCCTCCATAAATTCTTCCATGATGAGTTCACCGCTTGGAGAAGCTCCTTTTGAAAACTTAAAGGCATCGGCAAGCTGGTTGAAATTGTCTATGCGCATCACGCCGCGGGCGCCCATGTTGTCTGACGGCTTAATGACAATGGGGAACTTAAGTATCTTCCCTGCTTTTTTTGCGTCAGACAAAGACCAGACGGGCAGGAAATTCGGGGAAGGAACGCCATGCTCCTTGAATCGCATGCGCATTTTAATTTTATTTGTAGCAGCCTCTGCGTCCTCAAATTTTATTCCCGGCAGGTTCAGGGCACTGGCAACTGCAGCAACGGCCATGGAAGCGTCGGTGCCCACGGTCAGGACACCGCTTATCGGTGTCAGTTCATTCTGGGCCTTTGCAACGCGGACTGAACCCTCGATGTCACGGGTGCTCATGACGATGGGTATGTCCGCATCCTTCATGCCAAGGGCGTTGGGGTTGTAGTCGGTCACAATGACCTGGAGTCCCATCTTTTTTGCAGTCAATATCGCCGGCATCTGGAGGAGACCGCCGCCTATTATCATTATTGTTTTTTTCACTATGGCCTCCTTTTCTTCGGGCTTTTATGGCGCCATACCGAAATGCATGTTAACATGGTGCAACCCGGTAACAGTTGTTAATATCAGGCAGAACGTGCTGACGGCTGATGAATATCAGGCGTCAGATTTATGTCGCATTATACACCATTCAGTTTTATTAAGTCAATTATTTAATTATTGTAGTAAAAGAAGGCGTAGTATTACAATGGTGCAGAGCGATATGTTGTTCATTATGACCTGTTCGAGATGGCGCTTTCGAATCAATCTGATTCATGCCATGGAAGATGATTGCTCTATTGAAGGTTCAGCCGGGTGAAAAGGACTTGAAATTATCAATTTAATCGCATAATGTGACTACCTACTTTATTGAACAAACCCGTAGTTGACCAGTTTGGAGGAGCCATGGATCGAAATCTTACTATTGAAGCAGTTCGTCTCACTGAAGCGGCAGCTCTCTATGCCAGCAGGCATATGGGAAAGGGTGACGAAGATCTTTCATATTATTCGGCCGCTGAAGCAATGAATAAAGTTTTATCTACCATGGATATTGATGGTGAAGTGGTGATCGGGGCTGATAGCTCTGACACCGCTCTCTATGACGGCGCGCAGGTTGGGATTAAGACGGGCAGGGCCGTTGACCTGGCGGTAAAGCCCCTTGATGGCAAAATGACCTGCGCCCGCGGCGGACACAATGCCGTATCGGTCGCCGCAGTCGGCACCAAGGGTAGTTTTATGAGGACCCCGTCATACTACATGGATAAAATTGCCGTGGGAAAGGACGCAAAAAACATGGTGGATATCAATCAGCCCCCGGCGATCAACATCAAGCGGGTAGCACGGGCCAAGGGCAAATATATAGAGGACATAACCGTGTGTGTCCTCGACCGAAAGAGAAATGAGCCGCTCGTGAAGGAGATCAGGGAAACCGGGGCAAAAATAAAATTAATTCGTGACGGTGATATAACCGGCGCTATTTCCACAGCGTTTCCGGAGAGCTCCATTGATATATTGATGGGTATCGGAGGGGCCAAAGAGGCTATTATCGCAGCTGCCGCGCTGAAATGCATGGATGGAGACATGCAGACTCGTTACGTTGATCTCAGCGGCAAAGAAAAGGACCATATACGCGAGCTGGGGTTCAGTGATCCTGACAGGATTTTCACCATTTCGGAAATGATAAAAGGCGATGAAGTCATCGTCTCATTGACCGGGGTGACAGACGGGGTGCTGCTTCCCGGCGTTCAGTATATCTCAGGCGGTGCTAAGACAAATTCGATACTATTCAGGCAGAAAACGCATACCCTTCGCTTTATAAATGCCGTGCACCAGTTTGACTACAAGCCTATTTTTTAGCGATATGTTATTTACGGGAGCCGTATTATAGAAGGTAAAATCGACATAAAAGTTATTCGCTCGATTAATGAAAAAATTAATTCGAGGATGTCGCTTGCGGAGCTCCTGAAGGCTATCATGGACGCGGCCAAGGAACTCCTGAAATCCGAGGGATGCTCACTCCTTCTTGCCGATCAGAAAACAGGCGATCTTATCTTCGATGTGGTTATCGGCGATAAAGGCGACATCATACGAGGCGAGCGTGTCCCGAAGGGGAAGGGTATTGCCGGCATCGTTGCCAGCAGCATGGAATCGATCATTGTCGATGATCCGCACCATGACGACCGATGGTACCATGACATTGATCAGAAATACCAGTTCAATACGAAAAATCTACTCTGCGTACCGATGCAGGTAAGGGGTGACTTCGTCGGTGTCCTCGAGGTCGTCAATACAATAGGCCGCGAACGATATGACGGACATGACCTGGAGAAGGCTGAATACATCGCAAACCAGGCGGCCATCGCCATCAATAACCGCAGGCTCTACGATGAGCTTACCAACAGGATCGAGGAACTGACCGCACTGTATGAAGTCGCCCAGTCGATATCCCTGGCCGGGCCGGATGACGATATAATCGACAATATCTGCAAATCGCTGGCAAAGTCGATGAAGGTGCGCCGTGTTTCGATAATTTTTTATGATGAAAACGACAAGCGTTTAACCATTGAATCCGCTTACGGGCTGCCGGAATCGATCGTACAGTCCTGCGATATTGACATCAACTCGTCCATAGCCGGTCATGTGTTCAGGAGCGGCGATCCCATGATGGTATCGGACATCAACCGGGAGATCCCGGGCAAGATGGTGTTTCCGGGCAGGAATTATAAGACAGATTCATTCATCTCCGTTCCTATCCAGTATAAAAACAAAACCATTGGCGTTCTTTCATGCGCTGATAAAAATAACGGCAAATATTTTGATTCCTTTGATCTTCGTATCGTCACTACCATCTGCAGCCAGGTATCGCAGATCTATACTAATATTCATAACCAGAAGATGGCCGAAAACCAGCGGATCCTGTCCCGCGATATTGATATTGCCGCCGAAATACAGAAAAAAATACTCCGAGGGATTCCCGGCAGTTTCAATAACCACTTGCTTTCAGCCTTCACCAGGCCGGCCCGGTCCGTCGGAGGGGATTTTTATGATTTTTCAAAATTGAATGAAAACAAGTACTCGATACTGGTCGCGGATATTTCAGGTAAAGGTATTCCCGCCGCCCTGTTCATGGGGTCGGCGCTGAATGTTGTCAGGGCTGAGCGGAGGATTGACAGCTCGCCGGCGGGACTTCTGAAAAATGCAAACAGGTATATCTTCCAGGATTCGGAATATGGCATGTTCGTGACACTGTTTTATGCGGTCATCGACTCCCATAACAACCTGATCACCTATGCCAGCGCCGGACACAACGACCAGATGCTGGTGCGGTCCCGCACGCGGGAAGTGATAATGCTGAACGCTGACGGGAAGGCCCTGGGGCTCGCGGATGACGAGATTTTTGAGGAGCGCGTTATTCTGTATGAACCGGGTGACTTCCTCATTCTTTTTACCGACGGCGTAACCGAGTGTTTTGGAGGCGACCGGATGGATATCGAGCATGGGGAGCGGATGCTTGCCGAAATCGCCCTTCGATTTATCGATGAAAATCCTGATAAATTTATTGATTATCTGAAGCAGTACTTTAATACCATAACCAGGGGCACAGACTTTGTCGATGATATTACGATACTTGCCATAAAATTTTAGGATGTTTTCGTTACGTGCGATGAAAGATTTAGAAGAACTGCTCAATGCCATTTACATTGATATCCGCAAGAGAAACAGTGACCGCGGGCTGCAGGCCATACCGCAGTCAGATGAATTTTTTGAACAGATTACAAAGGCTTATTCGCTGATTCCCTTTGCCATTCCCAAACTCATCAAGATGCTTGTCGATTCGCACAAGGTATTTTCATTTACCATTGTCGAGGCTGATCGGAAAGAACGGATTCGCCGCGTAGAAGGCCTTGTCGTAGCTGAAGGAAATATAGTAAAGGACCTTCTTCAGAGATATGGCGATGAACTGGTCCGGGCTTATTCACATGAATTTTCAACAAAATATACCGTTGAAAGGATCATAAAGGAATTCTACCCAAAGTTGCAGGAATATAACAATACCCATATCGGCAAGATAGCCTATATGGTAATTAACCTGATGGGGATCCAGTCGAACCTTGAGCGCAACATCATGCAGTATGGCGTCAAGTGGCAGGAAAAACAGCTCAAGACGGAAATAGAGAACAGCGACCCGATTGATTATTTTATAGAAACAGCTTCGGGGATCGGATCCACCGATGGCGGCGCAAAGGGCGGGGCAGAGCAGGGTCCCCGGGCGACGGATGCGGCCAAATACGAGGATTTGAAAAGATACCTGACCAAGAATTCCGTTGAAAAAACGATCACGGTATATGGAATAGAATTTTATTCGCGAGTCTGCTTCAGGGAATACCAGTTTTCCCTCATGCAGAAACTTATCGAGGACGGCATTGTTCATGATAAGGATGATCTGAAGCTGGTGAAAAAAATGCTCCAGAAGACTCGCTCCAATTCGGACCAGGACCTTAACCTTCAGAAATATGCCAACGATATAAACGACCTGGAAAAACTTATCAATAATAAAATCAAGCAAAGTGAGGGATGATGAAACGGGTTGCGATTATCGGCGGCGGCGCGTCGGGTCTTATGGCGGCGTGCTTTGCTGCCGGCGGAGGCAACTCGGTAGTAATTTTTGAAAAACAGAAGAAGATAGGCAGGAAAATCCTCGTCAGCGGAAATGGCCGGTGCAATATTTCAAACCGGAATCTTTCTCCGGATAAGTTCCATGGCAAGAACACCCGTTTTGTCCACAATGTATTCGGCAAATTCGGACTTGAACAAACGATAGATTATTTTTCATCCATCGGTCTGCCCCTCATTGAAGAAAAGAACGGCAGATTATTCCCCGCTTCGCTGCAGTCAACAACAGTGGTGCGTCTCTTCGAATATGAACTTGCCCGGAACAATGTGGAGGTCAGGACGCACCGGAAAATAGAGCGGGTCGTCAGGAGTGGAAATTCCTTCAAGCTTGTGACAGCCGGTCATGAGGAGGAGGTGTTCGATTCGGTCATACTCGCAGCCGGAAGCTGCGCCTGTCCCCCCGCCGGCGGATCCCGGGACGGCTATGATCTGGCGGCGCAGATGAAGCATACGATACATGAGCCATTCCCAGCGATTCTGCCCATCACCATACCATTAAAGATCGTTCACCGGCTTCAGGGGATCAAATGGGACTGCGCCCTCTCCGTTGTCCATGGGGGCAGGGTGATAGCTTCTTCCGAAGGGGAGCTTCTGTTTACAGCGTACGGGATATCAGGACCGGCAAGCCTTGATATTTCCCGTGCGGTTAATGAGGCCTCGACCGGGAGCGGGGACCCGTCGATCCAGATCGACCTGTATCCGGGCTACCGGCACCATGAACTGGAAACTCTCCTTGAATCGCTCTGGTCCGATTCGTCAAAGCCGGTCTCGTTCAGCCTCATCGGTATCATGAAAACGCCAATGCCTGAAGTGGTTCTGAGAATCGCGGGGGTCGATCCTGACAGGAAGGTCGGAGACCTCAGGCGCGAAGAAAAGAAAAAGCTGGTCGACACCCTGAAAAACTTCGTGCTGGTACCGGGGAAGCCCCGGGGCTTCAATGAGGCAGTTGTGGCTGCGGGAGGCGTGGATGTGGATGAGGTCAACCCTTCAACCATGGAATCGCGGATTGTCCCGGGGCTTTTTATAACCGGGGAGCTCCTTGATATCGACGGGGACAGCGGCGGATATAACCTTCAGTTCGCCTGGAGCACCGGGGCCCTAGCCGGCATGGCCCAGCGCTGATAGGTCGCTTCAGATCATCATTATAAATCCCTGTATGGAGGCGATTTTCGTGCAGACCGCGTCCAGGTGTGATTCCGAACTGAATTCAGCGGTTATGGTGTAGGAAATGAACTTGCTGTTCCTGCTCGGCTTATGGCAAACCTCTCCGTCAATGCCGTGTTCCACCAGGACCGCGGATATGATCTCATGCAGTTCCGGATTGAGCAGAAAAACCGATTTGAAAGTGATCTCGGCAGGATAGTCGATTTTTTTCTTCATGGGACAACGAATGGGTGATGCCTCTCTGTTTGTCAACAATATATGTTCGGAAAAGATGATTTGCAGCCGCCGCAGCATTGGCAGGGACTGAAAAATAAATAATAATGATATTGGCAGATTGAAAACAGTCCTGAGGGAGTTATCGGGAATTTAATCTTGACTCGATGGCCGGCGCATCACAATATGTTATCGGTGCAAATGTATGGAAATGATAAATTTAACCCTGCTTCAGCCTTTTTTCATCGCACTGTTCCTGGGGGCCCTTCTCGGCTTTGAACGGTCTTTCACCTCCCGCATGGAGCATGAGGAACTGGATTTCATCGGCGGCATACGGACTTATGCCCTGGTATCGCTTTTCGGTTCCCTGGCATCCTTCCTGGGGGAAAAGTACATGATCGAGATTCTCCTTTTCTCTTTCCTGGGAATCATCATCCTTATCGCCATCTCATATTATATATCATATTCAAAGCATGATGAAAGCGGCATAACCACCGAGGTCAGCATGCTTATCTGTTTCCTCATCGGCGTAACGGTCCAGAAAAACCACCTGGTGCTGGCCCTGTTTATAGCCATCGTTTCAACGGCTGTTCTTTACCTTAAGAGATACATGCAGCGCCTCGGGGAAAAAATTGAAAATGAAGATATCAGGGGGACTCTCCTTTTCGCCCTGGTAACCTTTGTTATCCTCATCTTCGATCCGGACTATAATTTCTATATGAAGGATATCGTGATCATGGGGACCGGTATCATGGAGCGATATCCCGGGCTGGCGGACGTGAAGGTCATCAATCCCTTTACCGTGTGGCTCATGGTGGTGCTGATATCGGCCATAGGCTTTTCCGGGTATATTGCCATCAAGATACTGGGTTCACGCAAGGGTATCGGGCTCACCGGGTTCCTCGGGGGCATCGCGTCAAGCACAGCAACAACGCTTACCTTTTCAAAACGAAGCGGGGATACGGGGCACGGTGACCTCTACAGTTCCTACGCACTCGCTGTTCTTCTGGCCTGTTCTACCATGTTCCCCAAGGTTGTTATCGAGGTACTGATAATAAATGCCAGCCTGGTGCCAAAACTGCTTATCGTCATGGGACTCATGACCGCTGCGGGATTTTCATTCTGTTTTTTTCTCTGGAAAAAGAGCAGTGAAAAAAAAGTGAGTGATGTGGAACTGAAGAATCCCTTCAATCTGATGCCTGCCGTGAAATTCGGCATCATCTTCGCCCTGATCATTTTCATCGCACGGATCATGGAAGTGCTTGCCGGAGATGGAGGGGTTTATGTGGTCAGCTTCCTGTCAGGCCTGGCGGACGTGGATCCTATTACCCTCACCATGAGCCAGATATCCCGGGATGATCCAACCAAGGTCAACCAGGCAACGGTTGCTATTACGATTGCCGCCTTTTCCAATACCATCATGAAGGCGGTATTGGCCAGCATTCTCGGATCAAAAAAATTCAGAAAAACGGTTCTGGCAGGATTCAGTACGATCATCTGCGCGGGGATTGTCGGGCTGATCCTGGTGTTTCTGTTATGAAGTCATTGCAGTAAGCGTCGATTATGTACGAGTGTCCGGAGACGGGATATGAGAAGAAATCCCGTCAGCCGGCCCGTTGGTACTATACAGATTGTCCCGCCCTACTTTGGAATCTTGCCGTAATCCTCAAGGAACTTTTTCAGGCCTATATCGGTCAGGGGATGCTTGATGATCTTCTGGAACACGTCGAAGGGTATCGTGGCGATGTCCGCCCCAATGAGGGCCGCATGTTTGATGTGCAGCGGGTTCCGGATGGAGGCGACGATGATTTCGGTGTGTAAATCGTAGTTGGCGTATATAGCGGATATCTCCTCCACCACTTCCATCCCCTCCGAAGATATGTCGTCAAGGCGGCCGATGAAAGGTGAAATGAAGGTCGCTCCCGCCTTTGCCGCCATGAGGGCTTGGACCGAGTTGAAGCAGAGGGTCACGTTGGTCTTGATCCCCTCTGAATACAGGGTCCTGACGGCGCGGAGGCCGTCTTCGATGAGAGGAATTTTTATGTTTATATTGTCCCTGATTTTGGCAAGGTCCCTGGCCTCGCGGACCATGCCATCATAATCGGCTGATATTACTTCGGCCGATACGGGCCCGTCAACTTCCCGGGCGACGTCAATTAGAACCTCGCGGTATGGCCTGCCGATTTTGCTGACCAGGGTCGGGTTCGTCGTTACGCCGTCAAGGATCCCCAGTTCCTTGGCGCGGCGGATCTCCTTGATATCAGCGGTATCTATAAAAAACTTCATATGAGCACCTCTTTCCCGTTTATTATAAACAGATAGTCCGGAGAGCAGGGTTTATGTCAAATAATTTCTATTATATAGCCGGGGAGTTTGTTAAATCAGGTCATCTTTGAGTCCAGGGATAATCATTTAGAAGAAACCCGGCTTTCATATCCCGGGATAATCAAATAATATTGACAGTGAGGGCATTTTTTTCCACTATGCGACTGCTATGAGATCGTTTTTTTATAATGTTTATGAAGAACTGCGCCGCATAGTTTCTTCTCCTTCAGGGCTTATGTTCCTGGTTTTGCAGAGCCTGCTGGTAGGATTCACTTTGTACACGGCAATGGGAAGCTACAGCGGCTTGAGCACGCCCCTCGAAGATGGCATGGTGCCGGTGCCCGGCCTTGAACCGCTGAGGGACTTTTGCGTCCCCTTGTTTCGCAACAGCTATCTGTATCTATGGCTGGTTCTTCCCATCGTGTTTTCCAGCATCATTCCGGGGCCGAATAAAGAAGTTAAATACAATTTTATCGGCCAGTTTTTCGGGATCGGACGGACCTTGTATGCCAAAATGATGGCGGGACTGCTGTTTTATCTGGCGCTCCTCACCCTTTCCCTGCCGGCAGTCTATTACTGGATCATGCTGGGAGGAGATATTTTTCCCTGGGAAATGGTTCTTCTATATGGAGGTTATTTCCTTTACGGATTGTTTATACTTTCTCTCACATTTTTTACTTCCTCTCTAATAAAAAACCGTTTTGCCGCCTCATTCATTGCTATTAGTATCACAGTGGCGCTCCTCGGATATGATCTGTGGGCAGAATTTTCGCCGGCAAAGTGTTCACCGGCGCCCTGGACTCTTCCTTCAGTGATGAGCTTTTTCGAAACGGGTAATCTCTTTATCCCGGCCATGGCGTATTTCGTGGTTCCGGTGACGCTGTTCCTGCTTGTCGCAACTATTTTGCCCATGATCAGGAGCAGAAAAAAGTCAGTCCTGCTGTCTGCTACGCTTTTACTAGGCCTCTGCGCCATAATAGGAACCGCCGCAGCTTTTAACAAAGGATTGGCCGGCACGGGAATTGACCTGACGGAACATGAACACGCAACAGCTGTATCATGGGTATATGTCAATGTCGAAGGTCAGATGGTCCCCTATGGCGCTTACAGGGGAGCCGACACCGGCGCCGGGACAGTCACCCCGGAACTGCAGGGCCACCCCCTGGTCATCTCTGATACGAACCGGAAGGATATCCTTGTGGTATACTGGGGAATGATCCCCTTCATCCTGTTGTTCTTCATGGCGGTAAGGGCGGTCAGGAAAAGCGGCATTCCCAGAGCAGGCAAAAGGGCGATTGTTGCGCCGGCGACATGGCTGGTCATCATGGCGTCCCTGGCCATGGTGCAGGACTTTTACGTCAAGAACAGGGACTGGAAGGTTTTTCCTTCGATACGGGAGATCCTGCCCCGGTGGGCCGTTACCCTGGGTGAAAAAATCTCTTCGACGCCGGCCGTCAACGCTGAAGCAAAAAACGGTGGAAAAAAGGCTGATTCGCCGGCACAAACGGGCGACCAGAATTTTATCTATGCCGGAAAGGAATATAAGAACCTCCAGCGATTCTTCAAAAAGCTTGCAGACCTTCAGGCGCGTCGGCGCAATTCGGTGCATATCATGCATTACGGGGACTCCCTGATCTGGGGCGATTGCTATTCAAAAACACTGAAGAGGAGTTTCCAGAAGGATTTCGGCGACGGAGGGAGGGGCGTGGTGCCCCCGGTTGAGACCATGGCAACGGCTCTGCAGGACCATGTCAACAGGACACCGCCGGGGGGCTTCAGACAGCACGCCATACGGCACGAATTCCGGTACCTGGGGAAATTTTACATCAGGCCCGAGGTCAATTCTCTGTTTGGATTCACCGGCGAGGGCACGTTCGTCAGATCCCCGATGACAGAAATACGCATGGAAGCGCCGGCTGGATCGGAGAAATGGAAACGGGTGAAGATTTTCCTGCGCAGTCCGGTGGACGTCCGGGCCGGCATATCGGAATGCCGCCTTAACCTTGACTACGGCACCGGATCGGAGCAGAAGGTTGTCAGACTGAGTCCCGGCGGCACCGGCTCCGTAACGTGGGACATCCCCGGAACGGACAGGATCCGGATAGATTTTGCCGGGTCAACGGGGCCGCTCCCCTCGGTCGATGCCGTTGACGTCGAAAGCGGCAGGGGCGTGGTGTACAGCACCATTGTCCGCATGGGCATTCACATGGCATGGATGAACGCGGTGCCGGAGCAGAACCTGAAGTCCCTGGCGGAAATACAGCCGGACCTTCTCATTTTTCAGTTCGGCATCAACGAGGCAGCGTCGCTGGGGGCCTTCCCCGAGTTTACCAGGGAAGAGCTCAGAAGCCAGATGCGCGAGTGGCTCATGAAGGTGAAGCGGCTGCTTCCCGAAACCGATATCCTCCTGATCGGTCCGCCGGAAAGGCTCCAGAACTACCAGAGCGGCCTTGCCACCATGAAGGAGACCCTGGCCGTGCGGGAAGTGCAGCGCGAGGAGGCGGAGCGGGCAGGCCTGGCGTACTTTGACACCTATGACAGCCTCGGCGGCGAAGGGCACATGATGAAGATGGTTAATTCCGGCCTTGCCATGAAGGACTATACCCACTTCACCATGCGGGGGGGCGATACCGCTGCCCAGGCCTTTTACACATCCCTCATGAACGCCTATCATAAAAAGAACCAGCGTCCGAAACTCGATTTCAAAATCGAGGAGAAAACGGCCATCCTGTTCAATTCAGCTTCTTTCGCCTATTTTCTCGGGACGGTCATCATCATCGCTTTTCTCCTCAGGAGATGGCCGTCGCTCCGGTTCGGCTTCCTGCTGGCCGCGTCATATTACTTTTATGCCACGTGGAAATTGTGGCCCCTGGCATGCCTTGTCGCGACAACCGTGACGGATTATTCCATGGCGCGCTGCATCAAGGCGGCCCGGGACAGGGGCGGCCGGGGCACCGCGTACCTTGTTGTGTCTCTTGCAGTCAACCTGGGGATCCTCTTCACCCTGAAGTATTTTGATTTCTTCTCGGATCTCACCGGAAAGGCCATCAATGCCCTCGGGTACCAGTCATCGGTGCCGATACTGAATATCCTGCTCCCGGTCGGCATATCCTTTTACACATTCCAGTCGCTGTCGTATACCATTGACGTATGGCGCGGGAACCTCGAGCCGGAGAAAAATATCGTCAGATACGCCCACTACGTGTCCCTCTTCACCCAACTCCTGGCCGGTCCCATCGTCAAGGCGCGGGAATTTCTGCCGGCCCTCAGGGAGAAGGCGAGTCATTTCCTGGTGACCCATGAGCACGTATCAACGGCCCTGTTTCTCATCTTGGCCGGTCTGGTGAAAAAAGCCGGGGCCGACTGGCTGGCGGGGTCCATCGTGGACCGCGTGTACGCGAGCCCACACATGTTCCTGCCCCTGGAGACACTTACTGCGGTATACGCCTATGGCCTGCAGATCTACGGCGACTTTTCAGGATACAGCGACATTGCCATCGGAAGCGCCCTGCTCCTGGGCTATAACCTGACGGAGAACTTCCGCCGGCCCTACGCGTCGGCTTCGGTGAGTGAATTCTGGCAGAGGTGGCACATATCCCTGGGGAGCTGGCTCCGGGACTACCTGTACATCAGCCTGGGGGGGAACCGGAAACGGGTGCTGTTCAATATCGGGATCACCATGTTCCTGTGCGGTCTCTGGCACGGGGCAGCCATCCCCTTCGTCATATGGGGAGCCTATCATGGACTGTTCATGATAGCGGAGAGGGTCCTGAAGCTTAACAGCAAAAAATCAGTAAACCCGTTCCTCCATGGCCTGAAGGTTTTCTTTACCCTTCACGCGGTACTCTTCGGCTGGATTATTTTCAGGTCGGATTCCTGGGAAACCTTTGCCGGGATAATGAATTCCCTCTTCCGGATGAAGGCCGGAGCGCCCAATGTCGGCATTTTCCTTGTCCTGGTCATGGCGGGTTTTTACGCCCTGCATTATACGCCGCTTCGGTGGAAAGAAAGCCTGAGGTCTGCCTGGGGAAGGATGCCGGCAACGGTCCAGGGCCTGGCGGCTTCCTGCGTCACCCTGTTTATCTACAATATCGCCATCGCGGAAGTGAAGCCTTTCATCTACTTCCAGTTTTAAGCGCTGAATCCGGTGAAGTGACGGGCCGTGCCCCCTTTGGCCTGGACTTTCCGGAAATGCTGCCGATGGTGTCCGCCACGCGATTCTGGCCGGGATCAATATACCCGTAGCCTTTCACTATCTTCATCTCGGTTTTAAGGCCCCGGGATAGATTGCGTATAAGATAGAGAAAGCCGTCAGCCTGCCTGCCGGTGAGCACGAAGGGCTGGAAGCGGATCTGCCTGTTGCGGCCGGCAAGGGGTATGACTTTGATGGTTTCCAGCACACCTCCGTTGTAATAAAAACCGACGGCGATATTGTCGCGCTCGACGGGGTTTATGTAACCGTTTATGAAATTGCCCAGGGAGTATATGATGGGCCTGCCGCGGTATATTTCGATGCCCTGGGGCCAGTGGGGATGGTGCCCGATGATCGCGTCGGCTCCGGCGTCAATGATCTCGTGGGCCGCCGCTATCTGCTCCTTCTGGGGTACATGGGTCTGCTCGATCCCCCAGTGGAGGGATACGATTACCCTGGTATTATCAAGCTTGTAGGTGGCGATGTCTTCCCTGATGAGGTCCAGATCAAGGGGGGCTATGCCGGGGAGAGAGTCCGTGGCATAGTATTCTTCCGGCGGCCTGTTGCAGTAGGCGAGGATGATGATGGTCATGTCCCCGTATTTCAGCATGACCGGTCTGCGGGCCTCGTCGAGGTTCATGCCGCCGCCGGTATGGCGGATATTGAGGCGGTCAAGGGCCGCGATGGTATCCACCATGCCCTCGGTATTGTAATCCATCAGGTGATTGTTCGAGATCGACACCGCGTCGATCTTCAGGTCTTTGAGGCACACGGCGTCTTCCGGCTTGACGCGGAAAATATAGGGCTTTTCGACTACCGGCGTACCCCGTTTCGTTATGGGAGACTCCATGTTGGCGAAGATAAAATCATACTTGAGGAGCTCTTCTTTTATTTTCCAGAAGGGGTAGTCAATGCCTTTCTTGTGTATGTGCTTTTCGGCTTCGTTGGCGAGCAGTATGTCCCCCACGAAGAGGATGGAAAAACGCTGGGTGCTCCGGGCCGGCAGTTCATTGATGCCGATGAAGATCGCGCCGGTTATAAACAGCAGAAACATGAATATGTAGATGACCCTTTTCATTGCTCCTTATGATCAAAACGAAATACGACAGGCCTGTCAATTCATATATTATAATATATGCGCGGCGGGGTCACTGCCCCGGGAAAAAAATCCAGTTCAAATATTTTTTCACCTCAGAAGGAGTCATGCCGAACCCCAGGTAGCAGCCGTCTATCCATATCTCGAAATGAAGGTGGATGCCATAATCCCTGCCCTGGGCCTCACCGGCCAGGCCCGAGTTTCCGGCCCAGCCGATACGCTCGCCCTTGGAAACGTGAGAACCTGTCCGGATGGACCGGTCGATCCGCGAGAGGTGGTTGTAGGCGGTCACGATGCCGTTGCGATGGTCTATCCATATTTCACGGCCTCCGAAGGAGCGTTTCATGAAGGTAGTCGGGTGGGTCCGGAAATAGGCTGAGCGATTGTTCCATTCTTCCATGGTCGATGCCCGGTAGTCCCTGTCAGCCCTGATCACGATTCCGGAGTCAGCGGCGTAAATGGGCGTGTCCCTGGTAAGGGGCAGGGGCGCGTAGGAATTGCCGCTGTAATAGTGATAGAGGTCGATGCCGGCATGGCGGCCGCCGCGGTATGCCCGCGGGGCGTTGGGATAGCAGGAGTCTTCGGCCGGCAGGAAAGCGTTCCGGACTGGCAGGCACAGGCCCCGGAGTCGATCGTCGTAGAACTGGACCCGGGAGGACCCGAGATAAATCTCGATCTCAGCCACAGAGGCAATGTTGTTTTTTGTTCCTCCGCCGGGGATGAAAATACGAAACATGCTGGCGTCAACGCCGCCCAGCTCGATTGTGACACTGTCCTTTCGCGTAGCATCAATTGAGGCGAAATCAAACCAGTCCCCGTCCATGAACTGGAGGGTGAACGAACGCAGTGTCGGGTACCCGTCCTTTTTACCTGGACGCACGATAATCGAAGTCATGAGGCGCTTGACGCCGAAGTCAACGGAAATCCAGTGTGGACCCGGACCTGCGGCTGATATCCAGCAGGTTGCGCTATCGGCGTCAAAGGCTTTTGCGGCCCGGTAGCTTGGGCTGAGCTGGGAGCTGGTCCTGATGATAACTTTCCTGGCTGTATTCTGGCCTGTTATCAAATAGTCTTCATTCGCAGCAAAGGGTCCCCCGCCGGCCGAGAATATCAACAGGCAGAGTGATACTAAGGTTTTTGCTAACAGTTGTGGCATGTCGCAGCGGTTATTCTTAAATTGGGGATACTATCCCGGTGCAGGTTGGCTGCGGGATAATTGCTCCGCAGTCCCGGAATAACTGCCGCCGGCTTGTCAGCCGGCGGCACCGTTACAGCTCATTGTTAATAATCTGCCAGTTACTTGGGCACAACCTGGAAGGTTACCCTTCTCTGCTCCGCGCCCTTGGGATCGGCGCCGGAAAGCGGTTCCGAGGAACCGACACCGCGGTAGGTGAGCTTGGGAGACGTTATCCCCGCCTTGCCCAGTGAATCGTAAACCGCCTTGGCCCTGTCGGTGGAAATCTTCATGTTGCCCGGCTTGGCCCCTTCGGCTGTTTCGGGTCCGCGGCCGTCAGTGTGACCGCGAATTTCAAGGGCGTAACCTTCAGGCAGCTTGTCGAGAATTCCCTTAACGACCGGGGCGGCGACTTTCGCCCACTTGTCCCAGGACTGGGGCGGCACTTTTGAGCTTTTGTATGCAAACCCGGTTACCGGATATTTCGCCAGCTGCTCGTTGGATACCTGAACGATATTTGTGTCAACGCCGACTTTCTCCGGCTCCTTGACCTGCTCTTTCGCGCATGATACGATGAAAATGGCTGCTATGATAATTGTGATTGCAGTAACTAATTTTTTCATTTCTCCACTCCTTTTGAATGAAATTGTTTGAATTGGATACCATTAATGATATTTGTCAAATATATTTTAGCACAAAATTCATCCGCTCAGCGCCGTACCCTGCGCAAAGCGTGAAAAGTGACCGGGAACAGGCAGAATTAAAGATTTGACAGGTCCGGTCTGGAATTTTTATATAACAAATCAGGCTGAAAAATCCATGAAAACGAGAATTATACAGGCATACCAGATCTCCAACACGGTCGTCGACCTCATCTACAAGGCAAGCTTCAGCCTGCCCTACGCTGTGGAACAACGCATCGGCCAGATGCTGAAGGACGAAGAAACGGATCTGGCCAGAACGACGCTGAGGATTCTCCAGGAGAACAACGACATCGCCGGCGCCGAAGGACTCCCTCTCTGCCAGGACTGCGGCGTGGTGATCGTCTTTATCGAAATAGGCCAGGCCGTGCTTGTCGAGGGTAGCCTGGCCGCAGCGGTGAACAGCGGCGTTGAAGAGGCCTACCGGAAATTCAGCCTGCGCAGGTCAATTGTCGCGGACCCGCTCAAGCGCAACAATACCGGGACCAACGCTCCCGCCTTCATCCATGCGGATCTTGTGGAGGGGGACCGGTTTTCAATCACCGTGTACCTCAAGGGCGGGGGATCGGAAAACATGTCGGCGCTGAAAATGTTCAGGCCCACGGCGTCCGTTGAAGCCATCATCGGCTTTATCGAGGAGACCGTGGTCTCGGCCGGCCCCAATCCGTGCCCGCCCCTCTTTCTCGGCGTGGGGATCGGCGGGACCGCTGACACGGCCATGCTTAACGCGAAGAAGGCGGTCCTCCGCGAGGCGGGAACGCGGCACCCCGACCCGGTTTACGCTGACCTGGAACGGCGCATTGAAGAGCGCCTCAACGCCACCGGCGTCGGCCCCCTGGGCTTCGGGGGCAGGTCGACCGCGGCATGGGTATACATCAGGGAGGCGCCGACCCATATCGCCATGCTCCCGGTGGCCCTCAACCTGAACTGTCATTCCCTGAGATTCGGGACGGCCGAGCTATGATGAAGGATTGGAAAAAAATCGAGACGCCGGTGACTGATTCCTTAATCGAATCTCTTGCCGCAGGCGACCGCTTCCTCCTTTCGGGCGTTGTGTACGCGGCTCGGGACAAGGCCCATGAGCGCCTTTGCGCCATGGCCGCCCGGGGCGAGAAGCTTCCCGTTGACCCTGCCGGGCAGCTGATTTACTACATGGGGCCGAGCCCGGCTCCTCCGGGCAGGATCATCGGGTCCGCGGGGCCCACCACCTCGTCCCGCATGGATCCCTTCACCGAGGGAATCCTCAAGTTGGGAGTGAAGGGGATGATAGGCAAGGGGAGGCGCGATGCCGCGACACGCGCCCTTTTACAGCAGTACCGCGCCGTCTATTTCGCCTCCTTCGGCGGGGCCGGCGCCTACCTGGCGAAGCGCATAACCGAGGCGTCCATTGTTGCCTTCGAGGACCTGGGCGCCGAGGCCATATACCGGCTTCGCGTGGAAGAGTTTCCTCTCATCGTTGTAAATGATATCCATGGCGGTGACCTGTATGAAAATGCGCTTCGAAAAAGATAGCGATTTCACCGAGTTTAAGGAGGAGCTGCGGCGCCGCCTCGCATCCAGGCCGAACCGGGACCTTGAGGAAAGCGGGCTCAAACATTCCGCGGTGATGATGCTCATCATGAACAAGGACAACGCCCCCCATGTCCTCCTTACCCGGCGCACCGACACGGTGTCGACCCACAAGGGACAGGTGGCCTTCCCGGGCGGCGGCATGGACGACCATGACGACGATTACCGGGCCGTGGCCTACCGGGAGACCTGGGAAGAGGTCGGCATCGGCCGGGACAGGATCGAATACATTGGAAGGTTCGACGATTACATCTCCATTTCCGGGTTCCACGTCACCTGCTTTGTCGGCGCCATCGAGTATCCCTACGAGTACCGGCTGAACAACAGCGAGACCGAGAGCATCATCAACGCCCCCCTGGCTATGTTCGTGGAACAGAAGTTCGACCGTTACGAAATATACAATTACAAGGGGAGCGATTACCGGGTGTTTTTCTACTACCACGAGGGGTACGAGATCTGGGGCCTGACGGCGAGGATACTCACCGACTTCGGCGAGAAGATCTGTCGGGACTAGAAGGTGTATCGGAATCCGGCGGTCAACTCAACAGCCATCCCCGTCGAACTTTTCTCGAAAAATACGAGATACCCCGGCGTAAAGAATACGGCATAATGGTCATTGTAGTGCCATGCGGCATCGCACCGAACCGAAAGGTGGGGATCATAAAACCGGTAATCGGAGTATCGATAGTACCCATAAAGCCGGAGCGTGCTGATATCCTCGGACACTCCGTACTGATGCTGAACATTGACACCGTGTTTCCCGGGGGATTGGTTACATACAGATAACGCTGGGGTTCTCCCTTGCCCGTGAAAGCTAATAATTCTTTCCCGCCGCCGGATTCATGAATCATGTTACTGCAGGCTGTGGAAAAGAGCAATCCAATAATGGATAATATGAGTGATAAGTTGTGCATCAAGAATTATGAATAGTAAGTTATCTTTATCGTCAATTATTATTAAGCTAAATACTTCCTGTACTATTCTTTTGTTGTATAATGAGTTTAATATGATATTTTAATTTAACAAATCCCGGATTAAAATCGGAGACTACCTTTACAACTTCATGATTATATCCGCCAGCTGGTCCGCGCCGTTGACGTCGAAATGGAATGATTCGCTTGTCTTGATCCGCAGTGACTGGTCGCTGAAATTGACGTCCAGTATCTCAAAAAGCGCTTTTTTCCCGAAATAGCCCGCCTCCCATACCTGGTTGTACCCGGCCCCGCAAATCAGAAGGTCAATGGCGTTGAAATAATCAACCACCGGAAACAGGCCGCCCTGGTAGGTGCCTGAATATAGTACCTCGTACCCCTCGTCAGCGAGGTATGCGTACTTGCTCCTGAACTTTTCAAAGTATTCCGGCCGGCCGCTCAGGCCGTAAAAGGCCACAGGTTTCGTTCCGTCATGGCCAAGGCGCCTCAGTGCTGTTTCCCGGGAAAGGATCTCATCGCGGTTTTTAAGGATAACCGGGTTGACGGTCTCCATGGGCACAGTGGATTGGAAGGGCTCTATGGCGATGACCCTGTCGTAGTTCCGGGCGTCAAAGACCAGCTCCCCTGTGGGCAGAGGCACCCTGAAGTGGCTGTCGGAGGCCTGGTCGGAGAGATAGACCTTTTTGCAGGGAAGTTCTTGTATGAAGTTGTGCACCATGAACCACTGGTGGTGGACGATGAGGACATCGGGCTTGAGCTTGCGGAACGTTTTATACAGGATCGATTGTTTCCACCTGCCCGGGGCAAGGTCGTCTTCGGTTTCGACCGGCACCCACAGGGCATGGAAATCCCCGGCAAGATGTCCGAAAGAGGACGAATGGGCGATGGTGTATTTGCACGAAACGCCCTTTCTCTTCAGGGCGTTTCCTATGGCCATGCCGGTCACCAGGCGGCCCACGCCGGTGGTGCTGGAGGTGTAATATAAGATATTCAATTTAGCAGCTGCTGTAGTAACTAAAAAATCCCGTTGAATTCGGATATAGACCCCAGCCGGAACCATCAATGCCTGAAATTGAAACTATTGCCTCATCAGTGTTTAATCCGCTGTCTTCTAGTTCATCGATAAAGTATAATTTCCTATTGGCAACGGCAATGAACATGTGTGGTCCGTAAAAAGGATAACTTCCACCTGGCTTACCTGATAATGTTTGCGGTATTGTTGATGCAGAAAAACTCAAAGGCAGTTGCAGTATTTGACGAACGCCATAATGAGAAATATAAAGATATCCCTTTTTTACAATGAGATCATAAGCTGGGGTTGTTCCTACGTAGGGGTTTAGTGGAAATGCAGGAGGTACTAAACCCGGTGTTTCATTTAGAGGATTATATTTTGAGATGAAGGGATTTCGAGTGAGTGTTCCTAGCATGTAGGCAAGGTAAGCCATTCCGCTTGCTTCATCAACACAGACCGATACTGCAACCTGATTTACAGACGATGTAAAAAGAATGGTGGGTGATCCACCAGAGAGATTCAATTTATAAAGATCACCAGAATAATTGACATAGTATAAAATGTTTCTTATTCTGTCGATAGCGATGGATCTTATTTCAGTACTACTGTCAACTATCTGAGTACAGGTGCCATCGCTTATTTTGCTGTTGATATTTTCCATTCTGAAAACACCAGCATCAGGAGCATAATAATTAGCAAAATAAATTCTTCCTCGGGAATCAAAATCGATATCATATGGTCGTAATACTCCACCAGTGTCGAAAATGTCAGTTGCAGTTTTTGAAATTAAAGCACTGCCATTTAAACCGTCCATTATAACTATTTTTTGACCTGCATAATCAGGTATGACCAGTTTCGTTTCATCCAATATCATCACGATCGGTATGGTAACCGTTTCTCCAGCAGGCAGGTTCGCTATTGATGTTCCGCGGAAAGAAATTGCAGCTATTGACTCCACAGGAGTTACATAAGCTATTACTTCAAACTGTCGCAGGTTGCCCGCAGGCACGTTCAACGATATGGTGCCGTAGGGATTGAATTCCTTTTCGATCACGCCGATGTCTGTCGCGGTGACGCGCACCTTGATGGAGCTGAAGGCTGCCGGTGCTGTCTGGGCGATGGCGTCACGTACAAAGAAACGGCGGACTTTATCTATGATGGATGTATCAGCGGCATGATCGGACTGTAAGCCCAGGTTGATGATGACCGTGGAGGTCTGTCCTAGGAGTCCCATGCGGTGTTCGGAATCTGAACAGGATATTCCCCCAATTGATATCATAAAGATAAATAATATTAAAAATTCTATATTCGTTTTCATTTCAATACTCTACTTTCTTAATATAGTATTATTAAAATAGATCATCCGGTAATACGAAATCTATTCAGTTTTTCCTGACAAAGCGTTTTCTTTTTTTGTAAGTCCTTATCATGTGGAAATACTTTTATATACTTTTTACAGGCATCAAGGCATTCATCTATTTGAGAAGTTTCAAGATACATTGCAATGAGGTCTTTAATTTTAATTAAATCCGGGTTATTAAAAATATATTTCTGTATATTTGACTGCAATGGCAGATTCAAATTGTCTTCAGTAAACAATGCCAAAACATACAAGCCGCTATGCCAGATATACCGGGCTTTTAATTCAATAAAATCCTCGGCATCCCACCCTGACATATGCAACATATACTCGTTAAAATATTCCCTCTGTAGTTTATAATAAATATTTGGAGTATTGATGAATAGTGTTCTGCACCTGTTTTTACATAATTTGATGAATTCAAGGGCTTCACGCTTTTTGAAATGTTCAAGTATATCGATGGCAATTATTAAATCATAGTAAAGATTGTTGTTTGTAAGTATATCAATTGCTTCACCGATAAAAATATGGTCGTATATATAATCATGAACTGGAGTGAGATATTTTTCATTAGCCTCAATCCCGTCGAGTTGTATCGACCATTCATCATAACCTTTTTTTCTATGAGGTCTGAGGTCAAAATACTCCCGAATCAAAAGGCCCCATTTCCCGAACCCGACGCCGATATCAAGAATAGACCCGGCATTGACCTGTCTTATGGTCTCAATGATGTCAAATATAGATGAAAGATTATTGCTAGGCATTTTTTTATTGAGAAAAACTAGTTATTATTTACTGTTGAGTAATGACAAATTAAAGAATAGCCTCTGGATTTTAACATTGACTGTATAATATGAACTGGTTTGGGCCAGTACCGTATGAACCGAATGGTGCCCATGTTGTAAATAGTATATCCCCAAATGAAACTATCTGGTCATAATCCGGTGTAATTGTGGCCTGTCCGCTGTCTGCTATTATAAAAACATCGTTTCTTATGGCAAGAAAACGACTCGCTCCATAAAAATTGCCCCGTTCAGGTGTTGTTGTGTTTTTCGTTCCATTATTTGCAACGAGATTAAATGTGCTGTTCGAATATGAGAGTTGTAGTATCTGGTTGCCATCAGATCCCCCGAAATTGGCAACATAAACAAAGGGATTGCGGAATAGTACATCATATATTTGACTTATGTTTGACGCTGAAGAGATGATGCTATAAGGTGATCCCATTATTTGCTGAGTGTTTGGATTATATTTTATGAGCTGAGGGGGACCACCAAATGTATTATTTGGACCCACAATGTAAAGCATGCCGGTATTATCAACATCAATTCCTTTAATATAATAGGTAGTGCCAAAACCAGTACCTGTTAATGATAATTGTTCAGTACCTATTCCATCAAGATTTGATCTATATAATGCAGTTACCTGAGCGAAATAAACCACATTATTGATTTTATCCACAGCTACTGTCACGACTGAATTTATTGCACTGTTACTTATTTCAAAATTGGTTGTACTGCCTTGAATTAAATTAGTACCGTTCATATCATCAATGCGTATCATGCCTGGGTTGCTATAGTTGGCAATATATATTCTGCCGCGGGCATCAAAATCAATATCAAAGGGCCTCAAAGTACCGGAAAAACCTGGAAAAGTAGTTTGTGCAATCCATGTGGATGCAGCATCTGAAATATTATTGAACATTATAATGCGACCTGGATGAATACCGGTATTACCTGCATCAGGAACAACGATTTTTGTCTCATTTATTCTCATCATTACCGGAATGCTCACGGTATCTCCTGGCGTGAGGTTTGTAATGGCAGTGCCACTAAATGAAAGGGCAGCGATCTGTGGGGTCGGTGCCACATATGCTATTACTTCAAACTGTCGCAGGTTCCCGGCAGGCACGTTCAGCGATATGGTTCCGTAGGGGTTGAATTCCTTTTCAATAATACCGATGTCGGCGGCGGTGACGCGCACCTTGACGGAGTTGAAGGCTGCCGGCGCGGTCTGGGCGATGGCGTCACGGGCAAAGAAACGGCGGACTTTATCTATGATGGATGTATCAGCGGCATGATCATTCGGCAGGCCCAGGTTGATGATGACCGTGGAGGTCTGGCCGAGAAGGCCCGTTCGGGGCTCCGAGTCGGAGCAGTCGGAAAAAAAGAACATGGCTATGATTATGCTCATCAAAACATGGATCTGCGATCGGTGTTTCATGACTGCTTCCTTTAATGCAAAATATTTTTTTATATACCTTGATAGAAATGGAAATCTCTAATATAGAGTATCCATAATGTGTCAAAAATATTGCTGAATGATACAACCGCATCATTGGTGCTGTAACTGTCATCGGTCACGTAGAAACGGCGGTTTAACGGAGCGATAAAGCGTTTGGGTCCAATAAAATTACTGGACGCATCCCTGCGCAGTTCCAGCAGGGATGATTCATTCAGGTCGGAAGATAGACAGATAACCCGGTTGTTGGCGGGAACAGAGCCATTAATTACTGTTGCGTATACGAGTCCTCCCTTCATGACCACGTCCCATACCTGTTCAGATAATCCCCCCGAATCGGGATACGTTGCGATATCACCGGTTCCCGGCCTGTATTTAGCAATATAGTAAAAGCCGCTGATATTACAGGCGAGATAAAGAAGACCGGTGGATTGCTCAACGTCGATCCCATTTATCTGAAAATATGTCCCTGATGATAATTGCGTTGATGTGGTCCCATCCCACACCCAGATTTCGGATTGTGTTGAACCGGCTGAAAAATATATAAGGTTTCTAACACGATCAACGGCAATTGCGTATGCTTGACCGGTATAAATTTGTTGTGGAGTTAAATCATTAATATTCTCCATCATCCAAACTCCGCCTTCACCAGTGGGATTGTTTGAATTGGTGAAATATATCCTGCCCCGGGCATCGAAATCAATATCGTAAACAAAAAAGAATTCAAGAAAACCAAGATCAGCCTGTGTCCTGGGAAGCCATCCTGAGCCTGTTATGTCATCCATGATAACCATGCGGCGGTTTTGCATATCAGGGATAACGAGCTTTGTCTCGTTTAGTGTCATTGAGACAGGGACGGTCACAGTATCCCCTGCCGGGAGATTTGCGACTGTCGTTCCCCTGAAAGATGTCGCCGCGCTGGGGTCTCCCGGGGCAACATAAGCTGTTACGTCAAACTGGCGCAGACTCCCTGATGGCACGTTGAGAGACATGGTGCCATAGGCGTTGAATTCCTTCTCAATAATGCCGAAATCGGCGGCGGTGACGCGCACCTTGACGGAGCTGAAGACTGCCGGCGCGGTCTGGGCGATGGCGTCACGTACAAAGAAACGGCGGACTTTATCTATGATGGATGTATCAGCGGCATGATCATTCGGCAGGCCCAGGTTGATGATGACCGTGGAGGTCTGGCCGAGCATGCCTGTGCGATGTTCGGAGTCGGAGCAGGAGAAAGTTGTCAGTGAAAGAAGTAATGATATAACAATGAGTTTACTTATTGGAAACCTTTCCATCGGCTGACCTCGCGCATGAGTTGTTCAATTATTATATAAATGTACAGAACACATGATATTTTTCAAATGTTTTTTGCAAAAATAATTATTAATAGGTCCTTTGCGGAAGATATTGGAAAAATAAATGGCAGTTAAGTGTACATAAGTAATTATTCTTTTTATAAAAAACAAATGCTTTGCTGTTATCTGTTAAATTTCTATTTGACAGCTTTGTTTTATACTCTCAAGTATTTGATGTTTTCCACTTCATCTATTAATAACAGAATTTTAGGCCTCCATCCATGCATGGTGGTGTAATTTTCATCAAGGATGGTATATCCATGGAATCGCGAAGCTTCGCCTTTTACCGATTCATGGTCATGTCGGTTATTGTTTCAACCTGTTGCATTGCCGCAGCGGGTTGCGGTAATCTATATAATGATATACTGAACAGGAACAAAATACTGATACCCTTTTTTGACCGAATTATACGAAACAACGCGGTGGGAGCTACGACCTCAACCACACTGCGAAGCCTTGATTTCACGCCCTCCGACAGCAATGCGGTTTTCGTGGCAAAAAACGGGAGTGACATAACCGGAAGCGGAACCATGGGGAATCCATTTATCAGTATCAACAGGGCAATTGCCGCCTGCGACGCCACACACCAGTCGGTGGTGATACTGGATTCGGGGACCTATGAGGAAAAAGGGTTCGAATTTATTGGGAATTTTAGAGGATTATTTGCCGCTATTGGATCTAAACCGGTGGTTAACGTGATTCAGAATAATAATTATTTTTATATGTCAGGTTTAAAAGCGGAGACTACGTTTACAACAAATAATATGAATTATCTGTCCTCAACTACGATGAAGGATGGCAATATTCTAATTGTTTACCAGGATAATACAGATTCCCATAAGGCAAATTACAAGGTCTTCAACAACGAGAGCTGGACAGTAGAACATCAAGGCACTCTTCCGATAGCGGATATTTTGTGTATCACTGTAAAATCATTGCCCAACGGGAATCTTTTTTTTGCCTATAATGGCTGGAATGCGCCTCGAAACGGAAGATTTATGGTCATTAATCCAATGGATTGGAATGTAGTAAAAGAAGATACATCATTTAACACATGCACCACAGGTCCGCTTTCAACACTGGTCCTTCCCAACGGCAACATTCTAATTGCATTCGATGATTATGATGTCTCGCAGGAAAAGTTTATCGTGATGAATCCTGAAGATTGGACAATAGTAAAATCGGAAACGGTTATTAACAATACAGAAGCATGGTTCATCAGCGCTGAACTTCTCCATAACGGGAATATCATATTTTTTTATGGTGGGCATGCTCCATGTACAGGACGTATTAAAATCATCAATCCTGACGATTGGTCGATAGAACTCCCTGAAACTGCTATTATAGCTGAAAATACTATTGGCGTATCTGTTTCTATTCTAGCAAATGGTAATATATTGTTAGTTTACAGCAATTTAAATCAGGGTAAATACTGCATCATAGATCGTGATGACTATTCTACAATAACTTTAAACACATTTCACACATCCGCGATGTTTGAAGTAGCGTCAACCGTCATGCAAAATGGCGATATCGTCATATCATACGATGATACTGCTGATGCACAGCAGGGCAAATATATTGTGTTGTCGCCGAAACTCAATCAGCATATTCTTATATCAACCGATGCTGAATTAAACGGGATCACACTAATTCCTGATGTTGCGATATCGGCGGATTCTCTTATTCACTCGCCCATTTCAAATATCAAAGCCAGGTGGTGTGACTTCCGAGATAATATAGGTTCTATCACGGGGAATAATGGCGCGGCATTAACATTGAACGGTGAAATTGACATCCGTAACTGCATAATTTACAATAATGGGAGTGGCGTAGTAGCAACGACCGATAAAGCCATTATTTCAGATTCTCAGTTATATAAAAACACAAATGGCTACGCCCTCCACATAAACGGCGCCGCCGTATCACCGGGCGACATTACCATAGATCATTGCGATTTTTTCGGCAACCAGGGCGGCCTCCGCCTGGAAGGGAACAGCGGTAATGAGGTGGTCAAAAACTCCATTTTTCACGACAATGCCGGGACCGGCATCAGTGCCGATACCCCGGTGACTTTAGCCCATTCAATTATTACTGATTCGGTGGACAACGTTATTCCGGGCGAGTCTTTGGTGGGGGACGACCCGCTGTATGTCAATGAGGGAGATCCGGCCCCGGAAGATATTGACCTGAACCTGCGATCGATCTTCGGCGGCTTTCCGGCAAACTCGCCGGCGCTCTTCCTGGGTGATGACGGGCGCAATGCCGGCGCCTTTGACGTGGAATACAGACAGTAAAGTTAACCGTAAAAAAATTAATAATTTCCTCTGCTGTCATCTCAAAGGATCGTTGCTATCCAGTCAGGGAAAAAAGTGCTCTTAATCATCCGCCCCCGCCGTAATCGAAGAAATTGAACAGGTCGCTGCCGGAACCGGTAATTTCAGACCAGCCGAAGCCGCTGATATCACGAATATAAATCAGCCTGCTGTTAACAGGCGAATACGGTTTTTCCAAGATAAAGAAGCCGCTGTTATTGATTGATGTAAAATGACCAGCGTTGCTCAAGGTGCCGAAAAGGGGGTCCGTACCATGGGCGGCAACCCTCAAGGTGCTGTCCGGGTTAACAGCCAGCCTCAAAATTCTATTGTCGCCTGCGTCCTGCGGCTGAAGGACATAAATGCCCGAAGGTTTCACCTGGACATCGGTAACGGAGGTAAGCAATATATCGCTGTCCTGGTAGATTAATTCATTTACTATAGCGCCGCTGCCGCCGTTTGCCTCAGGATCGTATCTGAACACGGCATTGAAATACGATATATTGAAGCCGGTAATAATGAGGGTCCCGTCGGCGGCGACATCCATGCCGGATATGTTGTTTATTCCCGCCGCCGACAGGGCCGGCAGCGCCGTACCATCAAGGGTTGTCCGGTAGAGGGCGGTGCCGGTGGCCAGGTAGACAATGTTGTTTGCGCGGTCAACGGCTACGGCGACGGGAGAGCTTACATTATAAATAAACCGGTAATTCTCCCCCGCTATGTTGTCACAGCGGACTATGGCGAATTCATACGCTATGTAGATCCTTCCCCGCGAATCAAAATCGACATCGCGGGGTCCGGTCAATGAAATGGAGTCCTGCCCGTCAGCGGTGAGGGTCGTCAATTGGGCCCGCCAGCTGCTCATGGTATCCAGTATCACCAGTCGGTTGTTGCCGCTATCGGGGACCACGATCTTTGTCTCGTAAAGGCCCATCGGCACGGGGACGGTCACGGTTTCCCCGGCAGGAAGATTTGCCACGGCTGTGCCGCGGAATGAGGAGGCGGCGCTCAGGTCCCCCGGGGCCACGTAGGCAATTACTTCGAACTGGCGCAAGCTGCCTGATGGGACAGTGAGTGATATGGTTCCGTAGGGGTTGAAGTCCTTTTCTATTAAGCCGATATCGGGACCGGTGACCCGGACCTTGACTGAGCTGAAGGCTGCCGGCGCGGTCTGGGCTATGGCGTTGCTTTCGAAGAGGTGTAGAATCCTGTCAAGTATGTTTAAAGGCTCGTTCTGGGCCGTGTGTTCCGCCGCGTTACCGATAGCAAGTATGACGGTTGAAGTCTGGCCTGAAAGGCCGATGCGGCGTTCATTTTCAGAACAGGAAAGAAACTGCAGTATTATTAATACTGAAAGAATTATCAATGGTATTGTTTTCATATGGTTAAATTATTGTTTTTTATAAATTATCTTTTATTGATTATTTTAAAATAATTGAATTATTAGGCAAGACAAACTTTTTTTCCTTTTTTTTCAGAAAATAGTGTATTATTTCCGCTTCTTGTTGTAATTTGTTTTAAGGCGGGATTGACTAAAAAAGGTTTGCATTTAATAATAATAAAGGCTGATTATGCAAATATACAGAGTTGTCTTCCCCAAGGAGAAAACCATGAAAAGAAATTTAATTTCCATTATAATTTTAACGGCTCTTGTTGCCTTCGCCGGCACCGCTTATGCCGAGATACGGGTTATATCCGTGAAGGGGACAGCCTCGTACAAGGCCGGCGGCGGATGGGCGCCCCTGGGTGCCGGCATCGTCCTGGCTCCGGGGACCAAGGTGAGCACCGGCGTCCGTTCGAGGGTGGAGATCCGCATCAACCGGCACACCGTGACCGTGGAGCCCCTGACCATCATGAAGATCAACGAAAGCTACGAGGACGGAAAAAACTCCACGACCCGTATCGGCCTGCGCCGCGGGTCGATACGGACCGATGTGGCCCGTGACGCCCGGATCAAGACCGTATTCAAGGTTTCCACCCCGGTAGCGACATCGAGCGTGCGCGGCACCCGGCAGGTGATAACATCCGGCCCGACCTTCGGTGACCACTTTTTCGTGCCGAAAAACAGCGCCTTCGGTGAGGGGCTGAACAGCGGGCCGCAGCTGATTTCGGGCAACCTGAAATTCGATCAGAAGAGCGACAGGGGCGGTTCCGAGAACCCCATCAGGGGGATGAAAGAGGAGCTTGTGCAGGCACACCCCCTGATAATTTCAGCGGATGAGGCTGAAGCCTTCGGATTTCTCGGCGACGATTTCATGTTCTACGGGCCGGAAGGCAGGGGCGCGGGGGGTCAATCCAAGACGGTGCCGGTCACGATTCACCTGATATGGCCCGCTCAATAGCGGTGATGCCTGAAGATCTTACATAACGCGCAGACAGCTTTTATTAAGAAAACCGTAACCGCCATTCCATCCCGAGGTGGATGGATAGATCTCAACAAACTATTTTTTCCTGAAGGGGGGCTCCATGAGACGTTTTGCATATCTCGTTCCAATAATCTTACTTTTTACATTCGGGAATGCCCAGGAAATCAATTTCATTAACTCCCTTGCTGAAAAAAAGACAGTGTCCTTCGAAGACGGCGTGAAAATATACATGTACACCCTGGGAAAGTTCCCTGCCGGTTTTGAAGCCGACGTGGCATACCTTAAAAGCATCAAGCTCCTGAAGGCGAGCAGGTATGATAAGGACAAGCCTCTCAGACGGGGCATGCTGGCCCTCATGGCTGCACGTCACCTGAAGCTCAAGAGTTCCCTGCTGTTCCTGATGTTTGATACCGAGCGCTATGCCCACCGCGCCTGCGTTGGGGAAAAGATCATGGCGGCCAATACGAGCGAATTGGACACCATGAGCGGCGATGAGCTCCTGGAGGTCATCGCGCGGGTTTCGGAACGAATGGAGGAGAAAAAATGAAACAGGCGGCAGTGATAGCGGCAGTAGTGGCATGTATCGTTGGGTTCTCCCTGACCGGATCGGCGGCGCCCAAAGATGCGGGAGAGGACCAGTATTTTCCGGAGCTGCAGAACGACAAGGATATGCGGGTCATTCAATCGGAAAAAAACATGATTTCCAGCGGGATCAACTACGGGGCATGGATAACGCCGTTATTCATCTACCAGGAATCGCCCGGAAGCAAGCTTGCGACCCAGGTCACGACGTTCCGCGCCTGGTTCAAAACCTATCTCTGGAACAACAGTTATCTGTATATTAGGGGCAAGGATACCTACACCGCGGTAATCAGCAAAAAGGGTTCCGCGGCGGCGAAAAACGGCAATGTGCTGGACCTTGACCTCGGCTATATCGCCATGGCAACGCCCCGCAGGAACGTCGATTTTACCGTGGGCAGAAAATATTTCTTCCTTGGATCGGGCATTGTCATGAACGGCCGGGGCGATGGCGCTGAATTCAATTTTTATTCTAAATATATCAATATCAAGGCGCTCGGGGTCTGGACCGGATGGCTGGTCAAAGACGACAATCCCTACGGACTGAGCGATCCGGACCTTGCCACCGGCGCCAAGCGGGTATTTGCCGGCGGCAAGGTCTCTACGTCTTGGTATAACCAGACCATTTTCTTTTACGGACTCGCCCAGTTTGATTTCGGCAAGGAATTCTACAACAAGAACAGACTGCTCACCTCGGTGCTGGCGGGCTTTGACCCCGGCGTGCGGTATTATAACACCAGGACCAGGTACCAGTCCCAGTATTACGGCATGGGCCTGGAAGGGGTCATTGTCAGCGGCCTTTCTTATTTCGGCGAATTCATCATTGAGAAGGGTAAGAGCTACATATCGGGGTACCCGATAAGCACGGGTATTAATGCCTATGCCGCCAACGTAAGAGTAAACTATTACTTTGACGTTACCACGAAACCGGCGCTGGAAGCGCAGTATGCCTTTGGCTCGGGTGATGTGAACAGGAGCGACTACCGGGCCCCCAACGGCAACCTGTGGGGAAGAGACGCCGGATTCCTCTATTTCGGCACCTTTGTGGGAGGATACGCCCTGAAGCCGCTCCTGGCAAACATCCATATGATCAGCGTCTCCGCGGCCTTTTCCCCCTTCAGCTGGGTGAAAATCTATTCTATCAAGAATATGACCGTAACGGCGAAGTATTACTATTACCTGAAGCATCACGTCTGGTCTCCCATAAATAACGGCTTTGATGCCACGAAGCCAGCCCGTGAAATTGGGCATGAGGTGGACGCATCGCTGAGATGGCTCATCTTCTCCGATTTTTCATTCTTCATGAATTACGGTTTCTTTATTCCCGGCAAGGCCTTCGGATATTATTATGATTACCTGTACAACAGGATGAGCTTCTCAAGTACGTCATACCGGCATTTTATCATGGCCGGGTTCAACATCAGTTTCTAGCATGTTACTGTCTGTTCCGTTAGACATTGTGAAGCCTGCGCATACTCCGGCAGGCTTTTGCATACTTGTGAGGTGCGGCCATGATAAAGAGATATCTTGAAATCGCGAACAAATTCATCGAGGAGAACAAATTTTCGGGCATTGCCGTGGCCCTGGTCTTTTACCTCCTGGTGGTACTCTTCTGCTTCACTGTCGTGTACGAGCGCTTTGAGCTCAACCTCTATGACCTCAGGTTCAAACTGCGCCCCTCAATCAAGGAATGGGAGCGCCTGGCCTTTCTCGATATCGATGAGAACAGCCTGACCATCGTCGGCCAGTATCCCTGGCCGAGAAACCTTTACGCAGATGGACTCAACACCATGAAAGACCTCGGCGTTTCGCAGGTCAGCTTTGACATGATGTTCCTCGACGCGACGCCGAAGACCCTTGATGACAAGGATTACGAAACACTGATGAAAAAGATAGGGAAGGGAAACCGGTTGTCCCTGGCCGACCTTGAATCTGCGGGCTGGAATAAAGACAAGGTCTTTGCAGACAGCATAGCCGCGTATGACCACGCCATCCTCTCCTACACCTTCACCGATGAGCCGGCCAATTACGATGTTCTTGAGAGGCAGAAGAAAGATTCTTTCAAAAAGGCCCAGAAGAGATTCCTCGAGCGCTCTTCGGTGAAGCTAACCCCTCACGAAACAGAAAGGCTGAAAAGCCTGGATGACCCGGAAACGAAAAGCATTTCCTACCCCATCCCGGAATTCATGAACACGGGGCGCGGCTTCGGCTTTGTGAACCGCTATACCGACATTGACGGCACGGTGCGCAAAGTGCAGCTGGTCAAGGTATTCCAGGGGAGGCTCTATTTCAACCTTGCCATGATCATGCTCATGGACGTGTGCCGGGTGCCGCTGAACAGCGTGAAGGTGACGCCCGGGAGGAACATAGTGCTTAAAAAAGCGATAAACCCCGTAACCCTGGAGACCGAAGACCTGTCGATCCCGATTGATTCCAAGGGGATGATGTACGTGACCTGGGCCGGCTCGGGACAGAACAAGGGCGGCCGCTTTGAAAACACCTTCCTGCACATTCCATTCTACGCGGTGCTTGAATACCCCAAGTATGCCGACATGGTAAAAAAGATTTATGAAGAGGAAGACCAGATCAAGGCTGAAAAGATAAATGGACTGACTGAACAGCTGGAAGGTTTCACTGAGCAATACAAAGAGGGCGATGATGCGACGAAAAAAAACATGGCTGCCAGCATCGCGGAGTTGAAGAAACAACTGGAGGCTTTGAAAAAAAACGGCCTCCTGGGGGAACTGAACAACCGGCTTGAGAAGGCCCGTGCCGAACTCGCCGCGCCGGGAAGCTCGGCGGTTAAAATGAAGAGATGGAAAGAGATAACCGATATCAAGCATGAAATGAACAGGGCCAAGCTTGAATACCTGGGCAATTATGATGAAGAAATCAAAAAGCTTAAGAGTGAGATAAAAAAAGGAGCGGGCAGCAATAGGAAGGAAGAATTGAAACAGATGGAGTTTCTGCAAAAGGCCATGAACCTTGGCCTGCTGGTAGAAAATTTGTCCGATACC
>Ga0116176_10000227_pt1 | contig 47020 bp, 34 predicted proteins | sample AD_STIC08_MetaG_FD_89803 | JGI IMG/M metagenome (GOLD analysis project Ga0116176, IMG submission 89803) | Active sludge microbial communities of municipal wastewater-treating anaerobic digesters from USA - AD_STIC08_MetaG | ecosystem: Engineered > Bioreactor > Anaerobic > Digestate | place: USA...
GATCCATCGTTTCCGTAGAGCGGGGCTTGCTCCGCTGATCGCATTGCCGCACATCCAGCCGAGCAAGCTCGGCTCTACAGGGGCAGGCAATGGCGTCCATGCCTACGATCCATCGTTTCCGTAGAGCGGAGCTTGCTTCGCTCCTTGCTTGCTCCGCTCATCGCCACGCCACGCATCCAGCCGAGCAAGCCCGGTTCTACGAACACTGGTGTTCGCACCGTGCGGGCAGGTGTTCGAAAGCGGACGCTCCGCACCGGACAGAATCCGGGCGCGTACGAAAATAACCTGTGAAAACAATGCGCTGAGAGATTAGCCCGGGTTGGCACGGGCCCTGCTATATGCAGGGCATGGACATTGCCCGACCCGAACTCAAACAACGCAAGCGTCGTCGCCAGATCATCACCGCCTTGGCGATCGGCAGCCTTTCCATCGCGGCCGTGGCCGCTTTGCTCATGCTCGATCCGGCATTGCCCGGCGTGGAACGCAGCAGCGTATTGGTCGACACCGTCAAGCGCGGTGAGCTGCTGCGCGAAGTGCGTGGTCCCGGCACCCTGGTGCCCAAGGAGATCCGCTGGATCGCGGCTGAGACTTCGGCGCGCGTCGAGCGCGTGCTGATCAAGCCAGGTGCGGTGGTCGAGGCCGATACCATCATTCTCGAGCTTGGCAATCCGGAAGTGGACGACCAGTTGCTGGCGGCCAATGCGGAACTGACTGCCGCGCAGTCCGACCTTGCCGCCAAGCGCACCGAACTCACCTCGCGCCTGCTCGATCAGCAGGCCGCGCAGGCGCAGGCGAAAACCGATTACGAAACCGCGCGCATGCAGGCGGAATCGGAAAAGGTGGTGGCGGAGAAGGGCATCATTCCCGCCGTGCAGTATCGCAAGAGCCTGGTCGTGCTTGAGCAGCTCAAGTATCGGGTCGACATCGAACAGCAGCGCGTTGACGAGTTCCGGCGCAACATCGCCGCCCAGCTTGCCGCCGAGCAGGCGCGTCTTGATCAGCTCGCCAACACGCGTGATCTGCGCCAGCGCCAGGTGGATAGCTTGCAGGTGCGCGCGGGTATCGCCGGCATCCTGCAGCGTGTGGCGGTTGAAGAAGGCCAGCAGGTCGCCGCCGGCAGCAACCTCGCGCGCGTGGCTCGCCCTGGTGACCTGATGGCGGAACTTCGCATTGCCGAAACCCAGGCCAAGGACATCGTCATCGGGCAGGCCGCGCACATCGACACCCGCAATGGCATCGTCGAAGGCAAGGTGCTGCGCATCGATCCGGCCGTGCAGAACGGCACGGTGCAGGTCGATGTGGAACTGGTGGGTGATTTGCCCGCAGGTGCGCGCCCCGACCTTTCCGTGGACGGCACCATCGAGTTGGAACGCCTGGTCGATGCGCTGTACGTGGGTCGACCGGCCTTTGGCCAGGCCGATTCCGAAGTGCGCCTGTTCAAGCTGGATGCCAACGACGTGGCGACGCGCGTGCCCGTGCAGTTTGGCCGCAGTTCGGTCAACCAGATCGAGATCCGCTCCGGGCTCAACGTCGGTGACCGCATCATTCTTTCCGATACCAGCGCATACGACCAGCATGACCGCATCCGTCTCGAATGACATTCGCCTCGAATGAACGAATCGAACAACAAGCACGCCATTGAACCCACTGCCATCGCGAGAACAGCATGAACAGCGAATCCCTGATCCATCTGGACAACATCAAGAAGGTGTTTCTCACCGATGAAGTGGAAACCCATGCCCTGGCCGGCGTGCATTTCGGTATCGCGCGCGGCGAATATGTGTCGATCTCCGGACCATCCGGCTGTGGAAAATCGACCCTGCTCGCCATCCTCGGATTGCTGGATACGCCCAGCGAAGGCAGTTACCGCCTGAATGGTCGCGAGGTGGCGAGCATCGATGCCGGCGAAAGGGCGCGCATCCGCAACCAGGAAATCGGATTCGTGTTCCAGGCCTTCAACCTGATCGGTGATCTCAGCGTCTTCGAGAACGTCGAGCTGCCTTTGACCTATCGCGATGGCGTATCCAAGGCCGAGCGACGCAAACGCAGCATCGAGGCGTTGGAACGGGTCGGCATGGCACATCGGGTCAAGCACTATCCGGCGCAGCTCTCCGGCGGTCAGCAGCAGCGCGTCGCGGTTGCGCGTGCGCTGGTCGGTGCGCCGTCCATCCTGCTGGCCGACGAGCCGACCGGAAACCTTGATTCGAAGAACGGCGAAGCGGTCATGGCCCTGCTCGACGAGCTGCATCAGGGCGGCGCAACCATCTGCATGGTCACCCACGATCCGCGCTATGCCGATTTTGCCCAGCGCAAGATCTTCATGTTCGATGGTCGCGTGGTCGATGAGGAAACCATGCACCGCCTGCGCCACGAGGAAGACCAGCGGCTGATTCGCCCACGCGAGCGCAGCATCCCATGAACGGGAACGACGGCGAACCTGCGGCGCTTTCCATGGCGGGGCTCGGCACGATGACTGACTGGCGAGGCGATTGCGGAGGTGTCGAATGATGGGCTGGCTGACTGACCTCAAGCATGCCGCACGCAGCCTGCGCGCCCAAGCCGGCACCGCAGTGCTGGCGACGTTCACGCTGGCCATCGGTCTGGCCGCGGCGACCGCCATCTACGCGGTGATCGATGCGGTGCTGCTGCGCGATCTGCCGTATCCGCATGCGGAGCGTCTGGTGCAGATCCGCGAGCGCGCCGAAGACGGTCACGACATGGCCCTCGCCTATCCGAACTATGCCGATCTGTCAGCGACGGTGGATGCGTTCGATGCAACCGCCTACTACACGGACATGGGTGCGCCGGTTACCTACGCGGGGAATACGCAGCGCCACCGATACGCTCTGGTTGGCGACAACTTCTTCCAGGTGTTGGGCGTTGCCCCCGTGCTCGGGCGCAGCTTTTCCGGCGACGAGCGCGCGCGCCTGGCCGTGATTGGATTCGATCTGTGGCAATCCCGCTTCGGTGGCCGTGCCGACGTCCTGGGTCAGGTGTTCGAGATCAACGGTGAAACGCATTCGGTGATCGGCGTGATGCCGCGTGGATTTGCATTCCCCGCGCAGGCCGCGTTGTGGACGCCGGTGCTGTCGGTGCTGGATCACCCCGGCAATTCACGCAGCGCGCACAACTTCGATGGCATTGGCCGTCTGCACGCGGGCGAGGGCCTGGCCCAAGCACGCCTGGCCGCGGCCGCACTGGCCAAGCGCCTGCACGAGCAGCACGGTGACGATGTCGACGCTGCGGGATTCGACCTGATGCCGCTGCGTGACGCCATTGCCGCCCCGGTGCGCAATGCGCTGCTGTTGCTGGCCGCAGGAACCGCTTTCCTGCTGCTGATCGCGATGACCAATGCAACCAACCTGCTGCTGGCCGTGAACGTGGCGCGTGGACGCGAGTTGGCGGTGCGTTCGGCGCTCGGCGCGAGCCGGGCGCGCCTGGCTCGCCAGGTCTTCGCGGAAAGCCTGCTGATTGCCGGGTCGGCCTGCGTTCTCGGCTTGACGGGCGCATCGCTCGCCATCCGCCTGCTGCTGCGCAGCGGCGGCGCCGGCTTGCCACGCCTGGACGACATCGCGCTGGATCCCGCAGCGATAGGCATGGGCATCCTGCTGGCTCTGGCAATGGCTGGCGTGGTTGCGCTGGCCGTACTCCTGGGCAGTCAGCGCGGCACACCCAATGCAAGCCTGCGAGAGAGCGGACGCGGCTTGTCCGCAGGCAAGGCGCAATTGCGCATGCGTGCGACGCTGCTGGTCGGACAAACCGCACTGACGACCCTGTTGTTGTTCGGCGCCGGCCTGCTCACACGCAACTTCGTCAGCCTGATGTCGGTTGATCCCGGCTTTGACGGCAGCAGCGCGATGCGAGTGGAGCTGATCCGCCCGTGGTCACAGGACGCGGCCGTGGCGGCGGAAACCGCGCGCCGTTACCAGGCGCTGATTGACGCATTCGCGAGCCTGCCCGGAGTCGATGCCGCGGGCGGCGTGAATGCCCTGCCGTTGACCGGCAGTGGCGCCGGCGGGACTTTCTGGGACGGCAGCGTTACCGACCTCGCCAGCCTCGATGCGGTGGACGGACTGGGCTATGCCGAATTCCGCATCGCCACGGCCGACTACTTCAGGGCGGCCGGCATGCGCATGCTCAGCGGCCGAGGCTTCGACGCGCGCGACCGTGCCGATGGCGAGAACGTGGCGGTGATCAGCGCGGCGGCTGCACGCACCGCCTGGGGCAATGCCGATCCGATCGGCAAGCGCATCCAGTTCGGCAACATGGATGGCGATGCGCGCATCCTCACCGTCATTGGCGTCGTCAACGATGTGCATGAACACCGCCTGGATCGCGCGCCGTCCGGCACGATCTACCTGAACCTTGGGCAGCGTCCGATGGCCGCGTCCGAATTCAACATCGTGGTGCGTTCGGCCTTGCCTTTGGCCGCCCTGGAGCGCGAGATGCGTGGCCAGCTGCAGAGCCTGGCTGGCGACATTCCGCATCGGCTTGCTCCGCTCGCGGAAGTGCGCACGGCGGCCTTGGCCGAGCGTCGGTTGAGCCTGGTCCTGCTGGGCATCTTTGCCGGTGTGGCCCTGCTGTTGGCCGTGGGTGGTCTGTACGGCTTGATGGCATTCGCGGTGACCCAGCGCGGACACGAATTTGCGCTGCGCCAGGTGTTGGGGGCGACACCCGCTCGCATCCTGGGTTTGGTGCTGCATGGTGGCATGGCGATCGCTGCCATCGGCGTGGCCAGCGGCCTTGCCTTGGCCTGGGCATCGGCGCGCGCGTTGAGTGGAATGCTGTATGGCGTGCCGGCCGGCGATCTGCTGGTTTCAATCGGCGTCGTTGTGCTGCTGCTGGCCACCACCTTGCTGGCTTGCCTGCTGCCGGCGCGGCGTGCCTGCACGGTGGCGCCACGCGAGGCTTTGTCGTGATCCCTGCCAGCGGCCAATCAACGTGGGAGGAAAACACATGAAAGCGTTTGCATTCGAGTTGCGCGGTGCGGCGCGCACGATCGCGGCGCAACCCGCCTTCTCCGCGCTGGTCGTCGGCGTGCTCGCCGCCGGCCTCGCCTGCGTGATGTTCATGCTGGTGGTCCTCAGCGCCTTGGTGATCCGACCCTTGCCGTTCGCGCAGCCCGAACGCCTGCTGCACCTCGGCATCGCAAGCTCCGACCGGTCGGATGAACTCGGGGACGTGGGCGACCGCGATCTTCTGGACTGGCAGCGTCAACTGGCCACGCTTGCCGAGGTGAGTGGATTCCAGCAAATGACGGTGAATCTCGGCGATGCCGCAGGCACCGAACGCTATGCCGGTGCACAGTTGACCAGCAACCTGCTCGACGTACTCAAGGTGGTGCCGCAACTGGGTCGCGGATTTGTTGCGGCGGATGGCCAGCCGGGGGCAGCGCCAACCGTGCTGCTTTCCGATTCACTGTGGCGCAATCGCTTCAATGCCGATGCATCGATCATCGGGCGCACGCTGCGTGTCAACGCGCGCGATGCGATCGTCATCGGCGTGATGCCGGCGCAGTTCAGCTATCCGTACAAGGAAAAGGTGTGGTTGGCGGGGAGCCTGGATGCGAGCGCCACGCGGGGTGACGGCAGTGAATGGGCGGTGGTTGCCCGCCTGCGCGATGGGGCGACGCCGGCAGCCGTGAATGCCGCCTTGTCCGCATGGCGCATGGAGGCCGCGAAAGCGGATCCGGTCGCATTCGAACAACTCACGACCGGCGCCGAGCCTTTGTCCTGGCTTTTCATCGACGCGGGAACGCGCGGCATTCTCAATGTCATGTTGATCGCGGTCTTGCTGGTCTTGCTGGTGGCCTGTGCGAATGCCGCCAACCTGATGCTGACGCGCGCCCTGGCGCGCCGGCAGGAACTGGCGGTGCGCTCGGCGCTGGGCGCCAGCCGCGCGCGACTGGTGTTGCAACTGCTTTGCCAGAGCATGCTGCTGTCCCTGCTGGCTGCAGCCATTGCATTGCCGCTGGGTTGGCTGGGCGCGCACTGGGTCGATCTGGTATTCCGTACCTCGGAGCAGGACGGACCGCCGACCTGGATGCATTTCTCCGTGGATGCAAACCTGATTCTGCTTACCGTGCTGGCCGCGCTCGGCACCGGCCTCATCACCGGCCTGTTGCCGGCCTTGCGCGCGGGCAGCGGCGTCAACCAGGCCCTGCGCGACGACAGCCGCGCCGTTGCCGGTGGTGCGTTCGCACGCATCAGCCGTGGCCTGGTGATTGGCGAGATCGCCCTTTCCTGCGTGCTGCTGGTTTCCGCCGGCGTGATGGTGCGCGGGATCAATGGATTTGCGCACAATGATTTCGGCATCCAGCCCGGGCACCTGTTGAGTGCACGGGTTGGATTGCCCGAGCTGGGAGAAGGGGAAGGTGCGCAGCAGGTGGTGCGCTTCGAGCGCATCACCGAACGGCTGCGCAACGAGCCGGGTGTCGTCGATGCCGCTGCCGGAACCACCCTGCCCGGACTCATTGCCAGCGGTACGCGTGTCATCGCCGACGGCGCCGCCACAGATGCGCCGCGTACCTTCGTCTACTCAGGCGCGATCGACGACCACTTTGCCGCGACCTTTGGCCTCACGCTCGAGCAGGGCCGGCTGTTCGATTCGCGCGACCGCGCCGACTCGACGCCGGTGGCCATCGTGGATCGCACTTTTGCCGAGCGTTTCGGCGATGCCGGGCCGGTGTTGGGTCGACGCTTCACCCTGGATCCGGATGAGTCCGATCATTCCACGGTGACCGTGGTTGGCGTGATCGCACGCACCCAGCTGGATGACCTGGATGATCCGGTGCGGCCAGCCTTGCTGGTACCGATGCGCCAGCAGCCCGCACGCTTTGCCAGCCTGGCGGTGCGCACGGCTGGCGATCCCGAGGCATTTGCGCCGCGACTCATCGAGATCGTGCGCGAGCTGGAGCCGGATGCGCCGGCTTATTGGGTTCGCGGATACGAGCGGGTGATTGCCGAAGCGGTGTTCGGCCTGCGCGTGGTATCGCGCATGTTCACCGTGTTTGGACTCATTGCTTTGTTCCTTGCTGCCGCCGGCCTGTATGGGGTGCTGGCCTTCACCGTGCGCGAGAGAACCCGCGAGATCGGCGTTCGCAGGGCGCTGGGAGCACCGGCGGGGCAGGTGCTCGCCAGCCTGGTTGGACGCGGCAGCGTTCAGGTGGGCATCGGCCTCCTGCTCGGGCTTGCCCTGGGCTGGCCATTTGCACGCTTGCTGGTTGGATCCTTCAATGGTTTCGACCCGACGGAACCGCTGGTCTATGCGCTGGTGTTGGGTGTGCTTGCCCTGGTCGCCCTGCTGGCGATCCTGGTGCCGGCCCGCCGCGCCCTGCGCATCGATCCGGTCATTGCCTTGCGTCACGAATGAGGAACAGCGAAATGCTCGTCAATCTGCACATGGCTGCACGCGCACTGCTGCGCACTCCCGTTTTCACCCTGGTGACGGTGCTCATGCTCGGCATGGGCATTGGCCTCAGCATCTTCATGTTCGGCGCGATCAATGCCTATTCGCTGAAACCGCTGCCGTTCGCGCATCCCGAGCAGTTGCTGCATGTCCAGTACACCGACAGCGAAAGCGGACAGCGCAGGCTCTCCCTGCCAATGCTGGATTGGCTTGAGTTCCGTGATCGGCAATCCAGCCTGCAATCGCTTGCCGCGTATGCGACGGCAACCATGAACCTGGGCGGACTCGAAGGCCCGCCTGAGCGCGTCTCCGGTGCGCGCGTGAGCACCGATGCCTTTGCCACGCTCGGCGTGCAGCCGCAGCTTGGCCGCGATTTCCTGGCCGACGATGCCAGGGCCGGGGCCATGCCGGTTGCCTTGATTGGTGATCAGCTGTGGAAGCTGCGCTTCAATGCCGATCCCGGCGTGCTTGGCCGCGACATTCGCATCAACGGCACGCCCACCCGTGTCGTCGGCATCATGCCGGAGCGTTTTGCCTTCCCGATCGAGGAATCGGTGTGGACGCCGCTCGGCCTTGACCGGATTGCCGCAGCGGATGAGTCGGCGCCGCTGGTCAATGGCTTCGGGCGTTTGCGTGACGGCCAGTCCCTGCCGCAGGCTCGCGCCGGGTTCGCTACCCTGGTCAGCAACCTGGCCGAACAGCGCAAGGAAAAGCTGCGCGGCGATGCGGCCAGCGTGGTGGCACTCGGCGATTATTTCGTCTTGCCGCAGATTCGCCAGGCCAATGTGGCGATGTTTGTTGCGGTGTTGCTGGTGCTGCTGATTGCCTGTGCCAACGTGGCGAGTCTGGTGATGGCGCGCTTTGCGGCGCGTGCGCGTGAGCTGGCCGTGCGTTCCGCACTGGGAGCGGGGCGTTCGCGCCTGATCCAGCAGGTGTTGTGCGAAACATTGCTGCTGGCACTGGCAGCCACGCTGCTGGGCTGGCTGGCAACGCTGGGCGCTGCACACGTGATGGAAGGCGTCATGGCCGATACCCCGGCACAGACACCGTACTGGGTGGATTTTTCCGGTGACGCGCGTGACTGGTTGTTCACCGCCGGCATCGCCTTGGTGACGGCGCTGGTGGCCGGACTGGTGCCCGCACTGCGCGCCGGTCGCGTGGATGTGCAGGCGGTGTTGCGCCAAGGCGGCGGCATCGGAGAGCGCGGGCGTCTGGCGCGCCTTCTGGTCGGTGCCGAAGTGGCCCTCTCGCTGATCCTGCTGGTCGGCGCGGGCATTGCGATCCGCAGCGCGGTTTCCGCACAGGCAAAGCCGCTGGGCATCGACACGGACCAGGTGATGACCGCGCGCATCGGATTGCCTGCGGCACAGTACGCGGAGCCAGCCGCACGCGAGCGCTTTGCCGCATCCCTGAGCGAGCGCCTTGCGCACTTGCCCGGTGTGCGTCAGGCCGCCATCGCCAGCAGTCTTCCGCTGATGGGTTACGAGCGGCAGGACTACGCGCGTGAGGGCGATGTGGTTGATCGCGACTCCAGCTTGCCGCAGGCATGGGCATCCAGCGTCAGCGCGGGCTTCTTCGATGTTTTCGGCATCCGCCTGCGCGAAGGTCGCCTGTTCGATGAACGTGATCGCGCGGACAGCGTGCCGGTGGCGGTCATCAGCGCGCGCCTGGCCGAGACGGCCTGGCCAGGACAAAGCGCCATCGGCAAGCATCTGCGATTGTCGCCGCGCGAGGACAGCGCGGAATCGCTTGAGGTGGTCGGCGTGGTTGCCGACAGCGTGCAGGCCAATTACTTCGAGGAAAGTGCGCGACTGGCTGCGCACCGTGGCGATGGCAACGTGTTTCGTCCCGCAAGCCAGACCGCACCGGCATTCTTCAGCGTGGCCGTGCGCGCCGATGGCAAGGCCGCCGCGCTCGGCCAATCGATCCGCGAAGCGGTGCTCGCCATCGACGCGGACCAACCGGTGTACTGGCTGCGCAGCATGAATGAATGGCGCGAACGCATGCTCTGGAGCAGCGACCTGCTGGCCAGCATGTTCTCCGTGTTTGCGGGCTTTGCCCTGTTGCTGGCCGTGGCCGGCATTTACGCAGTGCTCGCCTTCGACGTGGCCAGACGCACCCGCGAGATCGGCGTGCGTCGGGCCATGGGCGCGGATTCCCGGGCAATCCTCGGCATGATCCTCGCGCGTGCCGGTCGACAGGTGATCGGCGGACTGCTGGTCGGACTGCCGCTGGCCTGGTTGTGCTCGCGTGCTCTGGCGGGACTCACGCTGAAAGGCGCCGGCTCCGATCCCTGGGTCTACATCGGCGTGGTGGGCGTGTTGCTGCTGGCCGTACTGGTTGCCGGACTCCTGCCGACGCGACGGGCCTTGCGCGTCGATCCTATGGTCGCGTTGCGCGATGAATGAGTGGAACTTCCGATGAACGCGATTTCCAGCCTCTTGCGTCGCCAACTGCGCACGCCCTTGTTTGCACTCATCGTGACCGTGCTGGTTGCTGCTGTGGTGGCCTTCAATGCCAGTGCGTTTTCCGCCATCCATGCGCTGCGCTGGAAGGCATTGCCGTATGTCGATGGCGAGCGCCTGGTGGAACTGCAGGCACGCCTGGTCAACTACGGGTTCGACGTGGGCCTCACGGAAAACCTGCGCCAGGCGGTGATTGCCGATACCGCCCATTTCAGCGGCGCCCTCGGTGTTGCGCGTGTGCGCGGCGGTGGCGAGGACGGTCGCACCTGGCAGATGGCGCGAGTGACGGAGAATTTTCAGCAGGTGCTGGGCATTGCGCCCGCGCTGGGGCGTGGCTTCCAGGCCGATGATGCGCGTGCAGGAAATGATGCCGTCATCCTGCTTGGCGATGCCATCTGGCGCAGCCGCTTCAATGCCGATCCACAGGTGATCGGCAAGGACATTCGCTTCACCGACCGGGTGTATCGCGTTATTGGCGTGATGCCGCCATCGTTTGCGTTTCCGGATGCCTCCATCGAGGCCTGGCGACCCTTCGTGATGAGCGATGCGGAGCGCGAGCTCAACCGGCAGGGCAACGTCGGCATGATCGATGTGGTGGCGCGCATGGCGCCGGGCGTCGAGCTGGAACAGGCGCAGGTGGCGCTCGATGCCATCCTCGCGCGTGACGCCAGCCTGGATGGACTGCGCAGCAATGCCGGCGTTGTGGCCGGCGCGCGCGCGTGGCGGGATCGCTACGCCAGCGGCTATTTCCATGCGCTCACCTGGTTGCAGATTGCGGCACTGATCCTGCTGGTGGCCGTGCTTGCCAACCTGGTCAACCTGCAACTGGATCGCTTGCTCGTGCGTCGTCGCGAACTGGATGTGCGTCGCGCGCTCGGCGCCAGCGAGCGCTCGATTGCAAAGACCGTGCTCGCCGATCTCGCCCCGCCGGTCGTGCTTGGCGTTGTGCTCGGCCTGGCCCTGACGCCCGCGCTGTTGCGTGTGTTGGTGTCCCGCGATTTGCTGCCGCAGGATCTACCCCAGGGCGTGACCTTCGGTGCGGCCAGCCTGTCGAGTGCCTTGCTGGTGGGCGTGATCACCATGGCCAGCGGCCTGATCGCCGCACTGGTTTCCGCACGCGCATCGCAGTTGTCCAGCCGCAGTGGCGTGGGTGGCATGGGCCGCCTGCGTCCGGCCATGTTGGTGGCCCAGGTCATGCTGACCACGGCCCTGCTGGGCAGCGAAGGCCTGCTGCTGCGCAGCGCGCTCAACTTGTCCGATGCGGATCGCGGCTTTGATTCGCGTGGTGTGCTGCTGACCCTGGTCGATCCGGTCGGAGTCACCACGGCCGGTGCAGCTTTTGATCCGGCCACGGATGCGACACGTTATGCGCCCGTGGTCGAGCGCATCCATGCCGCGGTGGCAAGCCTGCCGGGTATCAATCGCGTGGCGGTGTCCACCGCGCCGCCCTTCAGCGGCTGGGAGATGGTGGGTTCGATCCGCATGCCGAATCAGCCCGACAACCTGCAGGCGCGCACGCGTTCGGTGGGGCCCGGTTACCTGTCCACGCTCGGCATCGGCCTGCTGGCGGGGCGCGAATTCAACGACGCCGATCACCCCGGCAGCAGCGGTGTCATTGTCGATGAGTTGTTCCGCAGGCGTTTCCTTCAAGGCGTCGATCCACTCAGCGCCTACGTTGAGCTTGCAACCGATGCGCAAGGAGGATTTCGTCGTGCGCCCATCATTGGCGTGGCGCGCACGGTGAAGCACGAAAGCCTCGACGAAACCGACAATCTGCCGACCGTCTACCAATTCAACGCCGCGCCGCTGCCGGTGTTCTGGCTGGTCAGCCATGCTTCGGGTGATCCCGCTGCCATTGCCGAAAGCGTGCGTCGCGCCATCCAGCAAAGTGCGCCGGGAACCACCGTCGGCACCAATGAACCCTTGGCCACGCGCATTGCTTCCACCCTGGGTTCACGTCGTGCGCTTATTGAGGCCTTGGGTGGGTTTGCCCTGGGTGCGCTGCTGCTTGCCGCGATCGGCTTGGCCGCCGTTCTCAGTTTTTCGATTCGCCGGCGCAATGCGGAAATGGGCGTGCGCATGGCTATGGGCGCGACACGCGGCCGGATCCGCGCGATGATCATGCGCCAGGGCGGCAACCTGGTCGTCGTTGGCTTGCTGCTTGGCCTTGGCTTGGGCCTGGCGGTAGCGCGTGCGATGAGCGGACGCTTGATCGGCATACCCTTCAACGATCCCTTGACCTGGAGTCTGGTGCTCGGGCTTGTGGGCGTGATTGCCGGGATTGCCTGCTGGTTGCCGGCCAGTCGCGCGGCGGCCACCGACCCCATGGTCGCCCTGCGGCGTGAATGAGCATGCCCGCACATGTCGCACAACATCCTGAATCGGGAACACAACGCATGAGCCTGTTGCAGCTTTGCAATCTGGAAAAATCATACCCGTTGGCGACGGGTCGCAGTTGGGTGCTGCGCAACATCAACATGGAGATCGCCGAGGGCGCGTTTGTCAGCGTGATGGGGCCGTCGGGGGCGGGCAAGAGCTCGCTGCTCAATGTGCTCGGCCTCATGGATCACGACTGGCAGGGCAGCTATCGCCTGGATGGCATCGCGGTGGAAACGCTGAATCCCAAGCAACGCCAGCAACTGCAACGGGAAAAAATCGGATTCATCTTCCAGCACTACCACCTGATCGATGAGCTCAGCGTGCGCGAGAATCTCGATCTGCCCCTGCAGTACCGGGATGTGCCGGCCAGGGAGCGCGCCGCGCGGGTGGCCGACCTGCTCGATCGCTTCCAGATCGTCGGCAAGAAGGATCTCTACCCGGCGCAGCTCTCCGGTGGCCAACAGCAACTGGTGGCGGTGGCGCGTGCCGTGATCACGCGGCCACGCCTGTTGCTGGCCGACGAGCCGACCGGCGCCCTGCATTCAAGCCAGGCGCGCATGATCATGGACTTGTTGCACCAGTTGCACGCAGAAGGAACCAGCATCATCCAGGTTACCCACAACGAGGCGTTTGCCAACGAGGCGCAGCGGGTGATCCGGCTGCAGGATGGCTGGGTCGACACAGGCGGCGTATCATCTGGCCAGACTGGCTAGATGGAGAAGGGCACATGAACTGGCAATTGCAAGAAGCCAAGAACCGACTGAGTGAATTGGTCAAGGCAGCCAAAAGCAAGGGGCCGCAAGTGATCACCGTGCGCGGCAAGGAAGAGGTGGCGGTTGTGGCCATTGAAGAATTGCGTCGCCTCAAGCGTGGTAGTCGACAATCCGGCAAGGGTTGGTGGAGAACCGCGCCCAAGGTCGAGCTGAAGATCCAGCGCTCGCGCGATAGCGGGCGCAAAGTGGATCTTGGGTAATGCGCGGTTACCTGCTCGATACCTGTGTGATTTTCGAGGCAACCCGCCCACGTCCTTCGACGCGGGTTCGCGACTGGATTCTGGCGAAGGCACCGGAACAGTTGTTTCTCAGTGTCGTCAGCATCACCGAGATCGAGCAAGGCATTGCCTCACTGGATCAGGCCGGCAAGGCGAAGACGCTCAAGGCGTGGTTGCAGGACGAAGTGCTGCCTGACTTCGAGGATCGCATCTTCAACGTGGATGCGAGCCTCGCCGTGCGTTGGGGACAATTGCTGGGTGAGGGCAGGCGTAGTGGCAAGCCCCCACCGCTGATGGATGCTTTGCTTGCCGCAACGGCGCTTGAGCATGATCTTGCAGTGGTCACACGCAATGTCGGTGATTTCTCGCGCTACGGGCTTGGACTGGTCAACCCATGGCAATGAATCGACCCAACATCCTCATCGCCGATGACCAGCGCGACGTGCGCGAGGCGCTGCGCCTTCTGCTCAAGAGCGAGGGCTGGGGCTGCACCGCCGTGGAGAGTCCGGCGCAGGCGCTGGCGGCTGCACGTGAACGCCAATTCGACGTGGCACTGATCGACCTCAACTACACCCGCGACACCACCTCGGGTGCGGAAGGCATGGAGCTTCTGGCCGAACTGAAGGCTTTCGATGCGGACTTGCCGGTGGTGGTGATGACCGCCTGGGGCAGCATCCAGGTTGCGGTGGAAGCCATGCGCCACGGTGCCGGTGATTTCATCGAGAAGCCGTGGGACAACGCGCGCTTGATGAGCGTGCTCGGCAACCAGCATGCACTCGCACGCGCACGTCGGCGCGGGCAACGCCTGCAAGCCGAGAACCGCTTGCTGCGTGGACCGGCAGCGGAAGGATTCATCGCGGAATCGGCATCCATGCGCTCGCTGCTGGAACGCCTGGCGAGGGTGGCGCCCTCCGATGCCAATGTGCTGATCCTTGGCGAGAACGGTACCGGCAAGGGCGTCATCGCCCGCCTGCTGCACGACGCCTCGAAGCGTGCCGAAGCCAGCTTCGTCAAGGTCAACATGGGCGGCATTCCGGAAACCGTTTTCGAAGCCGAGATGTTTGGCCATGTGCGTGGTGCCTTCACCGATGCCAAGACGGACCGCATTGGCCGCTTTGAATTGGCCGATGGCGGCAGCCTGTTTCTCGACGAGATCGCCAACATTCCGCTGGCCCAGCAACCCAAGTTGTTGCGCGTGCTGGAGGATGGCGAACTGGAGCGGGTGGGCTCCTCGCGCACCCTGAAAGTGGATGTGCGCCTGATTTCAGCCACCAACGCCGACCTTGCCGCTGAAGTCGCCGGTGGCACCTTCCGCAAGGATCTGCTGTTCCGCCTCAACACCGTGGAACTGCACCTGCCGCCATTGCGCGAACGCGGCGAGGACATTCCCTTGCTGGCGCAGTCCTTCCTGCAGCGTTTTGCCCAGCGCTACCAACGCGACGACTTGCGTTTTGCACCATCGGCACTCAATGCCATGTCGGCCTATGCCTGGCCGGGCAATGTGCGCGAGCTTGCACACAGCATCGAACGCGCGGTGCTGATGGCCGCTGCCGGTGCGCTGGATGCGTCTGCACTCAACCTCAATGCCGACAGCGTTGCGGTCGGTGCCGGTGCCATGGGGGCGGTTCCCGCAGTCGGACAGGTGACCGTCGAGGAAGCCGAGAAACGCATGGTTCGCCAGGCGCTGGAGAAAACCGGCGGCAACATCCAGCGCGCGGCCACCCTGCTTGGCCTCAGCCGCCCGGCCTTGTACCGGCGCATGGAAAAATACGGCATCGAATGACGTGCAAATGTGCATGCATTGGATGGCAATCCGTGTCCTTCGGCTTCGCACGTTCGGCGTGCAGTTTGACCTGAGCCTGCCGAAAGGCTCAGGTTGACATGCTTTCAAAAGCCAAAAGGGTTCCGGCTTGCGCCGGAATGACGGCAAGCGCGACGCTTTTTGGTTCAATGGTTGTCATCCTTGTCGGCCGTGAACGGCCTTCAATAAAGGATGGTTCCCCGCGCGGATTTGGGCACCACACGGCAGGCCGTCTTCCCGGCGCAAGCCGGGATCCATCTTGATTCTCATGGCATGTTTGCAAAAGCCAAATGGGTTCCGGCTTGCGCCGGAATGACGGCAAGAGAAAAAGAATCAGGGTTCCCCTTGTTCTTGTAACCTGTTTCCTCACATCTTAGCCGCCGGATGAAAAGTGAGCATGGATCAATTCCCACCCCGCCCGCGCAGCCGACGCTGGAGTTTTGAAACGCGACTGCTGTTCGGCGCACTGTTGGTCGCGTTGCCGGCACTGCTGACCCTGAGCGTGCTGCTGATGCGCGCCCCCTTGCGACCCTACGCATGGGGCGTGTTGGCAGCCGTGCTTGTGTTCACCGTGCTGATTGCCTTCGAGTTCCGCCGGCGTGCCGTGTATCCGCTGCGCACCATGTCCAATCTGCTCGAAGCCCTCCGCGAGGGCGACTACAGCCTGCGCGGAACCCATGCGCGACGTGGCGATGCGATTGGCGAGGTGGTGGCGGAAATCAACATGCTGGCGCAGACCCTGCGCGAGCAGCGCCTTGCGGTGGAGGAAAAGAGCGCATTGCTGGTCAAGGTGATCGCGGTGCTCGACATCGCGGTTCTGGCCTTTGATGCGAGGGGCAATCTCAAACTCGCCAATCCCGCCGCCGAACGCCTGCTGGGTGCGGTGCCGGGTCGTTTGCTCGGCAGGTCCGCCGGTGAGCTGGGCCTTGATGATTGGCTGGCGCTGGATGAGACCACCATCAGCGAGCGCAGCTTTGCCGGTGGCAGCGGACGCTGGGAAGTGCGTCCCGGCGTGTTCCGCGAAGAAGGTCGCCCGCATCACCTGCTGGTCATCACCGACCTGAGCCGCACTCTGCGCGAGGAAGAGCGCCTCGCCTGGCAGCGCCTGCTGCGGGTGCTCGGGCATGAACTCAACAATTCGCTGGCGCCGATCCGCTCGATGGCGGCGACCCTGGCCAAGGTACTGGCGTCCGAACCCCTGCCTGCCGACTGGCGCGAAGATGCGAGCACCGCATTGGGCGTGATTGGTGATCGCGCCGAAGGGCTGGCGCGCTTCATGTCGCGCTACACCGCGCTGGCACGTTTGCCGCCGCCAAGCCGGCGCCGCTTTGAACTTGCCGCGCTCATTCGCCGGGTTGTCGAACTTGAACAGCGCATGCCGGTACAGATCGAGTCGGGGCCCGAGCTGCAACTCGATGCCGACGCCGATCAGATCGAACAGGCGCTCATCAATCTGCTGAAGAACGCCGTCGATGCCAGCCTGCCCATGCAAGGCGTGGTGAAGGTCCGTTGGCAGATAGCCGATGGAGCATTGCTGCTTGAGATCATCGACTCGGGTTCCGGCCTGCCGCCCAGTGAAAACCTGTTCGTGCCGTTCTTCACCACCAAACCGGGTGGCTCGGGAATTGGCCTGGTGCTGGCACGGCAGATCATCGAAGCCCACGACGGCAGCCTGCTGCTTGAAAATCGTCGCGATGCACGCGGCTGCGTCGCACGCATCAGCCTTCCGCTGTAGGCCGTCCAGCCACGGCTGGTGAGCGAGCACAAGCGATGGTGTCCTCGCAACCTGCCGCACCATTGGCCAGCACAGTTTCGATCGGTTCCTTGCTCACATCCAGCCCGGCATGCAAGCTGCTACGCTTGTTCATGGACTGCCTCAGCACCAATGCGTTGTTGCCTGATGGACCATCGGCGAATCTCGGCGCGCTCAGACCAGCGTTCCAGCGTGCCGCGACGGCAGGCCGCGTTGCAACAAGCCATTCTGCCTATGTTCGGTGAGCAGGCTTTCGGTAAACTCGTGCATAGCGGAGGTGTTTATGAACATGACAGCGCTACGTAACCTTCCAGTGGATCAGCGACTTCACCTGGTCGAGGAGCTGTGGGACAGCATCGCAGCCGACCAAGGGGCGCTTAAGCTGACCGACGCGCAGCGGCGAGAGCTCGACAAGCGCTTGGATGCCTACGAAGCGGATCGAAATCCTGGTCGGCTGCTCGAAGATGTGCTGTTGGATATTCGCCACCGGCTATGAGCTTGCCACTCCGTGTCCGTCCCGAGGCCGCGCAAGATCTCGAGGACGCGGCGGCTTGGTACGAGGAGCAAAGCCGGGGTTTGGGGCAGGAATTTCTTGACGAGGTTCGTCGGGCTTTAGAGCGGGTTGCCGAGCATCCGGAGTTGTATCCTTCCATCCATCGCAACACGCGTCGCGCGTTGACGCACCGTTTCCCCTTCGGAGTGTTCTTCCACCTCAAAGACGATTCCATCGTTGTGGTTGCTGTCTTGCACGGTAGCCGTGATCCGCACCACTGGAAGCAAAGAACATGACTTTTCGCTCAACCAGACGCAGGTGCCGCTTCGCGTTCTTTGCGCCGCCTACCTCGGGCGTTGGCTTGCTGGGAGAAATTCAATGCGCGCTCACATGCTGATAGCACTACTTGCCCTGACCGCTTGCCAATCGCTTCCGCAACAAGCATCCCCATCACTGGCCGCTGCGTCCGAAGCTTATTTCGCAGCATCGCACACTGCAGATGTTGCAAAAGCTGCTGCGTTGCTTGCCAACGACCATTTGTTCATCGGTCCAACTGGCAATGTCCAAGACAAGGCAGCACGATTGGCTTGGTTGAAAGACAGTCGAGACTGGTTGCCCTCTGTAACAACGCGAGATGTTCAAGTGACTCAGTTTGGCCAGACCGGACGCGTCACCGGCACATGGGTCATCCCGGAGGCGGGTATGACTATCCAAGAGCGATTTGTCCATATCTGGGTTTTACAACACGGTCGTTGGCAGATGATCTCCCATCAAGTCAGCGTCATTCCAACAAAGGATGGCGACGGTCCATGAAGCCGCAATCTGACAATTCCTCAAGAGACTCCTCCGTCAAGCCCGGGTGAATGATGGGACAGACAACGGCAGCGGGAGTTGTGGGGATGAGGTGGTGTAGCACGCATCCTGCTGTCCGCACCCGCGCAAACCTGGCTGCAATGGAACACGCATGAGTGAAGCGATGAATTTCGCCCGGTGCTCCTTCGGTTTTCGCCATAACCCGCGTTACGCCCTGGGCCTGCTGCTGGTTTTCCTGGTCGTGTTTGTCGGCCTCGGGCTCGACCCGACGTCGCGGTCGGATTGGCTGCTGGAGAATTTCCTCACCGTGCTGGCCCTGGCCTGGGCGATCTGGTGGTATCGGCGCACACCGTTGTCGAACCTGGCCTGCACCCTGCTGTTCGTGTTCGGCGTATTGCACGAAATCGGCGCGCACTACCAGTATTCCGAGGTCCCCTACGAGACGTGGGTTGCGGCACTTTGCGAGGACTGTTCACTGGACGCGCTGTTCGGTTTCCAGCGCAACCAGTTCGATCGGCTCGTGCATTTCCTCTACGGATTGCTGATCACGCCGGTCGCTGCCGAGATGATCGTTTCCCGGGTGCGCTTGCGTGGATTCTGGCTGTTCGTGCTGCCGGTCACTTTCATGATGTCGCATTCGCTGATCTACGAATTGATCGAATGGCTGGCCGCCAGCGTGGTTGCCCCGGAAGTGGGGCAGGCGTATCTGGGCACACAGGGCGATGTGTGGGATGCGCAGAAGGACATGGCGCTGGCGACGCTGGGTTCCCTGATCGTGCATCCCTGGTGGCTGTGGTGCTGGTCGCGTTCTGCGGGCGCGCAAACCCCGGAGTGATTGCGCCAACCATCGCCGCAGCTTGGGATTCGCGGATCCTGGCCGCGTATCGCATGCAGAAAAAAGGCCCCGCATTGGCGGGGCCTTGTTGAATGCCGTCAATGGTCACGGCTTCACTTCACCTTGAGCGCCGAGGCATCAACGCGAACCACACCCTTGATGCCCTTGGCCACCGCGATGGCCTTGTCCACTTCGGTGTCCGAAGCCAGCACGCCAATCAGGGTCACCACGCCATTCGTGGTCGAGACCGAGATGTCAGTGCTTGAGATGCCTTCGGTGGTGGCAAGATCGGCCTTGACCTTGGTGGTGATCCAGGTGTCGGTGACCGGCTGCTGCGAATCCATGGCTTCATTGCTTGTCGCTGGCTCGCTGGCCGCGATGGCCATGGTGGTGCCACCCAGGACAAGGGCAAGGCTCACGACGAGACGATTGAAAGAGAAGGATGCGTTGTTCATGGGATTTCTCCTTTTTGGGATGTGAACCCGCGGCGGTTTAGGGAAGGTCTGATCAAGTACTGTCGCGAGCAAGCTCGCTCCCACCATTGCTTGATTTTGTGGGAGCGAGCTTGCTCGCGACGAATGAGTTCCGTACTTGTTCAGAGTTTCCTTAGGGTGCGGAGATCGGTTCGTACGCTTGTGGGCGCATCCCGCCGCAGATTCGAATCCAGCCTCGTGCATGGTTGCGCAACATGGCGTGAACCGGGCGTGCCCGGAATATGACTGTCGCATGAAGCGTTCAGGTCCGCCTGGCCGTTGGCGGACGTTGCGGCGAATTGGTCGAACGTTGCCAGCGCGTTTGCGCATATGATCGCTTCTCCGAAATCCGCGGAGACCTTGCCATGCGCCTGATGAGCCGAATCCTTTGCGCGTTGTCCTGTTTGTGCATCGCGCCCGCCCTGTGGGCAGACACACTGCTGCTGGACAAGGTCAACGGCTACACCCTGGATTCCACAGGCAGGCTGCAACGCTTCCAGGCACTGCTGGTCGAGGACGGAAAGGTACTCGCTTCGGGTAGCCGCGATGCGATGAAGGCCAAGGCCGCCGATGCGCGCGTGGTCGATGGTGCGGGCCACACGCTGCTGCCGGGACTGATCGATGCGCACGGGCATGTCATGGGCTTGGGCGTGGCGAAGTTGCAGGTGGATCTGGTGGGCACCGAGTCGCTGCAGGCCGCGCTTGCACGCATCCGAAGCGCCGCAACGGCTGCACCGAAAGGCAAGGAGTGGATGCTGGGACGCGGCTGGAACCAGGTGATCTGGAAGCTGGGCCGGTTTCCCACCGCTGCGGACATGGACAAGGCCGTGTCCGATCGCCCAGTTTGGATGGAGCGTGTCGATGGTCATGCTGGCTGGGCCAACAGCGCTGCCATCACGCAGGCCGGCATTGATCGCGACACGAAGGATCCCACGGGCGGACGCATCGAGCGCGATGCACAGGGCAATCCCACCGGCGTGTTCATTGATTCCGCGATGGAACTCATTTCCCGCAGGATTCCTCCGATGAGCGACGCGCAGAATCGGCAGGCGCTGACCGCTGCGCTGGATGAGATGGCCAGCGTCGGTCTGACCGGGGTGCACGATGCCGGCATCGACAACGCCACGTTCGATCTCTACCGGAAATTTGCCGATGACGGCAAGCTCAGCGCGCGCATCTACGCCATGATCGGCGGCACCGGCAAGGACTTCGACGCGATCAGTCGCAATGGTCCGCTGCTCGGCTACGGCCATGACATGCTGACCGTGCGCAGCGTCAAGCTGTATGCGGATGGCGCCCTGGGCAGCCGTGGTGCGGCCATGCTCGCACCGTACTCGGATGATGCGAAGAACTCCGGCTTGTTGTTCAGCACGCCGGAAGAACTCGGCAGCATGTTCGACAAGGCGCTGGGCAAGGGTTATCAGGTGTGCATCCACGCCATCGGTGACAAGGGCAACCGCGAAGCGCTGGATGTTTTCGCTGCGGCTTACCGGAAGGATGACGGCTACCGCGCACTGCGCAATCGCATCGAACACGCACAGGTGGTTGCGCTCGATGACATCCCGCGTTTCAAGGAACTGGACCTGATCGCCTCGATGCAGCCGACCCATGCCACGTCCGACATGAACATGGCCGAGGACCGCGTCGGTGCCGAGCGCATCAAGGGTGCCTATGCCTGGCAACGTTTCCTCAAGCAAGGCACGCATGTTGCCGGTGGATCGGATTTTCCGGTGGAGTTGTCCAATCCGTTTCTTGGCCTGCATGCCGCAGTCACCCGTCAGGACTTGCTCGGCAAGCCACCGGGTGGCTGGCATGCCGACCAACGCATGAGCCGCATCGAAGCTTTGCGCGCGTTCACGCTCGACGCCGCGTATGCCGCGCACCAGGAGAAGACCCTGGGCACGCTGGAACCCGGCAAGTGGGCGGATTTCATCCTGGTCGATCAGGATTATTTCGAGATCGAGCCCTTGCAGATCGGCAGGACACAAGTGCTTTCGACCTGGGTAGCGGGCAAGCAGGTCTATCAACGCGCCACCTCGGCCGGCGTGCCGTGAATTCTTGTTTGCTCGCCGCGGGATCGCTCAGCGCGCTCGCCGCGCTGCTGCACCTGGGCTGCATCGTGTTCGGTGCGTCCTGGTACCGGACATTTGGTGCGGGCGAGCGCATGGCGCAACTGGTCGAGAGCGGATCCAGCTACCCGGCACGGGTAACCCTCGTGATTGCATTGCTGTTGTTGCTATGGGCGGCCTATGCGTTTTCCGCTGCCGGACTGATTCCGCGCCTGCCGCTGCTGCGCGTGGCCTTGTGCGCGATTACCGCCGTGTACCTCGCGCGCGGTGTTTTCGGATTCTTGTTGGTGCCGTACTTCCCCGGCAACAGTCTGACCTTCTGGGTCGTCAGCTGCGCGATCTGTTTCAGCATCGGGGTGCTGCACGCCATCGGCCTGCGCCAGGTGTGGGCGTTGCTGTAGGCGGCCATCCAGGATCGAAGGCTTGTTGTAGGAGGCCATTCATGGCCGATGGGTGCTATGCGAAGCTCTGGGATCGCAATCCGGAGGAGAAAACGATGAACTATCAAGGCAGCTGTCATTGTGGAAAGATCAGCTATCAGATCGAGGCCGAGCCGGACAAGGCCATCGAGTGCAATTGTTCGCATTGCAGCCGCAAGGGCTACCTGTTGTGGTTCCTGCCGCGCGATGCATTGACCCTGGCCACGCCGGAATCCGACATGGCCACCTACACCTTCAACACGCACCGCATCCGCCACCAGTTCTGCCCGACCTGTGGTTGCGCTACATTCGGCTTCGGCAAGCATCCGAAGACTGGCGCCGACACGGTGGCAGTCAACGTGCGTTGTCTGCAAGGAGTCGATATCGCCACCCTGGAGCGCGTGCCGGTGGATGGTCGGTCGATCTGATTGGGTGAGAGTCGGCGTCCGTCACGGTCATCGCCCGGGCGATTGGCCCGTCATGTTCAGCACCATCCACAGGAACAAAGCTGACGCTGGCTGTCGACACCCAGCGTCAGAATGTGACGGCTGACACAGATCCGAAACATTCGGCATTCCGCTTTTCATCCGTTTCGCGCCGCTCCAGCCTGCGCCTGATTTTGCGTAGCGCACCGTATATCGACGTTTCCGCAATCCTGCGCGGCACAGAGTCGCAGGTGAGCCGGCGGCGCGGCCTGGCCAGGACGGATCTGGCACGCATCCTGTAGTTCCGCTGCCATTCGCCCGTGCCCGCAGGGGCCGGACGTCAGGGAACCCTGGATCAAGGGAGCGTGGAATGCGGAAACGAGATCGCCAATCTGCGGAAGTCGGCATGGCCGGTTCATCACCGGCGGCTGGCGCGTCGCGCACGCGTTGCGTCTGGCCTGGTGGCCTACTGCTGGCCGCGGCGACCATGCTTGCGCTGCCATGCGCTGCGGCTGACTGGTACGTGGCCCCTTCCGGCAACAATGGCGCGAGCTGCGCCAGTGCGGCAACACCCTGCCAGACCATCCAAGCCGCCATCGACAAGGCCGCTGCCAACGACACCGTTCGCGTTGCGCCGGGCAACTATCCCTTCGTTGCGCCGGGCATCGAGATCAACAAGACCGGTCTCAGTTTGATCGGTGACAACTCGCCGTTTGCGGTCGACCCGCACAGCGCACCCGGCACCCTGGACAATCTTTCCGCCAACGCCAGTGTCTTGCAGCAAGCACCCGGCGGATCGGCCTCGTCGCAGCGCATGATCTGGGTCAACAGCGTGCGTGACGTGACCATCCGCAACCTGTACCTGCAGACGCGCCTTGATCGCACGAAGGAAGCCATCGTCGCCATCGGCGATATCGATGGCCTGCTGATCGACAACAACTACATCAAGGTCACCGGGGGCGGCAGTAGTGCCTTCGGTATTTCAATCAACGGTGCCTTCAGCGGCGCTGGTTCGTCGAGTTCCATTCCTGTCAGCTATCCGCGCATGGCCGGTGGTTTCGTCACCCTGCGCGACAACGTGATCGAGCCGACCATCGGCGGGTTTTTCAGCACTTACGTGCCCAAGCGCGCGATTCTGTTCGAACAGAGCCTGGGACTGATCCAGGGCAACCAGATTGTCGGTACCACGGCCGACCTGTGGACACTCGGCACCAGTGGCACAGCGGCTACTGATCCTGCCGATCGGCATCTGACCATTGACGGCAACTGGTTCTTTGGTCGCCTGCAAAATCAGATCAATCCCGTCGGCGGCACTGCAACCGCGCTCAACATCACCAACAACCACTACTGGACGCCCGGATCGAGTGCCAGCCCGATTGCCCTCAACTTCGATCCGGCGACGCTGACCAGCTCCGAATCCCACTTGCTGCGTCTGGCTGGCAACCCGAGTGCGCCGACCCTGGTCGAGGGCAACGAGTTTGCCGGATTCACCAACCAGTATCGCGCGCTGTGGTTGCAGAACCGACGCAATGTCACCGTGCGTGGCAATACCTTCCAGCCGGAAGACGGCGCCAGCGAGTTCACCGCGATCACGGTCGGCAACCGCATGGTGCAAACCGGCGTGCCACCGAATCCCGTCGCGTTTGGCGAGCTCAGCATTGTCGGCAACGATTTCCAGGGCAGCGGCGTTGCCAACAAGGGCAAGGCCGTGCTGTTCGTCAACGACAATGACAAAGGCGGTATGGCTGACGGCGATGCGCCCTTCGTCGCCACCATCGGCGGCAGCAATGCAGCGGATGCCAACCAGTTCGACACCAATATCGGCTGGTATATCGCCATCGATGATCGCAGTTGCACGGCGACCAACCACAACAGCGGTGGCGCCTGCAACGGAACGTCTGCCTACGCGATTGGCGAGGGCATTTCCTACAGCGACGGCGCAAACCAGGCCAGCGAGAAGCGCCCGTTCCGCTGGAATGTAAGCGCACCGGGAAACACCTTTGGCGGTGTGCCGATGGCGAGCATGGACCAGGCCGCGTTTGATGGGGTCTGGGCCAAGACCTTCGAACGCCACCTGAGCAGCCTTGCCCCAGCCACACTGGGTGAAGTGGACTACGCATGGGTGCCGCTGATCACCGTGGGCACGGTCACTTTCTCGCCAACCGCGTTCACCTACGACGGCACGCCACATGCGATCAGTGCGGAACTTCAGGAAGATCCATCCGCTGTTTGAGTGGTGACGCCTGCCAGCGTGACCAATGCCGGTGACACGCCGGTTTCCGCCGACTGCACCAGCCCGGGCTATCACGTCATCGGCAATGGCATCGTGTCCGTGGCCAAGGCGACCGGAACCGTGCAACTCGCGCAGACCGCGTTTACCTACACGGGCACAGCACATGTGCTTGATCCATCCATCGCCGAGGAAGCCGGAGCCAGCTGCACGGCGACCCCGGCCTCGGTCACCGATGCCGGCACCTACGCCATTGCAATCGACTGCGTGGGAAGCAACTACGATGCGAGTGGTTCCGTCAACGTGAGCGTGGCCAAGGCGGTGGGATCGGTCAGTTTTGGTGCCACCAGTTTCGTGTTTGATGGCAGCGTGCATGTGACCACGGCAGTGATCACCGAAGAATCCGCCAACACCGCCGCATGCAGCCTGAGCTACGTTCCGGAAGCGCCCCTGCACGCAGGCAATGCCACTGCGCAAGCGGTTTGCGATGGCACCAACTACACGGCCAGTGCCAGCACCACGCTCGATGTTGCCCCGGCTTCGCTCACGCTGGACTTGACCGGCACCGGCAGCTTTGTCTTCGATGATGTCGATCATGCAGCCGGCATCAATGTGGGTGGCGAGGTGAACGGATTCCCGGCGCTCACCACGATCAGCTACAACGGCAGCGCATCCGCCCCGCATGATGTCGGCACCTACGCCGTGATCGGTGCGCTGGATGCAGGTGTCACGGATTACACGGCAAGCAATGCCACGGGCCAGATTGAGATCACGCCGGCATCGGCAACGATCAGCATCAGCAATCTGGTGCAGGAATTCGACGGCCAGCCCAAGCCAGTGACGACCTCGAGCAATCCGTCGGGCCTGTCCGTGGACGTGACCTACGACGGTTCAGCCACGCCGCCCAGCGCGGTCGGAACCTACGCGGTGGTCGCGAACATCGCCGATCCGAACTACAGCGGCAGCGCATCGGCAACGCTTGAAATCATCGAAGCCGCCGCACCGGACCTGGGCGTAACCATTGCCGTTGATCGGCCATTCGCGCAGTACGGATCGGTTTTGTCCTACACCATCACGGTGAGCAATCTCGGCAATCGTGACGTGGCCAGCGCCAGCGTCACTGATTTGCTGCCAGCGGAGCTGGATGCCGGTACGGCAACCTGGAGTTGCATTGCCAGCGGCGGTGCGGATTGCACCGACAGCGGCAGCGGTGACCTGATCGACAGCGCCAGCTTCCCGCTGGGCAGCAGCGCTACTTGGCTGTTGGCCGTGGCAATTCGCACGGACCAGCCGATTCCCGGCGAGGTGATCGCCAATGCGGCCAGCGTGAGTGCAAGCGGAGATGTCGATGCAATCAATGACCAGGCCGATGTGAACGTGCAGGTGGTCCTGTTCCGCGATGGATTCGAATTCGAGGCTGACCCGCCCTGAGCAAGGGATCGGTCTCATTGCGTGCGACGCACGCATGCAAGAAGGCAAAGGCAACATCAACGAGTGAAAAGCAACGGGCAACAAGCCATCTGGATCGAGGAGAGCATCATGGGGAATTGCATCGAAGGACGTCGCGGCTGGCGCAAGGGGCTTGCGCTGGGTGTGCTGGTAGTGGGACTGACCGCGTTCATGTCGCCGCTGCATGCGGCCAGGCCGCAACCACCGGCATCCGCCGACCCGATGGCGCGCATGGATACCGGCCCGTTTGCTTCGGTGCGCAGCGGAGTGCTCATGGCACCTGCGCCCAAAGCCGGTATCGGCGTGGCCAGCGTTACGGGCGATGCCGCCGCCTGGCTGGTCAGCGAACAATTGCCCAATGGCGCATTCCCGTGGACGCCGGGTGAAGTCACTGCTTATCGCAACACCCAGGGCGCCACGGCGCTGGGTCTGCTGCGCACGTACGAGCGCAACCACGATCCGGCGCTGTTGCAGGCGGCGATCGCCAACGGTGACTGCCAGTTGGCCAATTGCCTGACCGGGTTCGACTGGGGCGACGGCCATCACCGTTTCGCCACCCACGATCCGCTGTTCCTCACCGAGCTGTCCACGCAGAGCGGCAATCCGGCCTATGCCAATTTCGTCGATGTCGAGTTCTGGAATCGCCTGCAGTCTGGCATCTACGGTGCCGCCGCCGACCAGGACCTGGCCGATTTCATTGCCGCGGATTTCGCCGCGCGCGCAAGCATTCCCTAACTGGTCGCCTGGGATCTGTCCAAGCTCGCGATTGCCGCGCACGAGGCGGGTCGCCCGACGGAAACCGCGGCACTGATGGCCGCCATCGAACAGAGCCTGGAAATGGGTGGCCCGGGTTCGGGTCATACCACCTACGACCTGGTTGCCCTTTCCGGTGCCATCTGGGCTTCGGCCATCACCGGCATGGATCTCGATCCGGCCAGTGGTGGCTGGGCTGCCGCAAATTCAACCGCGGATTTGGCCGCCATCCTGGCCGGTTTGCAGGTTTCAGGTGGCGCCGATGATGGCGCATTTTCCGATACCAGCGACGCCATTCCCGGGCCGGGCAGCGATGGCCCGAACGCCCAAGCCACCGCGTATGCGATGCTGGCACTGAACGCGTTTGACGCGAGTACCTATGCGACAAACATCAACGCAGGCTTTGCCTATCTGACCGGTTTGCAGCAAGGCAACGGCCAGATTCTGGTCAAGACCGGCGCGCCGACCAACACGGACGGCGGTGTTGAGGTGGGTGGTGAGGCAGTTGAAGCCTTCGCGGTGGTCAACTTCGCACCGGATCGCTATGTCGCCACCACGGGCACCGACGCGGCCAACGATTGCAGCAATTCGGCCGCGCCGTGCCAAACCATCGCCCACGCCATTGTGGTGGCGGATCCGTATGACAACGTGCATATCGCCGCAGGCAACTATGCGGTGAACCTGATCGTCAACAAGCCCTTGCATTTCATCGGTGCCGGGCAGGGCGCAACCGTTCTTGTGCCGGCGCTGTACAACCCGGATTGCAGCGCCGGTGGCGGCAGCGGTTCGATGTGTGACGGTGGTGTAATCGTGGCCAGCGTGGTCATGCTGGTGCAGGCCAATGATGTCGAAGTCAGCAATCTCAGCGTCGACGGCATCAACCCGCTGATTTCCGCCAACATCGCCGCACGCAACGGCATCATGACCGACTACCGCACCGGCGTCGGCTACACCGGTTTTCATGTGCACGACACCACGGTGCAGAACATCTTCCTGCGCGCACTGTATGCGCCTGCTGGCGGTGGCCAATCCGAGTTCCGCAACAACACGGTCAGCAACGTCGATTCCGATCCGGCGTCGATCGGCATTTTCATCCGTACCGGCGGCGGCGTCATCGACGGCAACACGGTTAGCGGTGCCAGCGACGCGATTGCCGCCAATTTCTCCTCTGGCACCACCTTCACCAACAACACGGTGACCGATTCCGGCAGCGGTATCCACTCCGACAACAACAACGATGTGGGCAGCGGCAGCGACCTGATTGCCGGCAACACCGTGGACTGTGGCCGCGAAGACGGCTACGGCATCTGGACCTTCGTGCCCTTCCAGGACATCACCCTGCGCGACAATGTCGTGCGCAATTGCGCGGTGGGTCTGGGCGCGTTCGGTGGTCGAACCGATGGCGGCACGGTGCGCACATCCACCTTCCTGCGCAACACGGTGGACGGCGCCGGTGCGACAGTTTCTGCGGGAGAAACCAGCGGCGCCTGGTTCAGTACGACCACGTTCTATTACGGGGATTACGACAACAACGTCGTAGTCACCGCCAACACCATCCGCAACTACGACCACGGCATCGACACCCAACGCACGGGCGGTAAGAACCTCACCACCACAGCCAGCTTCAACCGCATCGTCGGCAATGACAGCGGGCTGGTCGATGGTGCGGGCGGCGGTACCAGCACTTTCACCAACAACTGGTGGGGCTGCAACGAAGGTCCCGGAGTCACCGGTTGCGACAGCGTCACTGGATCGGCCAGCTTCTTGCCGTGGCTGGTGCTGAAAGCGAGTGCCACACCCGCGATCATCAATCCGGGTGATCCCTCGCTCATTGGCGTTGACCTGCGCTACAACTCGGCCAATGCCCTGGTTGGCAGCGCCTTCCCGGATGCCACGGAAATCGCGGCCAGTGCCACGCGCGGCAGCCTGCCGTCGCCGATCAACACGCTCGGCGCACAGGGGACCTCGCCGTTGACAGGCCTCAACACCGGCTATTCCACGGTGCGCGCCCAGCTCGACAACGCCATCGTCAAGCTGATCGTGCAAGTGACTCCGGCAGCCACCACGGCAACCGTCAATGACGACTTGCTCGGTACCCATCCCTCGCCACTGGCGACTTGCCCGACACCGGACTTCATCACCATCCAGGATGCGATCGACACCATGCCGGCGGGCAGCACCATCCTGGTGTGCTCGGGCGACTACACCGAGAACGTGGTGGTCAACAAGGCGGGTACGCAAATCCTCGGTGCCCACGCAGGCACACCGGGCAATGCCGGCAGTCGAGGCAGCAACGAGTCGGTGCTGCACCAGTCGGCGGCGGGCATGGATCCAACCCTCAACGTGCCGCTCAGCATCAATGCCGGCAGCGTTGTTTTTGATGGTTTCGAAATCAATGGCGTCAATGGTCGACGCATGGCGCAGTCCACCTCGGGCAGTGGACGCAACGACATCGACTTCTTCAACAACCGCCTGCTCAACTACGTCTCCAGCCACAGCACGGGTGTCGGCATCAACATCGGCGGCACCAGCAATCTCGAGGTTGCCGGCAATCTGTTCCAGGATTTTGCCAACGGTTCGGGTGGCAGCCAGTGGGCCATGGGCCTTCGTCTCGACAGCGCCACTGACGCCCATGTGCATGACAACGTGTTCCGCCATGTGCAAAGCGTGAACATCCAGCTCAGCCAGAACAATGGTTCGTTGATCGAGAACAACGACATTGATGCGTTAACGGTGTTCGGAACAGGCAATGCCGGCATCCAACTGGCCACCAGCGCCGATGTGCTGGTGCGCGGCAACATCATCGCGCGCATGGATTCCGGATTGCTGGTCACGCCGGGCAATGCCACGGATGTGAGCATGGTCTGCAACACCGTGACCGCCAGCACCCGCGGCTTGTTTGTCATGGGTTCACCCTGGCCCGGTTCACACACCATGGGGCCGATCTTCCACAACAGCATCCAGGCGACCACGTTGGTGCAGACCAACTGGGCAGCCGGTGAGCTGGTTGTCGGCTCCAACTGGTACGGCGGTGCAAGTGCAAGCAACCCGCTTGCCCTGATCGCCGATCCGCTGCCCGCCAATCCGATTGGCAGCGCCTTGTGTGGCGACAACACACCGACGGCGATCGTTGCCTATGCCGGCAGTGGGCAGAACGCGACCATCAACACCGCATTTGCACAAGCGCTGGTGGCACGCGTGGTGGATGGACTCGGTGGCGCGGTTCCCGGCCAGACCATCAGTTTGACGCCTCCAGGAAGTGGTGCCAGCGCATTGCTGGGAACTGCCAGCGGCAGCAGCAACTACAACGGCACCCTGAGCAGTTCGGCGACCGCCAATGGCGTTGCCGGCAGCTACGCGGTCAGCGCCAGCAGTGGTTCCTTGACGCCGAATGCCAGCTTTAGTCTGACCAATGACCTGATCGCGGGCACCGTGGTGTTCGACAACCTCAGCCTGGTTTACACCGGCGCAGCGCAAACCCTGACCGCGCACATCGCCGAAGACCCGACAGGCGTTTGCGTGTTGACACCTGCCACGGTGACCAATGCCGGCAGCTATCCGGTGTCGGCCACCTGCACGGGTGACACCCACAGTGCCAGCGGCAATGCCACGGCAGTTGTCGCCAAGGCGACCGGCACGGTGGCTTGGGGTCAACTCAGCTTCGTCTACAACGGCGCCACCCATGCGGTGACGGCGACTATTGCGCAGGAACCCGCGACCAGCTGCACCGTCAGCGGAACGGTTGGTCCGAACGTCGGCAACTATCCGGTCAATGCCAGCTGCAGCGGCACCAACTACGACGCCAGCGGCAGCAACAACGCGAGCGTGACGCCGGCCGCAGCCACGGTAAGTCTGTCGTACCTGGTGCAGGCCTATGACGGATCGCCAAAATCCGCGCTGGTGGAAACCACACCGCCCGGCCTCGCCGTCGCTGTCACCTACAACGGCAGCACATCACCGCCGATTGCGGTCGGTAGTTACCCGCTGGTTGCCACGATTGCCGATCCGAACTACTCGGGCTCGGCCAACGCCACCTTCCAGATCGTCAACGGAACCGGCGATATAGCGCTGGTCCTGAATGGTCCGGTCGATCCGATCCATGTCGGTGACACCGCGCAGTACGCGGCGACCATGATTGCCAATCCCGATCTGCACCAGGGCGAGACCTTTGGCTACAAGGTCACCCTGAGCAAGTCCGGCGGCAACCATCCGCTGACGCTTGCCGACCTGGCCACCATGGAGATTTTCTACCAGGGTAATTGGGTGGATGCGCAATCCGTGTTCGGCTCGATCCCGTTCACCTTTGATGGCCCGAATCTGGTCTACCAGTTCCCGGACGGCATTCCGGGCTATCCAGCCGGATTCCCCATTCTTGATTCCAGCTGGACTTGGAACGTGCGCTTCAGCTTTGCCGATACCGGCACCTACACCACCACGGCGGAACTCGTGGATGGCGTGACCAAGGTTGCCATCGCACCGCCGGTGACCGCCTCGATTGCCACCGTGGTGATCGATGCCGTGCCGCCGACCGACATCCAGCTGGTGCTGGCCGGTCCGGCCGAATCGGTGACCGTCGGCACGCCGACCGAATACGTCGGCACCATGTTGGCCGATCCGTCCCTGCACACCGGCGAAACCTTCTTCGTCAAGGTCAACATCGCCAAGGCCGGAGGCACGCATCCGCTCACCATCGCCGACCTGTCCGCGATGGAGATCTACTACGGCGGAAGCTGGCAAGCCTTGCCGCCCGGGGATCTCAGCGAGGTCGGTGGTGAGCTGGTTTACCTGTTCCCGCAATCGCAGTTGCCGGGCGGATTCCCGATCCAGGATGCCGAGTGGAGCTGGAACTTCCGTTTCACCTATGCCGATACCGGCACCTACACGGCAACGGCGCGCGTGATTCTGGCCGCCGATGCCGGCGATCCGGCGCCGTTTGCATTCGATACCGCGGCCATCTCGACCACGGTGGTGGATGCGCCGGTGGTCATTCCGGACATGAGCCTGCTCCTGCTCGGACCCGTCGATGACGTGCCGGTGGGTGCAGGCGCGGAGTACACGGGAACCCTGCTGGCCGATCCGGCCGACTTCATCGGTCGGACCTTCTGGGTGCGCGTGCGCCTGTCGAAGAATGGCGGCGCGGATTTGATGACTCTGGCTGATCTTGCAAAGATGGAGTTGTACCAGGGCGGCAACTGGGTGGATGCCACCGCGCTGCTGCAAGCGGAGTTCGTACAGGATGGCAATGATCTGCTGTACCTGTTCCCGCGGCCGAATGCGGCCTTCCCGATCAGCTCGCCGTCGTGGAGCTGGCGCTTCCGCTTCACGTATGCCAGCGAAGGTTTGTATGGCGCAGTGGCGGATGTGGTTGATGCCGCCGAGGCCGATCCCTATGCAGCCGCATCGCTGGCCAATGCCGATGTTTCGACCAATGTGGTGACCGCAACGGCGAGCTTCGGCTTCGATCCGGGTTCGCTCTTCGTGACTTACGACGGCAACCCGCATGGCGTCACCATCAGCACCACGCCGGCTGGGCTCGACTGGACGGTCGTGTACACCGATTCTGGCAATGCCGTGGTGGCGACCTGCACCTCCAGCGATCCGCCTGCGTGCGGACCGGTCAATGCCGGCAGCTACACGGCCACGGCCAGCATCGATGCCGGGCAGGGTTATGCCGGATCCGGCGTGGCAACGCTGGTGATCGAACGTGCAGTCGGCAATGTGCAGTTTGGCAGCACCAACTTCGTGTTCGACGGTACTGCGCACACGACCAGCGCGTTGATCAGCGAGGAACCCGGCAACGCGGGAGCCTGCGTACTCGGCTTCAGTGGTGACTACCCACGCACGAACGCCGGCAGCACCCTGGTCAGTGCCGATTGCGCGGGCAACAACTACGAAGCCAGTGCCAGCATCAACCTCGTGGTTGCGCCCAAACCGGTAACGATCGTGCTGTCCGGGCTGGGCACGTTTGCCTATGACGGCAACTCGCATCCAGCCTCTGCCAGCGTCACTGGCGAAGTATCCGGATTCCCGGCTGCGGTCGTGACCAGCTACAACGGTGGCGCAACGGCACCGATGGCCGTCGGCAACTACAACGTGCTTGCCGTTCTCTATAGCGGCAGCACCAACTACAGTGCGAGCCCGGCCAACGGCACCATCACCATCGTGCCGGGTGCACCGAGCATCCTGCTGGCCAATGGCGGCACCAGCTTCAGCGGAACCGCGGGGCAGTCGCTGACCGGACCCTTGCCTTCCGTGCTGGTAACGGATCTGGGTGGCAACCCGGTTGCTGGCGTCACGGTCACCTTCGCAGCCGGTTCCGCCAGCGGATCCTTGAGCGGTGCGGTGCAGGTCACCAATGCCAGCGGTATCGCCACCCTGGGTGGCTGGATACTGGATGCCACGCCTGGAACGGATACCGCCAGTGCAAGCGTGGTCGGCATCGCCACGACGGTCGATTTCACCGCAACCAGCACGGCTGCCAGCGGCGGACTCAGCGTGACCATCACCGATGGTCGGGCGTTCGTCCAGTTCGACCAGGTGTTGGGTTACACCATGACTGTCGGCAACAGCAGCAGCTCGAACCTGGCGGGTGTCACCGTCAGCAATACCCTGCCGGCCGAGCTGGATAGCCTCACTGCAGCGTGGACCTGCATTCCCGTCAATGGCGCAACCTGCACCAACAGCGGAACCGGAGGCGTGAGTGACACCGTCAACCTGCCGGCAGGCAGCAGCGTGGTCTATCTGCTCGATGCGGCTGTGGTCAGCGGTGCTGGGGAGCGCATCACCAATACGATTGAAGCCACGGGTCCGAATGGTTCGGTCAGCGCCAGCGACATCACCGACATGGTGCTGTTCCGCGACGGCTTCGAACTGGGTGGCGATGGTGCGCAAGGCATCGGCGGCGGCTGGCTGGACTTCGGTGAACTCGGCAGCACGCAGGACGTGGTGCTGCAGGTCAAGGCCGATGAGCTGGGCTCCCTGCAGCGCACGATACTGGTCGCCGCCGGCGATGGCAGCTTCCGCATCGAAGCCGTGCGCATCAGTGACCAAGTCTGGGTGCGTTTGGTGGCGAGGACATCCACGGGCATGAGCGCAAGTGCGTGGAGTCCGCTGCTGTCGGAACAAGCCTTGATCGCGCTGGAAGGCAGCACCGTGCTGTTGGCTGGAGCGGCCAATGACATTGCGCTCGGCCTCGAGCACGGCGGCAGTTTCTCGTTGCTGCGCGCAATGCACTGACCGCGTGAAATCCCGCAATCGCGTCCATCGCCACGGTGGGCGCGATTGCGCAATCCAGCCCGGCCAGTCGCCTGCCGACAACGCGGATCATCTTCTGCCCATTTCCGGTTTGTCGAAGTACCCAGCAGAGTACTGCTGAAGGCCGAGCAGGTAGTGCCTTGAATCCGTTCATGGTTCGACGGGCTCACCACGAACGGAGGGAGTGAGAGCCGCTCATGGTTCGACAGGCTCACCACGAACGGAGGGGGTGAGAGCCGTTCATGGTTCGACTGGCTCACCACGAGCGGATTCTGCCAATTCAGAGTTGCATTGGAACGCAAGCTGGCTGAATTGCTCCTGCCCGCATTCATCGGGCGATCCACGCATCCTGTGCGAAAATGCGCGGCTGGCTCCACCGCCGTGCAGCCATCACACAGGAGATGATCCATGCGTTTTTCACTGACCCTCGGCTTTTGTACCGCCATCGGGATGCTTGCTGTCCATACGGCTCCCGCGACGGCAGCCGATCCTGCTCGCGCCCAGGCCATTATTACCGCTACGCCGGGCAACACCGTCTTTGGCATGCTCAATCTGGAGCAGGGCGAGAGCGGTGTGCGCATCAGCGGCCTCGTGCGCGGTTTTTCCGCAAGCACCCGGCATGGATTCCATGTGCTGGAAACCCAGGACTGCAAGCTTGAGGATGCGCTAAATCCCGGCGTCCACTTCAATCCCACGGGCCGCAACCACGGAGATCCATCGCGCAGCAATCATCATGCGGGCGACTTGCCGAATGTGGATGCGGATGCGCAGGGCAACGCGGTTATCGACATCACCATCATGGGCGTTACCCTTGCAGCCGGTGAAACCAGCCTGCTCAATCATGCGATCGGCTTCACTCAGCGCAGTGATGACTACACAACGCAGCCAAGCGGTGGATCCGGACCGCGCATTGCCTGTGGCGTGATCAAGGCCAATTGATCTGCTCTGGCGGCGGAACAAGCGGCTGCATCAATTGCAAACCCCGCAATTGCCCGCTGTAATTGGCGGATTCCCGATTCCCCCCCCCACTTTTCAGGTGCAACCTATGGCCATCATCCGCATGAGCGAGCTGGATCTCGCGGGCAAGCGTGTCCTGATCCGACAGGATCTCAACGTGCCGATCGAGGACGGGCGCATCACCTCCGAGCAGCGCATCACGGCCTCATTGCCGACCTTGCGCCTGGCCCTGGACAAGGGCGCCACGGTACTGGTCACTTCGCATCTGGGCCGACCGAAAGAAGGCGTCTGGAGTGAAACGGATTCGCTGGCGCCGGTGGCCGCGCGCTTGTCGCAGTTGCTCGGTCGCAATGTGCCGCTGGTTCGTGATTGGGTGGACGGTGTCGAGGTCGCCCCAGGTTCCATCGTGTTGCTGGAAAATTGCCGCATGAATGTCGGCGAGGCCAAGGACGACGAGGCACTTTCGCGCAAGTATGCGGCGCTTTGCGATGTGTTCGTGATGGATGCCTTCGGTACCGCGCATCGCGCGCAGGCCTCGACGCATGGCGTGATCCGTTTTGCGAAGGTTGCCTGTGGTGGGCCCTTGCTGATGGCAGAGCTGGACGCACTGGCGAAGGCACTGGAACATCCGATGCGTCCGCTGCTGGCCATCGTGGCAGGCTCAAAGGTTTCAACAAAGCTCACCCTGCTGGAAAACCTCATCGACAAGGTCGATCAACTCATCGTCGGTGGCGGCATTGCCAACACCTTTCTGCTGGCAAGCGGCCATGCGGTCGGCAAGTCGCTGGTGGAACCGGATCTGGTCGACACCGCCAAGCGCATCATGGCAGCGGCCAAGGCGCGTGGTTGCAAGCTGCCGATTCCGCAGGATGTGGTGGTTGCGGATCGCTTTGCCGCTGACGCCAGCGCCAGGGTGAAGGCCGTGGCCGAGGTGGCGGAAGACGACCTGATCCTCGATATTGGTCCGCAGACGGCGGCCGAGTACGCGGCGTTGATCGACAAGGCCGGTACCGTGGTCTGGAATGGACCGGTTGGCGTGTTCGAGTTTGACGCCTTTGGCAAAGGCACGCAGGTGCTGGCGGAAGCCATTGCGCGGTCGCCGGCATTCTCGATTGCCGGCGGTGGCGACACCCTGGCGGCAGTGGACAAGTACGGCATTGCCGATCGGGTTTCCTACATCTCCACCGGCGGCGGTGCCTTCCTCGAATTCCTCGAAGGCCGAGACCTGCCGGCAGTCACCGCATTGCGCGCGCACGGGGCCTGACCGCATTCGGCCGGCGCAATCGCGCGGCATTGGCGAAAACCATCCATCCAGCGCAAACGCAGCTGTGATAGCGTCACGGCTTGCCGCCAACGGGAGTCGCTGAATGTCCGAACACCTGCGTCGTACGCGCATCATCGCCACCCTGGGCCCCGCCACCGATGCCCCCGGCATGTTGAAGCAAGTGCTGGCTGAAGGCGTCGACGTGGTGCGCCTGAATTTTTCCCACGGCAAGGCGGACGATCATCGCAAGCGTGCGGCCGATGCGCGCGCTGCTGCCGCCGAGCTTGGGCGCGAGGTCGCCATCCTGGGCGATCTGCAGGGGCCGAAAATTCGCGTCGAGAAGTTTGCCGACGGTGCCGTGCACCTGGACGTGGGCGCGGCCTTCACCCTGGACTGCCGGGCCAATGCAGCGCCAGGTGACAAGCACCGGGTCGGTGTGGGTTACCTCGGTTTGTGGCGCGACATCAAGGCCGGCGACCGTTTGGTGCTGGATGACGGCATGATCGTGATGGACGTGGAGTCCATTGCCGATGAGCAGGTGCATTGCCGGGTCGTGCTCGGTGGCCGACTGTCCGATCGCAAGGGCATCAACCGCCAGGGTGGTGGCCTGACCGTGGATGCGCTCTCCGACAAGGATCGACGCGATATTGCCCTGGCCGCCGAACTGGGCGTCGAGTTCCTCGCGGTTTCCTTCGTCAAGAATGCCGCCGATGTCGAACGCGCGCGCAGCCTGTTGCGCGAAGCCGGAGGCGATGCCGCCATCGTGGCCAAGATCGAGCGCGCCGAGGCCATCGTCACCCTGGGTGAAATCATCGACGCCAGCGACGTGGTGATGGTGGCGCGAGGCGATCTCGGCGTTGAAATCGGTGATGCCGAGTTGCCCGGATTGCAAAAGAAGATCATCCGCGAATCACTGGAACGCAGCCGGGTGGTCATCACCGCCACGCAGATGATGCAGTCCATGGTGGAATCACCCATTCCCACCCGCGCCGAAGTGCTGGACGTGGCCAACGCGGTAATCGATGGTACCGACGCGGTGATGCTTTCACAGGAAACCGCCTCCGGAAAACATCCGGAAAAGGCAGTGGCGGCCATGCGCCGGGTGTGCCTTGGCGCCGAACGCCAGTTCGAGCCACCCATCGATATGGGCCCGTCGACGCGTGTGCTGGACCGCACCGACCAGGCCATTGCCCTTGCCAGCATGTTTCTCGCCGGACGCGTTGGTGTGCGCGCCATCGTCGCCCTCACCGAATCCGGCGCCACCGCGCGCTGGCTGTCGCGCCATCGCTCCAGCGTGCCGATCTATGCCTTGTCGCGCAACGCCGCGGCACGACGGCGCATGTTGCTGTTCCGCGATGTCTATCCGATCGAGTTCGATCCGCATGATGTCGGCCCGATGCAGGCGGCGCGCGAGGCGATCCAGCATCTTTTCTCACTCGGGCATCTCGCCGAGGACGACCGCGTGATCCTGACCACGGGCGACCATACCGGCCAACTGGGCGGCACCAACACGTTGAAGCTGCTGCGCGTTGGCCCGGATGGCATGGCCGAGGGTTTGGGTGATCTTTGAAGGATTCGCTATGCTCGAACTTTCAGCAGTGGAGTGGGTGAGATGAACCTGTGCCGATGCATTCTCGCGATCGCCTGCCTGAGCGTGGCATCGCTGGCCATGGCCGAGAACCCCGTGCGCTCGGTCAAGCCCGAAGACCTGGAAAAATTCTGGGTGATGATGAAGGACTCAGTGCAGGGTGACGCGCCGCTCGGTGGCAAAAACATGAACCAGCCCGGTTGCGCGGCGGTGTCGTTCATCGTCGAGGGCAACGGCCGCGCCAGCAACATCACCATAGAAAAGGTGTATCCGGAGGGCGGCCTCGGTGATTTTGCGGCGAGCATCGCATCGAACCTGGAATTCCTGCCCACCATCACCAACGCCGGTCGTGACCGGGTGTTCAGCTCGATGATCTTCCCGTTCAACCTGCCTGCCGAGCCCGAGGCACGCCAGGCGGTCATGCAGAACTGCGTGATACCGGCCAAGCGGTGGAAGCCCCAGCGGCCTGCGGGCCGCTGAGGCTTGGGAATAGGGAATAGGGAATAGGGAATAGGGAACAGGGAATCGCCCAAGGGGCGGGAATGGGGAATTGAGAGTCGGGAATCGTTCAAGCGGAGCGCGCTTTGCTCATGCTTCTGACAATTCCCCATTCTCGATTCCCGATTCCCGTCCGTGCGGCCCATAAGGCCGCACGGACATGCGACCGCAGCCAATCTGGCCTATACTCCGCGCCCCGATTCCCTATCCTGGCTGACCCTTTCCGGGTTGGCTTACTGCGTTTGTCTTGCGGAGCGTCTTTTTCATGAGCATCGAGCAACTTGAAAGCATCGCCCAGGCCATGGTGGCCCCGGGCAAGGGCATCATCGCCATCGACGAATCCAACAACACCATCAAGAAGCGTTTCGACGCGGTGGGTGTGCCCAACACGGAAGAAAACCGTCGCGCCTATCGCGAGATGCTGCTGACCACGCCTGGCCTCAACCAGCACATTTCCGGCGCCATCCTGTACGACGAAACCATCCCCAGTCGACCAAGGCCGGCGTGCCGTTCACCAAGATCATGCTGGATGCCGGCATCCTGCCGGGCATCAAGGTGGATCGCGGCCCATTCCCGCTGGCCGGCTTCCCCGGAGAGCTGGTGACCGAAGGTCTCGATGGCCTGCGCGATCGCCTCAATGAATACGCCAAGCTCGGCGCCAAGTTCGCCAAGTGGCGCGCAGTGATCACCATCAGCGGTGAAGCACCGAGCGGCACCTGCATCGAAGCCAACTGTCATGCGCTGGCGCGCTACGCGGCCCTGTGCCAAGAAGCGGGCATCGTGCCGATGGTGGAACCGGAAGTGTTGATGGACGGTGCCCACGACATCGACGAATGCTACGAAGTGACCGAAGCCACCCTGCGCAGCCTTTTTGCCTCGCTGTACGAGCAGAACGTGATGCTGGAAGGCACCATCCTGAAAGCCAGCATGGTGCTGGCCGGCAAGGATTGCCCGGAACAATCCGAAGTCGAGGATGTGGCCGATGCCACCATTCGTTGCCTCAAGGCTGCCGTGCCGGCCTCGCTGCCGGGTATCGTGTTCCTCTCCGGTGGCCAGTCGGACGAGTTCGCAACGGCCAACCTGAATGCCATGAACCAGCAGGGCCCGCATCCGTGGCCGTTGTCGTTCTCCTACGGCCGCGCCATGCAGCAGGCGGCGCTGAGCTTGTGGGGCAAGGACATGGCAGCCAACTTTGCCAGTGCCCAGGCCATGGTCGCGCAGCGCGCCAAGGCCAATGGCATGGCAGCGCTTGGGCAGTGGAAGAAAGGCATGTGAATTTCGCGGTCAGCGCGAAGGCGTGATTGAAACGGGCACCTTCGGGTGCCCGTTTTCGTTTGCGACGCATCGTAGCGCCGAGCTTGCTCGGCTGCGGGCAGGCGACAAGCGGAGCAAGCTCCGCTCTACGTTCTTGCCGTTGTAGAGCCGAGCTTGCTCGGCTGCGGGCAGGCGACAAGCGGAGCAAGCTCCGCTCTACGTTCTTGCCGTTGTAGAGCCGAGCTTGCTCGGCTGCGGGGAGGCGACAAGCGGAGCAAGCTCCGCTCTACGTTCTCGCCGTTGTAGAGCCGAGTTTGCTCGGCTGTGGGGAGGCGACAAGCGGAGCAAGCTCCGCTCTACGTTCTCGCCGTTGTAGAGCCGAGCTTGCTCGGCTGCGGGCAGGCGACAAGCGGAGCAAGCTCCGCTCTACAAGACGACGATCCTCAGCCCAGGAAGCGCAGGTTCGCCTGGTTGAACTCGGACAGCGAGGGGAAGATATCGGCGATCTCGGTGGCGCTCAGCCCGAACCATGCCGCCATGGTCGCGGCGTACTGGTCGACCGAGGTGGTGGGAATGATCTGGCCGAATCCGGTTTCATCGGGGTTGTTGTCGTAACGCAGCGAAGGCATGGCGCCATAGAAGCGTTGCCCGCGCACTGCGCCTCCCATCACGAAATGATGACCGCCCCAGCCGTGGTCGGTACCGTCCACATTGACGCCCAGCGAACGGCCGAAATCCGAAGCCGTAAAGGTGGTGACCGAGCTTGCAACGCCCAGTTCGACGGTTGCGTCGTAGAACGCCTTCAGCGCTTGCGAGAGCTGCGAGAAGTTCCATTGCTGGTCGTCTACCTGGTTGTTGTGCGTGTCGTAGGCGCCCTGCGAAACGTAGAAGATCTGGCGCGACATGCCGAGCGCCGCGCGCACCTGGATCAGGCGCGCCGCCATCTTCAGTTGCGAACCCATGCGCGTATCCGGAAACGCGGTGGCCAGGGGCGCTGCTGCGGACAAGGCAGCGTCGACCACTTCGTAGTTGGCGATCGAGTTGCGCGTGCTGTTGGCGAATGAGCGCTCGAACACGTGTTCCTGGGTATCCGCAGCGAGCAAGGCGTTGTAGGCGGCAAAGCCATCTTCATTCGGCGGAATCACCCAGGATTCCGGTCCGTCGCCGAGGTAGCTCAGCTTCTCCACGCCCTCCGGCGACATGCCGTAGCTGCTGACGATGTCACCGCGCTGGAACAGGTTGTTTTCGGCAAGCGAAATGCACAAGGGCACCGTCCCGGTATTGCCGGTGTAGAGGCGGTCCGCCATGCGTCCACCCCAACCGTTGGCATTGGCATCGTCGGGTCGCGAGGATTGCCAGTAGATCGACTGGTCGGAATGCGAGAACAACTGGGGTGGCACGGCCACCGTGCCTGCCTGGTACTCGGCCTGGGTGACCGGATGCAGCAGGGTGCCGACATTGCCGACGATGGCCACCTTCCCGGTGTTGAACAACTGCCGCATCTCCGCAAGGGCAGGGTGTAGTCCGTAACTGCCACCGTCACTGGGCGGTCCGCCGGGCAATCCCGGCTGCACGGCCAGCGGCGACAGCGCGTTGGCCTGGATCGTGGCCTGGTCGAAGGCCACGCCGCCGTTCGCAATCAGCACCGAACGTGAGCTTCGGTAGTCGGCGTACTGCGATGCGCTGTACGGCACCACGCTGTTGAAACTGTCATTGCCGCCATTGAGGAATATGCAGACCAGTGCCTTGAAGTCGCCGGCGGGGAAAGTGGTGTGGCTGGCCGCAGCAGCCAACGCACGCATGTTTCCAAACGCGCTGTACAGGCTTGCGCCACCCAGGGCAGTCAGGCTGTGGCGCAGGAATCGTCGACGGTTGAGGCTCATGGCTGGCCCTATTTCTGGATCGAGTATTCGGGTGAATTGAGGATCAGGTACAGGGCATGCTGGATGCGCTGGCGACTGAGGGGACGGTTCGGTTCTTCGTCCAGTGTGTTGAGCCGATTGAGCAGGGTCTGGTGCATGAATGGCGACATCTGGCCGGACATGAGCAACAGGCTGTAGCGATCCAGCAAGGCCCCCGGATTGCTGTTGGCCAGAGCCGCATCGCGCACGGTGTTGAGCTTCATCACCGCACCATGCCCATTGGTCCAGCAGCTTTCGCCTTCGGAGTAGAAGCAGAAGCTCAGGCTGAACAGGCGGTTGTTGGTGCTGACGATATTGCTGTCGGTGAGGATCTGGAACTCCGGACTGTAAAGCGCCAGTGAGCTGATCTCGCCGCTTTGCCGATAGTCGGGCTGGAAAAAGTTGAAAACCGACGGTGAGCGCAATGGCCCTTGTCCGTACCAGTCCTCGATTCCCGGATACGGACTCAAGGTTTCAACACGTCCAGTTTCGGTGCGTGCTTCCATGGCCCGCCACAGCTGGGTGTTTTTCAGAAGCGGCTCGCGCAGCTTTCCAAAGATCGAGGGATACTGCCAGGGACCGTAGCGTGCTTCGCTGTCGAGCAGGATCGCGCGCAACACGGCCTTGAGGTCGCCGCGCACGCCGCTGCCGTTGTTGTTGAAGGCACTGGCTACGCGCTGGATGTAAGCCGCTGATGGATTGCTGGTGACCAGGCGCTGGATCAGGCGACGCGCAATGAACGGCCCAACGTTCGGGTGCTCGAAAATGTTGTCGAGGGCGGCATTCAGTTCAGCGGTGGCATCACCGCCCGCAGCCAGGACGCCGCCGGGCAGAGCCACGCCGGGGTAGTCCAGCAACTGCTTGTTGCTGGTCGAATCGTGGAAAGCCTCGACCGGCTGCATCGGCAACTTCCACGACGGAATGTTGTGGTCGTAGCGTCCGCAGTTGCTGTAATTGTTCTCGTCGCAGCACACATAGGTGGTCGGCCCGCATCCGGTGTTGTTCCAGTTCCAGCCGGTGAACACGGCGGCAAACCCGGTGACCGTGGCCTGGCTGTAGGTTGGAACCGGCTGTCCGCCCACCAGCACCGGACTGCCGTCGGTATTGAGCTGGGCCAGGCCGATCGAGAACAGTTGCAGCACTTCGCGCGCGTAGTTTTCGTCGGGACGAATGTTCAGCGTGGTGTTGGCCTTCTGGTTGGCCAGATGGGTGAGGTAGATGCCCATGGCCGGATGCAGGGTCACGTCCTCGAGCAGGTCACGGTAGTTGCCGAAGGCATTGGCCGCGAGCATGTCGTAGTAACTGGCCAATGCCCAGGGCTCGTAGGTGAGGGTGCCGTTCTTGCTGGAGACGACGAAGATCTCGCTCAGTGCAAAGGCCATGCGCTGGCGCAACTGGTCGGTGGGAATCACCATGCCGCGGCTGGGGTCGGGAGTGCCGACCGAGTTGATCGACCAGGTCTCCATGCGCGTGTGGTCGTTGACGGTGTTGTTGCCATCCGGATTCGGCGGCAAGCCTTCAACCCAGTTCAGGTAGGGAACCTGGGTGGCCACCGGCGCGGCAAACTGCTCGTTCAGCCAGTTGCGGTAGCCCACCGCGCGCAAATGGGCGATGTCCTCCAGGGTCGGGCCAAACGTGGCCTGGGTCAGGAAGCGCGCGGCATCGGCATCCTTGTAGGGGCCGACATCGGCCGCCTCGAATCCGCTGCGCATGCCCGCATCGGGCCAATGGCTCAGGCCTTGCGCCACAGCGCAGGCGGGAAGTCCGAGGACAAACAGCATCAGGCAATGGGCAAGACGGATTTGCATGTGAATCCCCACAACGCGAGGCTTGCATATTGGGCCGGTCCCCTGCCGCAAACCTTGAACCCGGGCACAGTGTGAACCTTGTCGTAGCGCTGAAGAAGCAGTTTGGGTTCGTGGTGAGCCCGCCATGAACCCGGTTGTGGTGAGCTCGCCATGAATCCGTTCGTGGTGAGCCAGTCGAACCATGAACGGATCCAGGGCACTACATGCTCATTTTTGACAACAGAAACTCTGAACAGGCACGGAACTCATTCGTCGCGAGCAAGCTCGCTCCCACAAAATCAAGCAATGGTGGGAGCGAGCTTGCTCGCGACAGTACTTGTTCAGACCTTCCCAAGCACAGAACAGACGTTGCCGCTGGCACAAGTAGAGCGGGTCTTGATCGGTGTCTGCGCAATGCTGGTCGCCGGTGTCCTTCCAGTCAAACGCTGCTACTTCTCGATCAACTGCTTCAACACGACGGCCTGGTTTTGTGTCTCGTCCCTGGCTGAATAGACCAGAGTGAGATCGCCTTGCAGCGCCAGCGCCTTCAGCTCGGCGAATGCCGCGTTGCCCTTGAGTTCCGCACGGTAGCGTTTCTGGAACTCCACCCACTTTTCTGTTTCGTGGTTGAACCATTGGCGCAGCTCGGTGGACGGAGCAACTTCCTTCAGCCACAGGTCGATGCGTGCCTTTGCCTTGGTCATGCCGCGCGGCCACAAGCGATCAACCAGCACACGCTTTCCGTCCGCCTTGGCAGCTGGCGCATACGCGCGCTTCAACATTACGTTCATCATCATTCTCCCAACGACCGAAGCATCTCGCGCAGGCACGATTCATCCGGGTACCGATGGATAGCTCGGCAAGCCATCCGTGATCGAGTAGTAGTCCCCTTTTTCGGCCGTGTAGATATGCAACTCGGTCTGTGTATTCGTGTTGCCGTCAAACGCACCCATGAAAATGCCGATCCAGTCCATGGCAGGTGGATCGAAAAACAATGAGCTGCCACAAATCGAACAGAAGCCGCGACGCACCTTGGCCGAGGAAAAATACCAGGTGATGTGCTCGCTGCCGACAATGCTCAATGTGTCGCGTGGCACATCGGTGCTCACCGAGAAGTGGCCGGAAAACTTGCGGCACTGTACGCAATGACAGGCATCGGGCGCCTTGAGCACGCCGGAAACGGTGAACTTGACCGCACCACACAGGCAGGATCCGGGTTTCATGCGATTGCTCTCCTGGCAGGTTGTTGAAAAACCACCTGCGTTGCCATGGCTGCGTTAAAAAGCAGGCTCAAAATGCTCATTTACACCACCGTAAACTGCGCTTTCTCGCCTGCTTTTGCCTTGCCCTGGCTGCCTCGCCAACGTTTTCAGCAACCTGCTTGCGGCGTGCAACATGCAATAGGCCCCGGCACATCACCGGGGATGATTGTGCAATCTACTCCCATCCTTGCTGGAGGATAAGGATCAGTCCGTGTCCGCTTGGGAAACTCTGAACAAGTACGGAACTCAATCGTCGCGAGCAAGCTCGCTCCCACAAAATCAAGCAATGGTGGGAGCGAGCTTGCTCGCGACAATACTTGTTCAGACCTTCCCTTGCGGAGCGCACATGCTCTTTGCGTAGTATCCGGACGGATCAAAGCAGCAAACCCGCCCCTTGCCGGAGGCAAGCATGGACGCGGCATCGATTGTGCGCTTGCTGCGCGTGCGCGGCTGTTTTGCCGATTCGATCCAGTGGATCCAGTCAACGCGTGCCAGCGTGGTGGTTGCGTTCCAGGTGGCGAGCGCATCGGGTGATGCGTCCAGCAGCGCCTGCAATGCCGCGGGAACCTGCGGCTCCGGTTCTTGCTCGACCGCGGACAACTCGACGCTGGCTTCGCTGCCGGCCGTTGCCCGCGCTGCCTTGAGCAATGCCTTGTCGATCTTGAGCCAGTGGCTCAGTTTGCCATCGGGCTCCAGGGTGACGAGGAAGGGAGCGCCGTTGATGCGACCCTGCACCGATGTCCTGCCACGACGTGGCAGCCGTTCGCTGACATCGCGTGGCAGCACCACGAACCACCACGGCCCATCCGCAGCCGGCTCTGCGGCCTGTTTCACGATCGCCGCAAACGACGCCATGCGCTCCGGCTTGGGCGATTCCCGTTGTTGCGTGCGAGCCGGCATCAGGATTCCTTCGGACTGAATTGCGCGAATGCTTCGGCATCGGTCCGGTGGTATGCAAGAGATCGTTGCATGTTCACCTCACCTGGGCACCAGTTCTCCGCGGAACATGAAATATACCGCACCGAGCAGGCACAGCCCCGCCCACAGATAGTCGAGCTTCAGTGGTTCCTTCATGTACAGCACGGCGAATGGAACAAACACCGACAGCGTGATCACTTCCTGCAGGATCTTGAGTTGTCCGAGCGACAAGACGCCATAGCCGATGCGGTTGGCCGGCACCTGCAGCAGGTACTCGAAAAACGCGATGCCCCAACTGACCAGTGCTGCGATCAGCCAGGGCTTGGAACCCAATTCCTTGAGGTGCGCATACCAGGCAAAGGTCATGAACACATTGCTCAGCGTCAGCAGCAGTATGGTCAGGCCGATTTCGCGCATGGCATTTCCGTGGCCGGCGGGAGTGGACGGGGAGTTTGCGCGTTCAGGCAATCCAGTTGCGGGCAATCGCGCGTCGGCTGAGCAGTACCAGCAGCACGCCAACCAGCAGCACGATGCCCTGCAGGATCACCGCCACGGAACCGGCCAAGGCTGCGCCGTCGATCAGCACGAACATGGCGTAATCCTGGACAAGGATGCCGATCAGCGACAGCGCGAACAGGGCGTAGGCCCACTTGCTCTTCATCAGCAGGGCAATGCAACCCAGCGCACCACCGACCACGGCCACAGCCGTTGCAACCACCGACCAGCCGGGGCGTGCGGCGTACATGGCCTGGTGGGCTTCGGGCAGTTTCGCTACATCGTCCGCAGTGAGCATGAGGTCACCGGCAAAGGCGAGACAGCCCAGCAGGTTCCACAAGAGCGCAACAACGGCGGTGATCTTGAACCACACGGGTGATTTTTCCACGGGAATCTCCGGAATGCTGTTGCGTGGTGGGATGGTCCTGTCAGCGATGCATGGGCTGCGTGTGCAGCACCGTATCGGTGTGCTGATGGAAAGAGGCGATGGTTTCACCATCAAACTTCCAGACGTGCACAAACGGCGCCTTGAAACTCTTGCCGGTGGCCTTGAAGGTTGCGCTGTATTCGCCGATGGCAACGACGCTCGATCCTTCGCACACGAACTCGGCAGGCGTTGCGGTAAAGCCTTCCCACTCGGCACCGATGCGGGCAAAGACGCGCTCCAGGACAGCCTGGGGGCCGATGTAAACCCCGCCATAGGGTCCGCCCGCAGCTTCGGTCCAGCGCACATTGGGTGACAGTGCACCAAGAACCGAAGGCACATTGCCCTCGGCAAACGCCTGGTACAGGCTGCGAATGACCTCCAGATACCGACTCATGAACCCTCCTTTCCATCGATTGCGGATGCGACTGTCCGTTGACGGGCAATTTTCCGCAACGAATGATCAACCGCGTGGATGATCCTCCGCGCTGAACGGATTGAAAAGGGGCTATACCGAATGGCACTGACTTGAGCCGAGGAAGTGCGAAAGTCCGCTCCCCTCTCCCCATGCGGGAGAAGGTGGCGCGAAGCGCTGGATGAGGGAAGCGCAGCGTAGCAACGTAGAACAGCGCCTGTTTCCCCTCTCCCCAACCTTCTCCCGAA
>Ga0116176_10000250_pt1 | contig 44806 bp, 47 predicted proteins | sample AD_STIC08_MetaG_FD_89803 | JGI IMG/M metagenome (GOLD analysis project Ga0116176, IMG submission 89803) | Active sludge microbial communities of municipal wastewater-treating anaerobic digesters from USA - AD_STIC08_MetaG | ecosystem: Engineered > Bioreactor > Anaerobic > Digestate | place: USA...
TAAGCGCGTGCGCGATCGGCGCATCTTTGCCAGGAGGGCAGCATGAAACTTCAACCCACCACAGCAGCAATCGGTTTGCTGTTCGCGCTCACGTGTGCGGCGGCTAACGCAGAGCCTGCAGGGCCGGCATTCCCTGGCAACGAGGCGGTGCGAATCGTCAACGGTAAGCGAGTGGTGGAAGCACCACCGCTGACGGCGGCTACACAGCGCTACATCAAGGGCGGTGGGAAATTGCCGCCCCCGTCAGCGAGCGGCGAGGTTTTCATGATCGAAGGGCCAGCTGGCCTGATGGAATGCCGCAGCGTCTATCTCTCTGACACGGGATGCGTTCCATCCACGCTGGGCACGACCAAGCGCTCGCGCTTCTGGACGGTGAAGGTCAACGGCGCCTGGTTGCATTGTGAGTCGCGCGCTGCCTCGCCAAAGTGCGAAGCAGCTACCGCCGGCGTGCCCGGCGGCATGGGCACGGTGGAGTAACGCGCCATGTTCGCCAGGCTGGAAACATGGTTCAACGCCTTCTTCCTTGGATACGCTGCGCGCGTATCAGGCGATCTGGCCGTCGGGCTTGTGCCGATCGCCCTGCTGCTCGTGACGGTGTATGTCGCGGTCTACGGTTTGGCGGTCATGCGCGGCGAAGCCACCGAGCCCGTCGGCACCTTTGCCTGGAAGATGGTCAAGGTCGGTGCCATCCTCTCATTTGCATTGCCAGGCCTGTACTACAGCGGCAACGTGGCCGCTGCAGCTACTGGACTGCAGGACGGGCTTGCCACGCTTTTCGTTGCGCCTCGCGCGGTAGCCGCCGCGACTGCATTCGGCGCGCTGGACCTTGCCAACACCGCAGCGAACGAACAGCTGGCCCTTCTCTGGAAGGACGCCGGCATGTTCCGGCTCGACCTGGTGCTGGCCAGCCTTCTGTTCTCGCTGGGCACAACGATCTTCCTTGTCCTGGGCGCCTTTGTCGCATTGCTCGGAAAGCTCATCCTGACCTTCGCCCTTGCCATCGGCCCTATGGCGATCCTTTGCCTCCTGTTCAAGCCCACGGCGCGGTTCTTCGACAGCTGGCTCTCCTTCGTCCTGAGCGCGGTCGTGCTGTCCTGGTTCGTGTTCTTCGCGTTGGGCATGTCTTTGTACGTCTCCGACCGGGTTGTTTCTGCCATTGCTGATGGCAGTGCATTCGTTGCTGGCGTACCCGGTTCAGTAGGCGCCCTCGAAGCCGCCGGCACCTATCTGGCGGTCATGTGCCTTCTGGCCATCGTGCTCTATCAGGCGCCCTCACTGGCATCAAGCCTCACCGGCGGTGCGTCGATCCAGAGTGGCGCGCAAATGGTCACCAACTCGATGGTGGCAATGCGTGCCATGGGTGCGGGCCGCGCTGGAGGCGGGGCTGCTGCAGGCGGCGGAAGCATGTCGCGCGGCGGCGGTGCTGCCTATGTCGCCGGCAGAGCAGCCGGCGCAGTGGGGTCGGCTGGCGGTGCAGTCGCCGGTGGCGCACGCGCTGCGTATCAGCGGGTCGCCCAGCGCGGCGGAGTTTCAACGTGATGGGTAAACGGTCATTTCAACTTTCGGGAGTACAGATCATGAAGCGTTCAAGGTCCGTTCGGGGCTCGCAGCTTTCGCCGCAGGCGTGATGATGATGTGCGCCAGCGCGCCAGCGCGCGCCGGCATCCCCGTGATCGACGTGGCAGCGATCATCCAGGCCGTGCTCGACGTGATGAACGGGATTTCGCAGATCGAGAACCAGTATCAGCAGATCGTCGGCCTGGGGCAGCAGATCGATTCGATCTCAAACGCCCGCTCGCTAGGCGACGTGTTGAACAACCCGGCGTTGCAGAACTACGTGCCGCGCGAAGCGAACACGATGGTTCGCAGCCTGGAGTCCGGTGGCTACGGCACGCTGGGCGGCGCGTCGAAGGCGTTGCGCGACGCGCAGATGACTTACAACTGCATGGACGTCGATGATGCCGGCAAGCGCACCAACTGCCAAAGCTCACTCGCCAAGCCGTACCAGCAGAAGGCTTTCATGGAGGATGCGCTCTCCAAGGCCAAGGACCGTGTGTCCCAGATCAACAGCCTCATGCGTCGTGCGGGCGCGACGACGGACCAGAAGGAGATCCAGGAGGTCACCGCGCGCATTGGCGCGGAGAACGCCCTCCTGCAGCACGAGGTCAGCCAGATCGAGCTGATGCGCGGCCTCGCCGAGGCGGATCAGCGCGTGGCCGATTCGCGGGCTCGCGAGGGCCAACTGGAACAGGCCTCCCGCAATCGTCGGCTCGCCGACTTCATCCGCGACTGAGGGCAGAGCTGTGACCACCGCTGTTGAATCTGCTGCATTGCCGACTGATCGCCTGCCGCTGTCGAAGAAGGCTGTCGCGTCCATCGCGGCGGCCAACAGCTGGGAACAGGACCGCATCGCGCAGGCGATCGCCTCGGGGCGCCGTGGCTGGATCGCCGCCGGCGTCGGCGCCGCCCTGGCCGTGCTGGGATTCAGCATGGCGACATTCCAAAGCCTGCGCCCGCCGCCGGCGCCGTACCCGGTCGTCGTGGACCGCACGACAGGCGAGACCAGTGTGGTCGCCACCCTCGACGCGTCGAACGTGCCGGCGCTGGCTGCACTGGATCAGCACAACGCCGCGGTGTTTGTGCGCGCCCGCGAGTCGTACAACTTCCAACTGTTGCAGCGTGACTATGACCAGGTGGCTCGCATGACGGTCCCCGATACTTGGGCACCCTACGGCAGTCAGTTCGCCGGCGAGAAGGCCATGCAGGCGGTCATTGCGGCCAAGGAAGAGCACAGGGTGACGGTGGTGTCCGTGCGGTTGACCAGGTCGCCCGCGGCAGGCAAGTCGGGCGAAGCGGTGGTGACCTTCGATCGGCAGATTCGCCCGACTCAGGGCCAGACCCCGGTCACCACTCGTTTTGTGTCCACGGTGCGCTACGAGTACCGGCCCACTGCCATGAAGAAGCCGGCCGATCGCATCGAAAACCCATTCGGCTTCGTCGTCACGGGCTACCGCGCCGACGCCGACCTGGTGGCGCCGGCCAGGCCCACCGATGCGGTGGCGGGGGGTGCATCGTGATGCAAGCCTCGAAGTGGACTGCGCCACTCGGTGTTCTGAGCGCAGCGCTGTTCATGCCAGCGCTCTTGATCAACGCGCAGGCGCAGTTGGCGCCGACCGGCGCACGTACTGCGCCAGACCCACGGCTGCGAACGGTGATGTTCGCCGCCGACATGGTGGTGGACGTGCCGGTGCGCCGAGGCCAGATCACGCAGATCGTGCTCGGCGACGACGAGCAGATCGTGGGCATCCCGATCAGCGGCAAGGGATCGAACTGCAGCGACGAGACCCACACCTGGTGCATCGCCAAACAAGGACGGGATCTGTTCGTCAAGCCCAAGTCGGGCGCCACCTCGACGAACCTCATCGTCGTCACCGATCGTCGTCGGCACGCCTTTCTGCTGCATCCCGTGGAGGCCGCAGGTTTGACGCTGATGCGCCTGACGGTTGCTGCGCCGATGGTGCCGCGTCCTATCGCGGTTGCTGCCTCCCCGGCGCCCCCGACTGCGAAGGAACTGATCGAGGCCCGCTGGCAGACCAAACCCCTGGTCAGAAACTCCGCGTACTCAGTGGCCACCGGCAAGGACTCGGAGGACATCGTGCCGGTCATGGTGTTCGATGACGGCACGCAGACCTACTTCAGCTTTCCGAACAACAGGCCGATCCCGACGGTCTTCCAGATCGCGCCGGACGGCAGCGAGGAAATGGTCAACGTCCGCATGGACCCCGATGACCTGCTCGTCGCCGACCGCGTCGGCCGCCGCTTCGTTCTGCGCCTCGGCGAAAGCGTCGCGGCCATCATCAACGACGCGTTCGATCTCGACGGCGTGCCGCCGAAGGACGGCACGACCGTCCCGGGCGTGGCGCGCGTCGTCAAGGCTGCGATACCCAACCGGCCCGCGCCATGAACGCCCCCGACACGCTCAAGCGTCTCGAAGGCGAGCCCGAGATTCCCTCGCTGACGCCGCGAGGCGGCGCCTCCAGCCACAAGCCGATCATTGCGGCGAGCGTGCTCATCCTGTCGCTGGTGGGCGCGCTGGGCTTCGCGGCTACGCGCTACTTCGGCAAGAAGGAAGCGCCGCCTGAGGCTGCCGTCGACGTGGCATCCGCCACGGTGACGAAGCTGAAATTCCAGGACCCACCGGTCGTGGTGCCGGCACCCGTGCCGGCTATCAAAGCCATCCCGGTTGTCGATCAGACCCGCGTGCCCAGCATCGAGGCGGACGCCACCACGCCGGCCACGGCCATCCCGGTTCGAGGCACTGCGGGTGGCCGGCCAACGAAGCAGGCAGTGCCGGTCGGCGACGAATCCCCGTTCGGTCCAAGCGGTGTCGGTGGTGGATCGCTGGCATCGCAGCCAGGTGCGGCAGCAGACCCGCCGCCCGCGCCCGGGATCGCTGGCGAAGCCCAGGCCAACATGCGGCGCTACCAAAGCCAGCTGGGCAGCATGCTCGGGCAACTGCAGGGCCTGACCGACAAGGCCGCAGGTGGCGACAAGGCTTCTGCTGCAGCGCTAGCCTCCGCAATGGTCCTGCCGGGGACGAACATGAACGCGGCGGCCCAGGCCAACCCCGCACTGTTCGGCTCGATGGAGCGCTCCGCCACGCCGACCGTGGCCGCCGGCTTGCTCGGCAACCGCAGCCTGACCATGCCCAAGGGCGTGCTGTTCACCTGCAGCCTCAAGACACGGGTGATCTCGGCCACCAGCGGCTTCGTCGCCTGCCAGGTCCAACGCAACGTCTTCTCGGACGATGGCAAGGTGGTGCTGGCCGAACGCGGCTCGCACCTGGACGGCGAATACCGGGTGGTGCAGGTCCGCCCTGGCGTGACCCGCATCCCGGTGCTGTGGACGCGCCTGCGCACCCCGAACGGCGTGACGGTGGACCTGGACTCACCCGGTACCGGTGCCCTCGGCGAAAGCGGCATCGGCGGCTACGTGGACAACCGTTGGCCAGAGCGCATCGGTGCCGCCATGCTGGTGTCGTTGATCGACGACGCCGTGAAGATGGTGGCGACCGACTCCAACCCCGCGACTGGCAGCACGACCGTGTTGCTCCCAAGCACGACCGCAGCCGGCTCGAAGCTGGCCGAGAAGGTGCTCGAAGCGACGATCAATATCCCGCCGCTGCTGTACCAGAACCAGGGCAGCGTCGTGGGCGTCTTTGTCGCCCGAGATGTCGACTTCTCGAAGGTTTACGCACTGGAGCCGCGATGAGCAGCGCGGCCGTATTGAAGGCTGTCCCGTCGGTCCTGCGGTCCGATGCCACCGTCACCGAGTTCCTGCAGCCGATCCGCGGAATGCTCGATGACAGCCGCGTCAATGAGCTGTGCGTGAATCAGCCCGGCGAGGTCTTCGTTGAACGCGCCGGCGCGTGGCAGCGCCACGAGATCCCTGCGTTCACCTTTCGGCACTGCCAAAGCCTGGCCACCGCGATCGCGACGCTGACCGGCCAGCACACCAACGAACAGAACCCGCTGCTCAGCGCCGCCCTCTCGACGGGCGAGCGCGTGCAGATCGTCCAACCCAGCGCGACGCCGGCCGACCAGATCGGCGTGTGCATCCGCAAGCCCTCGATGCAGGTGCGCCGGCTGGAGGACTTCGCCTCCCAAGGCCTGTTCGGACGGGTACGGGAAACCCGCCGTGACCTGGAACCATTCGAGCGCGAGCTGCTGGAGCTGAAAGCCCAAGGCAAGTTCGTCGAATTCTTTCGCTTGGCCGTCCAGTCGCACCAGACGATGGTGGTGGCGGGCAAGACTGGCTCGGGCAAGACCACCTTCATGAAGGGCTTGGTCGAGGAAGTCCCGGTCACCGAGCGACTCATCACCATCGAGGACGCGGCCGAGCTGACCCTGCCCAGCCACCCAAACAAGCTGCACCTCTTCTATTCGAAGGGGGGGCAAGGCGCCAGTGCGGTGTCTGCCAAGTTGCTGCTGGAGGCTTGTCTTCGCTTGCGCCCGGACCGCATCTTCCTCGCCGAGATGCGCGGCGAGGAAGCTTTCTACTTCCTGCGCCTTGCAGCCTCGGGACACCCGGGCAGCGTGACGAGTGTTCACGCCGGCAGTTGCGAACTCGCATTCGAGCAGATCTCCCTGATGGTGCGGGAGTCGGCGGGTGGTGGCGGGATGACTATGCCGGAAATCAACCGTCTGGCGCGTTCGGTGATCGATGTCGTGGTGCACTTCGGGGTCGATGCCGGTGGCCGCTTCATCAGCGGCATCCACTACGACCCGAACGCCCGTTGGCGGGAGGCGGCATGACGGCCACCCGTGAGGCCCCAGGCGCGCGGGTAGCCCGCGCTGCGAAGGCTGGCCAGGTGTCGGCCACCACGAAGCGTCTGCTGATCGCTCTGGGCGTCGCCACCTACCTCGGTGCCACCGCAGCGGCCACGGTCTATGGCAGCGCTGCGCTCTACATGCTGTTCCATACGCAGCGCCCTGCCGGCATCACGGCCGGCACGATGTCGGCCTTCTGGTCGGAATACTCGGCCGATCCCAAGGAGCGCAAGAAGCTCCAGCTGGCCTTGATGGTCCCGCCGTTCGTGCTGCTGTTGCTGGTGCCCATGGGCATCGCAGCCGCGACACAGAAGCGCCGCGAGCTGCACGGTTCAGCGCGCTTCGCCAGCGCCATCGAGGTGCGGGACGCCGGGCTGCTGGGCGAACAGGGAATCATCGTCGGCAAGTACCGGGATCGCTTCCTCACACTGCCCGGCAAGCAGTCGGTGATGCTCAGTGCACCGACCCGCAGCGGCAAGGGTGTGGGCGTGGTCGTGCCGAACCTGCTGGCCTGGCAGGACAGCGCCGTGGTCGTCGACATCAAATCAGAAAACTGGGCGATCACGGCGGGGTTTCGGGCGGCGCACGGCCAGGCCGTCTATGCGTGGGCGCCCTTCGCCGAAGACGGCCGCTCCCATCGCTGGAACCCGCTCAGCGCGATCCGGCTCGCCGATCGCCATGTCGTCGGCGACACGCTGGCCATCGCTCAGGTCCTCTACCCAACCGACGTGAAGAGCAGCGGCACCGAAGGCTTCTTCAACGACACAGCGCGCAACCTGTTCCTCGGCCTCGCCCTGTACCTGGTCGAGACACCCGAGCTGCCGCGAACGATTGGCGAAATCCTGCGGCAGTCGAGTGGCCAGGGGCAGCCGATCAAGCAGCATCTGCAACGCCTGATGCAGCAGCGCATGGAGGGTTGCTCGCATCCGAAGGGGCCGCTGTCGGACGCCTGCGTCGATGCCTTGATGCGGTTCCTCTCCACCAGCGACAACACGCTATCGAGCATTCTGGCCACGCTCAACGCTCCGCTGACGGTCTTCAGCGATCCGCTGGTGGATGCGGCCACGAGCGGCGATGACTTCTCTGTGGCCGATGTTCGCCGACAGCGCATGACGGTGTATGTCTGCATCCCGCCGAACCGCCTCGCTGATGCGCGTGTGCTGTTGAACCTGTTCTTCGCGCAGCTCATCAACCTGAACACGGCCGAACTGCCCGAGCACAACCCGGCGCTCAGGCACCAGTGCCTGGTGTTGTTGGACGAGTTCACTGCGCTCGGCCGCATCAACATCCTGAACGCCGCCGTGGGCTACCTCGCCGGCTACAACCTGCGCCTGGTGACGGTGATTCAGGCGGTCAGCCAGCTCGAATCGGTCTACGGTCAGCACGACGCCCGCACCTTCGCAACCAACCATGCGCTGCAGGTGCTGTATGCGCCGCGCGAACAGCGTGACGCCAACGAATACAGCGAGATGCTGGGCACGTTCACCCAGCAGGAGAAGAGCCGCGGCCGGTCCAGCAGTTCAGGCGCGAAGGGCGGCGGCAGCTCGCAGTCGACGAACGAAAGTTCGCAGCGGCGCGCACTCTTGCTGCCCCAGGAGTTCAAGGAACTGGGCGTGGACCGCGAAGTGCTGATCCTGGAAAACTGCAAGCCGATCCTGGCCGACAAGATCCGCTACTACACCGACCCGGTGTTCATGGCCAGGCTCATGCCAGCCCCTGAACTGCCCGAGCTCGATCTCGCCACCCACCGGGCTCGGGTTGAGCACCGCGTGCGCCTGGCCGGCGACGACGAAGAGTTCGCCCTCGACCAGATCGCGGTTGACTTTCACGGTCTGCCCCAGCTGGATGCCGACGCCTCACCCGAGCAGGTGCAGTCCTTCGTCACCGGGTTCTTCGAGGCGCTTGAATCGGCTTCGGCGCAGTCACCAACTCAGTTCAACCTGGAGCCGGCACTCGCCGCGTAACGGTCATGTCAATCCAAGCAACGATCCACAAGGGCATCGAGACCGCGCACACCACCTGCTGCATCGTCATCGGTGCGCTGCTGCTCGCCTCGTGTTCGTCGCCACCAAAACCCCCGTCGGTGGACGAATCGACCAAGCGCCCGGTGAACGCAAAAACGGCAGTCGATCTGAAGGCCTGCCAAGGCGATCTGAGCCGATCGACCATCCTTGTGTCGGAACTGGCGCGCGCCGGCATCGTCACCGCTGCTTTGAACAAACCGAATCCGACTGGCGCGGGGACCAGCATGGCACCGTCAAGCCCCACCATCGAGGCCGCAAGCGGCAATCTTGTCGCCGTGGTGCCCTTCGGATTGGGCTCGGCGTCGTGGGGTGTCGAACAAGCGGACGCCGCCGCACTGGTGCGGCGCGCCAGGAGCGCTGCGGTGGTCATGATTCGTGGTCGCACCGACGCGTCCGGCGACTCGTTGCAGGAAACAGCGCTGGCTCGCCGGCGCGCCGAATCTGCGGCCGACTTCCTTCATTCCGCAGGCGTGCCCCGTGAGAAGCTTCGACTGACCTGGCAAGGCGCGGGCGATCCGGTCGCCGGACTCGGGGCCTCGGAGCGTGGGCAGAGTCGACGCGTAGAGATCGAGTTCTATGCCTCGACGCCCACGCTCGTCAGCGTGCGCATGAATGGAACGTCGGCAACCGACCGTGCGCGTTCGGACACGGCGGCGAGCCTCTGATGAGCACCGAACCCGCCGCCATGTTGCCCGACCAGGCGTCGGAGCTGAAGAACACCAATGTCGTCCAGACCAGCCTTCAGGCGCGATCGGCCGAACTGCACAACTTCGGTGATCACTCGATGTCGCGTGAGCAGGCCGGCGAGGCGGTACTGACGGACCTGGATACGCTCAGGACATTGAAGGGCCGCGAACGCACCACGGCCGCGGGGACGATGGGTCGGATCGCCGAGTCTCAACGCGCCTACGGCGAAGCCTTGGCCGAGACCAACCCCATCGTGTCTGACCAAGCGCTGGCCACCGCTGAGCAAGAGCGCGAGGCCGTTGGCCGCGCGCAAACCGAATACCGGCAGTCCCCGGAAGGCATCGCGGCAGCACCGCAAGCCGACAAGCTTCGCGAAGCTGTTCGTGTCGCCGAGGTTCAGCACGATGGCTGGCGTGCAGAGCGCTCGTATGCTGAGCTCGGTCCGGTGGTCGCGGACAGAGTGACGGCGACCGATGTGCAGGTCCTCAAAGGCATCGAGGGTCGCCATGACGGATTGCAGGCGGTGCCGGCTGGAGCGCTCGACATCACGGCGGCGCGCGAGGCGGCGCGGCAAGATGTGGTTGCGATGAACACCTTCGCCGACAAGGGCCTGAGGGATCGCGCAGCTGGGATGATGGGCGACACGGCCGACCAGCACCAGACATACAAGGCAGCACTCATTGAGGTGGGGCCCGGCTATGCCAGCCTGGCTGACCGAGCCTTCGCAGACGATCAACAAAAGTCGGCTGCAAAGGAAGACCGCAAATCGCTCGAGTTCGCCGACCGCCGAAACGATGCGGCGCAGGAAATTGCCACCCGCTACGCGAACATGAAGCAAGCAGGCTTGTCCGTGAAGGACCTGCAAGGCTCGGCGGTAGACCGGCTTGCGGTCATGGACAGCCGCGCCCTGTTGTTGCTCGAAGGGCAACCGCCGCACGCTCGCGAGGGCGAGGCCAGGGCGCTCGTCGCGGAGAGCATGAAGAGTGACGCGTACCGCGCCACGTTCACCCGCGAAACGGCCGAATGGACGATGTCGGACGCTGGCCGCCAGCTGGCCGGTTCGGCAAGCGTTGCGAAGATCGATGCGCGGGAACAAACCGCTGCGGCGCCCACAGTCCCAGCGGAACAGAAGCAGTCTTCAAAGGACACTGTTGCACCCGACAGGGAAGGCACCGGCTCGAACTCGATGCGCTCGGAAGGCCACACGAGTGAGAAGCGCCGCGCCATCCCGCCGCTCGAAGATCGCTTCAACATCGTGAAGAGCGGGCTGGTTGCGAAGGAATACCACTTCCGCGACCAGGCCGGGAAGGTGGCCTTCACTGAAAAGATGTTCAGCCTCAACACCACCAGCGAGAGCCCGGCGGCAATCAAGGCCATGGTCGAGCGGGCCGCAGAGCGTGGCTGGGAAACTGTGAGCCTCAAGGGCCCGCCCGAGTTTGTCAGGCAGGGCTGGATCGCGGCCAACGCTCACGGCCTCAAGGCTGTGGGTCACACACCGACACCAGGCGACCGGGAGGCCGTCGCGAAGGAACGGGCTCGGCTTGAAGTCGGCCCAGCGGCCGAGGGGGCTCAACGGCAGGGCGATTCCATCACCAGGGTTCAGGCAGAACAGGTCGAGCAAACTGAAACCGGCAATGGAGGCCGAAGCGCATCGGCACTCAGCGGTCGTCGCCAGCTAGCCGCCGCGATCGAGAAAGCGCTGCTCGACGGCAAGGTGTCACCAGAGATCCGCGGCCAGGTGCACGACATGATGGCCGCCGAGGGTGCCCGGCGGATGGCGCGGGGCGATCGGATCAAAGTGCCGGTGTACGACGCACCGGCACCGCGAGCCCGCGCCAAGACGATCTCAGCAGGCCCTCAACGGGTCGGCGATCGGGAAAGGTCCCGTTGAGTAGAACGCGCGAGTCTGCTCCCGCAGCACTCATTGGTCGGGAGGCGCGTGCAGCTTGCTACCCGAACCTCGCTTTTGGTCGGCCAAAATGCCTACTCGAACTGTCGATCGCTCGCGTCGCGCCGGCGTTCCAACACTAAACAATAGCTTTCCTGGTCAGATGTGGCTGGGTGCCCGCCCGCCGCAATCGGCTCTGGTGGCTTGCGAAAAATCGATGTCACGTACCTGCTTCTGCGTTGGTTCAAACGGATGCTTCTCGCGCTCCTTGCTGCCGAGGAAGGCACGTTCGTGGTATCCGACGAGCAGTGCGTCTTTGTATCTTTCAGATACCTGTCAGGTACTGCCGGTGCATGTGCTCAAGCAGGGCGAACTGTTCGATGTACGGGATGAAGTTGAATCCGAACTTCGTCATGCGCGAGTTCCAACGCAGCGACACCGTCACGTCGGATGCCCGCGACGGCAAGGGCATTACTGGCGTGATCGTGCGCATCGATCAACGCACCGGCATCGCCACCTCCGACGGCGTAAAGAGGACCTCGAGGCCGCGCTAAGACGCAGACCGCCCAAGAAGTCGCTCAAGCGCAGGCAGGTCGTGGAACGAATGATCGGACATAGACGGCCGGCGGCCTGCTGGACAGGAAGTGCCTCAAGGGCGCGCTGGCCGACGCGATGCGCGCAATCCCGTGCGGGGCTAGGCACAACCTGAAAATGGTCTAGGCGCACCTGCTGGCGCCCTCATCGCGCAACTCGTCTTGCCACTTTAGATCACAGCACCGCTGCCTCGCCCATCACGTCGACTTGCCGTGATCTGAGTACGAGTTGTTCAGGGCCGGCTACTTCGGTCGAAGTGGGACATTGTTGGGCCAGATTGACACCTTGCCGTCCCGATCGCCCTGCCGCCCCCTCAAAGGAACGGGTGCAACGCGCCCATCATGTCGCGGAAGTCTCGATAGACTTTCGACCACCCACGTGCGAAGGCAAGCAGCAGCTGTACGCGGCACTCGTTCGATTGATCGAACATCGTTTGATGCAACATTAAACTGAGGAGACTAGCTTCAAAGTATTGCCTCGTCCAGCAGTTCGACCCAGTGCTTCACCGGGGTCGCGGTGCCGGTCTGCAAATGCTGGATGCAACCGATGTTTGCAGAGACGATAGTCTGCGCTTCGAGTGGCGCGAGGTTGGCGAGCTTGCGGTCGCGCAGCTGGTAGGCCAACTCCGGCTGCAGCACGGAATAGGTACCGGCCGAACCGCAGCACAGGTGGCTCTCGTTGGCCGCCACGCGCACGTCGAAGCCGAGTGCGTTCAGGTGGGTCTCGACACCGCCGCGCAACTGTTGCCCGTGTTGAAGCGTGCACGGCGGATGAAACGCGAGCTGCGTGGCGACGCCGCGCAGCCGCAGTCGGTGTTTCAGGCGCGGCACCAAGTCGGGCAGCAGCTCGCTCAGATCGCGCGTGAGTTCGCCGACGCGCTTCGCCTTATCGGCGTAGGCCGGGTCGCGCGCGAGCGCGTGGCCGTATTCCTTCACGGTAACGCCGCAGCCGGAGGCGTTCATCACGATCGCCTCGAAGCCGCCGCCCTGGATCAGCGGCCACCACGCGTCGATGTTGCGGCGCATGTCCTTCAGCCCGCCCTCGCGGTCGTTCAGGTGCGTGCGAATCGCGCCGCAGCAGCCGGCCTCGTCGGCCACCACGGTCTGGATGCCGGCGGCGTCGAGCACGCGCGCCGTTGCGCTGTTGATGTTGGGCCGCATGGCGGGTTGCACGCAGCCCATCAGCATCAGCACCTTGCGCGGATGCGTGCGCGTAGGCCACTGATGCGCGCGCTCGTCCGCTGGCGCGGGCGCCTTGTTCTTGAGCGATGCAGGCAGCAGCGGCCGTACCAACTGGCCGAGCTTCATCGCCGGCGCGAACAGCGGCGAAGGCAGGCCTTCCTTCAGCAACCAGCGCACCGCGCGTTCGCGTTTCGGGCGCTCGACGCGGGCGTCGACGATCGGCCGCACGATGTCGATCAGGTTGCCGTACTGCACGCCTGACGGGCAGGTGCTCTCGCAGTTGCGGCAGGTGAGGCAGCGATCCAGGTGCAGTTGTGTGCTGCGCGTGACGGGCGCGCCTTCAAGCACCTGCTTCATCAGGTAGATGCGGCCGCGCGGACCGTCGAGTTCGTCGCCGAGCAACTGGTAGGTCGGGCAGGTGGCGGTGCAGAAGCCGCAGTGCACGCACTTGCGCAGGATCGCCCCCGCCTCGTTGCCTTCGGGCGTGTCTTTGAACTCTGGCGCAAGGTTGGTTTGCACGCGTTGCCCTAGAGTGCGGGGAAGAGGCGGCCGGGGTTGAAGATACCGGCAGGGTCGAAGGCCTTCTTGAGTTCGCGATGAATGCGGTCGAGCGGCGATCTCACCGGCGCGAACACGCCGGGCGACTTGTCACGCGCCGCGAACAACGTCGCATGGCCGCCTGCCTTTGCGACCGCGTCGCGCACCGTGCCGGCCGACAGCGCTGTGCACAGCCAGCGCTGCGCGCCACCCCATTCGATCAGCGACTCGCCCGAGAGCGCGAGCGGCGCAGCCGTCGGCGGCAGCGACAGTCTCCACAGCGGCGTGCCGCTCGCAATAGCCTCGAGCGCGACCAAAAAAAAGGACCCCGAATGATTTCTCAGACCTTCCCAAAACGGGGAGGCGAATTCGTCTTCGACGAATTCGCCTCCCAGGCGGACACGAGCTTCGTGTACCGCTGCGCGTGCACCTCGCAATCGCACAAACAGAACTCCGTTCGACCACGCACTGGCGTTCAGCGGCAACGGCTTTCCCGCCCATCCATTTAGACTGGCAAGCGCGGTTGTCTCGTTCATCTCGAATCGCACCGTCAGCGCCGCACGCACCACCGGCATGACCTTTAGAGAGACCTCGAGGATCACGCCCAGCGTGCCCATCGAGCCGGCCAGCAGGCGAGAGACGTCGTATCCGGCGACGTTTTTCATGACCTGGCCGCCGAAGGTGACCACCTCGCCCTTGCCGTTGAGCAGTGTCGCGCCGAGCACGTGATCTCGCACCGAGCCGGCCGAGGCCCGCGACGGGCCCGAGAGCCCGGCTGCGACCATGCCGCCGACCGTCGAACCTTCGCCGAAATGTGGAGGCTCGAATGGCAGGCACTGGCCCTGCGCTTCGAGCATGGCTTCCAGCGCAGTCAGCGAAGTGCCGCAGCGCGTTGTCACGACCAGCTCGGTCGGCTCGTAGCTCGAAGTGCCATTGAGTATGCGCGTGTCGAGCACTTCGCCTCGCGGGGCCTCGCCGTAGAACTCCTTGGTGCCGCCACCGCGGATGCATAGCTGAGCACCTGCGTCGCGGGCGCTCTTCACGCGGTCGATCAGCACCTGAAGCGCAGGGTCGTATGGGCTCATCGTCAGAATCGCGAGATGTCGGAAAATGGCAGCAGCCCGCGCCGCACATGCATCTTCCCGTACTCTGCGCAGCGCGCCAGCGACGGAATCGCCTTGCCGGGGTTGAGCAGTTCCTTCGGGTCGAAGGCGCGCTTGAGCGACAGCATCTGCTCGCGCTCGGGCGGCGAGAACTGCACGCACATCGCCGAGAGTTTTTCGATGCCCACGCCGTGCTCGCCCGAGACCGTGCCGCCCATCTCGACGCTGCGCTCCAGGATCTCGGCACCGAACAGCTCGCAGCGGTGCAGCTGGTCGGCGTCGTTGGCGTCGAACATGATCAGCGGGTGCAGGTTGCCGTCGCCGGCATGAAAGACGTTGGCGCAGCGCAGGCCGTACTTCTTTTCCATCTGCTGAATGGCGAGCAGGATGTCGGCCAGCCGGCTGCGCGGGATCGTCGAGTCCATGCACATGTAGTCGGGGCTCAGGCGGCCGGTGGCGGGGAACGCGTTCTTGCGGCCGCTCCAGAACTTCAGACGCTGCGCTTCGTTCTGGCTGACCTCGATGCGGGTGGCGCCACTGTTCGCCAGCACCGCTTCCATGCGGCCGATTTCCTCGGCCACTTCTTCGGGCGTGCCGTCGCTCTCGCACAGCAGGATCGCGGCCGCGTTCAGGTCGTAGCCCGCGTGCACGTAGTCTTCGACGGCGGCCGTCATCGGCTTGTCCATCATCTCCAGCCCAGCCGGGATGATGCCGGCGGCGATCACGTTGGCGACCGCGTCGCCGGCTTTGCGAATGTCGTCGAAGCTGGCCATGATGCAGCGCGCGAGCTGCGGCTTGGGCACGAGTTTCACGGTCACTTCGAGTGTCACCGCGAGCATGCCTTCGCTGCCGACCAGGATCGTCATCAGGTCGAGGCCGGCGCAGTCGAGCGCTTCGGAGCCGAAGTCGACCGGCTCGCCGCTGACCGTGAAGCCGCGCACGCGCAGCACGTTGTGGAGCGTCAGCCCATATTTGAGGCAGTGCACGCCGCCGGAGTTTTCGGCCACGTTGCCGCCGATCGTGCAGGCGATCTGGCTGCTCGGGTCGGGTGCGTAGTACAGGCCGTAGGGCGCGGCCGCTTCGCTGATCGCGAGGTTGCGCACGCCGCATTGCACGACGGCCGTGCGCGAGACCGGGTCGAGCCTGGTGATCTTGTTGAACTTGGCCAGGCTCAGCGTCACGCCGAGCCGGTTCGGCAAGGCACCGCCCGACAGGCCGGTGCCAGCGCCGCGCGCGACCACCGGCACATTCAGGCGGTGGCATTCGCGCAGCACGGCCGCGACCTGCGCTTCGGTCTCGGGCAGCGCCACCACCAGCGGCTGCTCGCGGTAGGCGGTGAGGCCGTCGCATTCGTAGGGCACGGTGTCTTCGGCGTGCCACAGCAGCGCGTGCGCCGGCAGCAACTCGGCGAGCGCGGCGACGACCTCGGCCTGGCGCGCGTTCCGCACCGCATCGGACCGACTCTCGTTCGATGCACTCGGCGCTGTCGCGGGGTCAGCGCCAACCTCAGGATGAAGCGTTGTCATAGACACCGGACTCCGGCCGTGCTTGCATAGAAGTGTCCGCTGACAGTCGTCCTTGCCACGCGTTGCGAATGATCGACCGATACGCCGATTTGACGTCCGGCAGCGGCAACGCTTTAGCCAAACGCGCGACTCCGATCGCGTCTTCGCTCAGACGTTCGAGATCGGCCTCTTCGATGCCGAAAGCACGGAGATTGGTCGGTATGCCAAGCCGGTCCACAAGGTCTCGCACCAGCCGCGGCATCTCGCGCACGGCGCGATCCTGATCGCCCGTCGGAACACCGAAGAGGCGCGCAATTTCAAGCATCTCGGGCCGACGAACCTCGCGCAACGAATCGAGCACGTAAGGAAGGATCACGGCATTGGTGCTGCCGTGGCTTTTGTGGGTTTGACCGGCTACCGCATAAGCGATGCCGTGTACGGCGTTCAGACCCGCGCTTCCATATGACAACGCGGCGTACACACTCGCATATGCCATCCCAGTGCGAGCCTCGATGTCGTCGCCTTGGGTGTAGGTGCGGTCCAGCCAGGCGATGCACAGCCGCATTGCCTCCCTTGCGAACATCATCGTCAGCGACGAGCGCCCGCTGTAACCGGGATCAGTGTGGCCGCCACGGTCATAGTTTGCGGAGTCGATGGTGAGGTATGACTCGATCGCGTGCGTAAACGCGTCGATGCCGGCGTCAGCCGTCACGCGAGGGGGACACGTGAAGGTGAATTCGGGGTCGATCAGCGCTATCGCAGGACGCAGCGAGTTGTCCGACACGGCGACCTTGGTGGAGTTGTTCGGGTCCAGCAGGATCGCGCCAGGTGTTGCCTCTGACCCGGTGCCGGCCGTTGTCGGCATCGCGATCAGCGGGAGAGGCCGAGCCCAGCTGATGTCACCGGCGAAGTTCAGGACTGGTCGGCCCTCTGGCAATGTCAGACAAAGGGCCTTGGCCAGGTCGATGTTGCTGCCGCCTCCGAGGGCGATCACATGGTCCGGCATCGCGTCGAGGAGCTCGCCGCGCAAGACCGCGGTTGCCTCGTCGCACAACGTCGTGGTCGGGTCGGGCATTCCGCCCGAGTACACGTGAGTCGCCAGGCCGAGCGCGCGAGCCGCCTCGACGTACTCGGTCACCCACGGCGTGGCGCTGACGAAGAACGCGTCGGTCACGATGAGTCCTTTGCGATAGCCCAGGCGGTGAAGCAGCGCGGGCAACTGATGTCGGCTGCCGTTTCCGATGATCAGGCGGCCCGGCGGGCAGAAATGAACGAGGTCGTCGGATCTCATTGGCGCAGGCCATCCCTGGTGCAGTGCATTCTGTTTGGTAGGTAAGCGACCATCGGCGCGAATGACCTTCTGCAAGATATCGCGGGCGCTCATGGTCCAGATGAATGGCGTGGGGTTGATGTTGTGGTGCGCGATGTAGCCGTCGATGGCGGCGACGAGTTCGGGTACGCTTGTGAAGACGCCTCGACGCAGGCTGTTCTCGGAGATGTCGCGGAAGCAGCGCTCGACCATGTTCAGTCACGATACCGAGGGGGGTGTGAAGCGCATGTTGAAGCGCGGATGCCATTGGACCACCAAGCAAGAGAAGGGGCGGCGTGATGCACTACTAATATAGTACGTGTCGTGTACAAATATCCTCATAGATGTCAACCCTACCGATCCGGCAATCGAGCAGCGTGGAACACGCCTGCTCACCGCGCGGCTCAATACAAAGCGACTGCGGCGGTGCTGGTGCACTGGCGTGATCGCAATCGGGACGCGGCGGCCGACTACATGGCCATGGCGCGTTTCTCTTCCTTGTCCAGGACCGGACCGTCCAGCGTGACCCGGGCGTTCTGGATGTCGCTGTTGCGAAAGCGCGCGATGATGGGGCGTAACTCGGCTTTCACATGCTCTTCGCTCGTGCCGTTGAAAAGGTGGCCCAACAGCCCGCGACGAAGATCACTGGTGCCCATCAGCCAATCGGCGATGGGATACGTGAGGTTCATGTTGTACTTCATCATGATGCCCATGTTGTGGTGGGCGGTGTGATGGCGACGGATCGTGTTGATGAAAGGGATGTTGCGCACGAACCAGTTGTCGTGAACGTGGCAGCAGTAGTGGAACGTCTCGTAGTTGAGGTAGAGCCCGACCATCGTCATGAACACGATGTAGCCCGCGTTGGGGTTGATCAGCACGCTCGAGAGGTAGCCCAGAACAGTGCCGCCGACGCCGAGGACGGCGAGAACGCGCCAAGGGAAAAAGACGATCCGGAACTCCCGTGTCGTGTCGATCGTGACGTCGTTGTCGGTGAAATATTGGTGGTGCTCCCGTGTGTGGCGTTCGTAGATTGCTCGCAACGCGAAGACGTCGACGCGTCGATGCATCACAAAGGTGTGCATGGCCCATTCGACAAGGTTCCCAGCAAGGAAGACCGGGATCGCGATGAGCCATTCCCATGTGACACCGCTGAGCTGACTCGCGCAGTACCAAAGTCCTGCAATGCCGGCCGCGTACATGACGCTGATATGCAGCAAGCCGTTGTATAGGGGACTGACTTTGCCCATGTACTGCTCACGAAACTTGCGTTGGCGATCGGTCATCACGGTGGTGGCTCCAATGATTGCATTCTTCTCATATATTAGTTGTCGGGCGCCGGTGTGTCAATTGTGTGTCTTTTGCTCACCCCATGCACGGGTCAGCAAGTTCGGCGTGTTCACGGCCAGGAGCGTCCTCTACAGAGGCGAATCCAAGGCCCGACTTGGGCGCGCCGCGTGTCGCGCGCTCCATCACCGGGCACTCGACCTTGGACTCGACCAACTTGCGGTCGTTGTCGACCAAGGGCCCGTCGAGTTCTTCGCCGAGCAACTGATGGCCTCTCGCGTTCAATGAATTCGATATCGTGTCTTTCCACGACTCTCAAGGAGTCGTGGATGAAGACCTTGATTGCGGGCGACAGACCCACCATTTCCGACTGGCCGGGCGGCTCAAGCAAGCCGGCAGCCACGAGAGCACCAGTTGAACGGGCCGAAGCGGGCGGCATGCTCGTGGTGGCCGAGATCCGGCGCGCCTACCGAGAGCACCTCGGCAAGGCGGTAGCGCCTTCAACTGTCTACCGACTTCTGGATCGCCACGGCTGGCGCAAGGTCGTGTCGTGAAGGCGCGCACCTTCAACAAGTCATGCAGGGCCAGGCCGTACTCAATGCAGGCACGCCACGAATTGGAACCTATAGGACGGTGGCGCGCGTAAAGCCTTCGAGGTGGTCGATCAGGCGATCAAGCGCTTCCCCCGCTCCCTCGATGTCGGCATTGGAAATCGCTACGGCGACGGCGGCGTGCAGGCGAGCCATTTCTGGCATGTCGGCCGTCTGCTTGTAGTGCAGATACCAGAATCGCCGCAACAGGCCGTGCAGCATGCGCATTGCACCTTCCGCGAATTCGTTCCTTGCCGCACTGATGGACAGCTCGTTGAACTCGCGGTCCGCACGGACGAACGCCACATCGTCGTTCCGCGCAGCATACTTCGCAAACTCGTCGGCGAGACGCCGGAACGACTGGCGCTCCGAATCGCTGGCCCGCTTGGCGGCGCTGCGGCAGATCAAGCGCTCGATCTCTCGCCTTATCTCCAGGAGCTTGAGCTGCTTGTTGACGTTCATCTCCGACACCAGGAGCCCGCGCTGCGGCAGGACGAGAACGAGGTGCTCGCGCGCCAAGCGCTGAATGGCCTCCCTGATGGGCGTGCGGCCGATACCGGTCATCTCGCTTAGCGCTTGCTCGGAGAGGGCTGTGCCGGGCCGAATTCGCAGGGTAACGATGGCCTCCTCGATCATCTGATAGGCGAGGTCGGTGAGTTTGGACTTTGGCTCATTGAGCTGGGCAACCATGCTCCTAGGCACCGCGTCACTCTTTTTCGCGGCACCCCTGCTTTCACTTCGCCTCGTGACCACGTGACGATCCTCCGCAAATTCAACCTACGGATGGTATAGCACGCACACTCTGCAGTGCAACTGACAGACATCTGATACGCATCAGATATGTAACAGAGCCGCTATGAATCGGAGCCCACCGGGGATACGCGATGAGGCCTGACGACTCAAATCCACTCGCCCCGGTGCGCCTCATCATCGGCTGGCGGCCACCAGCGCGGTGGGTGCGGGTTAGTCCGAATCATGCGACGCGCATTCAACTGCTATATTAGTTGTGCGTCACAAATATGACCAACGTGACGAGCCGCTTCGACAGACTCATATTAAGGACACGGTATGCGAAAAAGCTTATTGAATTTCCTTGCATCAGCGGCGCTCAGCTTCGGCCTTGCAAGCCCCGTTGCTGCGCAGGATGCCATCAAGATCGGTCAGATCGAGGCCCAGACCGGCCCGTCTAGCTATCTGGGTTTCATGGCCACACAGGGTGCAAAGCTTGCAGTTCACCAGATCAATCAAGCCGGTGGCGTGGAGGTCGGTGGCAAGAAGTACCCGATCGACCTAGACTCGCCCGACACACAGGGCAGTCCTCAGCAGGGCCTGATTCAGCTTAAGAAGATGCTCGAGCAGGACCACCGGAAGTACATCTTTGGGCCGACGCTCTCGAACGTCTTCAATGGGGTGCGTGAGTACGCTCGCGGCTACGATGGCAAACTGCTGATGTTCGCGCCGGCCACCGCTGCGCACCCCGAGCTGGGCAAGCCCGGTTACGGCTTTCTGCTGCGCCCAGTCCTCTTCGACACTGCCCCGGAGGGTTTCGGCACCTACATGGTCGAAATGCTTCGCAGCAAGGGCGCGAAGAAGGTCGCCATCCTGATGCAGAACGACGCCTTCGGACGGTTCGCGGTGGACATCTACAAGGACAGCTTCGCCAAGGCAGGGATCGAAATTCAGACACATTGGTTCGAGGCCAGCACCAAGGACTACTCGGCTGTGTTGGCGCGCATCGCCGCATGGAAGCCAGACTACCTCTTCCCTGGTTACACCGACGCCGCGCTCTACGACATTGTGCAGCAGGCTACCCAGCTCGGGCTCACCAAATTCTGGCTGGTGCGCGGCTCGCTCGGCCCCGCCATCCGCAACAAGGCCTCGATCGACGAATACATCGCCTATATGCCCAAATACTTTGAAGAGGCCGAGAAAGTCGACTCTAAAGTGGCGAAATTCATCAAGGACTACAAGGACTTCTTCAAGGTCAAGGACTTCCCGTACGAACTGGCCCCGCTTCTGTTTATGGCATCCTATGACCACGTCTTCATGCTTGCCGAGGCCATGAAGCGCGCGGGCTCGATCAACGACGTGGCTGCGATCAAGAAGGAACTTTTGTCGATGACCTACGACGGTCTATGGGTGCAGAAATTCGACCCCGTAGGCGGTGGCATCCACAGCTATGAGATTGCAGAGATGCGGCGCGGCGGTGCCCTCAAGATGACTCTCGTGAAGCCGGCCAGCAAATGATGCAATTGATCGCGGGCCAGTTGATCAACGGAATCATCGTGGGTTCCCTCTACGGAATCATCGCGCTGGCGGTATCGTTGACGAGCGGAATCACGGGCGTCGTAAACTTCGCGCTGGGTGCATTCATGTTGGTCGGTGCCTACCTCACCTGGCACCTCAACGAAACCTACGGCGTGGCCTTCCCGTTTGCCGTGATCTTGGTTATGGGTGTGGTCGCCTTGATCGGCCTAGTGGCCGATGTGCTGCTGTTCCGCCATACGCGCAACAACCTGATCAACGGCTTGATCGTCTCGATCGGTCTGGTCTCAGTGATCGTGGCGCTCGTGCACATGACGTGGACATCCACCCCGCAGAACATGCAGCCCTTCGTCACGGGCGTATTCACCGTGGGTGGGGTCATCGTGCCGAAGATGAAGCTACTGATGGGGGTGGTGCTCATATTGATCGTCAGCATGACCTACCTGGGACTCACGCGGACGTGGATGGGGCGCGCGGCCTACGCCTATGCGCAAAACCCCGAGGCCGCTGCCTTGATGGGGGTCGCTACCGGTCGCCTCCAGGTTGGCGTGGCCGCCTTTGGTGCGGCCTTGTGCGGACTCGCTGGGTCGATGTACGCCACGCTTTACTCACTGACCCCCGACATTGGCGCGCTGTACATGCTCAAGGGCGTCGAAGGGGCGCTACTGGCCGGCATCGGCAGCGTGATCGGGGCGCTGTTCGGCGGCATTCTAATCGGTGTGGCCGAAGGCCTGGGTTCGGTGTTCCTGCCGCTTGCATTCAACGACGCCTATGGCTTGCTGATGCTGGTACTAGTGCTGCTTTTCAGGCCGGCCGGTCTGTTCGGGAGGCGTTGATGCGAGTGCTTCTGCTTGTGTTGTGTGGCGCTGTCGCGCTCGTCCCAGCGCTCACCGCGAACAACGTCGTGCTGTCGGTGCTCACGTTCACGTTCATCCTGGGCATCCTTGCCGTCAGCTTCAACCTTATCTACGGAATCACTGGCCAACTCACGCTCTTTCACGCGGCGGCCTTCGGTGTAGGGGCGTACGCCACCCACCTCTCGATGGCCCACTGGTCCATCTCCTTCTGGCTGGGATCGGCCTTCGCGATGGGCTGCGTGGCCGTGGTCTCGCTGCTCCTGGGCATCGTGTGCTTTCGCTTCAGGCTCAAGGAGTTCTACTTCGCGGTCGTGACCCTGGCGTTCGCAGAAATGATCCGCCTGGTGGTGATGAATTGGCACGGCCTGACCAATGGCTCGCTAGGAATCAACTTCAACCTCAAGCCCAGCGTGGGGGTACCCGGAGTCGGAGCGCTGGTCATCGAAGGGCCTGTACGTTGGTACTACTTTTCGCTAGCTTGTGTCGTCGTTATCGTGCTGGCATATCAACTGGTCGTGAACTCATGGATAGGCAACGCGTTCAAGGCCATACGCCTCAACGAGGACGTGGCAGCCTCCCTCGGCCTCAATGCCTTCCGCTACAAGCTTCTGTCGTTCGTGCTGGGCAGCATGGGGGCCTCGTTCGCCGGCGGTCTGTACTCGCACTACATGGGTTTCGTCGACCCGCACCTGCTCGACATCAACCAGTCGCTGGCCATCTTGTCGATGGCGCTGATCGGCGGCACGGGGTCGGTGGCCGCCCCCGTGGTCGGGGCGTTGGTGGTCACTGCACTGCCGCACCTGATCGACCTCAATGCCGAGTGGCGTCTGTTGATCTATGGCCTCATCTTAATCCTCACCATCCTGCTCATGCCTCAAGGCATCGTCGGATCACTGCAGAGGCTTCGCAAACATGCTTGAAATCGATCATGTGACCAAGCGCTTTGGCGGTCTTGTAGCCGTCGACGATGTGGTATTCCGAATCGCCGAACGCGAGATCGTGGGCATCTTCGGCCCAAACGGCTCTGGAAAGACGACGCTGATGAACGTGATTGCCGGTGTCTTCTCGGCCACTCGGGGCGAAGTTCGATGGAAGGGCCGCGCGCTCGGTGGCCTCAGCACCGACGAGGTCGCGGCCTGCGGTGTTGTCAAGACCTTCCAGAACCCGCAGCTGTTCCGCGAGCTCACAGTCGCCGAAAACGTACGCGTGGCCGGGCACCTGCTGCTCAAGTCGGAACTCGGTGCGGCACGCGTGCGCACCATCTTTCCGTCGGCTTTCAGAACAGAGGCAGCACGCAAGATTGACGCGCGAGTGGCTGCCGTGCTCGAGATGACCCGACTGGAAGCGCAGGCGCGCCAACTGGCGGGCTCGCTGTCATATGGTGGCGAGAAGATGCTCGGTGTCGCAATGGCACTGATGTGTGCGCCAAGCATGCTTCTGCTTGATGAGCCGGGAAGTGGTCTCTCGCACGATGAGCTAGACCGCCTTTCGGAAGTACTCCGGCGCCTGCGCGGTCAAGGCATGACACTGTGCGTCATTGACCACCGGGTCGGCTTCCTCGGTGCCCTGGCGGATCGGGCGATCGTGCTGTACCACGGCTCCAAGATCGCCGAGGGTACCCCATCGCAGGTGCTGTCGCAACGAGCGGTCATTGAAGCCTACTTGGGAGACGCACATGTTGCTTGAGCTGAACGGCCTGAGTGCCCATTTCGGAAAGAAGCAGGTCCTGCACCAAATGTCACTCTCGGTCGGCGAGGGCGAGGTGGTGGCGCTCATTGGCCCCAATGCGGCGGGCAAATCTACCACCATGCGCTGCATCCTCGGGTTGAAGGCGACCAGCGCCGGATCGATCGCCTTCCACGGCCGTTGCATGGATGCTTTGGGCACCCCCAAGAGAGTGCGCGAAGGGCTTGTGCTGGTGCCGGAAGGCCGCCAGGTCTTCACCGAGTTCAGCGTGTTGGACAACTTGCTTATGGGGGCCTACCACCGCCCTGACCGCGGCCGGATCGACGGTGACCTTGCCAAGGTGTTTGGCCTGTTCCCACGCCTGGCGGAGCGCCGTGCGCAAAAGGCCGGCTCGATGTCCGGTGGTGAGCAGCAAATGCTGGCCATTGCGCGCGGTCTGATGAGTCGTCCAAGGCTGCTGTTCATGGACGAGCCCAGCTTGGGGCTAGCGCCGATTGTGATGGAGGAAATCGCCTCCGCGATCCGCCACCTGGCGGCCGGTGGACTGAGCATCTTGCTTGCGGAGCAGAACGCGTCCTTCGCGCTTCGAATGGCAGATCGCGCATATGTCATCGAGTCGGGCAGCGTGGTACTGAGTGGAACTGCCCAAGAGCTTTCAGACGAGCCTCGGGTGCGTCACAACTACCTCGGGTACTGAAAAGCCCCAACCCTTTCATGCAACCAAGGAGTCAGAGCGTGCGATTTAGGAACAAAGTTGTAATGGTCACTGGAGGTGCCAGCGGGATCGGCGAGGCGTGCATTCGAATGTTTGCCGCTGAAGGAGCGTCAGTAGTCGTAGCAGACCTCCTGGATGAGGAGGCCGGTGTACTGTGTCGGGCGATCCGGGACGAGGGCGGAAAAGCGACGTTCATTCATCTTGACGTCTCGCAGGAAGCGCAATGGTCGGCAGCGATCTATGAGCTCCGGGAGAAACTGGGACGCCTGGATGTGCTGGTCAACAGCGCCGGTATCAGCGGCTTCGTGCACGATCGTGAAAACACGGCGTACCTAGACCGCATCATGGCTATCCATCTGCGGGGTTGTTTCCTAGCGATCAAACACGGAGCGCCTGCGATCGCCCGATCCGGAGGCGGCGCCATCGTGACACTGTCCTCGATTGCCGCCTATGAGGGCTTCGAGGGTCAGCACATGGGCTACAACGCTGCAAAAGCCGGTGTGCTTGCCATGACACGCTGCGCTGCAGGCGAATACGCCCGCCAAGGTGTGCGTGTGAACAGCGTGGTGCCTGGGCTCATGACACCGATGCGCACCTCGGTGGTATCTGCCGATCCAGTCATGCGGGCCCGCTTTTTCGAGCGTGTGCCGATCAACCGCGAGGGAACTGCCGAGGAGGCGGCCAAGGCTGTCCTGTTCCTCAGCTCAGACGAGGCCTCGTACCTCACCGGCGCTGACTTGGTGGTTGACGGCGGCTACACCGCCTATACCTACTGACCGGCAGCTTGCAGCGATGAGCAGCATTGTTCTCGTTCACGGTGCATGGTCGGCGGCTTGGGCATGGCGTGACTTCCGCGAACAGCTGACACGCGATGGGACGACGGTCTTTGCACCGACGCTTACAGGCGTGGGCGAACGTCGGCACTTGCTGACCCGGAAGATCGAGCTGGAAGACCACATCCGGGACATCTGCGAAGTCCTGTTCATGGAGGATCTGCACGATGTCGTGCTGGTGGGCCACAGTTATGGCGGCATGGTGATCACGGGTGCCGCCGACCGCATGCCCGCTCGGGTTCGACACTTGGTCTATGTCGACGCTTTTTTGCCCGACGACGGTGAATGCGTGTTTGACTTGATGCCATCCGCTCAGATTGCCATGATCCGTGACGACGTTGATCGGCACGGCGCCGGGTGGCTGATCCCCGCGCCCCCATTGCCAGCAGATACACCACCCGAGGCAGTGCAGTTCGCGCAACAGCGCCGCGGGCCCCAACCCATGCAGACGTTCACGTCGCCGATCGAACTGACCGGGCGATGTCGATCGCTCCCGACGACCTACGTCTATTGCACGCGCACCAACGTCCACGACACCTTCAGCCTGTCGGCGCAACGGGCTCGAGAAAGGGCCACCTGCCAGTTTCTTGCCCTGGACGCATCCCACAACCCTCACCTCACACAATCGCGAGCGCTGCTGAAAATTCTGCAGACCTGCCAATCAGGACACGCGACTGGAGTGGAGTCGTAAAGGAGCAAATATGAAGACCTACTCGGGCGATCGAACTATCGACGGCGTGATCGTGCTCGTGGACCAAGCACGCTTGCTGCCTGATCTGGGCGGAGCGATATTTTCGGACACCGGGTTCGAGTGGGGGTACGACGGCCCAGGCCCACGCGAGTTGGCGTACGTCATCTTGGTCGATCACCTGGGTGACACGAACCGCGCCAAGGTGCTGGTTCCGAGATTTGTCGAAGGCTGTATTGCCAAACTCGACAACGAGTGGTCGATCTCGAGCGTCGATATCGAGGCTGTACTGAATTCGCCCGAACGAACGGGCCAACGCGCCTGACGCAGCCACACACAACGCGACTGTTGACGCGTGGCCGTCAGGCAATCAACTTGGACTATTTCAATGGAGAACGTGATGGAACTTGTCAATACAATCATGGGAAAACGGCAGCGGAAGTATCGCGCGACGTATCGCGAGAGAGTCGCCGGCTGGTACAACGGGTGGCTGCACGTCATGATCATCTATCTCGCCGGTTCCATTGCCTTGTACATCTATGGTGCGAACACGGTAAATGTGCAGTGGTGGGAGTGGCTGGCGCTGCCCTTCGGGTTCGTCAGTTACCAGACCTCCGAGTACATACTGCACATGTATGTCATGCACCGCCCGCGAAAGAACGTAGTGCTGAGGGCGCTATACATCCGCCACACGTTGATGCACCACCAGTTCTTCACCAAGGAGGAAATGCGATTCGCAGACCACAAAGACTGGCGGGTCACATTCTTCCCGCCATTTACGATGCTTGGCCTGACGCTCTTGTCGATCATCCCGTCCTTGGCGGCGGGCATCATAATTTCGGAGAACGTCGGTTGGTTGCTAATGGCCGCATTCACTGCGAGCTACATGTTCTACGAACTCATCCACTTCTGCTGCCACATTGATGACAACTGGCTGATCCGTAACATGCCTCTCATCAACACGGCTCGACGACACCACACGGCGCACCATGACCATCAGCTAATGATGAGTGTGAATATGGGCATCGGCACTGCACTTCCGGATTGGATGATGGGCACTTCCGACCTTGATCGCGGATTCTGGGGACACCTGTTCAACGGCTACGACCAGACCCATGTGCGCAACGACCTGCGCCGATCCTTCGTTCCGACGGCCAGGGCGTCGGCGCAGGCGCGAAGCTGAAGCGAGGAGACAGCCATGCCTACCTATGTCAAGTTGCTGGGTTCGCTCGTGATGCTCGCCATCTCGGGATTGGCAGCCCTGTACGAGCACTCCAAGGGCCTGCAATGGCCGACCCTTATCACGATCGCCTTTGGCGTGTTCCTGGTGTTCTCGATTTGGGTTTTCCCCGATGTGAATCGGGAGAAGTAAGGTCGCCGGCGGGCCGGCTGCACGACAGCGTTTCGTCGCTGATCTGACAGCCGGTGCCCGATGAGCTGGCTGGGGGCGCTGTATTGCGCGCCCTTGACGGTGAAGATGGCGTACTTGCTCACCCGTGCCGGAAGTTCCTCGTACTCGGCGGTGCGGCGCGTCGGCAGCGACTTGAGCATCGGGCGTTCGACAGCCAGCTTCTTGGTGACGCGCATGTTGAGCGTTGCACGATCTGGTCGACGAACGCCTCGTAGCCTGGTCGATCATCGAAGGCACGGCTGCCGCGCAAGCGCAGGGCCTGGTCGAGTGCGGTCTTGAGCGAGTCGTGCCGCGACTCGATGGAGCCGTTCTCGTTCGACTGACCCGGGTTGCAGCGGCTGGCGCGCATGCCGTAGTGGCGGCACAGCTCGTCGTAGCGACGGGTCAGCGTCTCTTGCTCTGCGAGGTTGTTGAAGGCGGCCGACAGGCTGTCGGTGCGGTGCTCCTCGGGCACGCCACCCAGGCGCCACAGCGCAGCCTGCAGCCCGGCAGACAAGGCAATGAAGCTCTCTCCGCCGACGCTGACCTCGGCATGACGCCAGCCTGAGTGAGCGAGCGCGAACTGGTACAGCCGGTGTGGGAACGCAGCGCCGCCGATCTGGACGCCGAGTTCATCGCAGACGGTGAAGTCCGACAGACCGAGCCGGCCGGGCGGGTGTTCCTGCGCAAAGTAGATGTCGCGCTCGGCGCCGTGCAAGGCTCGCCACTGGCGCATGCGGCGCTGCAGGGTGCGCAGCACGCCGGTGTCGTACTGCCCGGGGTGGCGACGCTGCAGTTCTTCGAGCAACTTGACGGCGTTGAGCAAGGCGTCGGTGCGCAGCAGCGGGACGACCTCGACATCCCACACCTCGGTCAGCGGTTCTTCGCGGGTGCGCCAGCCTCGCGCTGGACGCTGCGAGGGCAAGGCGTCGTTGTCGTCTATGCGCCGGGCGCTGCGCTCGCTGATGCCGGGGCGGGCGGCGGCTGCAACCTGCGTGAGCGTGTTGCGATGTTGCTTGTACTGGTGCACTTGGTGGTCCGTGATCTTCTTGCCGGGAATGCCGCTCGCCTTCGATCTGTCGTCGAAAGACTCACGGTAGCCTCGCCTCCAGGACCCGCCCGGCGCAGGCCTTCAACCGGCCAAGATAGTTGTCGTCGACCGGCCAAGGTAATTGTCGTCAACCATGTGGGTGAACTGCGGACACGGTCATCACGGCTTCACCTTGGGCCCTGCCAGCGCCAGGCTGCTCGCAGACCTGATGGAGGGCAACTCACCCTACACGCCGGCAGAAGCTTTTTCGCCAGCAAGATTTTGACCGTCTTGCGGGCCACGCCGTAAGACCAGGTCATCAATGCGGCCGTCCAACACCGATCAAGTCGTACACGGCCGATTGCGCCGACAGCCCAACTCAGGCAACCAGACCATTCGAGACAAGAAGCGCTTGCAGAACCTCGGAACCCCCTTGCGCAGACGTTGAACCATGAATGAAACTGAACCTTCAGTCTTTTCCCTCTTGGCGCAGGCCCGGACACGGCACGGCGAGCCGGATGGCCGGCCCCTGAACCGGAACGGGATGACCCATCGGCATCACCGCTCGCAGCGCCAGCGGAAGCGTCGACGCCGGTTGCCATCAACGGCGCGGGCGCCATCGTGGAGACCTTGCTCGAGCTCGGGGTGGACACCGTTTTCGGCTACCCCGGAGGGGCTGTACTGCCCCTGTACGACGCGCTCCACTGGACGCCGCAGTTGCGACACGTGCTCGTCCGGCACGAGCAGGCCGCGGTCCACGCAGCTCAAGGCTATGCGCGCACGACGGGGCGGGTCGGCGTCGTTCTCGTGACGTCCGGCCCTGGCATGAGCAACACGACCACAGGCCTCCTGGATGCGCTCTGCGATTCGATACCGGTCGTGTGCATCAGCGGGCAGGTGGCCACGAGCGCGATTGGAACGGACGCGTTCCAGGAATGCGATGCGCTCGGCATCTCCCGCTCCGTGACCAAGTGGAACGTGCAGGTTCGCGAGACGCACGAGCTTGCGCACACCGTGCGCAAGGCGTTCGCGATCGCGACGGGTGGACGGCCCGGCCCTGTCCTGATCGATGTACCGAAAGATGTCCAGCTCGGGTTGGCGCGCGGTCGAGGGCGACCGGCATTCGAACTGGACCATCGCGGCGAAGCGTACCGTTCGGTGAAACCGCTTCCGATCGCGCGGCTGCGCGCAGCCGCCGATCTGATGAGTAGCGCGCGCCGATTGGTCTTCTACGGCGGCGGCGGCTTGATCAACTCCGGCCCGGGCGCCTGCGAGGCGTTCACGGCGCTAGTGCGCATGACCGGCGCCCCTTGCACTGTCACGTTGATGGTCCTCGGCGCAGTTTCGGCTTCCGATCCGCTGTGGCTCGGGATGCTCGGTACGCTCGAGGCCAACCTCGCGATGCACCATGCAGACGTGGTGGTGTGCGTCGGCGCGCGATTCGACGATCGCGTCACCGGGACGCTGGAGAGTTTCTGTCCGGGCGCAAAGTTCATTCACATGGACATCGATCCCGCATCGATCAACAAGGTCGTCAAGGCGGACCTGCCGTTGGTGGGCGACTGCGGCGAGTTTCTTCTCGCGCTCATCGAAGAGGTCGGCCCGCGCGCCAGACCCTCGCCGCTTTGTTGATTGGTGGTCCAAGATCGAGACTTGGTGCGACGAGAAGTCGCTCGCGTTCTTCGACGACGAAGCGGTCATTCATACCCCTGCGCTCATGTCTCGCCTCCAAGCCGCGCTTAGTGACCGAAGCGCCATCGTTTCCACGGATGTGGGCCAGCACCAGATGTGGGCCGCCCAACATCTGCGCTTCGATCGTCCGAACGACTGGCTGACCTCCGGCGGCGCGGGCACGATGGGCTACGGCCTGCCGGCGGCCATCGGTGCGCAAATTGCATTTCCCGAGCGCTTGGTCATCTGCGTGAGCGGAGACGCGTCGATCCTGATGAACATTCAAGAGATGTCGACCGCTGCACAACACGCACCCCCGTGAAGGTCGTGCTGTGCAACAACGGGCGGATGGGCATGGTTCGCAATGGCAAGAACTGATTCACGGGGGACGATACAGTCATAGCTACACCGAGGCCCTGCCGGATTTCGTTGCCCTGGCCGTGGCTTTCGGCTGGCGTGCGAGACGCGTCGACCGGCGGGAGGATCTTGATGCAGCGATCGAGCAGTGCCTCGAATCCGATGGGCCCTTCTTCCTAGATGTGCAGGTCGCGGCGGAGGAGAACTGCTTTCCGATGATTCCTGCCGGACAAGGGCACCACGAAGTCCTTCTCGCAAAGGACCGACCATACGTTGAGACCGGGCAAGCGAAGCCTTAGTGCCGATCAATCTCGCTGCGCCAACCCGCCCCATCAAGCGAGGAGGGTCGGGTCGGCCTTGCCGCACACTAATTTTCGCAGTGGAGCAGAAGGCCAACCGGTGCTTCCTACGTAAGCGTGGCCTCAAGGCCCTCTGGTCAATTGCCGCAGAGGGGGTGTGCGAGTGAACGGATGCGATGAAGGCTCAGCATGGACTGCTGTTCTACAGTCTTCGCGGCCACCGTCCGCATTCCTGGTTGGTGCACCGCCGTCCAGATGGCGCGCGCATCCGCGGCGTCGGTCTTGTTGGTCTGCACGAACGGCCGGATGAACTTCGCGTGCAACAGCACGAATTCATGACCCAACGCCTTGATCTTGCGTGCCCACCAGTGCGCGCTGCCACAAGCTTCGAGTGCGGCTCGACCCGGCGGGCGTCGGCTGAGGTACTGGATCAGATCATCGCGCCCAAAGCGGCGATTCACGATCTCACCCGTGTCGCCGTCGACCCAGTACATCTGGAAGACTCGCTTGGCAACATCCAATCCGTACGTCGTGGCATGCATCTCGGGACCTCCGTTCTGCAAAGGTTGGTTGGTGGAGATGTCACTCTCGCACACCAATCCCACCACCCACCCCTCGCCGAGGACTCAGCGTGGAAGAAGGGGCGGTGTCCATTCCATCTCGGTCGAGTGCAGTTGGCCACTCGCGAAGCCCGAAGGTCGGCTGGGAAACCGGAACCGGTCCTTGCAAAACATGCGCCGAATGCAGCGGCGAGCCATGCCTCAGCGTCGCGGCGACCTTGAGAGATCCCGCTGTGCCCTCGGCGCGCTGCGCGCGCCCGCTGAACGTTCGGCCTCCTGATGCCGGGCACGCTGCGCCGCCACCCTTGCCGCTTCCTGCCCGCCCGGGGCCACTTCCGCGAGGTACCGAACCGCGTCCACTGCGAGCCGAACATCGGCTGGGTCCTTCGAGCTGGCCAGCGCTCGCGCGATCTGCTCCCAGGCCTTGATGGCTTCGGCGCGTGCAGCGAGGGCGTTCGCGCTGGTCCGTTGGACGGGGCGTTGCCGAGTCAGTGCCCCGCGGCCGGCCGCTCGTTCCTCCCACAGCTTGCGGTAGTTGCGATTGGCGGCCCTGACGGGTTGCCGGGTGGCCACCGCGTTGACACCGCGGTCCTGCAGCCCTCGCGCAAACACCGAGCGCCAGCGGTCCAGGTCTGCCTTGCGTGGTGCCAGGCGCACACCGTCGTATCGGTCGGCGCGAACCGACAGGTGCACATGAGGGGCGCCTTGGTCTTCGTGAAGCACGAACACGTATTTGTGTCCCTCGAACAGTTCGCTCGCCGCGTCGGCCGTGGCCTCGCGAACCGCCTCTGGCGGCGTGCCTGCTGGCATCGAGAAGATGATGTTGAAAGCCTCTCGTCGCGAGCTCGTGTCGTCGATGTACGCGCCGGCGACGCGCCACTCGTCGGTCAGCTGCGCCAGCCCGGCGCTGCCCTGGATCTTCTCGCCGCGCTCGTCTTCGATCTCCAGCGTTTGGCCCCTGCCGCCGACCTCGTCCTTGCCCAGCCGGCCGATGTACCTGAAGTGCGCAGCGATCGCTTTCATGCCCCGACCGCCACCGGTGATCTTCACCATCACCTGTGTAGCGCCTGGCGCCACCGTGCTGCGAATTCGGCTGCGGACTTCCATCGGTGTCATGGCTGCAGCGATGGCCACAAGCGGCAGCTTGCCGCCCCCTGAATCGCCTTTGCCCTTCGGGATCGGATAGAACAGCCGGGCACCCCATTCGGCCAGCATGCCGTCGGTGTCCAGCATGCTGCGCACCGTGTCGTGCGCCGAGACCGGCCCGGCGGTGCCTTTGGTGCGTTCGCGGCTCATGGTTTCGGCTTGTGGGGCGTCACAAGGGAGCGCATCGCCGTGACGAGCCTTGCCGCCTGCTCGACGTGATCCCTCACCACTTGAGCGAAGGCCTGCAGGTTCCTGGTATCCGAGTTGCGGAACCCGCCCTGCCTAGCATTCAGCGACTTGGCGATCTGGTTGATGTTCTTGCCGATCGGTAGCAGCTCGTGATTGGAACGCATGAGTGCGGCCACGCCGTCTTTCAACGGGGCCGCGTCGACGGGTTGCATCATCGCCGCGCCTTGGCCGAGGAAGTGGCGAAGCACGAGGCGAAGCGCTGCGGGGCGGGTGCGGAATTGGCCTTGCTGCTGGACTTGGTGCAGCAGGGTGGCCAGCTCGGCGTCGAGGACGAGACGGCGGGGGGTTGCTGATGCCGGTGTCGCGGGGTTCGTGGCTGGGACGGGGCGTTCGCTGTCAGCCGATGCGCCCGCCCGCGCCAGCTCTCGCTGGAGGAGTTCGCGAGTCCATTCCGACGGGGTGCGACCACCCGCCGCGGCAGCGGCTCGGAGCCGAGCCGACAGCTCGGGCCCGACATCGACGTGAAGGGTCGCCCGTTGCGAGGGCTGCATCAGGCAGCCCTCGTGACACACACAAGCCGGCGCAGCCTATCCTGCACTCCACTCTTTCGCATCTGTGTTTGGTGTCGCACCTTCACCCCTGCACTCCACTCTTTCGCATCTGTGTTTGGTGTCGCACCTTCACCCCTGAATGAACCAGACGAGCTTGAACAGCGCCATCACGACCCAGGTCGTGATGGCGAGCTTCGCCAGGCGAAGCGTCGTCCAGCGGTAGGCCTCGAATTCGGTCACCGCGCGGTACGCGCGCTTGATGCCGAACCCGAGGCAAAACACCCCCAGCACGGCCCCCACAAGCCCGCCAGAGGCGGGCAAGGTCTTGACCCAGTACAAGACCTGCGGCCGGCGCCAGGATTGCGTCCAGCGGTGCCAGGCACCGCAGCACTGGGTAGCTCACCCACGCAACACGCTCAAACGTCGGATTCATCGGTTCGCACTCGCTCGAAAACCACCAAGACGCCGCGCAACGACACAACGGTCGCTCGAGGGGTCGCCATCAGCCAGCAATTGATCTGACACGGTACGCAACTCCATAGCGTTCCATGCACACAAGCACACCAGCTCGTCACCACAAGAACACCAACGCATACGCACTCCCTCCCCGCTCCAGCACATCGCCTACTCGCACGGCCTACAAAATCGTGCTCCACGAGCACCGAACAGGCACTCCGTTGCAAATATCGCGCTGTTCTGGCCACGCATATTTACTTTATATGCACTTTCATTGCTTTGCAATCACATATAGTGCCGTCATACGCACCTGTTTTGCGCCATCTGTGTGTTTGGAACCCAAAAAGTACGCCCGATGACCTCAACGCACCCCCAATCCCGAACAGCCCGATGACGACGGACGCGTTCACGGTCAGCCTAGAACAAAGCGCCGCCAGCCATCCCCCGTCGAAGGCCCGCCGCATTGCGGCGCTGTTGCCGCAGATCGAGGCCGCCATGTCGCAGGGGAGCCCGCGCGCTCACATCGTCACTGCGTTGATGGGCGTCGGCATCGACATCACGCCGCACCAGCTCTCCAACGTCATCGCCCGCCTGCGCAAGCAGCGCCAGGACGCGGCACCGGTGCCGGTCGGGCGCCCGAGCGGCGGCCTTATCGCCAGCGTTCCCACGCTCGCGCACCTGCCGAACCCGGCTTCGGCATCGAAATTCGGCGCGCACGACCCTCGCCTGCTCGACGAGGTCATGCGCAGCACGCCCGACATGAAAGCACTCGCCAAGTTGGCGCCAAGGGGAAAACCATGAAAGTCTGCGTTCTGAACTTCAGCGGCAACGTCGGCAAGAGCACGATCGCCGCGCATCTGTTGCAACCTCGGCTGCAAGCCCAGGTGTTCAGCGTCGAGAGCCTGAACGTCGATGCATCGAGCGATGGCGTCGAGGTGGCCAGGCTCAGGGGCAAGCACTACAACGAGCTGCAGCAACGCCTGATGAAGCTCGACAACGCGATCGTGGACGTGGGTTCGTCCAACGTCGAAGACTTCCTCAAAATGATGCAGCACTACGCCGACAGTCAGGAAGAGTTCGACCTCTTCGTGGTGCCGGTGGTGAAGGACGGCAAGCAGCAGGCCGACACGGTGAACACGATCCGGGCGCTGCGCGCGATCGGCGTACCGGCCACCAAGATCCTCGTGCTCATCAACAAGGTCGAAACCGACGATGACCTGCGCACCGACTTCGCGGGCGTGTTCGGCTTCTGCGCCAGCGGCGAGGCAACGATCCCCGAAGGGGGCGTGATCTTCTCGAACGAACTCTTCGCCATGCTCAAGACGCAGCAGTTGTCGATCGGCGCCTTGAACGACGACGCGACCGACTACCGGCAAAGATTGCGCGAGGCAGCGAACGAAGAAGAGCAGGACGCTGCGATCCAGATGATTGCCATGAAGCGCCTGGCGAAGACCTGCAACAAGAATCTGGACGCCGCGTTCGCGGCGCTGTTTGCGGCGTGACCGATGCTCGAACGGCCCGCGAAGCGCTGATCCTCGAAGCGCTTCGTGGTGTCGACACCGTGCTGGCCGCCGCCGACTCGGCCGGCGAACGACTGGCGATCAACACACTGCGCCTGGAATCGGCTGCCGCCGCTCTGACGACAGCCGGCACCACCTACTCGGCCGAAGTGGCGCAGCTCACCGACGCGACCAAGAAGGCACTGGCCGACTACATCGAACGTCGAGCATCGGCAACGACGGCGCAGGCCCTGGCAGACCACCGCACGGCAATGCAAGAAGCGGCGACGCTGGCGTTTGCCGATCAGCTCGCACCGGCGGTGCGCGACATCGCCAGGCAGATCGAGCTTCACAGCACCGCAATTGGGACCAGGCTCGCGCCCTTGGTCGGCACCTTCGTTGTCGGAGCAGCGCTCGGCATGGGGGGTGCGGCGCTGTGGCTGCGATGACTGCCGCATGCCACGTCCGCGCGCTCTGGCATGAGTGCCCCGGGCTACGGAGTGCACCCCGCTCAGGCGGGTTGCAGCCCTACCGGGCCGGCTCCTACCGGGGCACGCGGCAGTCCCCCGGACTGCCACGCAAGCTCTGTATGCCATCGGGAACCTTTGGTGGCGTGCGACGGCCCTTTGCTTGTCATGAGGGGAGCGGGTCATGAGCGTGAGCATCAAAGCTGCGGCGAGCGGATCACAGGTTCGAAGACAAGCAAGCACAGCACCGGCGCTGATGCTGAGCAGCGGCACGCTGGAGGCCCTGAAATGGCTCGCCCTGATCTTGATGACGTTCGATCACGTCAACAAGCACCTGCTTCATGCTTCGGTGCCCGAGCTGTTCGCGGCGGGGCGTCTGGCCATGCCGCTGTTCGGTTTTGTGCTGGGCTACAACCTGGCTCGGCCTGATGCTTTGGCCGATGGCGCTTTCAAGCGCACGGCCGCACGCCTCGCAGTGTTCGGCAGCATCGCGAGTGTCCCGTTCATCGCACTGGGTGGATTGGGGTGGGGATGGTGGCCCTTCAATGTCATGGCGACCTTGCTGATCGCCACACTTTGCGCGTGGCTGATCGAGGTCGGCGGTTGGGCGCGGATCGCCCTAGCCGGCGTGCTGTTCATCTTGGGCGGCGCAGTCGTAGAGTTCTGGTGGCCAGGGCTCGCGGCGTGCCTGTTTGCCTGGGCCTATTGCCGGCGCCCGAGCTGGGGAATGCTGGTGCTGTGGATCGCGTCCCTGGCGGCTCTGTACATCATCAATCGCAACCTGTGGGCGCTCGCCGCCCTGCCGCTCATCTTTGCAGCCGGACAGGTCAGCATGAGGGTGCCGCGAATTCGACTGGGGTTCTACGTGTACTACCCAGCGCACCTGGCCGTGTTGTGGGTGCTGGTGCGGCTGCTTTAGCCGGGCGGCTCACTCGCCCCGATTGGCTCGCCAATCCCAGGGCGCAATGGGGTGAGGGTCGGCCCACAGCCCAAGCCCTGCGGACTTCGCCTGCGCCTCCAGCTCAAGCAGAGCCGGGTCATTCGAATAGCGTCGGAAGACCCAGGCGAAGCCGCGCTTGACCTGTTCGGCGTTGACGTCCATCCCGTCCATGGACACTTGGGCGATCGGTCGCCCGTATCGATCCAGCGATTTCCACCACAACAGCACTTGGCGTTTCCAGACCAGCTCACGCAAGGACTGCTGTGATCGACGGCCAAAGGCCTGCGCCTTCTCGGGCGCATCGATCTGGGCCAGCCTGATGCGGATGGAGTGCCCCTCGATGTCGGCGTAAAGCGTATCGCCGTCCGCCACACCGGTCACGGTGGCAACACCACGAAACGAGGACGGCGCCGCTTGGGTGCTCGACGTGTTTTCGCGCGCACTGACCTGGCCGACGCAAAGAAGCAGCGCAAGCGACAGGCCGGCCAGCGTGGCAAGCCGACGCATCAAGTGCCGCCCTTCAAGGCAGGCACGAGTGCGCGTCCACGATGCAACTTGTGCGCGCCGGTGCAGCGCTTGGCAAGCCCTCGGTGTTGGCGATGACAAGTACCCCTGAGGGCACCTGCGACGTTGATGCGCAGCATGAAGTGGTCCTTGTTGTAGTCACTGCACGTGGCCCACGCGTGGCATCGCGCTGTCAGCAGCTTCGGTCAACCGCAGCGCGGCTCGACCCTCCGAAATTATCCTTCGCGGCTGCCCCATCCACCACGGCCCCATGTCATAGAGCGCATCGCCCGTGCACGCGTTGCGGTACAGCTCGGCGACATCGACCACCTCGGCGATCAACGCCGGGTCAGTGATGCGGATTGCGCTCGTGCCGGGCGAGCTGGCCAGATCGCAAAGTGTCATCGCCAACGGCTGCCCGTCTTCGGCACCAGGTCCATGCGCCCAGTCGATCCATTTGCGTGAGACCTTCATGGCGCGTCCGTCGAAAGCAGCAGCGCCGCAAGGCGTCTGGCCACTTCGAGATACCGAGGCCGCTGGCCGAACAGTTCGGCGTCACTGCGCGCGAGCGCGCGCTTCATCAACATCAACCGATAGGCTTGGTCACTCATACCGCGCTCCCCGGTGGGTTCGCAAGGATGGCGGAGGCTCGTGCACCAAGCACCTGGGACAAGTGTTCGGCGTCGCGTGCGGCATCCACCGGATCGCGCGTCAGTGCGGCCCGCAGTGCTGCTGTCAGCCAGGACGAGGAACACGGCGAAGCCAGGATCGATTGGGAAGTAGGTACTTGGTTCATGTCGCGCCCGTCACTGGATGCGGAACAGTGCGGCGGCGTCGGCCACCGACACCAGCATGTCGCCCACACGCACGGCGTAACCACGCGACATGCGCACATCGCGGGGCGCACCGCGACCGGTACTCCGCAACCACGCACCGACAAGCCAAGCCATGCCGGCCAGGCCGGTTCGAGTCACGCGACCCCCATGCTGTCGCCCACATCCGGCGCAGTGCCACGGCGCCGGCGTGTTCGATCCGTTGCGCCCATTCGCGTTGCCGCGAAGGAACCCGTGTTTGCGGTTCCCTGCCACGTCATCGCCTCGTCATGGCGTGACCGGCTGGCCTGCTTTCATGATCCTGTCGGCGACGCCGAAAATCTTCTTCGCGCTCTTCTCCGGCAGCTCGCGGCCGTCAAGCCAGCGCTGCACGAAGTACCGGCTCTCTGCCTGGCCGGGAAGATCGAGCAACGCGCACAGGATGTAGGCGACACCCTCGGCCTCGGCCTCCGCGATGTGGCGGGCGGTTTCCGGGCCATCGCTCATGTCGCTCTCGGTCGTGTGACCCAGCACCACGTGCGCCATCTCGTGAAACCGGGTCTTGTGCTTCAACGGATTCAGCGGGCTGATGCCAATCGTCCGACGAATGGCATACCCCAAGCGGTTGCCGAGCAACTGCTCGAAGGGCTCCTCCGTGATGTCGAGCGCCGACATCGCAAGCGCCGCATCCCATTGAGGCACGACCAGCTCAGGCACGAAGTCCTCACCCTCGGTTTGTTCGAGCGAAAACCAGTTGGGTCGCAACATGTACACGCTGTAAGTCCCGCCCTCCCCTGATTCGGCATCGGCGGCCGGCGCTTCCTTGGCTGCGCGACGTTTGACGCTGACCGGCATGAACAAGCTGATCGCCTTCTCACCCTTTTTGACGAAACGCCCCTTCTCGCGCCATGCGTTGAAGCTGGCGATGGGTGACAGCGGCAAGCCCTTGATGCCCAACTGAACCGCGGCGAGTATTTGGTTTCCGAGGCTGTAGTTATGGAACGCGCGATAGGCGGCGTTGACAACGCCCGGCCGGGTCAGCACCTCTTGAAGCAACGCGGTCATGTCGCCCTGCTGCTGGTCCTGATTCCCAACTGCTCTTGGGTGAGTCTCGGGGGCGAGGAACTGCGCCTCTGTGGTGTTGCGGGTGGTGTGGGTGGCCGGTGCGTTCATGTCGATGTCCTCGTTCGGTGGTTGAAAAAATCTGCTCTTCGGAGCCGTCTCGACGCATGAAGAGCGACAGCCGGGCGCGACCCAAGGGCACGCCCGCAAGCCGCAGCTCAGAGCGCAGCGCAGAGACCGGGTGAGGACGTGGGCGCAGTCTTCACCCTTGAGGCGTGACTGGAGGGCGCTATGCGTCGTTCAAGAGACAGCGCCGATGTGCAGATCAACCGCCGGCAGACATCGAACGCACCGGCCGTGCTCCCCACACCACCAGCAACACGCGCCACCCCTGAAAGGCACGGCGTTCCACCGCCGCGCAGCGGCGCACTTCGACTCGGCAACTCAGAACGAACCGGGGATGACCGGACGCAAACGCCGAGCGCGAGGCGCTGGGCGTGCATTGGGGGTGAAGCCCGAGCGGCGAGGGGGGAGCTGCGAACTGCGGGGACGTGGTTGCACCCGCAGGGGGCGTTCCGGCTTCGCAGAGCGCAGCTGCCCCCTACTTGAGCGGCGTGCGTTGTGGGAGGGGTCAGGCCAACGCCGAGGGGAAGCGCCACGGGCGCGGCCCCGGGTGAGTTGCGGGGCATCTGGCACGCGCCCTTGGGGCAGCGCCCCAAAGAGAGCGGCCCGAGCGAAGCCGGGAACCCGGCCCTTCCCGAACTGCACTGGCCGAAGTCCGGCGCCCGAGATCTGAATGGGTTCCCGTCGATCAGGATTAGTCAGGCATCGCCGCCGTCAAGATCGCAACCGATACGCTGGTTCCAGCGAACTCGTTATCGAACACGCGCGACCACACACAGGCAAAGCCCGCAAGCTCAAAGCTGTTGCGCGCCGACGCGGGCAGCACAGCGACGAGTCGGCCACCGGCGCGAACGAGGGACGCAGCCGCTTCCGTGTGCGCCCGCCACCGGCCTTCGCTGTAAGGCGGGTTCATCACGACGCGATTGAAGCGCTCCGCCGTCGTGCTCGCCCACTCGATGAAGTCGGCCTGCACGGTGTCGAAGCCCCGCGCCTTCAATACGCTGCAACGCAGCGCGGAGACTTCCACGCACCGCGTGCGATCGACGGGCAGGAAAGCGGCCAGGTCACCGTGCCCGGCACTCGGCTCTAGCACCCGGTCGTCTTCGCCGATCGCGGCCAGCTCCGCCGCGACGCGCGCCACGCTTTCAGGGGTCGGGTAGAACTGATGCGACTGGCAATCGGGGATGCAACCGGACGTGCAAATCTCGCGGAGCACCTCGGATGGGACATATTCAAAGCCGAATTGCAAACCGCTCTTGTCTGGCACGCCGCCGATCGACACAAGCACGCGCACTGCTTCGTCATACGCCGCACGGTTCTCCTTCGCGTTGTAGGACAGCGAAAACCCCTTCACATACGCCCCGCCCGATTGCCTCTCGGCCAGAAGCTCGAGCACGGCGAACGGCAGCGGCCGGTCAATGGTCTTGAACTCCTTCGAGCGCTTCGCTGGCTTCTTGCGGAACTGCGCCGGGATGGCAAGCGGGTGCAGATGGGCGAGGATCGAATTCAGGCGCCACGCCATATCCGGGTGCACTTCAAGGTGCGCGGTGCCCTTCTTGTAGAGGCGCATGCGCAGCGCGCCGCCGTCGATGCTTACCAGTTCGCCCCAGCGGCAGCGAAGCATGTCGAGCAATCGTCCCGACACGTAGTGCTTCGGTTCATCACGCCCCATGAACTTTGCGATCACGCAGCGAAGGTCATTGATCAGCCCTGCCGTCGAATGCTCGACCGATCCATACGACGACAGCACGCGAGACAGGATCATTCGCTTGCCAAAAGCTTCCGGCGCGTTCGTGACGTGCTCGCCGGACAAGCCGCGAAAGATGCCATCGACGCGCTCGGCCAGAAACTGCTGACGCATGTTCAACAAGCCTGAGATCGTGTCGCGAACCGTTGCCTCCTCAAAGTCCGGCGTGTTCTGCTCCTTGATTGACTTGAACCACTCGTCGCGGCGCTTCTGCGGCATGTGGTCGAGAACATCGGTCAACGCAAGCGCCTTCGACCAATACGCGGAATTCAACGCGCCGACCGCGCCCGGCACGAGAAACAGCTTCTCGACGTACACCGTGCGGTGAAACCGATCGTCGCCCGCGTTGCCCTCGATGAAGTAGTGCACGACGTTGCCAAGCTCGCCGCCGTTCACGATGGCGCCGAGCTCGTCGATATGACGGCGCGCGGCCTGGTACTGACCTAGCAGGCTGTCGAGAAGATCGGACGCCATCGGCGCGAAGAACGGCGTTTCGTCAACCACCTCGAACTCTGCTTCTCGGACTTCCAATGCATCGCCCTGCCCTTCCGTCGGTTGGGGAGTCTCGGGGGCGGGGAACTGCGCTCCGCCAGTGGCGGTGGTGATGTGGGTGTTGGTTGGCATGTGGAACTCAAGAATTTGGTAGGCACTGCACCGGGCCCAAAAGCCCGGTGCGAGGAATCGATCAGGCCCGGCGCGAACGCAGCGGCGACGGCAGCCAGCGTTTGCCGTCGAGCAAGGCCTCGGCCTTCGCCACTGCGTCGCCCTTCTTCATCTTTCCGAGTGGCAGCGCCTGCTCCACCGACACCGCCTCGGTCACCGCTTCGACGATTCGCGCCTTCGGCACTTGCGTGAGGTAACTGCCCGAGGTCGGCGTCCACCAGTCGGCCATGTCCAGCCCCACCGCAGCGGCCAGAGCGTCGCCGGTGTGATCCGCCTCGCGCCCGCTCATGGCATTGACCGACAACGCCGAACACAGCGCCAGCAATTCAAGCAGCGTGTCCTGCGGCTGACCGATAAGCCAAGGCAGCAACTTGTCGGCATCGCCTGGGATGCGCTCTCGCCAGTTGTCCAGGCGGCTTGCCAACGCGCCCCACGCGCGCGAAGCCTCGATGTCGTCGGCCACGCCTTTGAGTGAGCCATCGCAGTCCAGCGCGCGAATGTTCAATGCCGAAACGGTCCGGTGCAGACCACCTGTGACCAGCTGTTGCACCAGCGAGTGAGCCAGCGCCGCGAGCGCAACGTGCGTGTTGTCCGACAGCAGCACCTGCAAAGCCTTGGTCTTGTGCGCGGTCAGCTTCTTGACCAGGCTCTCGGCATGCGCACTGACCCCCGCGCCCTCGCCTGCGTCGGCCGCGCCGCTCGCCCCCTTGGCCAGCGCCGCCGCCTTGGCGGCCTGCTTGCGGTCCTCGGGCTTCACCATGCCACGGTGCACCGTCACTTCGCCATTGCGGTCGAGCGCCACGACGACACCGGCAAAGGCCAGGATGTCGGGCGTCCATTCGCTCAGGTCGCGCCGCAGCTTTTCCAGCTTGGCGTTGGCCTTTTCGATGTCGGCTTCGAGGGCGGCGGCCTTTGCCTGATCGAAGCTCTCTTCGTCCTCGGTGGCATAGAGTGCTTCAAGGGCCGTGTTGGCGTTCTCGTGTGCGACGGTGAGCGTATCGAGCGCAGCCTGTTGCTTCGCCGTGGGTTCGCGCTGGCCCATCCCGGCCACGCCGAAACCTTGCCGCTCCGAATAGTCGAATGAGGTCCGCGCTTCGGTCCAGGCCCATCCTTCCAGTTTCAAGGCTCCGGCCTGCTCAGTCAGCCGCTCGATCGCGAGTCGTTGCAGCAGTTCGCCGTCGGTGATGTAGCCGCCGCCCTCGTCTTCGAACAGATCGCGCACCACGACCCCACCCGCTGCCTCGTAGGCCGCAAGACCCACGAACTTGGCCAGCGGATCGGTGGAAGCATCGATCTCGCGCCCGAGCAACAACCGGCGCAGGCTCGTCGCGTTGCGGTTGTAGGCAGGTGTCGTGCTCCACACGCGCTCTTGCGCGGCGTGGTCGTCGGTGATCGCCAGCGCCATCAACTGGTCGAGGTTGATCTCGTCTTTGCGGAACAACTCGAACAGCGAGGGCGACACCTTCGCCAGCTTCAAGCGCCGTTGCACCGTCAGCGGCGTGATGCCGAAACACACCGCCACGTCTTCAACGCCCGCACCCGCCGCGATCATTTCTGCGAACGCGGTGACGGTGTCGGCAACGCTCATGGGCGCCCTTCCGCTGTTCTCGGCAACGCTGGCCGCGATGGCTTCCTCGCGTGTGATGAGCCGGCACAGGATGTCTTTGTCCGCAGGGATGTCGCCGGCCTTGGCGAGCAAGCGCAAAGCCCGCAGGCGCCGGCCACCGGCAGCGACGCCATAGTCGCCGGTCACCTTGCCCCGCTTGGTTTCGTCGGGATGCACTACGAGGTTTTGCAGCATGCCCTGCGCCTTGATGAGGGCGGCCAGTTCGCTGACATCCTCGCCGCCCGACTTGCGCACGTTGAACGCGGAGTGAACCAGCCGCGACAACGGAATCAGCACCAGGTCGCCCGGGTTGACTTGTTCGGCTTCGAGGGCCGTGGCCCGCTCCCTTGCCTGCCCATTCCCCTGCCCTTTCCCTGCTGCGCCCGTGGCATCTGGTCTTTGGTGAGTCCCGGGGGCGAGGAACCGCGCCTTGGTGGTGTTGCCGGTGCTGTGGATGGTCGTTGCGCTCATGGCTGTGTCCTTTGCGGTGGTTGAAAAATCTGCTCTTCGGAGCCGTCCCGACGCATGAACAGCGACAGCCAGGCAGGACACAAGGGCACGCCCGCAAGCCGCAGCTCGAAGCGAAGCGCAGAGACCGGGTGAGGACGCGGGCGCAGCCTTCACCCTTGGGGCCTGAATGGCAGGCGCTATGCGTCGTTCAAGGGACGGACCGCAGGGCAGATCGACCGCGGCGAGCTGTACGTCATAGGGGGCGCACCGACCGGCTTTTCCACAGCACCGGTAACACGCGCGAGCCTGAAAGGTGAGCGATCAACCGCCGCGCAGCGGCGCACTTCAGGTCTTGATTGACCTTCTGGGACAAGCGGCAGACCGCCACTTGCAGCCAGCAAGAAAAAGGGGCGACACGCGGCCGCCCCGACGGGGACGTGTCAGAGAAGCCCACGTTCCGCGAAACTCACCACTGCGTTCGCGGTGACCAACAGGTGATCGAGCACACGCACGTCGACCAGCTGCAGCGCGGTCTTCAGCGTCTGCGTCAGGTACTCGTCGGCACGGCTTGGCTCTGGTGCGCCTGACGGGTGGTTGTGCGCCAGGATGACCGCCGCAGCGTTCAGCGCCAGGCTTTCCTTGACGACTTCGCGGGGGTAGACCGAGGTCTGCGTCACTGTGCCCCGGAACATCTGCCGCAGCTCGATGATGCGATGCTGCGCATCCAGGAAGACGACGCAGAAGACTTCATGCTCCAGCCTGCCGATCTCCAGGCGCAGGTAGTCCTTCACGTCCTGCGGCGACGACAGCGTCACGCCGGGCTTCACGCGATCCGCCAGCACGCCCCAGGCCTGCGAAAGAACCTCGTCGGCACTGGCCACGCGGTACTGGCCGTCGACGTCACGGACCAGCAGCGCGTTCGTGAAGCGTGCTTCCGTACAAGAGACAGCGAAGGAGAATGAAGACTGCGACATGAGGAACTCCGGTCTTGATCGGGCGGGATTGCCCGAGACCGAATCCCTCACGTTGCAGCGCAGCGGTCAGGGTTCGAAGACGACCGAAGGGCGCAAGGGAGCGCCGCGCGCTCACGCAGACCTTGACGGCGAGAACGACGTGATACGGTGAGTCGACACAGCAACCCACACCCCCACCACACCACCGCACTGGGTCTTGCGACAAGCGAAGCGCGTAGGGCTAGGGTGGCCTGGA
>Ga0116176_10000262_pt1 | contig 43705 bp, 41 predicted proteins | sample AD_STIC08_MetaG_FD_89803 | JGI IMG/M metagenome (GOLD analysis project Ga0116176, IMG submission 89803) | Active sludge microbial communities of municipal wastewater-treating anaerobic digesters from USA - AD_STIC08_MetaG | ecosystem: Engineered > Bioreactor > Anaerobic > Digestate | place: USA...
GCGTTTTCTTATTCCGCAAGGTGGTACCACCTTGTGGAGATCAGTAAATAGTACAAGAGGAGTCACCTGGAATTCCTATATAGATGCCTGGCGACTCCTTGGTTAATAAAAAGTCCCGCCGGTTAGGCGGGCTTTTTCATAAAATTTTTATGTTGTCTGCTATAACACTAACCTCTCCATTACGTGAAGAAATTTTTCCTTTAACACCAATACATAATCCTGGGGCAATAACAGTGCGATATTCTTCATAAGTTTTTGGAAACAATACAACTTCAAGCATACCAGTGTAGTCAGATAAGCGCACGAAGGCCATTTTATCTCCTTTTTTTGTAAGAACCGTTTTTATGTCTTCAATAAACCCATAGACAACTGATGTCATGTTTGGATGTAATCGTTTTAGTTTCTCTATGCTAGTATTTGTCTTTTCGATAAATGATTTGTGTTTGTCTAGTGGGTGCCCTGAAACATACAAACCCAGTAATTCTTTTTCCCAAATCAGTTTTTGTTCTTGTGTTGCTGGATCTGTAGGTGGAAGATCAAGATTTGCATATAGATTATCTTTCACATTTCCGAATAAAGAATCTTGTACGCCCTCTTGTTCTTTTGATTCTTTGTTAAACGATAATAGCAATGAAATATGGGTTAGCATCTGACCTCGTTCAGCAAATCTATCTAGAGATCCAGATTGAATTAGAGCTTCAAGGGATTTTTTATTTAGATTTCGATCTTGAATACGTAAAAGAAAATCCTCAAGCGATCTATATGCGCCGTGAGTTTTGCGATCCTCTATGATGATATCTGCAATTCCCTGACCGAAATTTTTTATTGAATATAAACCAAATCTAATTTTTTCTTTAGCATCGGCTGTTTGATCAGAAGGTACAACTGAAAAGTCTCCGAATGATTCGTTGATATCTGGAGGTAACACTTCAATATCCATCTGTTTGCAACCCGCAATAAGTTCAGAAATTTTTTCAACATCACCAGCATCTGCAGAAAGTACTGCAGCCATGTACGCTGTAGGATAATGAGCTTTCATATAAGCTGTTTGATATGCAAGACGACCGTAAGAAGCTGCGTGCGCTTTATTAAATCCATATCCTTGAAATGGCTCAAACAACTCCCACAGTTTTTCTGCATCAGCGCGAGACATGTTTGAATGTTGCATACAACCATCTACGAAGATGACATGTTGTTTAGCCATTTCTTCTGGTATTTTTTTACCGACTGCTTTGCGGAATTTATCAACAGTTTCCCAAGTGTATCCGGCAAGTTCTAAGGCCGTTGAAAGAAGATCATCTTGATATACCAAAATGCCGTATGAACGTTCAAGAAATTTTTTCATTTTTGGATGGGCGTATGTGATTGGTTTTGTACCGTGTTTGCGGGCGATATATTCAGGGATGTTTTTCATAGGGCCAGGACGATATAGCGCCACCATCGCATTGATGTCGTGAATGGTTGAAGGTCGCAATTCTTTGAGGAATTGAGTTATAGCGCCTCCGGAAAGTTGAAAAACAGCAAGTGTTTCTCCGCGCGCAAGCATTGCAAAAGTTTTTTTATCATCCAAAGGAATTTTCTCAATATCAATGTCTTCTCCATATACTTTTCGTACACGACGGATTGATTCAGCTAGAACTGCGAGGTTTTTCAGTCCTAGAAAATCAAATTTTAGTAATCCAATATTTTCAACCGCGTGCATGTCATACTGTGTAAGAAGTTTGCCTTCTCCTTTGGGATCCCACTGTGTTGGCACGATTTCATCAAGAGGTAATGGAGAAATGACAACACCAGCTGCGTGTACGGAAATATGACGCGCACATCCTTCTATTTTTTTTGCCATCTCAATAATATCGTGAGCATCTTCATCTGTATCATATAAGCGTTTTAAATCAGGTTCTTCATTAAGTGCACGATCAATAGACATAGGAAAGCCCTGAGTTCCGAAAGGAATAAGTTTTGCGATGCGATCTGAAAGTTCAAGATCGTATCCGAGCGCGCGGGCGGTATCGCGAACAGAACCGCGAGCCATCATAGTTCCGAATGTTCCTATTTGAGCTACATTATTTTCTCCATATTTTTGTCTTGCATAAGCAATCATCTCATCACGACGATTATCTGCTATATCAAGATCAATATCTGGAGGAGATGGGCGTAAAGGGTTTAGAAAACGTTCAAAAGGCAATTGATATTCAATAGGATTAACAGTTGTAATACCCAACACGTAAGACACAAGTGATCCTGCTACAGATCCCCTCGTGTTTGTAAGAATTTTGTGCTCTCGCGCATAACGCAATAAATCACCGACAACAAGAAAATATGGGGCGTATCCTTTTGAGGAGATGGTCGATAGTTCATACTCTATGCGAGATTTGACCTCTTCCGTCATTTGAATATTAAGACGAGAAATACCGTTTTCAACTTGTCTACGAAGTTCTGTTTCTGCTGAAGTACCTTCTGGAAGAGGGAAAGCGGGGAATAGCCAAGAACCTAGTGGTATTTCAAGTGAGCACATTTGCACAATATCTTCTATTGCACGTAACGCATCAGGAGTTTCAGAAAAGAGTTTGTTGGCCTTTTCAGAACTTATAAAAGAGAAGTCAGCTTCAGTATCCAAAAAACCTTCTCTTAATCCACTGTTTCCGGATTGTACTGATAACAATGTTCGACGAGCGGAGGCATCGGCTAGAGAAAGGTATTGCACATCATTAGTTGCTACAAGTCGTGTCTTAGTTTCTTTTCCAAACGAAATAATATTAGAAACCCTCTCTTTGTGTCCGTTTATTTCTGGGTGGTGTGTGATTTCAAGAAAAACATTTTCGTGGCCGTAGAGATTTCTGTAAAAATTTAACGTTTCTTCCGCGCGCTTTATGTCGTTTTGAGCAAGTGCATTAGCAATTCGACCATTAAAAATCGGCAGAATAGCAATCAAATCATTTTTGTATAGTTCTAGAAGTTCAGTATCTACCCTCGGTTTATAATAAAACCCTTCACGGTGAGAGTAGGTAACGAGTTTGATAAGATTTTTGTAACCGCTGTAATTTTTAGCAAGTAGAATAAGTCGTTCACGCTTGTTATCAACGCCAGATTCTTTGTCGAATCGTGATCGTGTAGCGAGGTAAAAATCAACTCCTATGATTGGTTTGATTCCAGATTTAATGCAAGTTTTATAAAACTCTATGGCTCCGTATAGATTGCCGTTATCAGTTAATGCAAGGGCTTTCATACCCTCTTTTTTTGCATACTCTACGAGCTCAGAGATACGTGGAAGAGCGGATAGCAGAGAATAGTGCGAATGAGTGTGAAGGTGTGTGAAAGAATATGACATGTTCACTATTGTACGTGGTTGATATCAGATAGTGGAGTGGATTATCACATTCAAAGTATCTAGACGAATTTGTGTGGATACTGTCAATTCTAGAGTACGTTATACTATAAAATATGACGTTTTTTTCTAAGCTTACGCAAAAAGAACTACCTCATCCGCCTCCTTGGACTAAGGCTTTAGGTGTAGGTGTCGTAATAATGGGTATGGCGATGGGGACAGGAGAACTAATACTTTGGCCACATCTCATTACAAAATTCGGTCTTCCAATTCTATGGTTTGCACTTGTAGGAATTACTTTGCAGTATTTCATCAACCAAGAGGTTATTCGTCACACACTTGCAACAGGAGAAAGTTTTTTTACTACATCAGCGCGCGTACTGTTTTGGTCCCCAATATTTTGGCTTGTAGCAGCGCTACTTTTGTATATCTGGCCAGGGTGGGCCAGCACCTTAGGAACTATTCTGGCAGAATTGTTTGGTTTTGGTTCTTACGTTATGTGGGCGTGGGCGTCACTTGTGCTTGTTTTGATTCTTACGTTTTCTGGTAGGCGCGCGTACGAAATGTTAGAGGGGACGCTTAAAATCATTGTTCCGCTGTTTGCGCTCTTACTTGTGTGGATCAGCGTTTTAAATTTGAGTTGGTCGGACGTTGTATTAGCTATACGAGGTTTAGTTAACTTCGGATATATGCCAAAAGGAATTGATGTAAATGTTTTACTTGGCGCGATTGTATTTGCTGGTGCCGGAGGAATGCTCAATCTTTGCACGTCGCTGTGGTATCGAGATAAGCAAGCAGGTATGGCAGCTTATAATGGGCGTATAGAAAATCCGGTATCTGGAAAACCAGAGGCAGTTGGCGTGGTCGGAGCGACTTTTGATACGACACAACCAGAACAAATGGTTCGGTGGAGGAAATGGATGCGGTTTGTGCGGATTGACCAAGGGGCGATTTTCTGGGGATTAGGGACACTAACACTAGTGCTTTTAAGTGCAAACGCTTATGTAGTACTTTCTCCTCTAGGAATAGTTCCTGAAGGTACTCGACTAGCAATAGAGCAAGCGCATATATTTGGCTCAAGATTCGGTAACTTAGGGTCGACACTATATCTCGTTATGACGTATCTTATGCTGTTTTCCGTGATGTGGACGGTTATTGATGCGTTGACCCGCATCGTCGGTGACATTGTGCACACGAATGCGCGCGAAGGCGCACTGAAGAGACTGTTTGCTCCGCTTGCGCGTCTCTCAATTCACCATCTTTACTACGGACTTGTCATTGTTGTTATTGTTGTGCAGGCGATTCTGTTGCCGTTCAATCAACCGCTGACATTTCTTGTTACAAGCTCGGCGCTCGGCGGTATCGTGATGGCGCTCTACTCACCGCTCCTTCTGTATCTCAACAACACAAAACTTCCGAAAGCATTGCGTCCAAGCTGGTTTACCAATATCGTGCTTATCGGTGCGTCGCTCTTCTACCTTTATTTTGCCATTGTTGTCATCAGAAACTTTTTTTCCTAGCGCAGAGAAATCTATAGCTGTATACTTTCTATTGCTGTATACTTTCCGTATGAACCCTGATAATCACCTTCTCCATCTTAAAAACCGGGAACTCCAAAGGTCCCCCGAAGTGGATCGCGCCGTCGTGCGAATACAAGGTCATACGGGCGAAAAAGTCCCCAACGACCCTGCCAAGCGTATTGAGGCGTATATGGATCGTCTCGAGAAGGTTTTTCTCAACCCCGACGAGCGAGTGCGGAGGCGCAATTTAGAGATGTTGCGCGACAAGATATACGACGCGCTCATCATCACGCGCGAGAATTTCCCCGAATCATACTTTGAACTCCAAAAGCGCGTTGCACGCGAGCAAGGTCATGGTGACGTTGAAATCACACCCGAGATGCGCGAGCAGATGATGGACGTGGCAATCCAAGACCAGCGTGCGTCTCTTGACGCATGGATTGACTACCTCACTTCAAACGATGCGGTGTATCCCGCATGGTTTAAATACTACGTCTGGACGCAAATCACTAAACTCTCGCAGTTTGATAAAGAGCGCGGTGAATTTAAAAAACGCACCGCTTCAACGGTCGCACCTTTTCCCGACATTTACCGCGAACCTTTGGCACAGATTGCCGACCTCTACGAGCGTGTCAAAGACGACAACAAAGATTCCGAAGCCCGCCGTGAGTTCGACAAGAAGTTCCCGTCGCTGTATGCCGAGCTCATTCAAAAGACGCTTGAACAGCAGGCAGAAGGGAAGGAAGAGATTAAAGGGCAGTGGGTGAAGTACGAACAGGGCGACACAAGCGGGGCGGAAAAACTCTATCGGTCGCTTGAGGGCAAAGGCACGGGCTGGTGCACCGCAGGGCGCTCAACCGCCGAAACACAGATTGAGTCAGGCGATTTTTATGTCTACTACACCTACGACTCATCAGGCAAACTCACCCAACCGCGCCTTGCCATTCGCATGAACGGAAAAGACAAAATCGGCGAAGTGCGTGGAATTCTGCCTCATCAAAACGTTGAACCGCTTCTCCAAGGCGTGCTCAACGACAAGCTTGCTGAATTTGGCGCTGAGGCAGACGCATACCGCAAGAAAAGTGCAGACATGAAATATCTCACGGAGCTTGAACGCAAACACGAACAAGGAGAGTTGTTTACCAAAGACGACCTCATTTTCCTCTACGAAATCAACGGCACCATCGAGGGTTTTGGGTATCAACGGGATCCGCGTATTGAGGAACTTCGCGCACAGAGAAACCCAAATGAAGATGCACTCATTATCTTTGACTGTACACGAGAACAGATTGCACACAACGAGCGTGAAATCACACAAGATACCAAAGTATATATTGGACCGCTCTTTCCGAACATCTTTCAAACACACATTGAACACATCTACACCTCATTTCCTGAAGGAAAAATACAAAAGTACCACATTGAAATCGGCGGAAAGACGAAAGAGCAACTGGAACAAGAACTAAAAGACAAAAACATCTATGTATCCATCTTCGCACACGAATTACTCACAAGCCCTGATTTTATTGCCTCAAAAATAATAGAGGGGACGGACCTTGTGCGTTTGTCGGTGGAAGACCTCGGATTTCCTCAAGGAGCTACTACAGATGAAATCTATGAACGAGCACAGCAGTACGGTCTTGAACTCTGTCCTGCAGAAGTCGGTCCGCACCTGCGTCTTTCCTATTCAGGTGATGACATGATGTTTATTGCTATGAAACAAATTTCTGACCGTGGCGGCTATCCGAACATCTTCTTCCTGGGTCGCGATGGTGCGGGGTTGTGGTTGGACGCGTACTACGCCTTACCGGGTCGTGGGTGGAATGGGAGCTCTCAGTTTGTCTTTTCTCTGCGCAAGTTAGAATCTTAGGAACTTTGTTTCTTTCGTATTGATTTTGATTCTTTTACCCTTTGATTCTTCTATACTTTTTAGTTTTTTTGGTACACTTATCAAAGATTGGTTGCGTTGAACGGCCACGGCTTTTCAAAACCTCTCTGGCGCATAGGCATCGAGAACGCAGGCGGTTATGGCTTCCTGCAGAGTGTTGTGTATGACGTCACAAAAAAAGAAAATAACTTGGTATAAGGCACTGGTGGATTCTTGATCCCGCATACAATACAGCCGAATCTCTCCATATGGTTAGATTGGCAGTGGTACGGACGGTGTCCCATACATTTCTGACCGTGACGGCAATCCGAACATCTTCAACCTGAATCGCAATGTTGCGGAGTTGAAGTTGAACACGAACAACGCCAAACCGGGCAATAGGTGGAATGAGAGCAATCAGTTTATCTTTTCTCTGCGAAAATTATTTCTTTTCCGCATTTCATTACAAGGTGCGGTTTTTCTTATCCGGGTTATTCAAACTGTTTTTCCACCCGCCAAACATTTTTCCAACCTCTTCAAGTTTTCCTGCTACGTCCGCGTAGTGTTTGTGTGAAATAAGTTTACCTTCCCAGGCGACATGTATGAGAAACTTGAGCGTATCAAGCGTGAGGATACATTCAGAAAGTTTCTCTGCCTTGTGCTCTTTTGAGGTAAAATAGGTGTGGTATGAAATTTCTAGCAGATCCAGAAACTTATTTTCAATGCGCGTACCTATGGAGTATCGTTGTCCTTTTGCAATATGAGGAGAAATAGTAATCCACAACAAGTATCCCTCTTTGATTCTCTGAAGGACGGAGTTACCACCTAGAGAGAGATAGAGAGAGAGGGAGAGAGGATTCAGCCATGCGTATGATGATATCATTTCCGTAGAAAATCTCCTCGTGTCATGGAAGGAATTTCTTCGTGGTAAAAGGAAACGGAAAGACGTTTGTACTTTTTCTCTTTCCTTTCAGGATAATCTTTTTGCACTTCACAGGGAACTTGCGGGGAAAACATATCGGCATGGAGGGTACAGCGCATTTAAAATAAACGACCCAAAACCGCGGGATATTCATAAAGCAACGGTTCGCGACAGGCTGGTGCACCACGCACTGCACAGAATGTTGTACCCGTATTTTGATAGGAAGTTTATCTTTGATTCGTATTCGTGCCGTATACGTAAAGGAACACACAAGGCGTTGAACAGTTTTCGTTCAATAATTCTCGATATATCGAGAAATAATACGAAGACCGTTTGGGTACTCAAGTGTGATGTGCGGAAGTTTTTCGCGTCAATTGATCACCAGATTTTGAAGAATGTTCTTGGTGCACATGTTTTGGATACGGACACCTTGTGGCTAGTTGGGCAAGTTATTGACAGTTTTCATACAGAAGGGAGATGCGGGGTGGGGCTACCGTTGGGAAATCTTACGAGCCAGTTGTTTGTGAATGTGTATATGAATGAATTTGACCAGTTTATGAAGCGGGCACTTAAGACAAAAACGTATATTCGGTATGCAGACGATTTTTTGTTTGTGAGTAATGACAAAAAGTATTTGGAGTCGTTGGTTTTTGAAATAGAACATTTTTTAAACAATACACTTAGGCTCACGTTGCACCCAGATAAGGTGTCCATACACACAGTTTCTTCCGGCATAGATTTCTTGGGTTGGGTGCATTTCCCGCACCATCGTGTTTTGAGAACCAGTACAAAACGGAGAATGTTTAAAAAACTGCGTCATAACCAGAAGCCAGAGACGGTGGCCTCGTACCTAGGGCTTTTGAGTCATGGGAGCACTCGCAAGTTGGCTGAACGGTCGGGTTTGGCAAGTAAATTCTGGGCATGAAGGATTTAGTTTCTTTTTAAGATGATTTTTCTGGTATACTCAAGTCACGCATATGATTATTACGTACAACACACTTGAGTCATTTAAGGTTCAGTTTGGGGATACCATACTGGCGTTTAATCCCGTTTCTAAAAAGTCAGAATTGCCGACAACATCATTTGGCGCCGACATCGCTCTTTCAACAATTAACCATCCTGACTGCAACGGCCTTGAAACGGTCGCGCGAGGCGACCGGCAACCTCTGTCTATCTCAGGTCCCGGTGAATATGAGATGGATGGGGTCGTTGTGCACGGATATGCATCAAAAAGTACGTACGGAGGAACTCCACGTATTAATACAGTTTATGTAGTCACTCTTGAAGAAATGAAACTCTGCTTTTTGGGGGCGTTAAGTGATGAGCAATTATCACCTGAATTATTTGAGGCGCTCGATGATATAGATATACTGTTTATTCCAATCGGAGGAAATGGTGTGCTTGATGCTAAGGTGGCGCATAAGCTTTCAGTATCTCTTGAACCTAACATTGTAATCCCGATGCACTATACAAAAGAGGCTCTTACCACTTTTTTGAAAGAAGAAGGAGAAACATCTGTTCGTCCCCTGGACAAAGTGACGCTGAAGAAAAAGGACATTCTGGAGAAAGAAGGCGAGATCATAGTGCTTTCTCCTCAGGCATAAACTATGTTTTCTTTTATACGGAAGTTACAGCAAAAACCAGAACCGCAACGGCGTGCAATCGCCTTTTGGATATCACTATCAATTACTGCTTTTGTGTTGATTTTGTGGTTTGTGTCGCTTATGGTACGGATTAATAAAGTGCCAGCAAATGAAGGGATGAAAACGGGAGAGGTTTCTCCGATGGACAGTCTCTCTAGTATGTGGAACTCTTTTTTGTCCTCATTTCGTGAATCTAAGTAGATACAAATTGAAAAATCTCCTTGTTTTTCAGGCGTTTTTGGAGTATATTGAGTACGCTATATGACTAAAAAACAGCCAGGAGAATCAGAAAACAAAAGAAAAGATGTGGTTATAGGTCGTGACGTAACTGCTGAAATGAAAGAAGCGTATCTTGATTACGCGATGTCTGTTATTACATCTCGCGCACTTCCTGATGTTCGCGATGGACTGAAGCCGGTGCATCGCAGGATACTGTATTCAATGTATAAAATGCGTCTTTTACCGACCATGAAGCCGAAAAAATCTGCTGCGGTTGTCGGTGAGGTTCTCGGTAAATATCACCCGCACGGTGATGCGTCTGTGTATGACGCCATGGTAAATATGGCTCAGACATTTTCGTATCGTTATCCTCTTGTATTGGGTCAGGGGAACTTCGGATCAATAGATGGAGACCCCCCAGCGGCAATGAGGTATACCGAAGCTCGTATGTCGCGTGTTGCTTCAGAGATGATGCGTGATCTTGAGAAGGAGACAGTTGCATGGCGTCCAAACTATGATGGGGCGCACAAAGAACCAACTGTGTTACCTGCATTACTACCGAATCTGCTATTGAATGGAACGCTTGGTATTGCGGTTGGTATGGCGACCAATATTCCACCTCACAATCTTCGTGAGGTCGTTGAAGCATCTCAACACCTTATCGATAATCCTGACGCGACAACTGAGGATTTACTGCAATTTATAAAAGGGCCTGATTTTCCAACTGGCGGAACGATTTTTAACGAAAAAGACATTAAGCATGCATATGTAAATGGAAAGGGAGGTATCGTTACGCGAGGTGAAGCTGAAATAGTTGAAGGTAAGAAAGGACAATTCCAAATTGTTATTACGTCCATTCCATATCGAGTGAACAAAGCTGACTTGATAATGAAGATAGCTGATTTGGTGCACCAGAAAAAAATTGATGGTATACGTGATATTCGTGACGAATCAACTAAAGATATTCGCATTGTTATTGAGCTTAAGACGGGCGCTTTTCCTGAGAAGGTTCTCAACTACTTATACAAACATACTCAACTTGAAGATACTTTTCACCTTAATGTTGTTTGTCTAGTAGATGGGGTTCCGCAGACTCTTTCGCTAAAGAGTATTCTTGAGGAGTTTGTAAAACATCGTCTGACTGTAGTCCGATTACGAACGGAATTTGATTTGCGAGAAGCCCAAGCACGAGAACACATATTGCTTGGTCTTTCTAAGGCACTCGATCATATTGATGAAGTTATAAAAGTCATAAAAAAATCAAAAGATACTAATGATGCGAAGAAAGCTCTCATGCAGAAATTTAAATTCTCTGAGATACAGGCTGTAGCAATTCTTGACATGAAGCTTCAGAAACTTGCTGGTCTGGAGCGTAAAAAGATAGAAGACGAGCTTAAGGAAGTTCAAAAGCGAATCGCGGAATTTCAAGCGCTCCTTAAGAGTGAAAAGAAAATGCGTGAAGTTATAAAAAGTGAGCTTGCAGAGGCAGGTCAGAGATATGGTGATGAACGAAAGACACGAGTTTCGCGAAGTGGGGTAGCTGCATTTTCGGCAGAAGATTTGATACCTAATGAAGAAAACGTGGTGGTTTTTACTCAGGGAGGGTATATCAAACGAACAAATCCGTCTGAATACCGTGCTCAAAAGCGAGGAGGAGTAGGAGTTATTGATCTAAACACAAAAGAAGAAGATTTCGTAACGATGGTAATAGGGGCACACACACATGACGATTTGCTTTTTTTTACAGATAAGGGAAAGGTGTATCAGATAAAAATGTATGAACTTCCGGAAGGCAAGCGTGCTACAAAAGGCAAGTCCATTATGAATTTCCTTTCACTTTCTGATGAAGAGCGCGTAACTTCCATTTTACCGTTATCATCTGATACAAAGAAAACAGCATCGGGTATTGTAATGGTTACAAAACACGGTGTTGTTAAAAAGGTTAATGTGGAAAGTTTTCTTGATGTGCGCCGATCAGGAATCATTGCTATTAAACTGGAAAATGGGGATGAACTTATTACGACAAATACAATTTCTGCAGGAAATGAGATGCTTCTAGTTACAAAAAAGGGTCAATCGATACGGTTTAAGGAATCAGATGTACGCTCTATGGGTCGGGCTGCAGGAGGTGTCCGTGCAATAAGGCTATCAGGGAAGGATATTGTTGTTGGCTCTAGTGTTGTGGCAAAAAAGGATACGTCCGCGCTTCTTATTTTGCTTTCAAATGGATATGGAAAACGAACTAACGTTTCAGAATATAAAGTACAAAAGCGTGGTGGTGGGGGAGTAAAAACGGCTAAAGTTACTACAAAAACGGGAGATATTATGGCTTCACAGATTGTAACGGAAGAACATTCAGAGCTTGTGGTTATTTCTCAAAAAGGTCAGGTAATTCGAGTAGCATTACCTGAAATTCCACTGCTTGGGCGTGTAACGCAGGGTGTACGTATTATGAAGATGCGTGAATGGGATTCAATCGCCTCTTTTGTATGTCTGTAAATTGGTGTGATTCTTTTGCAAGATCCTCAAACTCAGTAGAGTTTTTTGTGTTTATATTAGATCCTTGTACTTGATTAAAGTTATTTTATACTAGAATCATATGTTTCTTGATCCAGAAAATGTTATTGAACAGTTTAATTTAGGAGAAGGTATGTATGTTGCTGATTTAGGGGTGGGTAAAGGAGAGTATACGTTTGCAGCTGCACGTAAAGTGGGTGATTATGGGGTCGTATATGGGTGTGACCTGCAAAAAGGGAATCTAACTTCTTTGGAAAAAGAGGCTCGTCGACTGGGGTTTGAGAACATTCACACAATCTGGACAGATCTTGAGGAGCCAGGTGGAACAACTTTGGGTAATGCTTCTATGGATGCGGTTATTGCATCTAATATTTTGTTTCAAATAGAACATAAGGAGTATTTTTTGCAAGAAGTGTTCCGAATCCTTAAGTACGGAGGGAAAGCTCTAATAGTTGATTGGAATGACTCTTTTGGAGGAATTGGGCCGCAATCAGAAGCTGTGGTTCGCAGGACGGTCGCCCATTCACTTGCCGAAAAGGCAGGATTTCTGTTTGAGAAGGATGTTGACGCTGGATCTCATCACTATGGAATGATTTTTAGAAAACCTAGACAGCGCTCATGAAAACATTTCAAACAGTAGTATTGGGAATATTCGGAGCGTTTATAGTTGTGGGAATTATTGTCATTGCTTCATATGGAAAATTCGGAGGGTCTAATTCAAAAAAAAATATCCCCGCAGAGGGTGTAGTGTGGGGAACACTTGAAGCAACTAAGGTTTCAGAAGTTATTCGCAAATTCAATGAAGCCTATGACAATATTTTAAAGATAACATATCAGCAATTTCCTGAAGAAACATTTGATGTTCTTCTGACAGAAGCGCTAGCAGAAGGAAGAGGTCCAGACCTTATAATAGTTGCTAGTGACAAGTTATTGCTACATCAACAAAAAATATATCCAACTCCTTTTGAGGTACTATCAGAGCGTTCATTTCGTGATGCATTTACACAAGGGTCGGAGATTTTTATAAGTCCACAAGGAATTCTTGCCCTACCACTGTTTTCCGACCCTCTAGTGTTGTACTGGAACAGAACTATTTTTAACTCAGAGGGAATATCTTTTCCTCCCAAGCTTTGGGAAGAGGTTTCTGCGTTATCTCCAAAACTAACACAAGCAGATTCTACTCACGCTATAACTCGTAGTTCAATAGCCCTTGGAGAATATAGGAATATATCGCACGCAAAAGAGATTATGGCGACATTGATTATGCAAGCTGGGAATCCAATCACGATTCGTCGAGGAGAAGAATTTCAGAGTATTTTGACCGATAGACTAGGATTTCCAGAAAATCCAGCAGATGCAGCTATTCGTTTTTATACTGAATTTGCGAATCCCCTCAAGCCATCATATTCATGGAACCGATCTCTTATCGACTCTAGAGAATCGTTTATACGCGGAGATCTAGCTATGTACCTTGGGTTTGCAAGTGAGTTGTTTTTGATACAGGAACGAAATCCAAACCTTAATTTTGATGTTACTCGAATACCACAGGTACGAGATGCAGTTGATAAGAGTACTTTTGGAAAAATATATGGTATGGCTATTCTAAACCAATCTCGTATAAAACCGAATGCATTTCAATCTGCTACGATTCTTTCCGATACTTTTTCCTCCAACCTTTGGAGTGAAATTTTTTCGCTACCACCTGTTCGTCGCGCACTTCTTTCTCGATTACCGAATGATCCATTTATGGCAGTTTTTTATCAAGAATCTCTCATAGCTCGAGGGTTCTTTGATCCTAATCCATCAGGTAGTGGAGCAATTTTTCAGACTCTCATTGAAGACGTCACTTCAGGACAATCGTCTGTATCACGCGCGGTTTCTGATGCAAATAGCAGATTGAACGCTATTATTAAAAGATAGTATGGGGATAACTTTTTGTTTTTAGTGCGTAAAATGGACTTATGGATAGGATAATCATTAATAAGATCGGAGCGTATGTTTTGGCTACGTTGTTAGTTGTTTTTCCTATTGTTGTGTTTGCTGACGGTATAGTTCCGTGTGGGGATGACAAGAATCCGTGCACGTTTAACCACTTGATTATTATGGCTAACACAATTATTAGTTTTTTGATAACGTCTGTCGCCATTCCTATATCAGCTGCGCTTTTTGCGTGGGCGGGTTTCCTTTACCTAACAGCGGCAGGAGATGAAGGAAAAATAAAAAAGGCACACGATATATTTTTGAGTGTGTTTATAGGGCTTATAATTGCCCTTAGTTCGTGGTTAATAGTTAGCCTGGTGACCAAAACTTTAACAGGACAAGACGCTGATTATTTTCTTTCGTCATAGAATTGAAATATAGATATATTCATAAAAATAACAATTATTACTTAATATGAATACACGTTATTTAAAAAAAACTTTAGGTATCATAGCTGGTTTTAGCCCAGTTTTTATATTTACCACTTTATTTTTGATGGGCGGTAATTCAACACAAGTTTTAGCGGGTAATCCTGGTGAACCACCAGGTGTATATAACCCACTTAGTGGAATTAGTGACATTCCTTCTTTGATAGCCGCTGTCGTTGATGCTATAAAGAAAATTGGTTATTATGTGGTTGTTGTGTTTATTATTTATTCAGGGTTTCTTTTTGTGAAAGCTCGAGGAAATGAGAAAGATTTGGAAAAAGCTAAGAGTGCATTGCTTTACACATTTATAGGTGCTGTAATTTTACTTGGCGCTTCTATACTTTCAGAGGTAATAAAAAACACAATAGACCAGGTCAACAAGAAGAAGGGTGATTCGTCTTCATCTTTGATTATAATAAATCACACTTATTTATGAGGTTAAGAACTTTATGTGAAATAGCCGTTTCTTTAGTTCCTACTGTTATTTTTGCGGCACCTCGAAATCTTGGAGAGCTTATAGGCAGCTTTTTAAAACTTATTAACCCAATCCTTGGGCTTCTAACGGGTCTTGCGGTGGTGTATTTTGTTTGGGGTATAGTGCAATATATAAAAAACTCTGGTGATGAGTCGGCGGCGAAGAAAGGAAAGAGTACCATGTTATATGGTATGTTCGCATTGTTTATATTGTTTTCTTTTTGGGGCATAGTTCAATTTATTTATAATGATATTTTTAGATAATAAATATATAGTTATTGGTATGAAATATATAAAAAATTGGATCTTATATATTACTATCTTATTTCCGTCTTTTTACATTCATGCAGCGGACTTCAATAATACGAGTAAACTGTTTGATGGAGCAGGAAATGCAATGAATAAACTTTTATGGGTTGTTTCTACCGCTGCAGTTCTCACGTTTTTTTGGGGTATTGTGAAATATATATCTTCTTCAGGAGACGCTGAAGGTGCTAAAAAAGGAAAAAGTATTATGATTTATGGAGCAGTAGCGTTGTTTGTTTTATTCTCTATATTTGGGATAATAGGGTTTCTTCAGGGAGAGTTTGGGGTTGGAGGTGAAAGCAAAATTAGTTCACCAAATATTAATTTTTAGTCCGTGAAATAAAATAGAACCATAGGAAGGAAGAATAATTAAGAAGATTTAATAGTGTTATTTATTAGACTTATTGTTATAAGATGAATAACTTTAAAAATATTAGTTGGAGTGTATTGGTAGGTATAGTAGGTCTACTTGCCCCTATATCTTTTGTTGCAAGTCAATCTGGCGATGGAAAGTTAACTGGAACTCTTCAGATAGCCGTTGGTTTGGGTGCTGTAGTAAATTATCTTCTGTGGGTTTTTGCAACCATAGCTCTTCTCGTTTTTTTCTGGGGAATAATTAAATATATCTCTTCTTCAGGAGATGCCGAAGATGCTAAAAAAGGCAAAAGTATAATGGTTTATGGAGCTGTTGCTCTGTTTGTTTTATTCTCTATATTTGGAATAATCAGGTTTTTGCAGAGAGAGTTTGATGTTACGCAAGACAGTCAGATGATGAATCCAAAGGTCAATCCAGGAGAATCACAGAATCCGCCGATTAGATCACAGCCACCAATATACAACATATAATCTAATATTAAGGTTTTATACAAGTTATCCTGTTAAAAAGTGTTGTGTATTGTGTATACTATATATTAGTCCGAACAGGACAATAAATTAAAAATAATTATCATTTATAATAATAGTATGAAGAAAACTTGGAAAATTCTTTCTTTATTTTCTGCTTTTACGCCAGTATTTGCATTTGCTGCGCTAGGCAACATCGCAAACATAGTTAGTTCTATCGGAGATCTTGTAGATCTTGCAACTCCGATCGTAGTAGGTTTAGCGTTATTAGCATTCTTTTGGGGATTGGTTAAATTCATCTTCTCTGCAGACGATGAGGAAGCTAGAAAAGGAGCAAAGAGTCTTATGATTTGGAGTGTTATCGCATTGTTTGTCATGATTTCTATCGTCGGTATCATCTCGTTCATTGGTAATGCATTTGGAGTAGAACAAGGAGGCACTCTTCCGGTTCCCGGTGTTAGATAAAAGCTAACTTGAATTATGGCACTCGGCGAGCTTCTGACAAATATCAATAATGTCATCGTTCGTCCGATAATCTTGTTGTTATTTGGAGCTGCGTTTGTTGTGTTTGTTTGGGGGGTTGTAGTATTTATAAAGGATGCTGACGATGAGAACAACAGAAAAAAAAGTCAAAGTGGCATTATTTGGGGAATAGTAGGTATGGTTATTATGGTCTCAGTGTACGGAATCATAAATGTTATTGCCGGAACAATTGGGGTGAATCCTAGCGATCTACCTGAACAAAAATCAGGGCCATATCTTGATGATTCAGCTGTGAAAACGCCTTTTGAGTAAGAAAGAAAAGTAGTTGGAAAAAAAACGGGCGCCTCCCTTGCGGGAGACGCCCGTTTGCTACTCAATGTACAATTGCTGCCAAACGCTTTTCTCTGCGTCTGGCAACGAGAAGTCCTTAAATCGTCCTAGGATCTTGATTCTTGATCCTTGGGCGACCGGAAGTTCCTCCCAAACTCCGAAGCCAAACTTCTCTCCGGAGTTTGCTTTCCATTGACCGGTGCTACTAACCCGGTCGAGGGTGTAGGAGAATGTCCTGTCGTACTGGTCATAGACCGTAAACGACAGGCTGTCCTCCGTGTCCAAGCCGATGCGCACCTTCCCGCACCAGCTACGGACAGAGGACGATCCTACAAGTTCTGGAGGTTTTACCCAACAGAACTTGTAGACCTTCTCCTCTCTCGATCTCTCGGTGGTGAGTGCTCTTGAGCCGGCCCATTTGACGGCGCCGGAAAGAGCTCCGACTGTCATCAGGATGACACCGATGACAAAGAGCGGGCGAACGCGTCTCATTGTCCCGAAAAGGACGAGGAGAAGCGTCGCTACCACTACAGCGGCAAACCCAGACCACATTACTGTGGTCCAGATTGCCCCTGCGGTGGGGATGGCGTTGAGCCCCCTGAAAAGCACGCCGGCCATAATGACTGCGCCGACTAGTGCGATCCAGGAGTGTCTAGCACACCGCACTCCCAGGAGCTTTAGAATCAGAGCTCCTGCGAGAGTGAAGCCGACTAGCGCCCCTCCTACTAGTAGAGTACTCATTAGGTGGAGCGAGAACTCGCCTCCGGCCGAAACGTAGAGGAGGCCGAAGCTCATCGCCAGGATGGGGGTTACGATTATCATGAGTACGAAGACCACGATCGCGATCAAGGGGGAGTACCTTACGGCGTTCCCCAGATACGCCAGAATCCTTTCAATTGCTTCTCTCATCTCTTCCCCTCTAGACCATCGAGAAAGGCGTTGAGGAACCTTCCGATGGTCTCGTCGGCCGATTTGGCGGTCTTACCGACCACAGAAGCGGCTTTGTTTGCGATTCTGCTCAGGCGGGTTGCTTGGCTAAGCTTATCCGCCTCGAGTAGAACTTCCCGTTTTCCAGCGTGACCGAGAAGAGCGATGTACTGACGATGCATCACGCTCTCCTCCTCCGAAGTGTTTGCATAAACGACTTTCGTCGTTTTTCCACTCTTCGGGTCCTTATGCTCCTCTACGACCACTTTGCTTCTACGTCCAAGGTAGTCCTGAATTGCGTCCAGTGCATCTCTGAACATCAGGATCTCAATGAGGTCACGCATCTCTTTACTTAGAGAGGCGTGAATTCTGTTGAATTTCCTGATCCCGTCCGCTATTTCTTGCGGACTTAGTGGTGCGGTTGCCGTCGCGAGACGGGCGTTGATAACGCTCCATACGAGATCCCGTCTGGTGAGGTCGTTCACACCCTCCTGAACGATTCTACTGGCCACTACACCGAGGCTCTCGAAGAACTTTTGGGCAATTACGTGGATGCCCAAAAGCGCTCCTACTTTTTTCTCTACACTCATTCAACTACCCTTCCTTTCTGTAGAGTTGCTACGTTATATGGTCAGCTCCTACTAGCGGAGCAGAGTTTTAAAAGTTGCAGTTATGTTCATGAGCTTGTAAACGAACTACTGAGCAGAACATATCACAAAACACATGAAAAGTCAAGAAAAATAAAGGAAATCAATGAATACGAGATAAAATCTTGTTTAGATATTTTTGTGGGCGGGAGAGGATTTGAACCTCCATGCCTTTCGGCACCAGCTCCTAAGGCTGGCGCGTCTACCAATTTCGCCACCCGCCCAACTTTGTATATTTATAGTTTTTATTAAAACTTATAAATATAGTCCACCCAGTAGGAATCGAACCTACAACCAACTCCTTAAGAGGGAGCTGCTCTGCCAATTGAGCTATGGGTGGAAGTAAAAACATTGTAGCAATAGAAAACGCTTGTTTCTACTCCACTGTGGGCCAGGTGGGGATCGAACCCACATCCCTTGCGAGACACGATCTTAAGTCGTGCGCGTATACCAATTCCGCCACTGGCCCTCACTTTCCAAAATAACAAAAACAATATAATCTGTACATGGTCTTGTGTTGTGGAGAAAACTTTCAACTGAAAGTTGTGTAAAAGATGGCACGATGGCGAAGTGGTAACGCGACGGTCTGCAAAACCGTTATGCACGGGTTCGATTCCCGTTCGTGCCTCACTATTCCGATAATGCTTCTAATGCTAGACGATTTTTTTCGCCATAATCAATGGTGAAATCTAATTGTGGTAGAAAGCGCAGTCGCGTTTTCTTTTTCAGAAATGCGCGCAATTCGTTTCGTTTTCGTTTTAAGAAAGATAGTGCGGATTCTTCGTAAGTTTCAGGTAGAACGCTGATATAGATCAGCGCACGTTTTTTATCGTTGGAAAGGGAACTTCTAGTGACAGTTATTAGAGATTCTCTGTTTGATTCAAGGTTTATGAACTCTGCCGCAGTATGTGCTAGCATTTCCTCAGTTTGTTCTTTATGTGACATATTATTTCTGAGTTAACTTAAATGGACGCACATAATCACCGACAGCAAGCACAACATCTGAGTCAATTCGAGCCCCGAATTCAGATCCTTTTTCAGCACTTTTTATATTTTCGCGCAGTTTTTGTAGTTCAACGATTTCACCTGTACCTACTTCCTCATCTCTTCTTATGATGGCAACTGTGTCTCCTACTTTCAATACTCCATCTTCTACTTTTCCACCAACAACTTGTTTTGTTTTTACCGCACTGAAACAGCGGAGGATTCTAGCGGTCCCACTAAAATCTTTAACAGTTTGCTTTGGGCGTCGTTGAATCACTATGTCTTGAAGCCACTCAGTAATTCGATAAATTATACGTTCTGTGTGTATTTGTATACCAGCGCGTTCGGCTACCATTAAAGCTTCTGATTCTGATGTTGTATTGAATCCAATAATAACCGCACGGGAATCACCACCTGCAATTTTTACATCGTTTTCACTGATTGATCCTATGCCAGTATAAATAACTTTTAAAACCACACGCTCATCGTGAATTTTTCCTATTTCATGTACTATTGCATCAATAGATCCTGCAGCATCTGCTTTTATGATAATTGGAATGATAATTAACTCCTCATCTTCATTAGGATTAGAAGTAAATTTTTCTTGAGTAACTTGTGTTTCTAATGATACGCAAGAAGCTTCGGCATCTTTTTTAGTACTAAACATAGTTACGGTGTCTCCTACGCGAGGAACACCGTTCCAGCCAGTTATAGTAATAGGTTCAGAAAATGTTGCTGTTTCAATTTGTTTACCGTTGAAGTTGTAAAGAGTTCTTACAGGAGCACAGTACGACCCTGACGCTACAGCAGTGCCTTTATACAAAGTTCCGTTAGTGATAACAAAAGTAGCAGAAATTCCACGGCGTGCGTCGCGATGCGCTTCAATTATGATTCCCTCGGCAGGAGCGTTCGGATTCCCTTTAAGATCTTCAAGTTCAGCCAGTAAGAGAACTATTTCAAGCAAATCGTGTATTCCATCTCCTTTCTTTGCAGAAATAGATATACAAGGAACTGAACCTCCATATCCTTCAATATAAATACCGTGTTCTATTAGAGAAGAAATCGTGCGTGTTTGATCAGCATTTGGAACATCTATTTTATTAATTGCTACAACAAACGGAATGCCGGATGCTTGTATTGCTTCATAGGCTTCTTTAGTTTGTGCTTTAACACCATCTTCAGCAGAAACTATTAGGATAGCGATATCTGCAACTGACGCACCACGTTCCCGTTGTGCGCGGAAAGCCTCATGTCCAGGTGTGTCGATGAAAGTAATCTTTTTTTTGTCATCGTTTTTATCTGTATGGATGACTTCGTACGCAGCTGTATGTTGTGTTATACCACCTTCTTCTTGTGCGACAACATTTGATTTTCGTATGTAGTCAAGTAGGCTGGATTTGCCGTGATCAACATGTCCAAGCACGACAATAATCGGAGGTCGTTTTGTTGTTTCTGTGTCGTGCATAGATATTTAAAAAGCGCATAAACATTCCGTAAAAATATTAGTATACAACATTTTTCACCATCGTGAAAGTGCTATTGCTGTGCTAGAAGGCGTATCATTTTTAAAGTATGACATTTTTAAATCGCGCTTCTTCAACACGAGTGTATCTTGATTATGCAGCAACAACACCATTATCTGCGCGTGTAGCTGAAAGTATGCGTCCTTTTGAAAGGGAAGAATTCGGAAATCCGCGTTCTTTACATGTTTTTGGAAAGCATGCAAAGAAGGTGTTTGACGATGCTCGCTCGCGTGTCGGATCATTGATAGGCGTTACGGCTGAAGAGGTGTTTTTTACGCACGGAGGAACAGACGGTAATGTTAAGGCAATTACTGGCGTATTGAATGCTTTGCAAGACGAAGGCAGAGAGCTTTCTTCTTTACACATTATTATTTCGGCAATTGAACATACCTCAGTTCGTTCGTGTGCAGAAATGTTTTCTCGCAGAGGAGTTTCTGTTTCGTATGCACCAGTTACGCGAGAAGGGATAGTAGATGTAGGCGCGCTGTCCAAACTTGTGCGCAGAGAAACAGTTTTTGTGTCCGTTATGCTCGTTAACAACGAGATAGGAACCATACAACCACTTACAGAGATTTCACGAGTGTTGCGACAGAAAAAGAGTGATCAAAAACATCCAATTGTATTTCACTCTGATGCGAGTCAAGCTCCCTTGTGGCTTTCTGTACGTCTGAAAGATCTTGGGGTTGATATGCTCACACTAGATGGACACAAAATGTACGGACCAAAAGGAGCGGGCGCTCTAATAGTTTCTCATAGCGTTCCTTATGCAGGATTATGCGGAGTATCTCATAAGTTAGGAGACGGAGTTGATGGTACGCCAAATATTCCTGGAATCGTGGGTTTTACGGAAGCACTTGCTGAAAGTGAGGAAAGGCGTGGGGCGTTGGTAGATGAAATACAAAAGCTACGTGATTATTTTATTTCACGAATTGAAGAACGCTTTCCAGAGGCTCGTATTCACGGGCATCGTGATTTGCGTGTTGCAAATAATGTGAACGTTTCATTTTCAGATATTGAAGGGGAGTTTCTAGCAACACAGTTAAGTGAGTATGGTATTGCCGTGTCAGCAAAGAGCGCATGTCTTTCAGGAGGTGGAGAAGGATCATATGTACTTGAGAGGATTGATGCAGAACGAAAAAATAGTGCTATTCGTTTTACGCTGGGATATGAGACAACACAAGAAGACATAGATTATGTTATTTCAGTACTAGTCGATGTGCTTGCATAGTACGCAATAGTTTTTAATTTATTTTTCTGATACAATCACATATAGTTTTCTCTATCTAAGTAATATTTGAAATATCATATGGACATTGAGCATCTCAACAAAACGCAAATTGTTCTCCTGACGTTGCTGATTTCATTCGTAACATCAATTGCTACTGGTATTGCTACCGTGTCGCTTATTGAGAAAGCGCCTGCTGATGTGACTAGAGTTATTTCTAGAATCATCGAACAGCCAATAGAGACAATTTTACCTGGTGAAAAAGAAATTATTACACAGACTGTTGTGGTACAGGAGAGTGATTTAATTGCACAGGCGGTTGCTACAATGCGACCGAGTCTCGTTAGAGTTTACAAAACTGAACGTTCCGAGAAAACATTTATTGCATTTGGTGTAGTTGTTGATACAAAAGGTACTGTAGTAGCAGACGCTCTTGGTGTACCAGGGAAAAAAGAATACACAGTAACAACCGATGAAGGAAATGAGGTTGTAATGGAGGCAGGCGAAGCTTTTGGAGGAGTTGTACTGCTTACACCTAAAAATGATCAAAATATTGTCGGTAGTTTTACTCCTGTAAGGCAGGTAGAATTAAGTGAACTGAAACTTGGCCAAACGGTAGTGGCATTAGGTAGTAGCGGGACATCGCTTACTGTATCTCCAGGAATTATTTCAGAGATTCAAATGCCAAATGATGCTGTGGCTCGCGGTTCTATTAGAACCACAATAACCTCTAATAATATTGTTATAGGTTCTCCATTGATGACTACAAAAGGAGAGGTTATAGGCATTTCACCGTCCACAGAAATAGGTCTGTTTTTGACATTTTTGGTTCCAAAGCCCTAACATTAGTATTGACTAAAGTTGTTTTTTAACTTACTATTTTTTTGTATGCCACCATTTAGTAAATTTACAACAAAAGCAAAAGAGGCAATAAAAAGAGCACATGAACTTGCCATTGAACGAGGACAAAATAGCGTAGGAATACCTCATGTAATAGCAGCTCTCTTGCTTCAAGAAGAGAGTATGGTTGCTTCTATACTTGACCGTCTGGGAATCGACACTATCGCTCTTACCGATGCATTTCTAGAATCACTGGAGCCTGCAGATGGAGGCACAGTTTCTCCTTCTTATCAGATGTTTATGTCTCAAGAATTTGCTAAGGCTCTTGAGCGGTCTATACAAATCGCATCTTCACTATCTGATCAATTTGTTTCCACAGAACATCTTTTTATAGGAACGCTTGATGTTCCTGGAGAGCATCAAGAAATTCTCTCAGAGTTCAAAATTGATAGAGACACGGTTATGCGTGTGTTAAAGGAAATTCGAGAGAAGGGCGGTACTGAAGAAACAGAATCATCTAAGAAGCCACGCGCGATAGCGCGATATACACGTTCTCTTACGCAAATGGCTAAAGAAAACAAATTAGATCCAGTTATAGGACGAGATAGCGAGATTAACCGTATCATTCAAATTCTTTCACGACGCACGAAAAATAATCCTATGCTTATTGGTGATGCAGGAGTTGGTAAAACTGCTGTGGTTGAAGGGCTTGCTTCTCGTATTGCAAGCGGAGATGTCCCCGAGTCTTTGAAGGATAAAGATTTAGTGTCGCTTGACCTTGGTGCATTAATAGCGGGCACGAAGTATCGTGGGGAATTTGAAGAGCGTCTAAAGACAATTGTTAAAGAGGTGGAACGCTCTCAAGGAAATATAATTTTGTTTATTGATGAAATACATACAATAGTCGGAGCAGGTGCAGCTGACGGATCAATGGACGCTTCAAATATGCTAAAACCGGCTCTTGCACGAGGAGAGCTTCGTGCTATCGGTGCTACTACACTTAAAGAATATCAGCGCCATATTGAAAAAGACCCTGCGCTTACGAGACGTTTTCAGCCGGTGTATATTCAAGAGCCTGGAATAGAAGACGCGATAGCAATTTTGCGAGGTTTGAAAGAGCGTTATGAGTTGTACCACGGCGTTAAGATTACTGATGACGCGATTATCGCAGCTGTGCAGCTTTCTTCTAGATACATCACAGATCGATTTTTGCCAGACAAGGCGGTTGATCTTATAGATGAAGCGTCTTCGGCTTTGCGTATTTCACTTGAAAACAAACCGCCGATTCTTGAGGAGACACATCGCAAAATCCTCATGCTTGAAATAGAAAAAGAGGCACTGAAGGGTGAGGCAACTGGTACAAGCGCATCATCTACAAAAGTTAAAGCTCGTATTAAAAAAATTGATAAGGAAATAGCAGATTTGAAAGAGCAAGTTTCTGAAATAGATCTCAAGTGGAAAAACGAAAAAGAGACAATTGGAGAAATAAAAGAAACAAAGAAACTTCTGGAACAGGCACGTCTTGAAGCTGAGGCAGCTGAAGCAACCACAGATCTTGCTCGTGCAGCAGAAATTCGATATGGGAAAATTCCTGCTCTTGAAAAAGATCTTGAGTCAAAGAACTCTAAATTGAAACGACTACAAAAATCTCGACGAATTCTTAAAGAAGAAGTGACAGAGGGGGATATTGCAGAAATAGTGTCACGATGGACAGGAGTTCCTATAGCGCGCATGCTTGAAAGTGAGGTTCAAAAACTTTCGCGCATGGAAGATGAGCTTCGTGCAAGAGTTGTTGGGCAGGATGAGGCAGTGCAAAAGGTATCAGATGCGGTGAAGCGATCTCGTGCTGGTATAGCAGACCCAAATCGCCCTATAGGTTCGTTTATGTTTTTGGGACCAACCGGTGTCGGTAAAACAGAGCTGGCAAAAGCGCTTGCAGAGTTTATGTTTGATGACGAAAAAGCGCTTATTAGAGTTGATATGTCCGAATATATGGAGAAACACTCAGTCTCTAAAATAATCGGTGCGCCTCCAGGATATGTTGGGCACGAAGATGGAGGAGGACTCTCAGAGCGTATCAGACATAGACCGTATAGCGTAGTATTGTTTGATGAGATTGAAAAGGCACATCCAGAAGTATTTAATATCTTGTTGCAAGTGTTAGATGATGGGCGACTTACTGATGCGAAGGGGCGAACTGTAAACTTTAAGAATACGATTATTATCATGACGTCAAATATTGGAGCACAGTATCTTGACAGAATGCATGGTATCGGATTTGGCTCAAATGACGAGCATGAACAGTCAAACAAAAATATACGTGAGAAAGTAATGGATGCTCTGCGCGATCAGTTTCGTCCAGAATTTCTTAATCGTTTAGATGAAATTGTCGTATTTAATGTGTTGTCCAAAGAAGCAATAGCAGAGATAGTTTCTATTCAACTGGATATAGTTACGAAACGTCTTGCAGAAAAAGAAATAGCGCTTTCAGTATCTCCACAGGCGATAGATTTTCTTGCTCGCAAGGGCTATAACCCTACATATGGAGCACGTCCATTGAAACGTCTTATTCAAGATAAAATTTTGACAAAAGTCGCCCATCTTCTTGTTTCTCGTGGTATTTTGCAGGGAGGAGAGGTGTTGGTGACAGTTGGTAAGAATGAAATTGGTGAAGAGGATATGGAGTTTTCACTTGTTAAGAAAGGAAAGGTCTCACGTCGTAGTAATAAAAAAGAAACCACAAAAGTGTAATTTTAAAAATAAAAGAGCCGAATGCGTCAGCATACGGCTTTTTTGTTTGTGTGCGCCGGGGAGGATTCGAACCTCCGTAGCCCGAAGGCGCTAGATTTACAGTCTAGTGCGATTGACCACTCCGCCACCGACGCATGATAGGAATTAGGATACAACATATTTTATATAATGCAAAATACTTGCACCTCTTTTTAGTTGTGGTACTATGCTCGCACATATGTCTCAAGATGCATTGGTAAAAATGAAATCAACGAAATCTGCTCACGTGTATTACACGCGTCGCAATAAGAAAAGCAAGGGCGTTCAGAATAAGGAGAAGTTGGAGTTAAAAAAGTTTGATCCAACTATTCGAGAAAGAGTGGTTTATAAACAGATAAAAAAATAAACAGCCCTCAGCAAGGGGCTGTTTTGCTAAAAACACTTTGCTGGTACAATTGATCCTCGAGGGTCCATAGTTTAATGGTAAAATATCGGTCTCCAAAACCGACGTTCTCCGTTCGACTCGGAGTGGACCCGCCATATGTTTTCATTTTTGATTCGCAATAAAAAAATTATTTTTATTGCGGGTGTTGTTATTTTAATGAGCGCTTTGGTTCTTTTTGCGGAACAAGAGGTGCATCAGGTTCCGTTTGCTTTTCGTATAGGAGATAACACGATCACGCTTGAGATTGTTAAAACTGAATACGCACGTATGCAGGGGTTAAGTGGTCGTACGTCTATTAAAGAAAATACAGGAATGCTATTTGTGTTTGAAGAACCTGGACGGTATCCATTTTGGATGCGTGACATGCATTTTTCTATAGATATCATTTGGTTGGATAATCAGTTCAAAGTTATTCATGTTGAGCGTGAAGTTGCTCCAGAGACCTATCCCGAACTTTTTGCCCCGACTCAAGATGCACTGTATGTTCTTGAAATTAGGGAAGGAGTTGCAGAAGAACTTGGAATAGTTGAAGGAACTTTATTAGATCCAGTATACAGCAGTCAAAGACAAGAAGCATAAAACCCGCCTGTGTGGCGGGTTTTATGATGTTGCTCGTACTAGTAAGCCGAATTCTGTATCTCGACTAAGTCGAGATGGCGATTATTTCTCTTGTTTCGTCATTACTGACGAAATCTTTGCGGTACTCTCCACTTTAAGATGGAGCACGACCTTGCATGTAGGTAAGGATTTAGCCGTTTCACCCCGACGTTGCCGTCGGATTAATCCAACTAGGGATTGTCAGCGCGTTACCGCGCAGACCGTCACTGCTCGCACCTCTATGCTTGCGCACGACGGGCGTTACCCGCTACCGTCCTCCAATTTTCCATTTAGTGGTTAAATTGGACATGTTCGGACTTTCCTCACTCTGTCAAAGTTTGACAGGCGCAATCGCCTTGTACGGGCAGGAACAGTATACTCTCGCAACAGTATTTTGCAATTCTATTGTTTAGTGCACGACTACAAAAGTATTGTTATTATTAAGTTATTCAGAAAAAGTATTTATGATGCAAAGAATTTTCTCTTTCTTTTCACGCACAGTAGAAGGCCTGCATTCAGCGGCTTACGTAATAGCATCTTTTACGTTTGTGTCACAGGTGCTAGGGCTTGTTCGTGATCGTATGCTTGCTCACACGTTTGGAGCAAGCAGTACACTTGATGTGTATTATGCGGCGTTTCGTATCCCTGATGTCGTGTTTGCTTCCGTCGCATCTTTTGTTTCACTATTCGTTCTTATACCATTTCTTACCAAGCGTGTAGAAGAAAACATAGAATCAGCGCGTACTTTTTTATCTGAAGTTACTACTGTGTTCACGTTGTTCATGGTGGGAATTAGTGCAATATTGTATGTTTTTGTTCCACGGCTTTCACACTTTCTCTATCCGGGCTTTTCGAGTGATCAATTTGAAACGTTAGTAACACTGACGCGTATTTTACTTTTATCTCCGATCCTTCTGGGGTTTTCCAACATTGTTGCGTCAGTTACACAGTTAAAGAAACGTTTTTTACTATATTCTGTTTCTCCGATTCTTTACAACCTCGGAATTATCGGAGGTATTGTCTTTCTATATCCGATGTTTGGTCCTCAAGGATTGGCTTATGGTGTTATCGTCGGTTCATTTTTACATGTTGCAATTCAAATCCCGGCTATTGTGCGTGAGAGTCTGATGCCAAGATTGACTTTTTCCATTTCATGGTCTGACATACTTTCTATCGTTCGCGTTTCTATACCTAGAACAATGACTCTTGCATTCAACCAAATTGTCCTTCTTGTGCTTATAGGCATAGCATCACAATTTGAAGAAGGATCTATCGCAGTATTTACTTTTGCTATGAATATAAATCTTGCTCCACTTGCAATCATAGGTGTGTCGTATTCTGTAGCTGCATTTCCAACATTGTCTAAATTATTTTCCAACGGAGATAGAGAAGTGTTTCTCTCTCATATAATTACTGCTGTTCGTCATATTTTGTTTTGGACAATTCCTACAATTACTTTATTCATCGTTCTTCGCGCGCATATTGTTCGTGTTCTTCTCGGATCAGGTGCTTTTGACTGGACCGCCACAAGACTTACAGCATCTACAATGGCAGTACTTGTGCTGTCACTAGCTGCTCACGGATTAATGCTTCTGTTTGTTCGTGGATATTATGCAGCAGGAAAAACTTCTCGTCCGTTTTGGATTAATATAGGCTCTTCAGTATTGACGATAGTTATTGCTTATGCAGGTATTGCTCTGTTTAGGAGTAACGAAGTATTTGCATTTTTCATAGAGTCGCTGTTTCGTGTTGAAGGAGTCCCAGGCACGGTGATTCTTATGATAGCTTTGGGATATTCAGTCGGTATGATTGTAAATGCTTTAATTTTTTGGATATTATTTCGGCGTGATTTAGGTGGACACATTCCGTATGACTTGTACCGTTCATTGTGGCAAAGTTTTGCTTCGGCAGTTATTGCGGGAGCATCTGCCTATGCAGTTCTTTCTATGACTCAGCGATTTGTGGATTTATATTCTTTTGGAGGAGTGTTTTTCCATGGACTTGTCGCTGGGGTATTTGGAGCGTTGATAGGTGTGGGTACGTTGTTGTTGTTGGGGAACAGCGAGATTCGTGAGATTTGGCATGCAGTACACTCAAAGTTTCTTTCTGCAAGGCCTATTGCTCCGGACCCAGAAGAAATCTAGGAAACATATTTTTTTCTGATAGGATAGTAGCGCTTATATGGCATTTGAACACATTAGAAATTTCTCGATTATAGCTCATATTGATCATGGGAAATCAACGCTTGCTGATCGCATGCTTGAGGTGACCCATACTGTTGAACGGCGACTGATGCGTGAACAGGTTCTTGATTCTATGGATCTAGAGCGAGAACGCGGGATAACAATTAAAATGTCTCCAGTACGAATGGAGTTTTCCAAAGAAGGTGTTACATATGCACTAAATCTTATTGATACACCGGGACACATCGATTTTTCTTACGAAGTATCGCGAGCGCTAAAAGCAGTTGAAGGCGCTTTGCTTTTGGTTGATGCAACACAGGGGGTACAGGCGCAGACCCTTACTACTCTATCTATGGCGCAGGAGCAGGGGCTTACCATAATCCCCGTTATTTCAAAAGTAGATTCTCCATTAGCAAATTTAGATGAGGTTACGATGGAAATAGTGGATATTCTTTCCTGTGATCCATCAGATGTATTGCGTGTTTCTGGAAAAACGGGACAGGGGGTCCGTGAATTAATTGAAGCAATCATAGAGCGCATTCCTCCCCCGACTCTTACACCTAAATCAGATTCATTGCGCGCTCTTGTGTTTGATTACACTTATAGCAATCACCGAGGAATTATAGTTCACACAAGAATATTTTCTGGTACAGTACGAGAAAAAGATCGACTTAGATTTGTTGAAGCAGGAGAAGAGTTTTTAACAAACGGAGTAGGAATATTTGTTCCAAAAGAAAAACAATTACCTGAACTGCAAGCGGGACAAATCGGTTACATTGTAACCGGCATCAAAAAACCAGGTATTGTGTCTGTAGGAGATACATTGACACTATCTCGTAATCCAGAGCCAGCTCTTCCTGGGTATAGAGCACCGAAGCCGGTTGTATGGGCCAGTGTGTTTCCTGAAAGTCAAGATGATTTGCATGTGCTCAGACAGGCATTAGAAAAACTACGCCTTTCAGATTCATCTTTATCGTATGAGGAAGAGTCTTCTGGAACACTTGGAAGGGGGTTTCGGTGCGGTTTTTTGGGAATGTTACATCTTGAAATAGTTACAGAGCGCCTTAAACGTGAATCAAATATCGACATCATCGTTACTACACCATCAATCACCTATGAAGTTACTTATAACGATGGTCGAGTAGAAACAATATATTCTCCGTCACTTTTCCCAGATCACGGAACGACAAAGATGGTGAGAGAACCGTGGGTTGAAGTGCACCTAATAACGCCAGAGGAATATATCAACTCGCTTATGCCTCTTCTTTATGAGCATGAGGCATCTATTCAAAACTCAAAGACGCTTCGTGACGGGCGTGTATCTTTGCATTTATCTATGCCATTGCGTGAACTTATGCGTGGATTTTTTGATGTTGTCAAAAGCACTACTTCTGGATATGGCTCGCTTTCTTACGATATAGGAGAAATGCGACCAACAGATGTAGTGCGTCTTGATGTTCTTGTTGCAGAAGAACTGGTTCCAGCGTTTTCTCGTGTTATTTCTGAACGTGTGGTTGATACAGAGGCGCGAAAGACAGTTGAAAAACTGAAAGAATTGCTTCCCAGACAACTGTTTGTCACGAAAATCCAAGCGCGAGCTAAGGGACGTATCATCGCGTCTGAAACTTTATCGGCGCTTCGTAAGGATGTGACTGGATATTTGTACGGAGGAGATGTTACACGTAAGAAGAAACTTCTTGAAAAACAAAAACGAGGCAAGAAAAAAATGCTTGCAAAAGCAAAGGTGAATATTCCTCATGAGGTATTCCTCAAAATGGTAAAAAATTAGAAAATACCGTATCGAATTGCTGGAACGTAGAGTGCTACCATTGAAATAATAACTAGTATTGCGATGACGATCCACGCTATTTTAACAACTCGCTGGGTTTTTTTATTAAATAACATACGCTTAATACTTTTAATGTCAGTATAGCATGGTAACGCATGGTATCCAGAGGGCTTTCAGTTACTCTTCTAAGTCGGGTATACTGTATGTATGGAAGATTTGCACCTTAGAGAAAAAAGACGTCGGATATTTTTTTCTCCTATAACGCTTTTTATACTCGGTTTGTTAGTTTTTGCTGTTGGTCGAGGTGTTTGGGGTATGTATCAACGAGAGAAGTTTGTAGATTTCCAACTTACACAAGCACTTGCGCAAAAGGAAGATTTAGAAGAGAGAGAAGCTTTTCTTTTGTCAGAGAAGGCGAAACTAGAAAGTCCTGAGGGATTTGAAGGTGAATTGAGAGAGCGTTTCGGAGTTGCAAAGCCAGGCGAGAAGGTTATCTTGCTTATAGACACAGAATCTACAACTTCTCAGGTTAAAACCAAAGACAGTATATGGGAAAAAATACGCTCTTGGTTTCGTTGAGAGGAATGAAGATAGGAATTATTGCGGGTATGGTTTAGTGGTAGAATGCGACCTTCCCAAGGTTGAGACCCGGGTTCGATTCCCGGTACCCGCACAAAACGAACTAGCTGGGAACGTATTTTAGCTAATTCGTTGTGGCCTCCGTAGTTCAATGGATAGAACAACTCCGTCCTAAGGAGTGGATCTAGGTTCGATTCCTGGCGGGGGCACCAAAATTTGAATTTGAAGAAAATCGTATTTTGATATATCATCATAATATGACTTGAAACCATTCATTGCAAAATTGCATTAGCAATTTTGCGACACTTCCCTAAAAGTTTTCGTTACCGTTATACATTTAAGAAATTCTATTATGAACTCCTATGAATTTTTAAAACAATTTGCCGATATAGAAAACCATTTGTATTTGCTTGATCCTGCTTTTGACAAAAAGCAAGGATTTTCTAATTTTTTAAAAAATCTAAAAGCAAATAACCTTGTTTCTTCTGAGATGTTACAAAGTTTATCGGTATTGTGGCAAACCAGAAACAAAATTGTTGCTTCAGCAAGCGAAGAGTCCGTTGAAGAAATAGTTTCTGAGAAATTGAAAATTGTAAAACAGAATTTGAACATATAGATTTTTATGAGCATAAATAACCCATTTGATAGAGCATCAATTCCCCCGCAACAGGAAGAAGTATTATCTCCCGATGAGTTGCGCGAGAGATTAAGAGACCCTTCTTATTTGCCAACACACGAGGATTTTTCTCTCGCCTTCAAATCGGAAAAACTTTATCCTCCCGAGTGGCACGATTTTTGTTTTAATGAAGAAAATCCTATATTTGAATTTCTTAACGAGGAACATTTAAGGGCATTTGGAGATTACTTGTCTCAACGAGCCGAAGAACTTGGTGCTTCCGAAGATTCTCCAATAACAATCTTGGAAGTCGGAGCAGGTAATGGTCGATTAACCTATTTTTTACAGCAGAAACTTGAAGCGAAACTTCCAGGTAAAGTAAAGGTCATAGCTACTGACTCTGGAGAATGGGGCTTGAAAAACTTTTTTCCAGTTGAGACAATCGGCCATAAGGAAGCTTTAGAAAAGTATAAACCGAAAATAGTGGTTTTTTCTTGGATGCCTTATGGTGCTGATTTTACAAAAGATTTTCGTGCCGCAGAATGCGTCGATGAGTATATTCTTATTGGTGAAACCGACGCCGGATGTTGTGGCCATGAGTGGCTAACCTGGGGGTATTCTTGGTTTTTTGACGACGATAAGTTAGGTGGGAAGATAGTTCCGCCATATATCGCCGACGGTTTCGAACGTAAAGAACTTGAAGATGTAAGTACTCATCAAATTTGCCGAACAGATCTACCTGGTCTGTGTTGCCATTCGAAGACCACATCATTCAAGCGCAAGAAGTAGCTTCTGAAATTCTTATTTTAAAGATACTCAGGTAAAATTTGCAGTTAAGAGAATATAAGCGCAAAAAGAGAATAAGTGATAGAATATTCTTACACCGCTTTGTCTATGGACTATTGAGGCAGATACGGTATTAAAAAATAATATTTATCCTATGAGTCCAGATGAAAAAAAACTTCTTGAAAATACCGCAAAATTGACGAAGGAGAATAACGAATTACTTCGTAAGTTATATCGTGCACAAATCTTGAGAAGAATTATTCATACTATATATTGGGTACTTATTATAGGAATTTCTATAAAGGCGTTTTATTTTATTCAACCTTACACGGATCCAGTTGTTAAAATGCTCAAAAATATACAGGATAAGCAATCAGGTCTTAAAGTGTTACTTGATTTTTAGGATGGAAAAAACGAACAAATAGTGATAGCATACCAATATGCTCAGGTAGCTCAGTTGGTTAGAGCATCTGCCTGAAGAGCAGAGGGTCGGCGGTTCGAGTCCGCCCCTGAGCACAAAGAAAAATCGCCGTGTGGGTAAACACTCGGCGATTTTGCTTAAGTAGAACAGAAGAATTAGACCGCTCGTATACGAAGTTTAGTTTGTTTTTGCTTGTCAATCTTTGGAAGTCGAATAGTCAATAATCCATGTTTTAATTCAGCAACTGCTTCTTCTGATTTTACCTCAGCAGGAAGAAGTATTGTTCTAGTGAATGCTCCCCAATATAGTTCTCGATGGAAATAATCATCTTCATCTGCCTCATACGATTCACGGCGTGATCCACGAATGATAACCATTTCTTGAGAAATGGACACATCCAAATCCTCAGGAGCAACACCTGCAACCATAGTTTTTATGATAATTTCAGTAGGCGTCTGTTTTGTATCAACTGCAAGCTCTGCTTCTTGTTCTCGTTCTTCAAGTGGTTCTGAGAGCGGAGAACGTTTCAGAGATCTGGTTTTCACTGGTTCATCGTCAAACAGTTCTTCGTCTGTGTTTATTGCACCAGTAAGTCGTTGGAAAAAAGATTGTTTACCCATATAAAGGTTAACGAAAAGTTAGTTGTTGGTAATGTGTTGGTGTGTATGAATAGTATAACATTTTCAAATGCACATTTGCTAGAGAATTATTGGTCGTACCTTTTTGACGCGCTCAAATAATAGCATCAAACCTATTACACAGACCCATAGAGCGATAAATACTACAAATAGCCCAATACCTTCCGATTGCACGATGAAATGATTAAAAGCTGCGTGCATTACAACAGCTAAAGCAAGACCATGCCAGAAGTATTCGTGACGCACTTTTTTTCTTTTGTAAAATGATAAAGCGATCGCTGCTCCGACTATCGAAGATGAAACAACATGTAGTAGGGAAGTGCTTATAAAACGAATATTACCAGTTAAAATTCCAATGAATACATCACCCTCAATAAGTGGGTTAAAAATAAAAAGGGTGTTTTCGGCTGCAGCGAATCCTAACGCTGCAGTTAACATATACACCATAGCGTCAATAGGTTCGTCTTGAGCTTCTGTGTGCATGCCTCCGATATATGCTGCTAGATATTTCAAAAGTTCTTCAATAAGAGCCCAAATAACAATAACTACAATCGAAGCAGGTATAACTAGTTCAATGGAGCGTTCAATAGGTATTGCAAGTGGAACTCCGAGTATACCAAGTACAAATGTAGCAATAATTAGTCGTCGCGGTTCAGGATTTTTTCTGTCTTGACGCAACCAAAACCATAACCAAAAAAATGCTGGCAATATGCCACCTAAGAAAGCTAGGGTTGCTGAATGTAAAAATGGCATATTACATGCTCGGCCACGGAGCCACCATTATCATATCAGTTTCTTTGTTTGGAAGTGAACCCCAAATTTCTTCGGTGACAAATGGCATAAGTGGATGTAGTAATTTTAGAGCATTACTAAAAATGTACAGGAGAGTCCACTGAGCTGATAGTTTTTCTTTAGTATTTTCTCCAGTAAGCACTGTTTTACGTTCTTCTAAAATAACATCTGCGAGTGTGTGCCAGATGTAGTGATACAGTTTCTCACCAGCAAGATATAGTCGGTATTGTTCGTAATCATTTGTTATATCGCGTGAAAGAGCATCAAACTCTTCAATTCGCGAAGCATCCTGGGAAGTGAGATCAGGGCGATGTGAGGGAGCGTTTTCTGTTCGTTCAAGTATAAATCGTGCGATGTTCCAGAGTTTGTTTGCAAATTTTTTGTATGCCCGAGTTTTGTCTACTGAAAAGTTGTTATCATTGCCGGGTCCCACACCAACAATAAGAGACATACGCACCGCATCAGCACCGTACTCTTTAATAAGCGGAACAGGATCCACAACATTATCTAAACTTTTGCTCATTTTGCGTCCTTGAGAATCCCGAACAAGTCCGTGCAAATAAACTGTTTTGAAAGGAATGTCACCAAGTAGAAATCCAGACATAAGTATCATACGTGCGACCCAGAAAAAGAGAATGTCGTATGCGGTTTCCAAAACAGAAGTAGGATGAAACGTTGCAAGATCTTTTGTCGCTTCTGGCCATCCAAGTGTCGAAAATGTCCACAATCCTGATGAAAACCATGTATCTAGAGTGTCCGGATCTTGCTCCCAGCCGGCGTCCTTAGGAGCTTCAACTCCTACATAAGTTTCATCTCCTCGATACCACACTGGGATTCTGTGACCGTACCAAATTTGTCTGCTTATACACCAATCACGAAGATTATCTATCCAGTGAAAGTATGTTTTTTCAAATCGATCGGGAAGTATAGTAATAGATTTTTGAGATATAACGGTTCGCATAATTTCTTTCAGTGTTGTATCGCTTCCTGATGCGATTCCTGGAATTTTTGATTTTTCAATTCTAAATGTTTTATTTACATCTATAAACCATTGCGTTTTAGGAAGTGGTTCAATGATGCCACCAGATCGATAAGCTTTTGCCACGTTTTGTTTTATATCTTCTTCTTTTTCTAACAATCCTTCTGTGCGCAACCAAGATACAATATGATCTCGCGCCTCAGTCACTTTTTTGCCTTTTATATTTTCATCTCCAAGAATTATGCGCGCATGCTCATCAATAACTTGAACCATTGATAGATTGTGTGTTTGTGCAAGATCTGCGTCTATATGGGAATGTGCAGGAGTAATACCGAGTGCTCCTGTTCCAAACTCAGGGTCAACGCTTTCGTCCGCTACAATTTTCACTGAAATAGGAACTCCACAGAATTCCACATTATAAGTTTTTCCAACGAATTCTTTATAGCGCTCGTCATCAGGGTGTACAGCGACTCCGGTGTCTCCCAGCTTTGTTTCTGGGCGTGTAGTGGCAATAGCAAAAGGAAAATCTTTGCTGTAACGAAAAGTGTATAACTTGGCATCGCGTTCTTCGTAAGTAACTTCATCGTCTGAAATAACCGTTTGTCCTTTCGGGTCCCAGTTTACGACTTTGTATCCACGATAAATTAACCCCGCTTCGTACATGCGCGTAAAAGCAGTTCGTACTGCTACATTGCGTGCATTATCTAAAGTGAAAGCTTCGCGCGACCAATCAAGTGATGCTCCTAATCCGCGTATCTGCGAGACAATTGTGTCGTGAGAATCCTGCGCAAACTGTTCAACTCGCGAAAGAAAAGCTTCGCGTCCGAGAGTGTTTCTATTGAGGCCTTCTTTCTCAATAAGTTTTTCTACTTTTGTTTGTGTTGCTATTGCAGCGTGGTCTGTGCCTGGAACCCATAGCGTTTTTTTACCGCGCATACGGGCAAAACGAACCATTGAGTCTTCAATAGCAGTGCCAAGTGCATGCCCTATATGAAGTGTGCCGGTAACATTTGGTGGAGGAAGAGAAATAGTGAAACTCTCAGCATTTGGTTTCGTGACACCTCTTTCTACACATACGTCGGGATTGAAAAAACCGCTTTCTTCCCATTTGCGATATAAGGAGGGTTCCGTCACCGAAGGATCGTAAGGTTTTTTGAATTTTTCAGGAACCATAAAGCTTATTCTATCAATATAAAGGCTTTCCGAGAAGCAAACCCCAAGGTTAAACCTCGAGGTTTAACCTTGGGGTTGTCAAAATGGCGCTCTCTGGTCTGCTGATCCCTGAATAATCTGAAAAACTTGAATATCTGTATTCTCTTAAAAAATCAATAGTATCGCGAGGATCTTCTGGTATATCTTCAAAAACTTTTAACTTAGTTGGATTGAAATGTATATACCGAAATACAGTTGATAGATAAGAATCTTTATCCACATGGGAAGTTTTATATGTTCCCTGGAATAGAGCGCCGGTACGTTCATAACGTTTGTTGAAATACATAGTGTAAGCTGTCAACAATTTTTGCATGAACATACTCAGACCTTCTTGTTGTTTCTCATATACAAGTAGATGGAAATGGTTGTCCATAAGGCAATAAGCGCAGATATCTACAATTTTCTCTCGATCTGTTCTTAGAAATGAGCGTAGAGGAGATTCTTTGCCGATATCTCTTAACTTAACCGGCAAGGTGTCATTACATAAAAACAAAAGCAAAAGAAAACGCTCATAATCGGCTTTATCTAGAAAAGTAGTTCGCTTATCCACACCTCGGTTATAGACGTGGTAAAACTCTCCCTCCACGATTGGTATCTTTCTTGTCATGTCCCCAAGGTTAAACCTCGAGGATGAAAATTTTTTAAAGGACATATTCTTCTTTTTTGGCGCCAAAGCTTAGGGGTAAGGAGAAGTGGAACGAGTAATAGGGCAGAATGTCCTTTACGAAGGGAATGTCTTTTATCCTCAAGGTTAAACCTCGAGGTTTAACCTTGTGCACTTTTGTTGGGGTTGACAAGGGTTGACAAAACATACTTGACGGGTGTATGATATTGCTGTGATGTATTGGGGAGCGCGGATGGTGAAAACTGTCCTGCGCGCTTTGGTGCATCTGTAAAGGTTAAACCTCGAGGTTAAACCTTGGTATAGATTAATAACTCCGCGAAACGCGGATTAAAAATAAAATTATGAGTCACAAATTATTAACAAAAGTGAAAGTAGGGATAGGAGTTATCCTTCCTGTTCTTTTTGTGTTTGGGGCGACCGTTTCAATCGCAAACGCAAAAAAATAGTACCTAACTTTCCAGATGAATATACATACAGAATATGTCATTTCACAGGAGATGAGGATTCTCCTTGTGAGTTAAAAGAATTTACTTTTTACAATGATGATAATCCTTTAAAGATTATAGGGAATGGTCTAGAGGGGGCAAAATTGATAAATCACGGGGATCATTCAAATGACATTTTTCCGCCATTTGATGGTCCTTTTATCTCATTGCTTGAATCTCTAAATAACCCTTTGATTAACCACCTGTTAAGTAAATACAATGTAGGTAAGAACTGGACTGAAGAAAATGAAAAAATTCTTTACGAAAACGGTTGTATTGTAGATTCTGGTAACCAAGGCAACGATGATGATGATGGAGATGATGGTCAATATCAAACAATCATAACTATAGAGGCAAAAAAAATAATCTGTAATAATGAGGATTATCTTCCTGATTTGAGCGGGAACAGTGGAGTGGATCTAGTAAGTGAATATGAAAAGTATATAAATGGTCTATATAGTGATGTTTGTCACGAAAACAAAGAATGGGAATTTGAATGGGGTTATGCTAATGCCGTAGAAGATGAAAGCCCAGATAATAACTCAGAGAAAGGAGGAACTGGTTGGAATGCTTTTACAGATTCTGTTGATGTACCGGTTGATTTAGGTCAAGGGAGAATTCTTGTGAGAGAAAAATTTAAAGATGGGTATCTAGAGTTTTCAGGGGATGAAAATGGCCCTAGTGAAAGTGCAGAGTTTTATTGTACAGGAGATGTTCTCCACTATGACAACCTTGAGTGGATAGAAGGATATGAACCAGGGCAAGAGTTTTTCTGTGTTGCGTGGAACGTACCTAAACCTGAACCAGAAAAAAATTACTGTCGTGTTGAAGTGGTAAGTGATGGAACAAACAAGGTTTATGGTACTTCAGATAACGCAGTAGAATTAGATTGGATACATTCAGCTTGGACTGCGGTTATTGATGGAGGAGCAAAATGGATATGGGGAGTGCAAGGGGTAGATAACCCAGAGGCAGACGAAACATACGCTTTTGAGAAGACATTTAATGTTGGAGATGTAAAAGACGCTGTACTTGAAATTGCGTCAGATAATAGCTATAAAGCTTACATAAACGATTGTGAATGGGAAAGTTCAATAGAAGATAACTACCAAACTGCAACTCAGTATAGTGTTCCAACTGATTGTTTTAACGAAAAAGGAGGAAACACGATTAAGATTGAAGTGAAAAACTGGGGACAGGCAGAAGGAACTCCTGAGTCAAATCCAGCGGGGTTACTCTACCGGCTTGCGGTGAATGAAGAATCTAACAATTGGTGTGAACCTCAGGAAACAGAAGAAGATCTTGTAGATATTACTATCTGTAAATACGAATTCTTGGAGGAAGAACGAGAACCAGAACCATTGAGTGGTTGGGAATTTATAGTTTTGCAAGACGGAGAAGAAACTTATTCAACTGGAGAAGAAGGTAATTGTGTAACTATAAAAGCAGATCCTACTAAATCCTTAGAAGTATATGAGAAGCCACAGGAAGGATGGAGGTTCAAGAAAGTTGAGGTTGAAAATGGAGGAACTATAAAAGGGCACATTATAGAAGGAGAAGAGGGGGATGGATGCTTATTCTTTGCTGAAGGGAATGGAGGTATCCAATTGTATGCTATGGCAAATCCAGAATTTACTTGCTCATTCATAAATGAAAAAGTAGATGAGGGTCCTGAGTGTGATCCGACAGTTAACTTGTTTGAAAATCATGGGTTTGAAGAGCCAGTAGTGTTGAGGCAAGAACGTTGGGACATTTTCAGATTATTGTTCAACCCTCTACTTAAATGGAGCCATGAACCTGAAGATGAAGGTATAGAGCTACAAAATAACGTTCCAGGAATAGGATCTGCGCACTCAGGCGATCAACATGCTGAATTAGGTGCTAACGTGGCAACTTATATTTGGCAAAGCGTAAGAACTATTCCAGGTTATACATATAAAATAGTTGCTTGGTATTCTCCAAGGCCTAATACTCCAAAAGAAGACAACGTGTTGGAATTTATGGTAGGAGATTCGCCTTTGGGAGAACAGGTTTCTCGCGATGGAATTGGAAACACCGAATCTGTTTGGAGCGAGGAAACAAGAACTTTCGAGGCATATTCACCATATACCAGTGTAGGATTTAGAAAGGTTGGAGGAGCTGGTAACTTGGGAGTATACCTTGATGACGTAGGACTGTACTGTATTCCTACACAGACGGGAGATGATGATGACAACGACGACAGTTCTACTACAGACGAAACTGGAGACAGAACTACACACGGCGGAGGAGGTTCAAGCCGAAATCGACTATCTTCTTCATCTAGCGAAGGAGAGGTTTTGGGTGAGCAAATCTCTCAAGTATCGGCACTTCCTATAAGTGCTCCGGCAACCGGATTTGGAGGATTGCAGATGTGTTTGTTCTAAAAACCCCAAGGTTTAACCTCGAGGTTAAACCTTGAGAAATGCACAAAAACAGCCCTGTGAAAAGGGCTGTTTTTGTGCTTCCATATATACTTAGAAGTTAAACTTCTAAGGATTGACAAAATGGCCAAAAAAGGTTATTATATAAGAGTGATTACAGTATGTCTCTTTTAAAACAAAGCAATACTACGTTGAAAAATACTACTGCAATTGTAATCGTTGTGGCAGTTTTATGCGCAGGTATTTTTGTTGTTGTGTGGCGAAATAATAGCGAAACTTCAAACGAGGGCGTTGTCGCTGTGAGCACAGATGCACCGCTTTCAGATGTTACAGAATCCTTTGCAAAACCGCTTCCAAAATCAAACCCGACCCGCCTGCGAATTCCAAAGCTTTTCATAGATACATGGTTTGTTCCGCTTGGTTTGGATGAAGATGGGGAAATGGAAGTTCCTTCTGGATATGAAGAGGTTGGGTGGTATACATACGGGCCAACTCCCGGTGAAATAGGCCCCGCAATTGTGTTGGGGCATGTTGATTCATATGAAGGAGCGGGGGTGTTTATGTATTTAGGACAGCTCGCGCAAGGGGACACTTTCTTTGTTGATAGGGAAGATGGTACAACCGCAGAGTTTCGTGTTACTTCTCTTGAGAGATATGATCGTGACGAGTTTCCTACTAAGAAAGTGTATGGCGATTTAGGATATGCAGGAATTCGGCTTATTACATGTTCTGGGACATATGATAGAGAATCTGGTTTATACGATAGAGTTTTGGTTGTGTATGGTGCACTTGTTGATGCTAAACAGGCAAAGTACAATGAATTATAATATTTGACAGTATGCGAAAACATCTAGCAAACTTCTTCATACCGTATTACGACAACGATCATAAACCGTACTTATTGCGCGACGCGTCAATTGTTGCACTCTTGCTTATTATTGTACTGGCCTTTGGTTTCTCAATATTTCAATCGCTTTTGATTCGTACTTCAACAGAGTTTACAGCTGCGGTGTTGCCGTCTGTGCTGGTTGATTTAGCAAATAAAGATAGAGTAGATAGTGGGTTAAGACAGCTTACAGTAAGTCCTATTTTGGAAGAAGCTGCGAGGATGAAGGCAGAGGACATGGTTGAGAAAGGATATTTTGCTCACACATCACCTTCGGGGCTTAATCCGTGGTATTGGTTTTATCGATCCGGTTATGAGTTTATACATGCAGGAGAAAACCTTGCGGTTAACTTCGTTGACTCTGAAGATGTTGAGCAGGCATGGATGAATTCTCCTGGACATCGCGCAAATATTTTAAATGGAAATTTCACAGAAATAGGAATTGCGGCTGTTCCTGGCACTTACAAAGGTAAGAAGACAATTTTTGTGGTGCAATTGTTTGGTACTCCTTCTGCTATTGCGTCTACCGAAAAAGTTGAGCGCATAGTTGTTACACCAGAGGTTGCCGGTGAACAGACTAGTAATGTGGCTCCTGCAGATATGTATCAGCAGGTGACACTTGCTCAGGAATATATACCAAATGTTTCGTCACAAGATGTTGTTGGTGCAGTGGCACAAGAGACGGTGGCTGCGGTGTCTGAGACGGCTCAAGTTACAGCCAGTGATCCTGTTCGTGCACCAGTTGAACATGCTCCACAGTCAACGCTATGGCAGAAAATTCTGACACAGCCGAAGATGCTTTTGCGAGTTATTTATCTCATCATCAGCGTGTTAATTTCTTTTGTAGTGATACTAATGTTTTGGTATCAAGTACATCGACGCCATGCTCGAGAGTTTTTATACGGACTAGCGCTTTTGTTGCTAATAGTACTTCTATTGTTTCTTAACTACATGCTACTTTCGTCAGGTATTCGTGTGGTGTAGAGTTTTAGAGTTTGAGTGTTCCGTTGGCGCGAAGAGTTTGATCTGGAGAGAAAACACTGAAGTGGTCAGGGTTTTTTTTGAGTGCGATGTAGCCAGCAACACCAATCATTACAGCGTTATCTGTGGAAAGTTCGCGAGTTGGAAATAGAGCTGATACATCTGGAAACTCAGAGAGCATGCGGGTTAATTCGTCGCGAAGGTATGTGTTTGCGACAACACCTCCCCCCACAATAAGGGTTTTGGCTCCAGTAGTTTTAAGTGCCTTTTTTGTTTTTGCAACAAGAACTTCAATTGAAGCATCTTCAAATTCACGCGCAATTTCTTTTTTTTGCTGATCAGAGAGTGTACCAATTTCTTTTACCTTGTATAAAACTGCGGTTTTAAGCCCTGCATATGAAAAATCAAAATCATCAGAAGAAATCATGGGACGAGGAAGTGTAAATGGAGCTTTTATGTTTTCTGTGCGTGCCTGCGCTGCGAGTCGAGATATCTCAGGTCCTCCAGGGTATGGCAAATCAAGTAGACGTGCGACCTTATCAAATGCTTCTCCAACTGCATCATCGCGTGTTTGGCCTAGAAGTTTATACGAACCCCAGCCAGAAACTAGCTGTAGTTCTGTGTGACCTCCTGAAACTAATAACGCAATAGCTGGAAAGTTTATCTTTGTGTTTTGTATTTTAGATTTTGAATGATCGTTTTTGTTTATAAGAACTGAGACGATATGTCCCTCCATATGATTAACTGGTATAAGTGGCACGTTCCAAAAAGCAGAAAGCGCTTTTCCGAAGTTAAGGCCGACCCATAGTGCTGGCTCAAGTCCAGGCCCTTGCGTAACTGCAACTGCTTCAATACCGGGGTTATGTGGGTATTCTGCAAAATATGTTTTGCAGTGTTCTAGAAGATCTTGTTCTCGTTCAAGTATTTTTTCAATTAATGAAATGCTCCCTACTTCTTTTGTATTTTGCGTTTTAGTTTTTGAGTTATTAAGGTCGGATTCTTCAAGTGCGATGCGAAGCATTGGTATAAGATTTTGTTGGTGTTCGCGTTTTGCAAGATTTGGATATACTCCTCCGTATTGAGCGTGTTTGCTTGCCTGTGAGTACAGCCCTGTGCCGAGTACTGTGCAAGAAGGTAAGTGCGCTTCACCTGAACACTCAAGAATGCTCACGGCGGTTTCGTCGCAGGATGTTTCAATAGCGAGAATTTTCATTGTGACCTCATCGGGATTTGAACCCGAGTTTTCACCGTGAAAGGGTGACGTCCTAACCAGGCTAGACGATGAGGCCAACGGCAGAAATATATCATTTTTTTCGATTTCTGGCAAAATGTAATCAGGTTTTCTGTGTTGGTGAGGTGGCTGAGTGGTCGAAAGCGCCACACTCGAAATGTGGTGTCCGAGAAATCGGACCGTGGGTTCGAATCCCACCCTCACCGCCAATTTACAATTTCAGCGTTTTTGAGGGTTGTTGCCTCGCCCTCGCTACGCTCGGGCTCGGCTTCCGCCGTTATTTTGAAGGGAAATTTGAAATCCAAAAACAATTTCTGCCCGCTCA
>Ga0116176_10000267_pt1 | contig 43593 bp, 40 predicted proteins | sample AD_STIC08_MetaG_FD_89803 | JGI IMG/M metagenome (GOLD analysis project Ga0116176, IMG submission 89803) | Active sludge microbial communities of municipal wastewater-treating anaerobic digesters from USA - AD_STIC08_MetaG | ecosystem: Engineered > Bioreactor > Anaerobic > Digestate | place: USA...
CAGGCGCCGTGGGCGCCTGAGGACCTCCGACCGCCTCGATCCCGGCCCGCTCTACCACGTGCGTAACGCCCGCCGAGTCGTGTACGATTTCCGCTACTGGCTTAAGCCGTTCCGAGGCGTCGCAACGAAATACCTGTTACGATACTTCTCGTGGTACGTCCGCATAGCGGCCATGGCCCCCACGCGCGCCCATGGGGCGGCCAGACCGCTTTTCTTCCAGGCCCTCGCGGCCCATTCCCAGCCCAGGCCGGGGTAGCCCCGCCCAAGGCCAGCTAGGCCCGGCATCAACCACGAATTGGGACAATGAATAAGGGGCGAGGAAAGGGGATCCCTCGCCGCAGCGGAAGTGTCAGGGATCGTCTTGAGCTGGAAGTCCCTTCAGCCAGCGAAATCACGGCAGCTTGGCGACATAAGGGCTGGAGCTGGCATATAGTCAACAATCAGCAGCGGTTTTGAGATATCGTCACTCTTTGAGTACATCGGTTTCGGATGGCTACGCGGCCCGGGATACCCCCTACGGAGTAGTCGAGCCGAAGATCGCTGATGCGCGGGCCGGCGGAAACCTACCTGCGGTGCGCGTTCCACTGGGATAAGGCTTCAAGGATGAGCGGTTCAGCGGCAGTAAGCGCCCGCGCCCTATGTGACATGCTGTTCTTTATGGTAGGAGGCAGCTCGCCGAAGGTCATGCCGAGCTCAGGAATGAGGAAGACAGGGTCGTACCCAAACCCGCCGGTTCCACGCGGGGAGCGGGTGATTGACCCCTCGACCGCGCCCTCAGCTGAACTGACTGACCCATCCGGCGAGGCCACAGCCACAACGCATACGAACCTTGCCGTCCTATCGGCGTCGGGGACACCCTCCATCGCGGCAAGGAGTTTCTCGTATTTCTCCTGGTCGGACGCTCCGCTGCCACCGTATCTGGCCGACATCACTCCAGGCGCTCCCGAAAGAGCTTCTACCACCAGGCCTGAGTCGTCTGCCACCGCTACTTCGCCTGTAAATGTCGCAGCTGCCACGGCCTTGATCACAGCGTTCTCTCGAAAGGTAGCGCCGGTCTCTTCAGGCTCAGGCGCGCCGGGGTAATCATCTAGAGCCTTCACGACCACGTCAAGTCGGGAAAGCAACTCACGGATCTCCGCCAATTTCCCACGGTTCCTGGTGGCAACGACCAGGCTGTGAACGACTGAGCGTGACATCATCTGCCCGCGCCGGCGCCGTCACTGCCGGAGCCGATCCTCTCAGCCAGCGGTCCCAACGCACTTCGCTGCAGATCACACAGGCTGCGTATGCCGGACTGGGCAAGGTCGAGCATGTCGTCAAGATCTCTCCTAGTGAAGGGTTCGCCCTCCGCCGTCCCCTGAACCTCCACTAGACGGCCGCCCGCCGTCATGACTACATTCATGTCTACGCCCGCATGCGAGTCTTCGGCATAGCACAGATCGAGCAGGAGTCGCCCATCGACCATGCCCACACTGACTGCCGACAGGAAGTCCGACACTGGAAGAGGCTTTCCATGCCACTTGTCCATGGATGCCAGAAGATCGACTACAGCCAGAAACGCGCCGGTTATTGAAGCAGTCCTCGTGCCTCCATCAGCCTGGATAACGTCGCAATCCACCCATATCGTGCACTCACCCAGATCGGCAAGGCGTATCACTGACCTGAGCGATCGCCCGATGAGCCTCTGGATCTCCTGGGTGCGCCCACTGATCCTGCCACTGTTGCGCTCTCGCGGAGTGCGCTCGTGAGTTGAACACGGCAACATGGCGTATTCGGCAGTAACCCAGCCCTGTCCGCTTCCCCTGCGATGCATAGGTGGGCGTTCATCATAGGTTGCGGCGCACAGCACTCGGGTGTCCCCCATCTCCACCATAACCGACCCGGGTGCATGCTTTATGTATTGCCTTGCGATCTGAACCGTTCTGAGCTCGTCTGGAGCTCTTCCATCTACCCGCATATCGTCCCTCCGCTCCTTGATATGTTGAACACTAGAGAGTGTATCGGCGCCCTCGCTGCGCGACCTCGGCGCTTGAGCCCATGGCCTCGCTCGCAACTGCCTCGATCTCCAGGGGCCGACTCTCCGGATGCAGATGAGTCAGAATGAGCCTGTCCACGCCGGCTGCCCGCGCAACTGCTCCGGCCTCGGCCGGCGACAGGTGCCCAGGCGCAGGGGGACACGGCGTCGCGCCCAAAGGTGCCGAAACGCGCGCCGCAGCCGCCTCCGCGAGAAGAACGCGTGCCCGAGCCGCCAGCCTCCGCAAGGCATCGCACTGGCCCGTGTCTGAAGTGTAGGCCACAGGGGCCCTGCCGGCCGCGGGAGCGGCCCCTTCCCACACAAGCATGGAGTACGAAGGAATTGAGTGCGCCATGAGCGTGAACTCGAATCGGAGATCCCCTAGGCTTACTGTGTGGCCATCGCGGATCAGGCCAACGTCGAAAAGCCCGGCATACTGCTGCCCCACCCAGTCCCGGACGAAGTCCTCCCAGCCGGGCTCGGGGATGAGGAGTGGAACGGGCCCAGGAAGCTGCCCGCACAAGCTGGCATAATGGAATGCGTAGCGCATGGTCAAAAAGTCCGAGCAGTGGTCCGGGTGGTAATGACTGATGATGATGCCGCAAAGGTCGCGAAAGTCGATCTGACGCTGCAGGCCGGACATGACTCCGGGGCCCGAGTCCACGAGCACGGCGGTTGATCCACAGGAGAACAGATAGCCGGAGCATGCTCCGCCCGGGCCGGCGTATGGGCCCTGATTGCCGATTACCGTGAGCTCAAGCATTGCGGCTGATCAGCCCCCTTGCATCCATGCTGATTCTCTCCACCTCGCCCGGGCGCCAGCCCAGAAGCAAATGCACCAGCCGGGCAAAGACCTCAGGATCCCCGCTGGTCATGAAGCGCGGAGGAATCGACCGGGCGTTCGGCTCCCCTGAAAGCGATGGGTCGCGGGCCAAAACGGCGGATTTCACAGCGTGAGCCACTCGAATGGCCGGATCCACCAAGGCCACCGATGGCCCCGTAACGGCGCGGACCTCAGCATCGAGAAACGGATAGTGAGTGCACCCGTACACAATGGAGTCGACCTGTGCAGCCAGCAGAGGCTGAATGTAGTCCCGCAGGGCGCGCCTGATTCCCTCGCCCGACACCTCTCCGCGCTCAATCATGGGGACTAGCAATGGACAAGCCTGCTGCACCACGTGCGCCGCAGGGCGTAACGACCTTATGGCCTTCCCGTACGCGCCGCTCCTTACAGTGTTGGCCGTGGCGATTACGCCAATTCGCCCTGTGCGGGAGGCTTCGACAGCCGCCACGGCCCCGCACTCGATCATGCCCACAATGGGCACGTCGAAGTCGCCCTGCATTGCAGGTAAAGCCAGAGCAGAACTGGTATTGCACGCCACCGCCACGGCGTCCGCGCCCTGGTGTAGCAGAAAGGTGATGATCTCGCGCACGAATCGTGCGATCTGATCCGGCGGCCTGTCGCCATACGGCATTCGGGCCGTGTCTCCGTAGTATATGAGATGGGCGCCGGGCATCGCATCGGCGATCGCCCGCGCCACAGTAAGCCCACCGACACCGGAATCTAGTATGCCTATCCTCGCGTACCGCATGTGACTATTATACTCTGCGCGGAGCCAAATAGGTCAAGAGCTTATCGCTCATCTGCCGACTCAGCTCACCGACTTCGGTCGCCCGACCTGCCGGTCACCTCCGCATGCCATTTTCGGAACATCTCGCTGCCTAGGTACATCGATAACCCCTTGAACATCCCCGATGCCGCCTTCTGACGGAACTCAGGGTCGGCCAGTCTCTGCAGGTCCACACCATTGCTCATGAAAGCCACCTCAACCAAAACGGCGGGAACCCGCGTCTCACGCACCATGTGGTAGTCGCCCCGTCGCACTTTTCTGTCCATGAGCTGCAATTCCCGCACCACGCATGTATGGACCAAGGAGGCAAGCTCCTGGCTGTATGGAACTGCATTGAAGTAATACGATTCAGTGCCGCTTGGGAATATGTCCCATGTAGTCGAATTGCAGTGGATCGAGATCGCGGCGTCGGGCATGGTTTCGTTAGCCAGCTTGGACCTGTCGGACAGCTGTACGCTGGAGTCGTCCTCGCGGGTCATGACCACCCTAGCTCCGGACGCTTCCAACAGCTGCCTGAGCCTCAATGCCATGTCCAGGTTCATATCCTTCTCGTACACTCCGTCTTTCACCGCTCCCGGATCGGTCCCGCCGTGACCTGCATCTATCAGTACTGTGCGGCCGAATACGGGAGATGAACCAACCGTCAGCCTGATCCCTCTGCCGTCAGGCGAGACGTCCCACGAATGCGCCCACGCCTCGCCAAGGTCAAGTACCGCCCTCGCAGTGCCTTCGGCGAATTGCGCCACCCTGACTTGCGTCACTGACCTCGAGTTCACGTCCACTGTGGGGCTGTTCGCCGCCCATACGCCTGGAAGATCCACGACCAGGCGGCCTGGTTCGTTCAGCCTGAAGGGCCCAAACGCTACAGGGCCGGATGTCGCGATGTCGACAATGGTGCACCCGGGACCCTCGTACGATCGCACTGAGCACACTGTGAGCGCAAAGTCGACTACTACCCTGTTGTCGTCGCACAGCCGGTCGCGCACTATTGCTGAATACCCCTCCTCAAGCTTGACACGTAGCCGAGTGCCTCCGCCCTCCAGCGCGGCAAGCTTGGCCCATTCCACGGGTCCGCTTTCCAAAACGAGCTCTGCCTGGTCGACACAGATCTGGGTGGATGGGAAATCCATGCACGTGACCCCTTCGGAATCCAACCATGGGGTGCTGAGGACAGAGCGGCCAGTAGTTGCCACTGAAAGCCGCGGCAAGGGCGCTGCGCCATCCAGCGAGAAGCCGGTTATCTGTGTGTGGAACTCGATCGCCAGCCGGGCAGGCGCGCCGGCTTTGTACTGGACCGCATATCCCAGTGAAGAAGCGAGGTCAACCACTACTCGTACCACTCCGGGCCGGTTCGTAGCCGCACGAACGCGCTTGACCGTATTATCAGCGACATCGATTGTGGATACACTTGGCTCAAGCACCGCATCGTATATGTCGACTACTACGCGGTCGGGTGAGCGCAACACGAAGTCAGAGTATCTAAACGGGGCGTCGCCCTCTATCAAGACGGCGATAACACCATGGTCGGCCGAGACTGAAGTGCTCCTTATACGGCTGCGGGGCCATGACACCTTGATGATCCGAGACTGCGCGTCGATTTCCACCTGGAGGCCCAGGGCGCGAATATCGGGAGCGGCGATGGCTATGCGACCCAACCCGGCGTCGGGCGGCGCCGACAACGTCACTGCGTCCCCGTTCACGTAGGCCCGCCTGTCGCCTGCGCGCAGCATGGCCACTGTCCGGTCGGATGTGAAAACGGCTTCTTTGGTAACTTCAATCCAGCTCAGGTTGGCCCCGATCCCCTGAGCCAGGGCCCTCACAAACACGAAAGGCTGACCCGAAAGGTCTACAGCCGCGTCGGGGACATCCGCCCATGCCCCACCTTGCTCAACGCGGAGAACCCAGCATCCCTGCGGCGGCGCGGCAGCGGCGCTGGAGACAGATACACCCAAGATGATCATGCAAGCTGTAAGGGCTATCCCGAGATAACGCAACCGCCTGCTCCCTCCCCATCTTCCGGGCCTATCTAGCTCTTTTCGACTTTCTGCGCGCTTTTCCTTTGTGCAGAACCAGCCCGACCGCACTCGACTCGATGATTCCGATTACGACACTCTGGGCGCGACTATTGCGTGCCGTTTCTGGGAAACATAGCACCAGTTGCCTGGAGGTGAGTACATGCGAGTGGGTTTTTCGGCAGACCTTCGTCGCTCCCTGGGGCTTTCGCGCCGTCTCCCCGCGAGCGCATGGCCCGATACGTGTCGGCCTGTTCTGAACTTGGCCTCGGATGCCTGGAATTGCCGGCCGGTGTGCTTTTCGGCAAGAGCGGATGGCGCAATCAGTTCCTGGCCGCCTGCACCGAAGCGCCCCCCGGCCATGCGGGGTCGGGCCGACCCAGGCGAGGCGTGGATGTGCTGGTGAGGGTGAGACCATCAGACTGCTTTGGCCTTCGCGCAGCGGGTCTTGAGGAGCGAGACCGAACCGACATTGGCTACGCGCGCCACCTTGTCGGGCTGGTTGGAGGCAGGCTTGCGACCGTGCTTGTGAGGTCGGAACACAGCATCAGCGCGTCCGACATGAGTCCGCCCGAAGGTCAGGGGGCGGCGCGCATCGGCCTCGTTCTCAGCTGGTCGGATCAAGCCGCTGTCCTGGCCGCGGCGCGAGCGACGCGGCGCTCGTCGCAGTTCGTCATGCTTCCCTTGCTGAGCATTGGGGCGGAGCGCGCCTCCCGGCTGGAGCGAACGGTAGAACGTGCACTCGGGGTATGCCGGAACGAAAATCGGGGAGCGGACATGTACCTGTTCCTATCAATGCCTCGTTCGGCACGCCCGTCGGCGTCAGCCAATTCATCCACGCGTGACACAGGTGCGTTGCTCGAGGCAGTACACAGGTTCGAAGAAGAGACAGCCAGCGAGATCGGGGTGATATTCTCCGGCCCGGGCAGCGAGGCATGTGCGCATCAAGCGGCCGTCATAGCGCGCGAGCTGCAGGGCACCCGAGTCAGCAACAAGATGGGTCCACCAGTTCCGAAGCTTGGGTCGACTGTCAAAATCCGCGACGTGGAACTGGGGCTCGACATGCAGTACGCAATAGTCTCTCCAGAGCAGGCCTCGGTCATGGCAGGAAGGCTGTCGAGCGAATCACCGGTGGCCAGGGCGATCATGGGGCAACCGTGTGGAGCGCGCGTGGAAGTGGCTGCGCCTGACGGAAGAGTAGTCTACGAACTCCTGGAAGTCATGAACTGATTGCGCTGGCTGCAACAGCATGCGCGCCTCGGGCGTCGCTGGGCAGCCCGGCGCGCAGCTTCGTCTGACCTCAGGGTGTCGATCTCAAGGTAAACATCCCATCCCTCATCCGTTGTCGCCGCCCTGAGCTCCTGCTCTAGGCGGGACAGCTTTCTGGCGTACTCGGCCGTGCAGAGCAGGTTGAGGTTGTGCGCTGCGTGCTCCATCAGGTCCATTGCCTGCCTGAAGGCACCCCACGGTACATCCCTCGCCTCAATCACCGGCTGGAGCTGCAGCCCGATGTGCATCAGCAGGGAGCGCATCTCCATTCGTTCCTCGTCATCTGCGCCCGGCCATTTCTTGTCTACCCACATCATCTGTTCGAAACACTCCATGAGTATGTCCTGCAGATCCTCACGCCCGCCCACATCATCGCCTCCCGTCATCTCGTCGCCCACATCCTAGCACAGCGCATGTGGGTTGGGTATCGCCCGTCCGGACGATAATCGCGGGCGATATCCCGCAGTCCCCAACTTCAGGAGATCGACCGTGTTGAGCTGGGCGTCGCCACCTATAGCGCGCCATTTGGCCCCCGAATAGTGCTCCTGGCGTATTCAATGCCTGCTCGTTCAGGGGTACTATTGCTGTTAAGGAAGGTGAGCCCAGTGGAGGCGAAGTCAGCCTGTATAGGCAAGAGAATACGCAGAGCGCGGCTCGCGCGCAAGATGACTCAAGAATCGCTCTCGGAGATGTGCGGCGTGAACGCAAGCTACATAGGGCAGATCGAGCGCGGCGAGAAGCAGCCGTCACTGCGAACCCTCATAGCCATCTGCAGGTCTCTCCACGTGGACCTATCCTCACTACTTGAGACCGACACGAGCGCCCCTGACGCCTCTGTTCAGGAACTGCTGGACGTTGTACATGGCTGCCCTGCTGAGATAGTGGAGGTAGTGACACAGCATGCTCGAGTCGTCGTGTCAACGTTCCGAAAACTCAGATCGCCCGCCGGGCCGAACGTTCACTCCGACACCACAGATTCGTAGAGCTCCCGAGTCTGCATCGCTATCGCCTGCCATGAGAAGTGCTTTTCGACGCGGGCGCGCCCAGCCCGTCCGAACCGGGCAGATAGATCCACGGAATCCAGAATGAGGTTGATCGCCTCGGCCAGAGCAGCAGGGTCTGAAGGGGGAACCAGCAGGCCTGTCTCCCCGTCTACCACTACTTCCGGAATCCCTCCCACACGCGATGCTACTACAGGTATCTCGCATGCCATGGCTTCCAGGTTTATGATGCCGAATGGCTCGTACACAGACGGACAGGCAAACACTGCGGCATGGCTGTACAGCTGTATGACATGCTCTCTGGGGAGCATCCTGTCGATCCAGACCACATTGTCCATCGAAGCCACGCGTGCCGCCAGTTCTTCCCTCACCTCCTCGGTATCCGGGCTTCCCGCGCATAGCACGATCTTGACGCCCGACCGGATCGAAGCCGCCGCGTCCAATAGGTGCATTATCCCTTTCTGCCTGGATATTCGGCCCACGAAAAGTACGTACGGCTGTTCGATGCCGTACCTTGACAGTGCAGACGAATCGGCGGTGCGCCGATACCCGGAAAGGTCTATTCCGTTATGGATCACCACTACCTTCTCCGCAGCGATATCGTACAGCCTGAGCACGTCTTCCCTCATCTCCTGGGAGACCGCTATCACCCGATCCGAGTTTTCGATGCCTATTCTTTCCATCCAGGAACTGCAGGTGTAGCCTCGGCCCAGTTGTTCCTCCTTCCACGGCCTGAGCGGTTCGAGGGAGTGCACGGTAGTAACCAGCTTGGCGTCGTACAACATCTTGGCGAGGTAACCTGCGAAAAACGTGTACCACGTATGACAATGCACCACGTTCGAGGTTATGGGGTCTCGTACCAAGGCCAAGTCAACAGAGAGCGGGCTCAGCACCTTCTCGAGGCGAGGATCTGAGCCTTGCGACAGGTCCAGCCAAGCGTCGTATCCTCTGACGGTCAGCGAGTCCTGGATCGCTTCCCTCCGACCGAAACACCTGACCTCCACCGGCATCATGCTCGCAAGGCTAGATGCTAGGTAATCAACGTGCACTCCGGCGCCGCCGTACACGTTGGGCGGGAATTCGCGGCTCATGATAGTGACACTCAGAGGCTGCTTCGCCGTCAAGTGCGGTCACCTCCCCATCTTTCCAGGACCTGCAGGATCCCCGATAGAGGAATCGCTGCCCAGTCCGGCCTGTTGTTGATCTCGTAGTCAACCTCATAGAAAGCTTTCTCGATCTCGAAAAGACACACAAGCGACTGCCTCGCTTCCGGCAACGCAGGCCACAGGTGACCATCCGCGCCGTCTACTTCGCCGAAGTAGCCTTGCAGGAACCAGTGCCTTGCCAGGCGTTCCCAGTGAAGCAGCACGTCGGGAGCATTGTCAGCAGGCAGGCCGCAGGAGGTTGCACGCAGCCTCGCCGAATGCGCAGCGTAACTGAATGAGCGCAGCATGCCTGCCACGTCCCTGGCAGGGCTGGCCGGGGCGCGCCGCTCCGCAAGAGGAGCCAGTGGTTCACCTTCAAAGTCGATGACAACGAATCGCCCGTCTGGCCTCTGAAGAATCTGTCCAAGATGGAGGTCTCCGTGACATCTGATCAGGTCGCCGCATCCGCTGTGCGCAGCGTCGGCAGTATCGCGCTCCCACACCCCGGAGGCAAGGCTGGACTTGAGGCCCGGCCACGCCTGTATGACAAGTCTGGCCAGTCGTGCGGCCTTGTCGCTGAGGAAGCCTGGGCGGCGAAGAGCGTCGTCCAGCCGGCCCACTGCGCCGCCAGCCCGGTCTGCCAGGCGAACCCTCCAGCCCTGAAGCGTATCAGGGGTGACAGGAGCCCTTCCGAAGCCCGGAAGATCGATGGACGCCAGAGCCAGGTGAAGACGCCCGATAGTTGCTCCGAGACGTTGAACTGCATCTGGCGAGCACAGGTCGCAGCAGCTTGCCGCGGCAGACGGCGACCCGACGGTCGACGCCCCGTCGCGCCAGAGCCTGTCAAGGGCGGCGCCCAAGGCACCCCACGCGTCGCCCACGTTCGGAATGGCCTCAGTCTGCACTGCTACGGAGTATCTCACGCCATCGTCTCCCAGATACGTGCCTTCTCCCTGCACACGGGCTATCTCGCTGAACTGCGTGCGCTGGGTGAGTGCAGACCCGACCTCCACATCGGGATTAATCCCCGCCGTCAGCAATCTGAACGTCTTCAGCGCAGAACTCCTGTGGGCGATCACTACGCTATTGGTATATTCACTGCTCACATTCTCCACATGCCAGTTGCGACATGCGCCAATGCTGCGGAACTGGAACACTCCATGCCGCGCTTGAACATCGCCGCTAGACTCCATCAGATCCAAGACAGCGCTCACGTAAGCTCCGTCAGATGCTGCATCGATAAGGACCATATTCGAGTCAACCGGATCCGACTTCGCGCCGAGCGCGTCGCAGCTCGCCAAGACCTGCCCGGCACGATCAGAGCCTCGTGTCGCAACAGTCACGGGTATCAGGTAGTTGCCCGCTCCGTCAAACCCGACTAGTGCGAGCGCCACAGGAGGGTCGCCCGATCCGGGCAGAGGTTCGGATAGGTCAAGCAACCTGCAGCTGGAGGCGCCTGACAGCTTGTGCCGAAACCATCGGGCGTGTGTCGCCGCGCTGGCAGGCATCCGCATCAAGCACTCCTCTATCAGCGCCATCGACAACCTGGTCCACCTCCCCCAGAATAGGCGGAACCCGGACGCACCCCCGGGAGGAGGAGCGCCCGGGCCCAACACACGCTCACAACACGCCCAAGGCGCCTTCTAGTTGTCCAAGGCCTCCCGGATGACCATGCCCAGGCGGTTCAATCCCTCATCCAGGGCGTCGAGGCTTGCATTGCTGAAGTTGAGCCTCATCGTATTGTGCCCGGTTTCGTCAAAGTAGAACGGGACGCCGGGGATGAATGCAACCTTCCTCTCCGATGCGCGCTTGATCAGCTCGGTCGTATCGATCTGGTCGGGCAGCGTCGCCCACACGAACAGCCCGCCCTGCGGATGTGTCCACTTGACTCCATCGGGGAAGTATTTCTCCATAGCCCGCAGAGCTGCATCTCGCTTCTCGGCATAGGCTTTCTTGATGACCTCAAGGTGAGGACCGAGATACCCACGCACACAGAACTCATATATCAGCCTCTGCGACAAGTTTGAAGTGTGGAAATCAGTGCTCTGTTTGCACTGTGCCAGCCTAGGCTGTACGTGAGCGGGCGACACCATGTACCCCACTCGCAGCCCTGGCGATACTATCTTCGAGAAGCTGCCCACGAAGATGGAATTGCCGTGATTATCGAAGCTCGCTATGGACGGCGCCGGATCCCCGTCATACCTCAGCTTGGCGTATGGATCGTCTTCCAGTACCAGCACTGTGTATCTTCCGGCTATCTCCGCAATGGCGCGCCTGCGATCGGCAGGGATGGTGACGCCTGTGGGATTCTGGAATGTAGGAACAACATACAGGAGTTTCGGGTTGTGCTTGCGGCAGGCCTCTTCGAAGGATTCGGGTATGATGCCTTCGTCATCCGACTCCACAGCTGCGAACCTGGCTTCATACGTTTTGAATATGGGAATCGCAGCTAAGTATGTGGGCCGTTCCACAAGTACACAATCTCCTGGGTTCAGGAAAGCCTTTGCGGCGAGATCGATGCCCTGCTGGCCTCCTGAAGTGACCAGCACGTTCTCGCGTGTCGCTCGAACGCCAGTCTGGGCCATCCACGCTGCCAGCCACTCTCGAAGAGGGCCGTAGCCATCAATGGTCGCGTACTGAAGGACCTGCTTGCCAGACGTGCACAGAACCTCATCTGCAAGCTCACGGAGGCGTTCCACAGGCAGTGCGTCGGGCGAGGGTATGCCTCCTGCGAACGAGATGATGTCAGCCTTCTCAGTAAGGGCGAACATATTGGCAACAACGTCGCCGCCGAGATCCCGCATCCTGGTCGCGAATGCGTCGGTATGCAATCGACCGTCACTCCCTTCAGAATGCTCGACTGTGTTTCACTGTCTGCCATATCTAGATTATTCTCTGGCCTGCCTCACTTACCTGCTTTCTGGGCAGCGTCCACTCCGGCCCTGAACGCCTTCATGTTGACTTCCGCTGTTCCGCGGGGCACCCGCGCCGCTATGGCCTTCTCAAGCGACTCAGGCGATACCAGTCGAGCAACGGTGTTCAGAACGCCCAGGGCCGCTATATTTGCGGTTATTGCCCGTCCAGTAGCCTCCACCGAAATGTCAGTGATCGGAATCGCGTGCACCACCCCGTGGTTCTCCGGCACATTCGCAATCAATCCTGAGTCCACTATGAGAGTTCCGCCCGGCTGTACGGTGCACGCGTAGCGTTTGCACGCAGCGTCCGACATTAGCAGAAGGACATCTGGCGCCGTCACCTTCGGATAATCAACAGGTTCGTCGCTTATGATCACCTCAGCCCTTGAGGCGCCTCCCCGCGCCTCGGGGCCGTAGCTCTGTGTCTGAACGGTTTCGTGACCATCATGCATCGCAGCCTCAGCCAGGATGATGCCGGCCAAGATCAATCCCTGCCCACCGTATCCCGACAGCCTTATCTCACGTCTCACTTGCCGGCCGCCTCCTTTGCCCGTTCGATCACTCCGTCATACAGCTCGATGTAGCCGGGAGCGTCGCCCCGGTAGAATTCGCCGATGATGATCTTCCCCTGAACCTGAGCCGGGTCGAGCTTGGCCGCAGCAGCGGCCGTTATGGAGTCCCTTTTGAGCGTTTCCACCATGTCCACCGGCCCGCCCAGCTTGTTCCTGCGGCCAAAGTAGGTGGGGCAGTTCCCGACCGCCTCCACAAAGGCGAACCCGGGAGTCGTGATGGCGCGCTCGATGTACGTAGACAACTGGCGAGCCTGGGCCACCGTAGCGCGCGCAACGTAGTTGGCGCCCGAGGCCTTTACCAATTCGCACATGTCGAAGTTGCGCTCGACATTGCCGTAAGGCGCGGTAGCAGCCAGCCTGCCGCTGGGCGTCAGGGGAGAATACTGGCCGTTTGTCATTCCGTATATGGAGTTGTTGAACATGATCGTCGTAACGCCCATATTCCGTCGCGCCGCGTGTATCAGGTGATTCCCGCCTATCGCGGCTCCATCGCCGTCGCCGGTCACGACAATCACGTGCAGATCGGGATTGGCGAGCTTGATCCCAGTGGCGAACGCTATCGCTCTCCCATGCGTCGTATGGAGGGTGTTGAAGTCGAGATAGCCCGGAGCGCGCGAAGCGCAGCCGATGCCCGACACCACGCACACCTGGTCCTTGGGCAGGTCCAGCCTGGCTATTGCCCTGAGCAACGCGTTGAGTATGATGCCGTGACCGCAGCCAGGGCACCAGATGTGGGGCATGAACTGCGTGCGAAGATACTCATCTATTGACCTTGCCACTCGTCACACCTCCTCCAGTCGCGCGAGGATCTCCTCGGGCGTGATAGGTTCGCCATCCACTCGGGAGTGGCCGACTACTTCACACTTGCCGCGAGCGGCACGCTCGACTTCCCCTACGAGCTGGCCCATGTTCATCTCAGGCACTATGATCCGGTCTACGCGAGCAGCTATCTCAGCTACCTGCTCATCGGGGAACGGCCATATCGTCTTGGGCTGGAACAGCCCGGCCGCGATTCCTTTTTCACGCGCCAGCCTTACCGCACGGCGTGCCGACCTCGCAACGATGCCACAGGCGACTACGGCCACTTTGGCGTCGTCCATATGCTCGTCCCAAGTGAATGTGATATCGCGCTTGTGGTTCGTGATCTTTCCGCACAGCCTTCTGACGAGCTGGTCCACCTTGGCCGGCGCGGACGTGGGAAAACCGGTTACATCGTGGTACAGACCAGTCAGGTGCCAGCGATAGCCTGTTCCGAAATCGGCCATGGCAGGTACCCCGTCAGGTCCGGCCGCGTACGGCTGATACTCCTCCGGCGGAACTGTCGGGCGTGGCCGCCAGGCGATCTCGATTTCGTCCTCACACGGCACGATCACTCGCTCCCTCATGTGGGCGATCACTTCGTCCATGAGCAGGATAACGGGAACCCGCAGCCTCTCAGCGATATTGACAGCTTTGACGGTAAGGTCGAAGGTCTCTGAGACACTGGACGGGTACAGTGCCACGACTGGGTGATCACCATGAGTGCCCCATCTGGCCTGCATCAAGTCGCCCTGCCCGGGAGATGTGGGAAGGCCTGTGCTGGGCCCTGTGCGCTGGACATTGACGATCACGCACGGGACTTCCGTAAATGAAGCGAACCCCAGGTTCTCCTGCTTTAGAGAGAAACCGGGGCCCGAGGTCGCGGTCATGGCCTTCATACCGGCCAAGGATGCGCCGACCACCGCTGCCATGCTGGCGATTTCGTCTTCCATCTGGATGAACTTGCCGCCGAGCTGCGGCAGGCGCTCCGATAGGATCTCAGCGATCTCGCTCGACGGCGTTATGGGGTACCCTGCAAAGAACCTGACTCCGGCGAGCAGCGCAGCCTCAGCACAACTCTCGTTGCCCTGAAGAAGCCTTGCCCTAGTGTCGCACCTATTTCCCATCGCGAACCGCCTCCCTTCCTTGAGCAGGTGCGGCGGCCTTCTTGGCTACCACCCGTACTGCGAAATCCGGACACATGATCTCGCACATTTCACACTTGATGCAATCTTCCGGCCTAGCTACCAGAGCCTTTCCGTCAGGCTCAGCTTCGAGGACCTTCTTCGGGCACATGGCTATACATATGCCGCAGCCTTTGCACCACTCGCGCCTCACGAGCACCGGCGCCTCGGGGTCTCCTGCCAAGATCAATGGACTCCCCCTCCACGTTCAATCATTGTGTCACCGCTTGCGCACGAGAAGCAGAGCACACACCAACCAGCCCTCGTTCACCCGGAGTGAGGGCCGTACATGCTCCACCCTTTTAATTCTACCATCTCCGTATGCATCCATGCAATGTCTGGTGCATATCCGTCTAGCGTATTTCGTCGGAGAGGGTCAGAGTCACCGGTCCGATCTCCCTGATCACCACCGGGAAACGTATCTGATGGCGACCGGAATCAAGAACAACGCCCTCCGCGTTCACTTCAAGCTCCATCCCGACCGGCAGGCCCAGCGGCGATTCTTCGGTCACGTCGACCGCCTTCACCATGGCGCCCTCCGTCCTGAAGACGATGCTCGATGAGGGCACAGCCTTGCCATCAACTTCCATAGCGCCCGCGGCCGTAAGATGGCCCGACACAAGCGTATTCCGAAGCCTAAACACTAGCCCCGACCCGGCATTTGACAGGCTTCCCCTCACGTAGATACGCTTGACGATTGCTTCGGGCACGTTCACGAGGACTCCCCCTTTGCCGGGCGACCCGCGACCGCCGACCGCCCAGTCATTGCGCTGACTCATCTATACGTCGATGCGCTCCGGAAGGTGAACCCGTCATGCTCACTTGGCGTCCACCTCGCCTGTGTAGGCGTCGAGCCCTGCATGCTCCAAGTAGTGTCGGTCATTGAGGCGTATCACCCTACCGCTGAATCCGCCGCTCTGAATTCCCATCTCTGCCACCGATAGCGATGCGTTTCCCAGCGTCATCCGCCTGTGATTGGCAATATCGAGGCGGAGGATGTGGCATATCAGAGCCTTCAGAATAATCGCATGCCCGACCACAACGATGGTCTCCCCAGGGTGAGCCTCTGCCACGTATCGCAGCAGGTCCCCGGCGCGATCCCACACGTCAAGCGCGCTCTCGCCTCCAGGATACCTTGTAGCGATGGGGTTGCGCCGGTACTCCTCCATCAGTCGCGGATACTCGGCTGCCGCCTCCTCCCACGTCATACCGACAATCTCGCCCACGTCGATCTCGCGAAGGCGCCCATCCGTCGCAAGGACCGCGCCGAGCGCCTCTGCGATGGCCTTCGCCGTCTTCTCAGCTCTGCACAGGGGGCTGGAATAGACGCGCGCCACGGGCAGAAACGGCGACCCTGCCAAGTAGTCTGCACACGCCTCTGCCTGCGCTGACCCGAAATCCGACAACGGAACGTCCAGCCACCCCTGAAACCTCTTCTCTCTGTTGAAAACAGTTTCGCCGTGACGCACTACAAGTAACCTGGTCATGGCTGACGGTCTGTCACTCCTTCCCCTCCGGCTCGCGGGGCGTTATCACCGACACCGCCAACAAATCGGGGTCGAACAGCTCCCGAGCTACGGACTGAGCCTCGGCAGGCGGAATGGACCTGGCAACATCGACACTGTCAATCAAGCGCATGTTGCGGAAGTGATAGGTAAGGAAGTTGTAGGCTATGAACTCCAGTGAGTCGAAACTGCGGAGCATAGATCCGATTACGCGCCTGCGCGTCCTCTCAAACTCGTCAGGATCAACGCCCGCGCTGAGGAAAGAGGCGATACCTTCGGTAACACGCTTCACAAGTCGGTCCGGGCTATTGCTTCTTCCTTCGAACATAGCGAAACCATAGTCATGTTCGCAATCGTAGTCCCAGTCGAAAGAGGCATCAATCAAGCCCTCTTCATACAGCGCATTGTACAGTGCGGAGCTGGTTCCGGCCAGCGTGTGCATGAGCATCTCCATACCGATTATCCTGCGCATGAGAGGCTGGCCGGGAGGACTGGCGAGCGAACTCGCGTTAGGGTCTTTGTATCCAAAACAGACAATGGGCTCCGACACGGCCATGCTTTTCTCAACCCGCTGGACCCTGACGCTGCTCGGCTCGTCAGGGCGAATCCTTTCGACCTGGGGGGCGGGGGCGAAATCACGACCGTCTAGAAGCGCCGATGCTCTGTCGGCGACATCGCCCGCAGATACGTCGCCCACCACGAACAGAGTCATGTTGGAAGGGTGGTAGAACGTCCTGTAGCACTCATACAGCATATCTTTGGTAATGCGCTGCACTGAATCGACTGTTCCGGCAATCTCATCGCGAACGGGATGTGCATGGTATAAGGCCTTCAGAAGGCCATTCACACCTTGCCAATCGGGGGAATCGTCGTTCATCCTGATCTCCTGCTCGATGATGCCCTTCTCCCGCTCTACGTTCTCGTCGGTGAAATGCGGTCTCATTACGAAATCGAGAAGCGTATCGAAAGCCGGCCAGAAGTTATCGACACACGAGAACAGGTATCCCGTCATCGTGTAGTTGGTGAAAGCGTTGGAGTAGGCGCCGAGGTCGGCGAAGATGTCGTCGATGGAGCCATTCTCCTCCTCGAACAGCTTGTGCTCGAGGAAATGGGCTACGCCCTCGGGCGTGGAAACGGCGCCTGGGGCGCCGGCAATGCGAAACTTGGTGTCGCATGACCCGTACCTGGTTGCGAGCACGGCGTATTTCTTGGCGAACCCGCGCTTGCGCATGGTCGCCACCTCTAGGCCGCAATCGAGCCGAGTGTAGGCAACCTCCTCACGCAGCAGCTCAGACCTGTCTAGCTCCATCTCAGGCATCACGGGCGCCCTCCTCGTTTCGCAAGAAATAGACTGTGTCCAGTCGGATTTCGCGTGCGACTCTCATTACATCTTCCACCGAAACCTGGGATATGCACTGCTTGAGGTGTTCGGAAGTGACGGGGCAGCCGTTGACGATGCCGGCCAGGGCCAGATCCATCAGCGACGACGGCTGATCCCGCATCATCTCGATATCTCGAATGAGGCCGCGCCGCGTATTCTCCATCTCGGTTGTGGTAATGACACCGCGTCTCACATCATCCAGTTGCGCTTCGATGATGCCAACTGCGGTATCGAATGCATCGAAGTCGATGCCGGCGTTGACCCACATCAGCCCCTTGGTCGTCTCAATGCCTGATGAGGCGAAATAGGCTAGGCTGGCGCGTTCCCGGACATTCTGAAATAGCTTAGAGTGGGTGTACCCTCCGTACACACCATTTGCGAAGAGCAACGCGGGGTAATCGGAAGATGCGAAGGTTATCCCCGTGCGATATCCCATGACCAAGTGCCCCTGGCTCACAGGCATGCGCTCCACAATCCGCCTGGGCTCTGAGGACGGCTCAGGGCCCTGGGTGGACGCAGGGCCCGCGGGGCGAGGGCGCCTCACCAGGCCCCGGAAGGCCTCTGTCGCCATTTCGACTGCCCGTTCATGCTCGATGTCCCCTATCGCGAAGATGTCCATGGGGTACTCGCTAACCGCCCTTGCGTGCCATTCGGCCAGAGAGCCCGGAGTAATGGCGTCGATATCCTCCACTCTGCCCAGCTTGCTCACGGCGTAGCGCTCCGCCTTACACATCTCCTCATTACAGCGCCGGAACGCGTAGGCCTGCTTGTCGTCGAGTATGCTCTCGATTCTTCGCCTGAGGTTGATCTTCTCCTGGGCAACATAGTCGGCGCGCAGCCCGCTGCCTTCGGCAGCAGGTTCGACCATTAGCTCACGGAGGATACCGAATCCTTTCCGCAGCATCTCGTCGCCGCCGCCCAGATATGCATCATTGACTACTCCCACAGCGAACATGAGCATATGCCTTTCGCCCTTCTTTGCCACGTCCGCCGTCACAGATGTGCCGTACAGGTCGTCGAGGTTGCGCATGAAATCAGCTGTGTTCGGCCATCTCCGAGTACCCCGGCGAAGGACCTGCCCAAGCAGAGCGTTGCGCGTAGCCCCATCCACTGAAAGGTCAGATTGCAGCACAGCTGCAAGCAGGTTAGTCTTGAACTTCGTCGTACGCAGTGTGTGTAGGTCGGCCGCCATGGGCAGACGCTCGACCTGGAAAACCTCCTCCAAAACGAACCCCCCAAGCAATCCACGAAATCGCATACCTTAGTATGGCCCAATATTGCCGCGCAGTTCAAGTACGTCCTCAATCCGAGCCGGCTGCATCATGCGAAAGGGGGGCGGTTCGCCCGCCCCCCCGGTTGTCGCATCATGGGATCATGGGATCGTGCGCGACTACCGACTACCGCTTCGGCCAGACCCCTCTGGCTGTATACTGTGTGTGCAGCAGTTCGTGGGATCTGTGGCCCAAGGGCTCGCCGAGGAACTCTTCGTAGAGCTGCTTTACCTCGGGGTTGTCATGGGACTTCCTCAGCGGGAGATCGCGATCAGCCTGATATATGGCGTCGATCCTCTCCAGGCGTCTTTCTGTGTTCGTGCCTATGGGTTGGCCGCCTCCGCCTATGCATCCGCCGGGGCACGCCATTATCTCTATGAAGTGGTAGAACGCCTCGCCGGATCGCACCCGCTCCAGGAGCTTGCGGGCGTTTCCGAGTGTATGAGCCACAGCCACGCGTACAGTCGTGTCGCCCAGTACAACCTCGGCTTCCTTGATCCCTTCAAAGCCTCTGACCTCGCGGAAGTCGAGTGAAGGAAGATCCTGCTTCATAACGACTTCGTATACGGTCCTGAGAGCCGCCTCCATCACGCCGCCTGTCGCTCCGAAGATCACCGCTGCGCCAGTGCCGATCCCCAGCGGGGCATCGTAATCTTCCGGCTCCAGGGCAGTCGGGTCGATTCCAGCCTCGCGCAGCATCCGAGCGAGTTCTCTGGTGGTCAAAACCGCATCCACGTCCTGGTATCCGGAAGATCGCATCTCCGGTCGCTCGCACTCGAACTTCTTTGCCGTGCACGGCATGATAGATACCACGAACATGTCGGCTGGGTCCACCCCGGCCTTCTCGGCGTAATACGTCTTGGCCAGGGCCCCGAACATCTGCTGAGGCGACTTGCACGTCGACAGATTGCCGAGCATGTCAGGGTAGAAATGCTCAATGAACTTGATCCAGCCCGGGCTGCACGAGGTTATCATGGGCAGTGTGCCGCCTGTCGTGAGCCTCTGGAGCAGTTCGTTGCCCTCCTCAAGGATAGTGAGGTCGGCTGTGAAGTTGGTGTCGAACACCCGATCGAAGCCCAGAGCCCTGAGGCCCGCCACTAACTGCCCAGTCACTATGGAACCGGGCGCTAGGCCGAACTCCTCGCCCAGGGCGACGCGGATAGCCGGGGCGGTCTGCACAACCACATGCTTCTTGGCATCGCCCAGCGCCTCCCAGACCTTGCGTGTCGAATCTACCTCGCTCAGGGCCCCGGTGGGGCACACGAGTATGCACTGGCCGCACAGGGTGCACGCTGCGTCGCCCAGCGGGAGCTGCCCGGCCGGGCTGACTACCGAGTTGAATCCGCGGCCGGATACGTTGATGGCGGAAACGCCCTGTACCTGCTCGCACACTGCTACGCACCGCCGACAGAGAATGCACTTGTCCGGATCTCGAACGATCGATGGCGTTGAATTGTCCACAGCATGGTGCGCTTTCGCCCCCGCAAAGCGGATCTCCCGGATCCCAAGAGACTCAGCCAGAGCTTGCAGTTCGCACGATCCGCTGCGTACGCAGGTCAGACAATCGAACGGATGGTTGGATATGATCAGCTCCAACACCGCGCGCCGCGCCTCGCGGACCTGCCTGGTGTTGGTGTGAACGACCATGCCCTGTGCAGCAGGGGTAACGCAGGATGCTGCGAGCGTCTTGGCGCCTTCGATCTCCACTACGCACAGCCGGCATGATCCTATCTCGTTTAGCCCCTCGAGGTAGCAGAGGGTAGGTATCTTCACGCCCGCCTGCGTTGCGGCCTCGAGAACGCTCGTGCCTGCCGGGACGGTTACCTGCCGTCCGTCTATGGTGAGAGTGACGTCACCCATTCGTATAACACTCCATTCTCGTGGTCTTACGGCTCACGGACGTCGCACTGGAAGCAGCGGGCAGCCTCCGCCACCGCCATGTCCTCAGTCAAACCGAGTTCGACCTCTTTGAAATTCCTAGCGCGTTCCGGAACTGGCATCTCGGGCATTACGCACCTCTTGCACTGTTCTTCGATGGGCGTGCCCACCAGTACTCTCTCGACATCGGCCTCAGCATGTTGCCATGCCCCGCCTCCCACGAACTTATCTATCTCCATCGCGACCTGGCGCCCTTCTCCGATTGCGCCGATCACAGTCGCGGGGCCGGTGACGCAGTCGCCCCCGGCGAAGACACCGGGAACGTTGGTCTGCATCGTGTCAGGGTCTGTGATGACCAACCCCGACTTGGTCATGAGCAGCGCCTCTTGCCCGCCGGCCGGCTTGCCTGCGAAGGAGGTATCGACCGACTGGCCTATGGCAGCGATGACTGTGTCCACATCCACAATGGTGCGCGAAGCGTCGACCGGCACCGGGCGCCTGCGTCCTGACCTATCGAAATCGCCCAGTCTCATGCGAACGCACTCCATCTGTGCCACTCGGCCGTCTGCGCCGATCAACCGCGTGGGGGCGGTCAGATAGTGCACCTGAATGCCTTCCTCGATAGCGGCCTCGATCTCGGCCGCGTCTGCCGGCATATCCGACCGAAGCCTGCGGTAGACTATGTGGACCTCCTTGGCTCCCAGACGCAGTGCGGTCCGAGCAGCGTCGATTGCGGCATTGCCTCCACCAACGACGGCCACATTCTGCCCAATCTTCACCGGACGGCCCAAGGCCGCATCTCGCAGGAACTCCACCGCCGGCAAGACTCCATCGAGTTCCTCGCCGGGCACGCCCATTGCCGCGCTGTTGTGCGCCCCTACAGATACGAACACGGCATCATATTCCGCCCTAAGCTGGTCCAGAGTCATGTCCACGCCCACCCTGGTGTTGAGGCGGATCTCCACTCCGGCCTTCTTTATGGCTTCGATCTCGAATTTCATGATGTCCCTGGGTAGTCGGTATTCTGGGATTCCCACGGTCAGCATTCCGCCTGCCACAGGCAGCGCCTCGAACACAGTAACCTTGTGGCCGAAGAGGGCCAAGTAGTACGCGGCGGAAAGGCCAGCCGGCCCGGCTCCCACAATAGCCACGCATTTGCCCGAGGGCGGAGCGAATTCGGCCTTATACTGGTGATCATGTTTGATTTCCCAATCAGCTGCGAATCGCTTCAGCGACTTTATCGCCACAGGTTCGTCGAACGTGCCGCGCCTGCACTTGGACTCGCACGGGTGGTCGCACACGCGCCCGCATATCGCTGGGAACGGGTTCGTCGCGCGGATGAGGTCTACTGCTTCGTCGAACTTCCGCTGCTTGATCAGCGCCACGTAGCGAGGCACGTCCACCCCCGCCGGGCAGGAGTTCTGACACGGCGAGCTGAACAGAGCCGCGCACGACGAAGCCGGACACTTCTTCCTGCGTATGTGGGCCTCGTACTCATCCCTGAAGTATCGGATTGTTGACAGAACCGGGTTGGGCGCGCTCTGGCCCAGGCCGCACATGGCGGTGGCGCGAATGTACTCTCCCAGTTCGATCAGGAGCTCAATATCGCCCTCTCGGCCCTGGCCCTTAGTGATGCGGTCCAGTATCTCCAGCATGCGCTTGGTGCCAATCCGACACGGCGCGCACTTGCCGCATGACTCGTCCTGGATGAACTGCATGAAGAACTTGGCCAAGTCGACCATGCACGTGTCTTCGTCCATGACAATGAGGCCGCCTGAGCCCATCATGGTACCCAGTTCCTTGAGCGACTCGTAATCGATTGCGGTGTTCAGGTACTGCGCCGGGATGCAGCCGCCGGAAGGCCCGCCGGTCTGCGCCGCCTTGAACTTCTTGCCGCCGGGTATACCTCCGCCGATATCGAAGATTATGTCGCCCAGTGCAGTTCCCATAGGCACTTCCACCAGACCGGTGTTATTGATCTTCCCAGCCAGTGCAAACACCTTGGTCCCCTTGCTCTTCTCAGTGCCGATAGAGGAAAACCACTCAGCGCCGCGCAGAATGATCGGCGCAATGTTGGCATAAGTCTCAACATTACTTATCAGTGTGGGCTGGCCCCACAGGCCGGATGCAGCTGGATACGGAGGCCGAGGCCTCGGCTCTCCCCGGCGGCTTTCCACTGACGCGAGAAGCGCTGTCTCCTCGCCGCACACGAAAGCGCCGGCTCCTACACGAAGATCGATGTCGAAATCGAATCCGGCGCCGAAGATGTTCCGGCCTAGCAAGCCGTATTCCCTTGCCTGCTTGATCGCGTGCTCAAGATGCGCCACCGCAAGCGGGTATTCAGCTCGCACGTAGATATAGCCTTGGCTTGCGCCTACCGTGTACCCGGCTATGGCCATAGCCTCGAGCAGCGTGTGAGGATCGCCTTCCAAAATCGAGCGGTCCATGAAAGCTCCCGGGTCGCCTTCGTCTGCATTGCACACCACGTATTTGGGCGAACCCTCAGCCTTGCGAGTGAGATCCCACTTAATCCCGGTTGGGAACCCCGCCCCGCCGCGACCTCTGAGCCCGGCACGCTTCAGAGTATCGACGATCTCCTCAGGTTTCATCTCAGTAAGCGCCTTGCCCAGTGCCGCATAGCCGTCGCGGGCGATGTATTCGTCGATGTTGAGCGGGTCGATAACGCCCGTGTTTCGCAAGGCGATTCTCTCCTGCCGGCTGAAGAAGGTCATGGCCTCTTGGGTCTCTACGACCTCAGCAGTGCCGGGTTCCTCATAAAGAAGTCGCCTTACTATGCGCCCTTTCACCAGGTGTTCGTCGACGATCTCCTTGGCATCGTCGGGAGTGAGCTTCCGGTAGAAGACGCCTTCGGGGTACACGACCATGACCGGCCCCAGGTCGCACGGACCCATGCACCCTGTGACAATCACCTTTATTTCGCGCTCAATGCCTTTTGCGGCTATCTCAGCCTCCAGCGCCTCCCGCACCGCCTTGCAGTTGGAGGAGACACAGGCTGCGCCGCCGCACACAAGCACGTGCGCTCGAACCAGATCCATTCGTATTCCTCCCTCACTACGCCTGATGGACGTGGCACCGTACTATGAGTACTTCTTGAGTACTTCCGTCACTCGGTCAGGCTTTATCCGAGCGTAAATGTCGTCGTCCACTGTCATGACCGGGCCCAGCCCGCAGGCGCCGATGCACCTCATAACCTGAATAGAAAAAAGCCTGTCGGGAGTGGTATCACCCGCTTTGATGCCCAGCGCATCTTCCACTTTCTCTAAGATCTTGTCGCCGCCCCTCACGTAACAGGCTGTGCCCAGGCACACGCCCACCTTGTGCTTGCCCTTGGGCTTTGTAGTGAACAGCGCGTAGAATGTGATGACGCTGTAGACGTCCGCCACCGGAATGTCGAGCCCCGCCGCCACTCGCTCCTGAACCTCCATAGGAAGGTAGCCGACTATCTGCTGGATTTCGTGGAGGCACGGGATGAGCACTCCGCGCTGTCCCTGGTACCCGGCGATGATCTCGTCCACCTTCGCCCACTGCTCAGGTGTGATGTCTGTGACATCGCCCGCGCACTTGGTTTCACAGCAACCCATAGACCTTTCAACCTCCTCTGCCGGCCATTGCAGCCACAGCCTATACATGCATGATTCATGCCACATTCCAAAGTGGCGTCTAGCTGGTGATCATCGCAGCCCACGCAGACGGCCTGATGCATTTATGCATCGCTAGTGAACGGTTTCACATTTCCCGCGTCAGCGAATTACGGCTCGCCGCGAACGGCATACACGTTGTAGCAGCAGTCGGGCCCCTGAGGGCAAGTCTTCAGAACACGTAATGCGAACTTGCATCGCGTGATGCGCTTTCGCATCATTCACCGCCGCCGCTCGCAAGCCTCTGAATCTTTCTTACTATTGTGGACTGGTTGACGCCCAGTGCACGGGCTATCGCGTAGGTGCTGGGGCATGTTTCGGAAGCGCGCTCTATGAGCTGCCGTTCCACCTCTTCCACTGCCTTGCGCAGCGGCATGATGCCCGACACGCGGACTTCGCCTCCATCTTTGGCCTGTGAAGTCCTGATATGAGCCGGAACATGCTCAATACCGATGACAGGCGCATCTACTGTCACCACAAGAAACTCAAGCACGTTCTCGAGCTCTCTCACATTCCCCGGCCAACTATACCTCTCCAGCGCTTCTCTGGCCTCTCTGGATATCCGACGCGGCCTGCCGTACCTGGCGCCCCACTTCTCGAGGAAATGGTAAGTCAGCGGCGCAATGTCGCCGGCTCTTTCGACAAGGGACGGAACTCGGATGGGGATCACATTCAGTCGGTAGTATAGGTCGTTTCGAAAGCGCCCTTCCTTAACTGCCCGTTCAATGTCGCGGTTGGTGGCGGCAATCACACGGGCGTCCACCCTGATCTGCCTCGTGCCTCCCACACGGACCAGGCACTTCTCCTGCAACACTTGGAGCAGCTTGGCCTGGAGCGCCATGGGCATCTCGGTGATCTCGTCCAGGAACAGCGTACCTCCTGAGGCGAGCTCAATAAGCCCAGGCTTGCCGCTGCGGCGCGCCCCTGTGAAGGCTCCTTCTTCATATCCGAACAGTTCGGACTCGAGCAGAGTCTCAGGTATGGCTGCACAGTTGATCTTGATGAAGGGTTCGGCGCTTCGATTGCCGGTACGGTGAATGTACCTGGCTACCACCTCTTTGCCCACGCCTGACGCGCCGGTGATGAGGACAGTCGACGACACACTCGATACCTTGTGCATCAGTGCTATTACGCTCTCCATCGCCGGGCTGTATGCAACCATGTCTACTGGCTCGCGATCTGCCGCGAAGCTGCGCGAGGCCGACCGGATAGACCGATCTCGCTCACTTGTGTCAGGTTGGCTGAGGTCGGGATTTGCCGAACGGGGCCCCACGGCTAATGGATCGCCGGAGCGACCTGGCGCTGCGTCTCCCTGACGGCTCGGGACGAATTCGCGCGAAAGGTCGATCTCGTCAACGCCCGAACTGGCCAATCGCTCAACCATACTCACGCCGCCCGCGCTTTTCATGGCGGCGGCACATGCCAGCACGGCCTGACGCAGCCTCCAGGCGCCCAGGTCTTCGGGATAGCCGGGGCCGTCAACGCAGCCCCTGCAGAGCGAGAGCTCCACAAGGGGAGCGGTGATCCCGCCGGAAGATATCGCGTCCAGAACTTCCATGCACTCGCGAAAGCCTGCAGCGCTCACTGCTCCCCGCCAAAAGGCGCCCCCTGAAGCATCCAGGCTGTGAAGCAATCCAGCCGGTAACGGCAGCATACGCCCGGGTCCTTCAGCCGCCGCATCCGGTGCCGATGGAGGGCAATGATCGATATGCAATCCCGCCATGTCGAACAGTTCATGCAGTTCAGAAAAGGTAAGCACCACATCGGGCCCGCCCTCCACGCTCCGCACGGCTGACGTCGCCCGAGTGCTGCCTGCATCGCCGCATTCCAGCCTGAACGCAGCACAGGGCGTGACGCAAACAACCCGTGAGCACCCCGAGGCACGGGCCGCCCGTGAAGTGGCAACCTCCGGCGATACAATCGGGGCCAGGTTCTGCGCCATATCAGGCCTGTGTGCCTCGATGAGCCGAACCAGGGCCGGACATGTCGAGGTTATGATTGTGCGCCCCGAAGAAGACTCGAAAACGGCACGGTACGCCGGCGCCAGCATCTCCGCCCCTGCCGCCGCTTCCCACACTTCGGCAAAACCCAAAGCTCGCAGCGCCCCAATGATCGTCAGCGGATCATGATCGGGGAAGGCCCCAGGGAAGCTGGGCGCCATCACTGCAACAGTATCGCCCTGAGCCAGCAAGTCCAGCGCTACCCGGGCGTGTTGGGCGAAGGCAATCGCACCGTGAGCACACTCCTGTACACAAGCGCCGCATCCCATGCACATCTCGGTGTCTACGCGCACAGCGTTGTCCGCTGCGTGTATCGCCTCCACAGGGCAGGCACGCACACACGCGTAGCACCTCGTGCATAGGTCATCGCGCGTTTCGATCAGCTCCACATCAGCCGCCCCCAGTTGCAATGCAGAATCGCATCAATGGCACAACGCCATTATACCATCACCGCTGCGACCGCGCACAGGACCCGCCGCTGTGACAGGATATCGGCATCGCCACCGGATGTAGTATAATCCAGATAACCGGTAGCCGGGAATTGGGGGAGGCGTGTGTAGATGCAGAGAACGCGCGTAGCCGTGGTTGGATTGGGCAATGTCGGGCGAGGAGCCGCCGAGGCGTTAGCGACATCGCCTGATTTTGAGCTCGCAGGGGTTGTCAGAAGACGGGCCCAGCCCGGTGTGCGCGTCGCGGGGCCGAATTGGGAAGCGCCTGCAGTGACCCGAATAGACCAGCTGGACAAGGTCCGTGCCGCCCTGATGTGCGTGCCAACTCGCGAGCTCGAACCGATGGAGCATGCCCTCTTGCGATCGGGGATAAGTGTGGTGGACACGTTTGACATACACGGCGATCCACTTTTGCGCCACAAACAGTCTTTGGCTGCTTCGGCTGCCCAGGGTCAGGCTACGGCCGTCATAGCTGCCGGCTGGGATCCGGGCGCCGACTCGGTGATCAGGGCGCTGCTTGAGATCATCGCCCCGACCGGAATCACCTACACCAATTTCGGGCCCGGCATGAGCATGGGCCACTCTGTGGCTGTGCGGGCCATACCAGGAGTGGCGGATGCCGTATCCGTGACTCTCCCCGCAGGCTACGGCAGGCATAGGAGGGCCGTCTATGTTGAGCTCGACGGGTCGAGGTCCTTCGCCCACGTCGCGTCCGACGTCCGTCGCGACCCTTATTTCGTCAACGACGAGACCGACGTATTCGAAGTGGATTGCGTGAGCCGGGCGGCCGATCCTGGGCATGGCGTCGTGATCGACAGGAAAGGCGCTTCTGGGCTGACTGGCAATCAGTTGCTCAGATGGGAGATGAGGGTAACCAACCCGGCCGCTACGGGCCAGATTATGGTAGGAGCGCTCAGAGCAGGCCTCAAGAAGGCGCCGGGCGCGTACACGATGATCGAATTGGCGGCGGCTGACATGCTGCCAGGGGCCATCGAGGACCTGGTGAACAGGATCGTCTGAAGTTCCTTAGGACCCGCCGCGCTCGCCGGCTCCCATAACCCTGTTCTTGCCCTGACGCTTGGCCTCGTACATGGCCGCATCGGCGGCTCTCACGAGCGAGTCGACCGATCGGCCGGATTCGGGCATGGAGGCCACGCCCAGGCTTATGGTGGCTGTCACCGGAGTGCCCTCCACCATGAGCGGTGAGCGCTCCATTTCCGCCCGAAGCCGTTCCGCAACCACCAACCCGTCAGCTTTGGTCGTGTTGGGCAAGATGACCATGAACTCGTCTCCGGCGTATCTGGCGAGTATGTCGGACTTACGAGCCGCCGCGCGCATGGTGTCGGCCAGGCGGATCAGGTGCATATCGCCTATGACATGCCCGTACATGTCGTTGATGTACTTCAGGCGATCAGAATCCAGCATCACCAGCGTAAGGGGTGTACCATGTCGGAGAGCTCTCTCAATCTCCTTCTCGAGAAGATCACAGAAGTACCTATAGTTGCCGAGCCCGGTCAGATCATCGGTGAGCGATAGCTCGCGGGCCGACTGGTACAGCCGCGCGTTCTCCAGGGCTATGGCAGAGCTGGACGCGATCGTCATCAGGAGATCCTTCTCCTCCTCGCCGTAGGCGTTCATCGTGTAGCTCTGCGCTGATATCGCGCCCACCACGTGGGCACCCACACGCATGGGGACAATAATAACCGAGCTCGTAACCTCATCAAGGTTGTGCCCAAGCCTGCGTTCCCCGTCCATCATCTCGTCTTCTCGGCGGTTGAAAAGAATCGGCCGACCGCTCGTGATTACCTTTGCGGTGGGCCCCGATTCCATGGAGAACCGCGTCGAAGGAGAACGAACTCCCTGGTCCATGAGAAACGCCATCTCAATTTCGCGGCTTCCCGCATGGTATATCGCCACGAAAAAGGCATCGACAGGGATTATCCGACAGACCTCTCGGTATATCTTGTCGAAGAGCGCATCGCGTTCAAGAACCGACGTAAGGCTCATCGATATTTCGTTGAGAGTGGACAGGTAGTCGGCCCTTCGCTGGACCTCATCCAGCAGGTGAGCGTTTCCCACAACCACGCTCAGCTGCTTGCCCAGCATCTCAAGGAACTCGCAGTCCTCCGGCGTATATGCGACGCCCGAACGCTTATCGCCGAACGTAAGCGCTCCAATGCAGTCAGGACCGGACATGAGAGGCGTGGCAGCAACTGCGTGCAGTCCTTCTGCAACCAGTTCTGGAATGGCCCCTGCAAACGAAGCATAGTCGGGTACCCTGACCGTCTGCCGATTCGCAACGGCCACGCTGACCAATCCCTCGTCTTTCCTGAAGGCCCTGTTCAGCAGCCCTGGGGGCAGATTTCTGCAGGCCGATGCAACCAATCGCCCGCGCCGGTCCTTGAGAGCAACTAGGCCAATGTCGCCGCCGAGCACCTCTAGGCCGCCATCGAGAATCAGTTCCAGCGTCGCCCTCAGCCCGATCCCTGAGTTGATCTTGCGGGTGATGCGTGCGAGAACCTGGTCCCAGCGTGCCCGCCTATCGAGCTTGTCACGGGCCGACGTCAGCCGTGCGGCACAATCCTTCAGAACCTTCGATGCGAGGCCGATTCCCCCGGCCGTTAACGCGATGATTCCGCATCTGTACGGCAGTACCCATCCGGGCATGGCTGGCTGACTCGACCACGGAAAAGCGGCCGCAGCGTACAGCGCCGCGGATATGATACCGCCAATGAAGCTTGAAATCGCGCTCTCCTGCAAGGCGATGATAGCGAGAGCCACAAAGTACAGGGCATATGCCTCGCTCGCAAGCCCTTCTCCAAGGCGCACGAATATGGATATCAGCACCATATCGAAGGCCGACGCCACAGTATTGACTATGCGCAAGTTGAGCCTACCGCCCACCATCCACACGGCAACCGACAACGCCGCCGCAGGCACGACAGTAGTGATCACTCCTGGACGTATTGCAAGCCTGTGAAGGCCGAACACGATGCATGCAGCCACGATCACTGAACGAAGAAGCATGATGGCAATGCCAGCCGGACGCACATACTTGCCGTCCATACCCAGAGGCTGCAGCTCACGCAGAGGAGATGAGACCCCCCTGCTACTTGTCAGTGCTGACATCTGTACCACCAACCACTATTTTCTTTCCAGCTTCACGCCTCAGCCGGCGTTGGGTCACTATCGTGCGTCTCTTTGGCGTTTTTCAGGCACAATGTGAGCAGAGATGGTCCTATCGCTTCAAAGAAGAGAATCCCAGGCACCACAATTGATGCGAGCATGGAACGGTGATCCGGCAGGGCAACTCCGGCTGCGACGGTGAGCCCCGCAGCCAGGCCCGCCTGGGGCAGTAGCGACAGACCGATACGTAGACGCGCTGACGAGCTGGCTCGGGCCGCGAGCGCTGCCAGGAACGACCCCACCACCTTGCCGGCCACCCTCGCGGCGACATACAGGACGAAGAATGGGATCGAGGCAGCGAGCGACCTGAAGTCGCAACCCACTCCCGCCAGAGCGAACAAAAGCACGTACACCGGAGGCGAAAACCGGTCTATGGTAGCGAATAGCTTCCGGTTGCCCGTCACCAAGTTAGTTAGGGTTGCACCCAGAACCAGACAGCTTATGATCGGAGACACGTGCATCCTGGATCCCAGCCCGGAAGCGAGCAGCACTGCGCCGACCACTATCACTACCAGCTCGTCGCCTCCCCTGGCATACTTCACGAAGTACCCCAGCGCTATGCCGATCACCACGCCCACCATCACAGAACCCGCCAGTTCCCATAGAAACACGCCTGCTACGCCCAGGACTGACTGTGACGCACCTGCCACAGGCAGGGCGCGCGCCACCGACACGGCAACAGCATAGAGCATGATGCATACGGCATCGTCCACAGCCACTACCGATAGGAGCATCCGGGTGAGCGGGCCGTCGGCTTTGTGCCTTCTGATTATCATGATCGTGGTAGACGGGGCAGTAGCTGCGGCAATCGCCCCAAGCGCCAAGCCGAGAGCGAGGGGTTTGCCGGCTATCGCCGTCGCACCCAGAACCGCCGCCATACATAGGATCGCCTGCGCAGAAGCAATGCCTACGGCGCCCCTGGGCAATGAGCGAATCCTTCGCGCCTCCAGCTCTCCTCCCACGACGAAGGCTATCAGCGATAGACCCATCTCTGCAGCGAACGCGGCGCCCGCCTGCGTAATCGCGCCGCCAATCCCCGGCCAGGCGTGCCCCAGCGTGATCCCTGCGAGGAGGTATCCCACTACAGACGACACACCGAAGCCTGCCGCGACACGCCCAAGGGCGACACCGCTCAGCATGATAAGACCCGCCGCAAGAATGCTGCTCATGCAAAACCTCTCCGCCAATACGCGAGGTTACTGACCGAGGTCATCCAAGTTCGAGTGGCGTTTGGGGAACCCCGCGATTTTGCCTACCGGAACCGTAAAGAGCAACCCCGAGCCCGGAAGGCTCAAGTCGCCGACGACGCTCTCCACAGCCGCTATGGCTTCATCAACCTTCTCGTCTGGAAGCAATGCGAACACCGTTCTGTTAAAAGGCCGGCTCTCGTTTAGATGATGTCGCAGCGCTGCGAAAATCGGTATGGAGGAGCTATCGATTTCTGATAGGGCCCGCCCCATCCCCATACTCTCTATACAAGTTGCCCCGGTTATCCCTGCCCGAAGGAAGGACGAGAACAGGTCATCGAGGAGCTCCGTGTCGTTCAGCACTACAAATAGGACTTGCACACGAATTCCCTCCAAAAGAGGCAAGTGTTGCGTTGTTGCTATTTACTACTATACCTAACCGCCTAGTTCACTGCAAGACGAAGTATACACGCGCGCAACGAACAATCACTGCAGGATAACGGTTAGCGCCCGGTGAAAGCATGAACATGGGACGGTGATGCAGATGGCCAGGGCAATCATTGATGTGACTCGCCCCATGTACCACGGTATGCCGGTATGGCCGGGAGATCCGGATGTGCGATTCACGCCTGCGCTCGCGACTGCCGAAGGCGGCGCAAACATCACATCGATCAGCATGGGAACGCACTCAGGCACACATATTGACGCTCCTTCGCACTATCTGGCAGGCGCCCCAACGGTGGACCAGGTGCCAATGGAATCTCTGATCGGCCCCTGCCTTGTCATCGAATTCTCCGCAGGAGGGCCCATCGGGCGCAGCTGTCTGGCGGAATCTCTGAATACGGCTCACCCATCTAGAATCCTGATCAAGGCCGGCCCCGGAGCGCATCTGGACCCTGGCGGCGCCGCTTACCTCGTTGAACGCGGCACCGTACTTGTAGGAACCGGCGAGATGTCCATCGAAAGCCCGGTTGGCGACGGCAGCGTCCACAGATGCCTGCTAGCGGCAGGTGTGGTCATAATGGAGGGCCTCGAACTGAGTCACGTTCCGCCGGGCGAGTACAGTCTGACCGCACTGCCATTGCGCCTCACCCGGCTTGATGGTGCACCGTGCCGTGCAGTTCTGACCCTGATTTGATCGCATTTCGCCATAATTTGTTATTCGTGGAGCTGTTGGCCTACTCTATGCCTACTCCGCCCGTAGCTCTTCGGGCGAATGCAGCGTCACCTGTCTTTTCTCCTCACGGTCTAGTTTCCCTTCGTACCACATGGTGATCCCTTGAGTGACTCAAAGTTCTAGTATACGCCCACATGCAGCGGTCAGACTACGGATGCAACCGCGACACCTGAAAGAAAGGAGGAGGAAACGCATGCCGAGAAGGAGCAACAGGATCCTGAACCCTCAGGCGCGTCAGGCGCTCAATCAGATGAAGTACGAGATTGCGAGCCAGGTGGGCGTGGACTACAACACCTATGGCGGATACCTTGGCGACATCCCCGCTCGCGAGGCGGGCAGAATCGGCGGCCAGATGGTCAAGCAGATGATCGCCGCGGCCGAGCAGAGCTTGATAAGCCAGACAGTCGCCGGAACCCAGGCCAGCTTCGCGCAGGCCCTCAGGCCTCAGGGATTTGCGTCTGAAACCGCAACTGGCTTCAATGTCCCAACCAACCTGAACGTTCCTAAGTCGTAACCTGCAAAGCAGGGCATGCAGGACGCGATAGCGCGGCCAGCGCCCGGTCGCCCCTGGACCGGGCGCTGCCCGCGATCATCTACCCGCGATTCCTCGTGGTTCCGACGCAGGGCGCATGTATGCCCACCAGTACATAGTCCCCACTAGCAGCCCTCCGCCAACCACGTTCCCGAGCGTCACCGGCAGTAGGTTTCGGGCGAGACTGGCGAAGCACTGGGCAGCTGGAGCTGACGACAGCATCAAGCCAATGGGAATGTAGAACATGTTTGCTACTGAGTGTTCTGCTCCACACATGATGAAAGCAGATACTGCCATGGCAAGCGGCGCTATTCTGCCCAAGACGTCGTCGGCTGAGTAAGACATCCATACTCCCATGCATACCAGCCAGTTGCATAGAACTCCACGGAAGAAGGCCGGCCAGAACTCAAGTGACGATTTCCGTATGGCAGTCATCACGAGCGCCTGGGCGGAGGCGCCGTCTGCCGGTTGCCACAGTCCAGTCTCATGATACAGCCAGGCCACGAAGAGGGCGCCGGCCATGTTAGACAAATACACAATCACCCAGTTGCGCAGGAGAGCCCCTAATCTGATCCGTCTGTCGAGGAGCGCCATTACCATCAAGGAGTTCCCAGTGAACAGCTCAGCTCCCCCTATTATCACCATGACAATGCCGACACTGAACACCAGGCCAGAGATGAGTTTAACTGCACTCGGCCCTGCCCATGCGCCGAGTGCGTATGAGACTGTGTGGGAGGCGACAGCCGCCATGGCGATAAAGCTTCCTGCAAGAAAACCCAGCACAACAAGGGCGACCGCACTGGCCCGCGACTTGGCCACGCCCGCATTGACGGCGGTTGCGGCGATCTCTGAGGGCGTCCTGTATGCCACTGGATCCACCACTCTTTCTCACGTCGTTCGCTATACTCCAACTATCTCAAGGGCTTCAAGCGCTGTCAAGCATCGGCCTCGAAGGTGCTTTCCCACCACTTCCCACAGGGAATTCCACATATCGTTGTAGAATAGACCGCCATAGAGGGGGCCCACACTTCCGCGCAAGGCTAACAGAGAAAGGAGTTGCAGTTATTGAGATCCAGACTACACAGCAAGAGTATCAAAGTCGCCGCACTGCTCGCAGCAGCAGCTTTGATTGTCGCCATCGCCGCGTGCGCGGCATCGGCCGCCACAACGTACACCGTCAGGACAGGCGACTCGCTTTACCTCATCGCCAAACGCTTCGGCGTGACAGTAGATGAACTGCGCGCCGCGAACGGGTTGTCACACGATTGGATTTACGCCGGTGAGAGACTGACGATCCCCTCTTCGCAAAGCACACCAGGGTCGTCGGGCTCTACCTACACAGTGAGGTCAGGTGATTCGCTGTTCCTGATCGCGAACCGCTTCGGCGTTACAGTAAGCGCGCTGCGCTCCGCGAACGGCTTGTCGAACGACTGGATCTATCCAGGTGAAGTCCTGCGTATCCCTGCGGGCGGCGATTCCCGCCCACCCGACAACCCTTCACGAGGGGACTATGGTTCATGGAGCTCGTCCGACCTATCGCTCCTTGCCCGACTGGTCACGGCCGAGTCCGGCGGTGAGCCATATGAAGGGCAGGTAGCAGTGGCGGCCACCGTGATTAACAGGGTGAGAAGTGGGTCGTATCCCAACACGATCCCCGGCGTGATCTACCAGGTGGTGGACGGCAGATATTATCAGTTCAGTCCGGTTCTCGACGGCAGGATCAATACCGCTCCCTCCTCTACGGCACTTAGGGCAGTCCAGGAAGCGGCGGGCGGTTGGGATCCGTCCTACGGCGCACTGGGGTTCTACAATCCCGCCAAGACCTCAAACTACTGGGTGCAGCTCCGCCCTGTCACTAGAGTGATCGGAGGTCACGTATTCTTCAAGTAGATCGAGTATGCCGAAGCACCGGAAGACAGGCCCGACTACTCCCCGAGGCGCACTCGCCTCGGGGGTTTGCTTTGCGCCGGCCCAGTCGGCGCTGAGCTGTCTATTGAGTTCAGCGTCATATGGTTGTAGAATTGACCGAGGGAGGGACCAGCAGTGCCAATCTATGAGTACAACTGCGGAAGTTGCGGCAAATTCGAGTTTCTACACGGGCCAGGCGAAGGAGCGCTCACGCGCTGCCCCAAGTGCGGTTCTCCTGTCCGGCGCCTTTTCAGCTCCCGGATGGGTGTGATATTCCACGGGTCTGGCTATTATGTGACTGATCACAGGTCAGAAGAGTACAAGAAAGCAGCGCGTGATGAAAGCGCAGGCGCAGGCTCGTGTTCGTCAGATAGCTGCGCAAAGTAGGGTCGATGTCGGCTTTATAGGGGTCGAGGAGTGTGAGGCGGGCGTTTCCCGCCTCTTGCTCACATAAGAAGGTATCTTGGCCCGAAAGGTAGAACAACTGCGCCAAGCCAGTGAAATCGCGCCGGCGTGAGGCCGGCGCCTTCCGAAAGGACGGTGAAAGGCCCCAGAAGGCCGCGAGCATGTTTGTAAAGGACGTAATGACAGCGAACCCCATAACGGTGACCCCGAATGTGTCGGTGATGGAGGCCCTGGAGATAATGAAGCGCAGCAAGGTCCGAAGGCTGCCCGTTGTACAGGGCGGAAAACTCGTGGGCATCGTTACTGACCGAGACCTATTGCAGGTATCGCCATCGCCCGCAACCTCGCTATCCGTGTTTGAGATCAACTACCTCATCTCTAAGATGACAGTGAAAGAGGCCATGACCACTAGGGTAATCACCGTGTCGCCCGACGATACCATCGAAAAGGCCGCCGTGGTGATGCGCGAGAACAGCATCGGCGCAGTGCCGGTCATCGATGGAATGACCGTCGCGGGCATAATCACTGAGACCGACATCTTCGACGCATTCCTGGAGATGTTGGGCGCCACCAGGGCCGGTGTCAGGCTCACTGTTGACCTGCCTGATCGCAAGGGCATACTGGCCCGAGTAGCCGGCGCCATCAGCGAGGCAGGCGCAAACATCATCAGCGTGGCCACATTCGAGCTAGCGCCGGGCACTGTCAGAATCGTCATTCGCCTTGAGCCGGATAACGCCGACGAGGCCGCTCAGGCCATATCTGCCTGCGGGTTTGACGTAGTACACCGTGTGAGGTCATACGTTCAGTAGCTGGTTGTGCACCACGCCCAGGGGGCGAGGGACCGCTCGCTTCTCGCCCCTTGCGTCGTGCGCCTGCGCCGCTATATGGGCGATGGGCCCCAGTCCGGGAGGATGCAGTTTGCCTGATCGGTGAGCTGATATCCCTCGCCCGCAGGGGTGAACGCATGTATCGCGTACCGGCCTGATTCAGCTACTCGGGCCGCAATCGCCACAGCTTGCGAGCGCGGGCTCCATGCAAGCCCGGCACATCGTGGGTCCGACACTATGCTGGCCACCATGTGCGGCTCTACCATGCCGCGGGCGCGGATATCGCGCGTATCGAGGATACAGACGGACACCCGCTGTCCTCCTCTCTCCTCTGAGCCTCCAACACAGTAGGCAAGCATCTTGCCGTCAGGCGACCATGCCGGCGACCAGGGCCATATCCCTCGACCGGTCCGCACGTCCCATATCTCCTTAGTGAAGACGTCCACTACTCGAAGCAACACTCCATTATCGTCTGAGGCCACATATGCCGTGTGAACACCGTCAAGGCCTGCTGCCATCCCCCATATCCTCTCGGGGCCCTCTGTGAGCTGAGCATCTGCGCCAGCCCACGTATCCCTGGCATGGAGCGCGCTGTCAGCGACATATGCAATTCTGGTCCCGTCTCCCATCCAAGCGGCCATCGCTCCGACAAAGCTCGACTGCTCCCGGGTCCCATCCAGGCCAACAACACACGTGGTCGCGTCCAGTTCGTACATGATTGACCTGCCGCCCGGCGACCACCTCGGCGTGATCAACCCTGGCATGGGCTCACCAATCGATTCCGTCTCGTCGGTCGCGACCTTGACTATCTTGAGCCGTCCGTCAGCACCCTGCAACGCCACTCGATCGCCGGTCGGTGCAACCGCCGGCACCGATCTCCACGAGCATCCCGCGCTGGCAAGCACCGTCGACGAACCGCTGGCCACATCCAACACCATCAGCCCGGGCTGGCCAGCCTGGTCAGTAATACAGACGATCATCCCGCGCAATCCGTGTTCCTGCGGGACGACAACCACCTCACCCCCGGACATTGACCCCACCCCGCTTCCCGAAGTCCCTTTCGAAGCGCCCGCCAGTAGCGCCCGGTAAAATATATGCTGCAGGCACTCTCAGAGTGCCTGCAGCTCTTGGCAACCTATAGAAGTGTCGGCCCCCGCGTGGGCCTGCGCCTACCCGCGGGCCTTCTCGGCCCTGTGGCACGCCGCCTGATGAGTCCCCTCATACTGCAGGAAGCTTGGTTCCGCCTCTCTGCATATGTCCATCGCATACGGGCAGCGCGGATGGAGATGGCATCCCGACGGCGGGTTCACGGGGCTGGGGATTTCGCCCTTCAGGACTTCGGATATGCCTCTGTGAGTTGGATCCGGCACGAACACCGCCCCGATGAGAGCCGTAGTGTATGGGTGCAGAGGATTCCGGATAACCTCCTCGGCCGTGCCCATCTCCACGATCTTGCCCAGATACATCACTGCGATCCTGTCGCAGATGTGCCTGGCGGTGGCAAGGTCGTGCGTGATGTAGACGAAGGTGACACCCTTCTCGCGCGACAGGTTGAGCATGAGGTTCAGGACTTCGCCTCTGATAGACACGTCCAGCATCGACACCGGCTCATCTGCCACGATGAAGTCGGGGTCGAGAGCCAACGCGCGCGCAACGGCCACTCTCTGCCGCTGGCCGCCCGACAGCTCGTGCGGATATCTGGACATGTACTCCTCCGGAGGGATCATCTCCACGTCCGCCAGAACCGACGCCACCACATCACGCGCCTGGTGGACAGTACTGGCAATCCCCTGAATGCGCAGAGGCTCAGAGATGATAGTCTGCACATCCATCCTGGGGTTCATCGACTCGTACGGATCCTGGAATATCACCTGCATCTTGCGGCGCAGGTTCTTCATCTCAATCGGATTGAGCTTCATGATGTCGACATCCTCGAGCGCCACCGATCCGGACGTGGCATCTGTGAGCCTGAGGATCGTACGGGCCAATGTGGTCTTGCCGCAGCCCGACTCGCCGACTATGCCAAGGACCTCGCCTTTGTAAACATCGAAGCTCACGTTATCAACGGCCTTCAGCACGGGAGGTTTGTCAGTTTTCAGCGATTGGATGAAGCTGAGCCTGACAGGGAAGTACTTCGTCAGGTTGCGTACCTCCATTATCACGTCGCCGTGCTGGTACTGCTTCTTCTCAAGCTTCGCCGCTACTGCGCCCATATGTCCACCCCCTGCTGAACAATCTCCGCTTTATGACATGCTGCCATGTGACCACTGTTACCGACTTCCCGGAACGCGGGTTCCGTCTGCATGCACTCCTCGTCCGCAAGCGGACAGCGAGGATGGAATCTGCATCCGGAAGGAGGCGCCAGGAGGTTCGGAGGGAACCCCGGAAGCGACCTGACGGCGGATCTTTCGGCATGGATGTTGGGGAACGACTCCACCAGCCCCATGGCGTATGGATGAACCGGTTTCCCGTACACATCGAACACGCTTCCATATTCGACTATCTTGCCGGCGTACATCACGGCAATGCTGTCGCAGGTCTGCGCGATAACCGATAGGTCGTGCGTGATGAGCATCATCGACAGATCGAGCTCCGCCCTGAGCTCCGCCATGGCTTTCAGAATCTGCGCCTGCACCATCACGTCCAGGGCAGTGGTGGGCTCGTCCGCGATTATCAGGCTGGGATGGCATGCTAATGACATGGCGATGACCGCCCTCTGTTTCATGCCCCCGCTGAACTCGTGCGGATACTCCCCGAATCGCTTGGGGTTGATGCCGACCAAGTCCAGAAGGCTCTCCGCCCGTTCCACCGCAGCCTCGTGCGACATCTCCTCATGTTGGAGAATAGCCTCGACAATCTGCTCGCCCACTCGATGGACGGGATTCAGGGCGTTCATCGCTCCCTGGAATACCATCGAGATTTTGGACCATCGCACGTTCTGCCGAAACGCTTCCTCCGGCATATGCAGAATGTCCTCGCCATCCATCATTATCGTTCCGCCGTGATACTCACCGTTAGTCGGCAGCAGCCTGAGGACTGCCGTTGCCATGCTGGACTTTCCACACCCGGACTCTCCGGCGATTCCCAACGCCTTTCCACGTTCGATATCGAAGCTTACGGAATCGACCGCCCTGACATGGCCCCGGAGGGTACGGTAGTACATTTTCAGGTCTCTCACTTCAAGCAGGGCCATGATTACGATCTCTCCCTATAGCGTGGATTTAGGATCTCGTTGACTGAGTTTCCGATGAACACAAAGGCAAGGCTCATGAATGTGAGTGCAAGCCCCGGCGGCACCAGCCACCACCAGGCCATCGTGGTGAAAGCCCCAAACTCCTTTGCGTTTTGCAGTATGCGGCCCCATGTGCACACTCGCGGGTCGCCTAGGCCCAGGAAGCTGAGTGACGCCTCCGCCAAAATGGCGCCTGGTATCCGCAGAACGAGGTTGGCGAAGATCAGAGGCATCACGTTGGGCAGTATGTGATGCAGCATGACGTAGCTCTGCGGCGCCCCCGATGCCCGGGAAGCCTCGACAAACTGCCGCTCCTTGAGCGATAGCGTTTGGGAGCGCACGAGCCGCGCGATGCCCATCCATGACAGCAACGCCAGTAGTACCACTATGTTGAGTACGCTCTTCCCGAATAGGGCACCAAGGATAATCAGTATGGGCAGTTCCGGTATGGCGAGCAGCACGTCCGCCACACGCATCAGAAACTCATCAACCGCGCCGCCGACGTAGCCCGCCACGATCCCTACAGTGGTGCCGATGGCTACCGCTATGAAAGCCGTTGAAAGGCCTATGGCCAGCGCTATGCGCGTCCCGTAGATAAGCTGCGACCAGATGTCGGAACCCATATGGTCGACTCCGAGCACGCCGTGCACCATGCCGAGGACTCCAAAGGCCACCGGACTTATCTTCACGGTTACCGGCCCGTCGGGCGAGATGGACGACATCCTAAGCCGGATTGTGTAGTCGCCCCTGTCGACAAATAGCACCTGGCTGGGTTCGCCGAAGAACGACAGCCCCAGTTTCATCTTGAGATCGAAGTCGCGGGCGTCAATTATCGCGCTCTCGGAGTCTGCACTCCCCGACAGAGTCCTGTCCCACACTTCGTACGCTTCCCCATTCGGAGTCACCAGCTCGACACTAATAGAAGTCTCGGCGGTGTCGGGCGCGTCTATCGAGTAGTCGAACTGCGTGGAAAACGTGTTGGGCGACTTGTAGTTGTACTGCATCACATGGCTCAGCACAACTTCCTGCGCGGAAGCACCGCTTTCCGTTGATATCTCTTCATCTGGGACTTGGTCGGATGGTTCCTCGGGACTGCTTGAAGCCCAAGGGTTCCAATGAGCATTGCCTACGAACGAGAAACTGAAGTCCTCTTCCGCCTCAGATTCCCGCGGTTCAGTTGCAGGGTAACTGAGCTGGATTCCGCTCCCTTCGCCATCGTCAAACGGCGATATAGTGGCTGCGCCCAGTTCCTCCTGGTTCCATTCATCAAAGCCCAGCTTGAGCCGGATCGTCGGAGGGCAATCTCTAAACTTCGCGCTGAGCTTGGACATCCAGACCGGCGCGGCGCTCGCATCTGCGAGGTAGAGGTCATCCTTGGGGTTGTACGGCGCTATCCATGGAGCGAACACTGCAACGATGACGTACACCGCCACTATTGCCAGGCCCACCATGCCCTGCGACTTCCTGCGGTATTGCTCCCAGAACGTGAGCGGCCTGGGAGTAGCCGCGGCTGCGGCCTTGGCAACGTCGGCCCTCTGGGCTGCCTTGGCGTCCTGCCTCATTTGGTACCACCTGCCCCCACGCGGATCCTCGGGTCGACCAGGCCGTACGCGATATCCGCTGCTAGATTAGATATGATGACGGCCAAAGCGATCAGGTAGAAAGCGCCCTGTGCCGCCGGATAGTCCATTTGGAGGGTAGCATCGAGCAAGTATCTACCCACGCCGAACCAGGAGAAGATGCTCTCCGTGATGACCGCCCCCGATACCGCTCCCGGCAAAGACATGAAGATCAGGGTCACGATAGGAGGCAGCACGCTACGCAGAGCATGATGGTACAGAACATCCCGCTTGGGAAGCCCTTTGGCCCTTGCAGTGAGGATGTAGTCCTGGCCCAGGGCCTCTAGCATGGTGTTCCTGGTGTAAAGCGCCCATGATCCAAACCCCATGACAAGGTTGGATCCGGCGGGAAGAATTATGTGCCACGCACGGTCAAGAAATTGGGCAAGGGCGCCGTCGGGCGGTGGCGCGCTCATCGTGCCATGTATAGGCAATATAGGCCAGTAGTAACCAAACAAAAGCAGGAGCATGAGCTGGACGAAGAATCCCGGAACAGCGTGGGCGAACAGGCCGGCGCCAACGACGAACCTCTCCGCAAACCGCCCCCTGTTGGCCGCGGAGTACACCCCGAGAGATATTCCCACTGCGGCTGTGGATATGAACGTAACCAGAAAGAGCGTGATGGTGTTGGGCAACCTCTCCTTGAGCTCGTCCCAAACAGGACGCTGCGTGTTAAAAGAGAGTCCCAAGTCGAACCTGAGCAGTGCGAGCATGTAATTCTTGTACTGAACCATGGGCGGATCGTCCAGACCATACTGCTTCCTCAGCGCCGCCTTGGCTTCCTGCTTAAAGTTGGGGTCAATGATCATCTTCTCGGGATCGCCCGGCATCACACGAAAGAGTATGAAGTTAAGCGTGAGAATGACGAGGAGAACGATAACGGCATATCCTAGCCGCCTCAGAAGGTATGAGCGAAAACCCAAGTGTATCTCACCTCGTTCTGCCGCTTCACCCGGAACCGCCGCCCGGATTTTGCATCGCGGGCGGCGGTCCGCGCAATTCGGTTTGGTCGCGCTGCTGCGTCTACTTGCCGGGCTTCAGGCGCCAGTAGTTGGGGTTCTTGACGAGCCTGACAAACTCGCCCGGACGGTACTCCTTCATGATGAATGGACCGGTGCCGACGAGCTTGGTGTAGCCCTTAATCGTCGGATGCGGCTCCAGCCAGGGCTGGAACGTCTTCCAATCCTTAACATCCTTCCAGATGTGCTTGGCGAGCATGCTGATACCGGCGTTGTAGAAGTGCCAGTAGCTGACGGAGTTGAAGTAGACCTTCACAGCATACTTGTCGATCAGCTCCGTCTTGACGATGTCCATAGTCGCATCGAGGTAACGAGGGCACTCGTTCTCCTTCAGGTAGTCGATGGTGAACTTGACGTCCTCAGCTGTGAATGGCATACCATCGGACCACTTGATTCCCTTCCTGACGTACCAGGTGACCGTGGTGCCCTTCTTGCCGGGTTCGACGTCCCAGGTACCGATATCCCACTTCTCAGCCATCCACGGCATGTCTTCCAGAGTATCCGGATGCGACACGGTCAGGCTGTCGAACACCTTCGACAGCACTTCCTGCTCGTAAGCGCTGCTCGCGGTGATCGGGTTCAGGTTCTTGGGTTCCTCGGAAAGCGCCCACCTTATGGTGCCTCCCTCAATGGCCTTGCCGAACCGGTCGACCCTGCGGATGTTCAGCAGAGTCCAGGGGTTGTTGTAGCTTGCGGCCCCAAAACCGTTCATGTCAACATAGCCGGTTACCTGCGTCTTGTTGAACGCATCGATGTACGGCCTGGAATATAGCGGCACGTACGGCATCTCGCGCGCCAGGATCAGCTGGGCCTTGTCGGCAGCGGTTCTGGCCGCCTTAAGGTCGTTGGCGTAATACAGATCCTCCAGTACCTTATCCAGCTCAGGGTTGTGGATGCCGGGCCTGTTGTAGCCGGCTTCCACGTCCATGGACGAGTGGAAGAAGCTGTGGAGGAACGTCGGGAGCTTGCTCAGCGACCAGGCCAAGCAGTACATGTCGAACTCGCCGATATCAAGCTTGTCGAGCATGACGTTGAAGTCCATGGGCTCGGGCTTGACTGGAAGGCCGATCTTCTGGCAGGAGTCTGCAATCATCTTGCCTAGTTCGGCCGACGTAGGAGCGACCTCATATGTGGGCGTGAAGATCTTCATCTCCGGCAGGGGTTTGCCCGTCTTGGGGTCGATCCAGTTCTTACCGGTGCCGTCCGGCTTATAGCCGGCATTCTTCAGGACCTCTTCAGCCTTCTTCGCATTGAACTCGTAGAAAGGCACGTTCTTGTTGTAGAACGGCGAGACCTGCGGAACGAAGCTGCTCATGGGGAGCATATAGCCCTTGAACAGCGTGCGGATGATGTTGTCGCGATCAGTAAGATGCGCAATGGCCTGGCGGAGCGGCTGAGCGTCCAGGGGGCCCTTGCGCATGTTGAAGCAGAGATAGAACATGTGGAAGCCCAGGGTCATCTTCATGTCGGCGTAGGGAAGCGACTTCGCCTGGTCGATGTCGGTGGGCTTGGTGAGACCAGCCCAGACTATGCTCTCGCCGCGTTCAAAGGCGATCCTGCGGGCATCCGCGTTTTTGATGATAGGCATAATGATCTCGTCAACGTGAGGACCCCAGTCCTCAAACTTCACGGCAGCAGCGCCCGGAACTCCGGCCGCGCCTATGGCCAGGGCCACCGTGAGCGCCAAAGCAAGAATCAAGCGATACTTCCTCGGCATTACACGTATACCTCCTTGTTCATCTAGTTTTCGTCTAGCTACATCGCGGCAGGACCCGGAGAATCATGAGTACGCCCCTAAGACTCCCTCCTCCCAATCC
>Ga0116176_10000271_pt1 | contig 43390 bp, 44 predicted proteins | sample AD_STIC08_MetaG_FD_89803 | JGI IMG/M metagenome (GOLD analysis project Ga0116176, IMG submission 89803) | Active sludge microbial communities of municipal wastewater-treating anaerobic digesters from USA - AD_STIC08_MetaG | ecosystem: Engineered > Bioreactor > Anaerobic > Digestate | place: USA...
GGGATAGCGCGCCTGCAGAGCGGCTTGCAGGTCGATCCACGGCTGGTCGGCGCCGGGTTTGGGATCGCCTGAAGCATAGGTGACGGTCTGGATGCGGATGGCGGCGCCAAGCGACTCGGCAGCTGCCGCCACATCGACGGCCGGAGGCTCGGGCAATGTGATCGCGGCTTGTGCATCGGCCTTCGCGCCGAACTGCGAGGTGCGCCACAGCGCAACGCCGACCACGATGGCGACAACCAGCACCACGCCGCCAAGTATCTTCAACGCCAGCTTCATAGCCAAATCCCGCCCGTCGCTTCACCCTGAACGATCAAGACAGCGTCAAGCGGGACGGTCAACTCATCGCGGGCAAATTCAGCTATTGCGGGACCAGCCCACGTGAGACGCCCGCTTGACGGGGATAGCGGCAGGCGTACTCCACGCCCATGTCACGCCGTTGCCGCCTCTACCTGATCACGCCGCCGGAAGTTCCGGATATCGCCGCCTTCGCGCACCTGCTGGATCAGGCGCTGGATGGCGGGGATGTCGCCTCGCTGCAGATCAGGCTGAAGTCGCGCGATGGCGTTGCGGCGCCCGACAGCCACATTCTCGAACTGGGCCGCCATATTGTTCCGCGCGCGCAGGACCGCGGCGTCGCCGTGCTGATCAATGACCGCCCTGACCTCGCAGTCGAGCTGGGCGCGGATGGCGTGCATATCGGCCAGAGCGACATGCCGTATGGGCGGGCGCGCAAGCTGGTGGGCGACGATGCGATCGTTGGAGTCACCTGCCATGACAGCCGCCACCTTGCGATGGAGGCCGGAGAAGCAGGCGCGGACTATGTCGCCTTCGGCGCCTTCTACCCGACCGAAACCAAGGACCCCGCGGCCAGGGCGGAGCTGGAGCTGCTGACCTGGTGGCAGCAGATGATGGAGCTGCCCTGCGTCGCCATTGGCGGGATCACCCCGGACAATGCCCGCCCTCTGGTTGAAGCGGGAGCCGATTTCCTCGCGGTTTCAGCGGGGATCTGGCGGGCGCCGGGCGGGCCAGGCGCGGCGGTTAAGGCTTTCAACACCCTGTTCGACGAACTGGCTGGCTGATCCGGCTTAGGGGCCGCACCCCGAACACGCGAACAAAGCTTGCGCTTTGGGCTCTGGCCGCTATCTGAACCGCCAATTGAAGGCTGTTTGACATGTCACGTCCCTCCCCCACCGTCACCGTGATGATGGATGCTGCGCGCGCTGCTGGCCGCCGGCTGATCCGTGATTTTGGCGAAGTCGAAAACCTGCAGGTCTCCAAGAAGGGACCTGCTGATTTCGTTTCCGCCGCCGACCAGAAGGCCGAAGAGATCATCCGCAAGAGCCTGGAGAAGACGCGCCCCGGCTATGGCTTCCTGCTGGAAGAAGGCGGTGAGGTTCAAGGATCGGACAAGACGCACCGCTTCATCATCGACCCGCTGGATGGCACGCTGAATTTCCTGCACGGCATCCCGCACTTCGCTGTGTCGATCGGCCTTGAGCGCGATGGCAAGCTGCGCGCCGGCGTGATCCACGATCCGATGCGCAACGAGACGTTCTGGGCTGAAGAGGGCCTGGGCGCATGGCTCGACAACAAGCGCATGCGCGTTGCCTCACGCCGCAAGCTTTCCGACGCGGTCGTCACCACGGGCATTCCGCAGCTGGGCGTGAATGGCGGCGAGCTTTTCCTCGACGAGCTGGCGCGTGTGCGTACCGAAGTTGCTGCCGTGCGCCGCTTTGGCTCGGCAGCGCTTGATCTCGCGTGGGTCGCCGCTGGCCGCTTCGACGGCTTCTGGGAGCGCGGCTTGTCGCTCTGGGACATCGCGGCTGGCTTCGTGCTGATGCAGGAAGCAGGCGGCATGGTGACCGGCCTCGACAAGAAGGACGCAACCAAAGGCTCATTCGTCGCGGCCAACACCAGCCTTACGCCAAAGATCGTGGAACTGGTCGAAGGCAAGCTGAAGAAGCCGGCCACAGGCAGCAAGCTGCTGAAGCCGCTCTAGGCCTTCGCGCCGGAAGCGCCCGCGTCGATCTGGGCGACGAGGCCTTCGTCGAGGCCAAGCGCCACGGCGAGGTTCATCAGGAACGCCTTTTCCTTCATGCCATCCGGCTCGATCGCGATGCGCGCAGCGGTGTAGGCCTGTGCGGCCAGAGCAGGCGTATTCGCAGCGGCGGCGAGTTCGGCGATCGTCGCGGGCTTTGCGAACTCAGCATCGAGAAATTTCGCGGCGTGGACATCCATGCCTGCCTGCTCCAGCGAACCGATGATGCGCGAACGTTCCGCATTGTCGATCACGCCATCGCAGGCCGCGGCGGCGATCATGGCGCGCAGCACCAGCATCGACGTTTCATTGTCCTGCTCAGGATTTCCGGTCTCACCGAACGGGCTGGCATCCGGCGCTGCCTCGATCTGGGCCGGCGCTTCCGGGGCTTTTCCCGCCTGATGATTTTGCCAGGCCTTGTAGGCAAGGCCGCCGACCATCGCGAGGCCTCCAACTGTCGCTGCGCTGCCGACGAGGCCGCGCCCGCCACGCGTGCCGAGCAGCAATAAGCCGAGCCCGCCGAGCGCAGCTCCGGTCACGGCCTTGTTCTGGCTTGCAAAGGCCTTTGCCTGTTCGATCAGATCGCCGCCGGATTTGCCCGTCGCGCCCTTGAGCGCCGCGTCTGTCTTGGCGCCGATGCCAGTCTTCTGCTCGACCGCGGCTGCGCCATCCTTCATGCCGGAAACGCTGTCGTTCAGAAGCCCGCCGAGCATACCGCCGATCTTGCCGAGCGGATTGTTCGCCCCTCCAGCGCCGAGCATTTCGTTGAGCAGCTTCTTGGCGTCGAACATGGTGGCCTCCGTTGCGGATGGGCTGTTCTACACCCGTGCGGGAACGCAACCAGAGGCGAACTGCAACTTCTCGCCGGCCTGGAGGGCGCGGCAGACCTGCGAAACCCTACGTTTGCATCCGCCGATTTTTCTAGACCTTCCGCAGGCGCATCATCAGGAAAGCCGGGCGCCGCATCAGTTCCGCGTAGCGGCGGGGGTCAGCGTCGCGGAACTCCGCAGTGGGCAATGGCTCAAGCAGCTTGTCGAGCGTCAGCCCTGCCCGCAACGGCGCGTTGATGAACTCGGCCATCGGGCGGCGATAGCTGTTCATGACGAAGGTCTCGCCGAAGCCCTTCCATGGCCCGCTCACGGCTTCGATCTCGAAATAGCGTTCGGAGCGGTAATATTCGGCGTCGAATGATGGATGCATCGCGGACATGACGATATAGCCGCCGCGCTTCAGCACGCGCTTGAACTCAGTGAAGGCGTGATCCCAGTCGCGGATGTAATCGAGGCAGAGCGGTGCGTTGACGACATCGAATGCCGCATCCTCGAACGGCAGGCGTTCGGAGAGATCGAGTTCGACGACGCGGGCAGTGGCGCCGAGGCGCTGCTTGGCGATCTCGCGCATACGCGGAGCGATGTCGCCGGCGGTGACACGCGCGCCGCGCTTCACCAGCTCTTCGGCATAGACGCCCGGACCGCAGCCTGCGTCGAGCACCTCGCGGTTCTTCACATCGTGCCAGAGCGAGATGACGGCGGGGCGATCGTAATAGGCGTTGTGGGGCTTGGTATCGATCAGCGCGGCATACGCGTCTGCTACGCGGTTATAGGTGGCTGCGGCCGCGCGTTCTGTCTTGCGGTCGTCAGTCATCTGCCCCTCAGGCGCTGGTGAACTGCATCTCTGCCAGCTTGGCGTAGAGGCCGCCGGCGCGGACGAGGCTTTCATGGTCGCCCTGCTCCGCCACGCGTCCCTGATCGAGCACGATGATGCGATTGGCGCGGCGCACCGTGGCGAGTCGGTGGGCGATGACCAGCGTGGTGCGGCCCTGGCTGGCCTGATCGAGCGCCTTCTGCACAAGCCGTTCGTTGGCGGCATCGAGCGCGCTCGTGGCTTCATCGAGCAGCATCACAGGTGCGCCGCGAACCAGAGCGCGTGCAATCGCAATGCGCTGACGCTCGCCGCCGGAAAGCTGACGCCCCTTGGAGCCGACTTCCGCAGCCAGACCGCCACGACCCTCAAGAAAGGCGAACGCTTCCGCCTTGCGAAGGGCTTCGCGGATTTCCTCGTCGCTGGCTTCGGGCCGGCCGAAGCGCACATTGCCAGCGGCGTCGCCTGAGAAGATCGGCGCTTCCTGCGGCACATAGGCAAAGCGGGCGCGCCATTCGGCGGGATCTACTTCGCGCGCGTCGAGACCATCGAGTGTAACAGCGCCCGTCTGCGGATCGAAGAAACGCAGCAGCATGCGGAACACGGTCGACTTGCCGGCGCCAGACGGGCCGACGAGCGCGATCATCTCGCCGGGCTTGGCCTCGAACGAGACATTGTTGAGCGACGGGCCTTGGGCTGCGGGATAAGAGAACGACACATTGTCGAGCTTCACATGACCGGCGAGCTTGGCAGGCATCGCCTTCGGCTGTGCAGGCGCCGCGATATCCGGCTTCTGCTCGAGAATCTCGATCGCGCGCACGGCAGCGCCAGAGGCGCGCATTGCATCGCCCATGACTTCCGCCACGGTGGCGAAGCCGCCGACGCCGAACACGGCCAGCAGCACGAACTGCATGAAGGCGCCGACCGTCATCGCGCCGGACTGCACTTCAAGCGCACCGATCCAGATAACGCCGGTGACGCCCGCAAACATCAGGGCAATGATTATGCCGGTGAGCCACGCGCGTGCGCCGATCCGCGCCAGCGCGGCCTTGAACGCAGCTTCAATGGCGGAACGGAAGCGCGTCTCGCGTTCCTTCTCCATGCCATAGGCCTGCACCAGATCGATCGCGTCGATGGTTTCGGTTGCTTCGGCGGCGGCATCCGCAATGCGGTCCTGCGCGTTGACCGAAAGCTTGCGCACGCGGCGGCCCATGCCGAGGATCGGCAGGATCAGCACTGGCGCCAGCACGAACAGGATGCCGGTCAGCTTCCATGACGTGATGAACATCAGGATCAGCGCGCCAATTGATGTGACGGTGGAACGCACGGCCATCGAGAAGGTAGAGCCGAAGAAAGTCTCGATCAGCGTGATGTCGGCTGTCAGGCGGGACACCGCTTCACCCGTCTTCAGCTTCGAGAAGTAGGCGGGCGAGAGCGACATCAGCCGCGCATAGACATCGCCGCGCAGATCAGCAGCCAGACGCTCGCCAAAGCGCGAGAAGAAATAGAAGCGCACGGCCGAGGCGACGCCGAGCGCCAGCGCAATGCCGATCATCGCGCCGAAGCCCGCATTGATCAGGCCGGGGTCAAAACTCTGAAACGCGTTATTGCCCAGCCACTGCACCGGGAAGGTGATCGCAAGGTTCAGAACGGCCGCAAGAAACAGGAAGACTATGCCCATGATCGCGGTGGTTCTCTGCCGCTTCACATAGGGCGCCAGCTTCAGCAACGGCCCCAGCGAACGCGACTTCTCCCGCTCCGGCCCGCCCTCGCCCCAGCGCTGGGCGCCGGCCGTGCGGTCGAAGCTTGCGCCGCCAGAAGTGCTGGATTGGCTGTTTCCGTCGCTCATTCCGCCCTCTAAAACCCCGGTTTCCGAGTGTATGACCCGCCAGCTTGCCAGCCCGGCCGCGTTCGGGTATGAGCCCCGCTCCCGAATTCAGCAAGGCTCCCGGCGTTAACGCTTTCGGGACCCTTCGATAGACGCGACAGAGACTTCCGATGAAAAAAGAAGGCCATCCCGATTACCACTTCATCACGGTCGTGATGACGGACGGGACCGAGTATCAGACGCGCTCCTGCATGGGCAAAGCCGGCGACAAGCTGTCGCTCGACATCGACCCGAAATCGCACCCGGCATGGACCGGCGGCGCAGCGCAGGTTCTCGACCGCGGCGGCCGTCTGTCGCGCTTCAAGGACAAGTTCAAAGGCTTCGTCAAATCCACCTGATTGGATCGGGCAATCGAGACACTGGGGAGGCCCGCCGGAAACGGCGGGCTTTCTGCTTTTCAGCCAGCAGGTGTTGAGAGGCGCGGGCGTGTGATGATCCACGCCGCGATCGACAGCGCCAGCGCGGCCAGCGCAGCAAGCCACAGTCCGGCAAGACCGATGACGGGCCATGCCAGCGCGCCCGTCACCGCGCCTGTGACGAGCCCGAGCCAAAGCCCGAGATAGGGAAGCCAGGCGAATTTCGGGCCGCCGGTCAGCGCTCCGGCAATGCGTTGCCCCAGCTTCACCAGCGCGCCGGTCATGTAGGTCAGGCCGATCGCAACCTCGCCGTCCCTTTCAAACGTTGTGTTTTCTGCGCCCATCGCCGCCGCGACCAGCAGCATGGCGATATCCGCAGCGCCAGCCCCCGCCGAGGCTGCCGCTGATGCCAGCATCACGGCGACCAGAGCCAGGACTGCCGGCGGACGCTTTGCCTTCGCCGCACGTCCGATGAGGCTTCCGAGAATGACGCCAACCAGGAAGCAGCCGATCAGGCGCCCAGCGATCAGCGCTTCGGCCGCAACGCCTGCGATGCCGACTGCGAGGCGCGTGGAGTTGCCGCTCATGAAAGAAACGAAGAACCCCCCAAGGCTCAGAAAGCCAATGGCATCGACATAGCCCGCCAGTGTCGATGATCCGATCGCCAGCGCCATGTCGCGCTTCCGGTAACGCAGCATCGAGTGCCCCTCCCGTCATGATTCCCGGCGTGATCAGGCGACGAACAAGCGCCGCTGTCCACCATCGATCATGCCGGCGGGCGGGCCGCGTAGCCTTGCGGGAAAATCGGGAGAGCTAGCGCCGCCAGACCGACAGCGGATCAAACGCGCCGCCTTCGGCTGCCTGACGCAGACGGTCGATCTGCTTCATCACGGGGTTCTCGGCCGGCGGGGGACTTTCGGAGAACAGCGTCGAGTCGAAGCGATAGACGCGCTCGTAAAGCGCGCGCGAGCGGTCAACCAGCGCCATCAGCGGGGCAGGCATCACGGCGCGGTCGCACGGGTGCGGCTCGCCGGGCTTGGAGATGCGATACTTCTCGTCGCCCGCTTCCTCGACCTTCATGTCCTTCTCGCGAACGGCGCGCTGCACGACCAGCCACGAGGCGGCCTGCATCAGGCGCGTCGTCACTTCCATGCTTTCGGCGGCGTAAACCAGTGCGAGTTCGCGGTTGAGCTTGCGGCTGTCCGCGCGGCCGGGACCATCGAGATAGGTCGCGGCTTCCTCAACGAGGGCCATGCCCTCCTTGAACAGGCGGTCGAACATCTCGGAGCCGGCAAATTCCACCACCCGGCGCTTCCAGTCGTCGCGCATTGGGTCGGTGGATTGCATCGCGTCGCGCATCATAACCTCAAATATACAACCGTCCGGCGAGCAGTCTCGGCCTGAGACCTTGCATAACCCTTATGAACGGTAACCCCTTGGTTCGTTCCGGTATCACGCAAGACCCTTGCCGTTTTATGAGGCATCAGTGTCGCAGGCGTTTTGTCAGGACTTGAAGAAGGCCGCCTCCGCAGCCTTCCTGGTCGCCTCCTTCTTCACGATCATGGCCTCGCAGGCCGATATATCGCCCTTCAGGGCCTCGATCCGCTCCTTCAGCTCCTGGATCGACATGTCGTCCAGCGCGCGTTTCATTGCCGTTCTGATGGGCTCTTCATCGAATGTCATGGCCGCAACTCCTCGGTTCTGACCTGCCTGTATCCTTCCCCTTCTTGACCATGTGCCCTGCACACGCCCAAGAAGCCGCAGCCCCTCTTCATGATTAAAACCCGGGATGCGCCAAATGTCCAAACCGATGATGACCGCGGTGAAGTCCGTGGTGGGACAGCCGCTCACGCTCCACGAGATCGAAAAGCCCTCGCCCGGTCCGGGCCAGGTGCTCATCCGGGTGCGCGCGGCAGGCGTAAATCGTCCCGACCTCGTGCAGCGCGCGGGCAAGTATCCGCCGCCTCCCGGCGCGCCTGAAACGCTTGGCCTTGAGGTCGCTGGCGATATCGAGGCCGTCGGCCCCGGCGTCACGCGCTGGAAGGGCGGCGAGAAGGTCTGCGCACTGGTGCCCGGCGGCGGTTACGCCCAGTACGCCCTCGCCCACGAAGGTTCGGCCATGCCGATCCCCGAACCGCTCAGCTACGAAGAGGCCGCCGGCCTCCCCGAAACCGTGCTGACCGTCTGGAACAACGTGTTCGAGATGGGAAAGCTGAAGCCGGGTGAAACCCTGCTGATCCATGGCGGGGCAAGCGGCATCGGCACGACGGCCATCCAGATCGCCAAGGCCTGGGGCGCAACGGTCTATGCGACCGCCGGCGCCGAAGAGAAATGCCGCCTGTGCGAGAAGCTCGGCGCGACCCGCGGGATCAACTACAAGACCGAGGATTTCGAAGAGGTGCTGCGCAATGCCGGCGGCGTCGATGTGATCCTCGACATGGTCGGCCGGCCATACTTCGACAAGAACCTTACCATCCTCAAGGATCTCGGCCGCCTCTGCTACATCGCCTTCCTGCACGGCTCGAAAATCGAGGGCGACCTGATGCGCCTGATGATGAAACGGATTTCCGTGATGGGCTCGACCCTGCGCATCCGCACCGACGACTACAAGGCGATGCTGGCCCGGGGCGTGGTCGAGAACGTCTGGCCGATGGTGAAGGATGGCCGCTTCCGCCCGCTGGTCAGCGGCACGTTTACCCTAGCGGAAGCCGATGCAGCCCACGCAAAAATGGAGTCCAGCGACCACGCAGGAAAAATAATTCTGCAGGTTGGCTGATAAGTCGCTGATTCTAGGCGTCAGGGCGTCGTCATTTCGGGTTCACAACCCGGAAAACCTGAACTATATCAGCAGCGCTCAGGACTTCTTCTTCTTCTCGACAATTCCGAGAAACCCGGCCCTAGCGCCGGGTTTTTCGTTTTCAGCATCTACCGAGGCCCACATGGCTAAGATTCTCATGCCCAAAGCGACAGCCGTCTGGCTGATCGACAACACCACGCTCACCTTCGAGCAGATCGCGGAGTTCTGCGAACTCCACCCGCTGGAAGTGAAAGGCATCGCCGACGGCGAAGTCGCCGAGAACATGCGCGGCGCCGATCCGGTCGCCTCGGGCGAACTGACCCGCGAAGAAATCGCCAAGGGCGAAGCCGACAAGACCTACAGCCTGCAGATGCCGCCGCTGAAACACTCCAACGTGCCGGAGCCCAAGAAGAAGGGCGCCCGCTTCACGCCGGTGTCGCGCCGCAAGGATCGCCCGGATGCGATCGCCTGGTTCCTGCGCCACCACCCGGAAATCACCGATGCGCAGATCTCGCGCCTGATCGGCACGACCAAGTCGACCATCGAATCGGTGCGCTCGCGCCAGCACTGGAACGCGACCAACCTCAAGCCGGTCGATCCCGTGACGCTGGGCCTGACCACGCAGATCGAACTCGACGCTGTCGTGTCGAAGGCTGCCGCCAAGCGCACCCAGTCGCGCGACGAGAAAGACGCCCGCCTTGCCGGCCCGACGCTGCGCAAGGTCGTGACGCCTGCTCCGGCCGCTCCGGGCGACGATACGAACGCCGACGGCGAAGAGCCCAAGCGCGAGAACATCACGGCCGAGCAGCTGTTCGCCAACTTCGGCAAGAACAAGCCGTCCGAGGAATAGGCAGCGGACCCACGCAAGCGGGTCCTGACGACCGATCCGAGCGGATGTCATGGGCGCGCCCGGCACATCACCTGAGCAGGGGACTGAGCCTGAGCGGGCGATACCCGCGAAGCGATCTCCCCTCGCCGTCCTGCTGGCGTTCCTGCAACTTGGCCTGACATCGTTCGGCGGGCCCGTCGCTCATATCGGCTATTTCCGGCACGCTTTCGTGGTTCGCCGGGCATGGCTGACCGAGCAGGAATTCGCCGACCTCGTCGCGCTTGGCCAGTTTCTCCCGGGGCCCGCATCAAGCCAGGTCGGATTTGCAATCGGACTTCGCGAAGCAGGCCTCGAGGGCGGCGTCGCCGCGTTCGTGGGGTTCACCGCTCCCTCGGCGATCTTGATGCTGGCGGCGGCCGCCGGACTCGGGCTGCTGCCGGATGGAGTCAGGACCGCGGTTTTCCATGGGCTCGTGCTGGTCGCCGTCCCGACCGTTGCGCATGCCGTAACCGGCATGGCGCGCAGCCTTTGCAACACGCTCACCACCGCGATACTGGCGATCATCTCTGCAAGCGTGCTGCTGCTGGTCAGCCAGGTCTGGGCTCAACCCGCCGTGATCGCAGCCGGCGCAGTTGCGGGCCTGATGTTGATCCGGGGCAAGGCGCCGCCCCAGGAAGCGCGAGCGATACGCGTGCCGGGCACAGCCATCGCCTGCCTCGCAGCGTTTGCAGCCCTGCTCGTTGCGTTGCCGATCGCGGCTCAGCTTACCGGCTCCCCCACACTTCTGGTCGTGGATGCATTTTACAGGGCAGGTGCGCTGGTGTTTGGCGGCGGCCATGTCGTGCTGCCCTTGCTGGAGGCTGAAACGGTTGGCCGCCACTGGCTGGATGCGGAAACATTCCTCTCCGGCTATGGCGCGGCGCAAGCGCTGCCCGGGCCGCTATTCAGTTTCGCCTCCTATCTTGGGGCCACGGCAGACACAGGACTTGGTCCCCTGACCGGCGGCCTAATCGCACTTGTCGCCATCTTCCTTCCCGGACTTCTGGTGATGGCCGGCGCCCTGCCGATGTGGGGCGCGATCAGGTCCCGCGCGTGGGCAACCGGCATGATGCGTGGCGCAAGCGCCGCGGTGGTCGGCGTGCTCGCGGCGGCCCTGTACACGCCCGTTCTGACATCGGGGATCAGATCGCCGCTGGACGCAGCAATCGCAGGTGTTGGTTTCGTAGCTCTGATGGCGCGCGCGCCGCCTTGGCTGGTGGTCGTGGGCGTCGCCCTCGCTGGCGCCTATTCCTCGCTGGGATAGGCCGGGCCGTCATCGCTGGCGCGCTCGGCCGCCGGTTTGTTGGAATAGGCCGGCCGTGGCGCGGGCGCGGCCCTGCCCGTCAGCGCATCCTCGATGCCTTCCAGCCTGTCATGCGACCGGTTCAGCACGACAAGCACGTCGGCCAGCATCCGCAAGCCCACCCAAAGCGAGAACGGAAGCGCTATTCCAAGCGCAACCTGAAAGGCCGCTATCAGGTAGAACTGCCCGAGAATGCTCCCGACGGCGAGAAACAGCCCCACCGCCGAACAAAGCGCCAGAAACCCACCGGCCAGCGCAAGCGCCGACCGCAACAGGCTGGGCGACACAGGCTGTTCGTTGTCCCAGAGGCCTCGCATCGTTTCTCCCTCGTCCGCCGACACACGCCCCTTGCAGCGCACATTTCGCGCGCCGGGGCGAGACGTCAATCAGGAGTTGGGACAATGCGGGCGGATATCCGCGCATGCAGCCTTGGAGCAGACCTGCACGCGCGGGAAATCCGGTGTGAGATAGCTCCGCAAAGGAATGCGGAGGGCCAGCCTAGTTCCTGAGCTGGGAGATCTCGTCTTTTATTCGAAGCTTCTTCCGTTTGAGTTCGTGGATACGCAGGTCGTCGCCGGCAGGGTGTTTCTGTTCGGCCGCAATGGCCGCCTCAAGGCGCTTATGGCGCTCGCTCAACTCCCGAACGCGTGCTTCCTGGCTCATATAGGGCATCTCCTTTTCAGGGGCCGCCCAGACCTTGTCCGCAAACGGATTTCAGCCCGGCACGACCCACCCCGACCGCGAGCGAAAGGGCGGCGTCCGCTACGGTCCCGATGGAGAAATCGGGAGAACCGTCGCGGCTCGCTGACCAGCCGCACGGGAAGAGAAACACGAGAAAATTCGCGCGTCACGACTTGAAAGACGGCAAATGACATCTCCGCATGAAAAAATATCAATCCGCCTCCGGCACGAGCCCATACGCCCATGCGTAAGGCATCTCGGCCCCGCATTCTGCGCCGCGCCGCCTTCACGGAATCGTCTGGATTTGATATGGCCAACGCCGGCGGGAGGGCAGACGGGCGACACGTCCGTCGCGTGGCTTCTCGCGTTCCAATGCCTTGAATCGCCCCGGATTCCGGAAGCGATGCGGTGTCGGCAGAACCGGAGTCGTCGAGTTTGAGCGATATCGTCTTCGACCCCACTGACATGGACGGGATGCTTGTCCGTCTCGAAGAGCTGCGCGCGCGGCACCGCGAACTCGATCGCACCATCGAAACGCTGGAGCTGGCTGGCGGCGACGACATCAAGGTCATGGGTCTGAAGCGCGAGAAGCTGCGCGTGAAAGACCGGATCGCCTGGCTCTCGTCCAAGATCATGCCGGACATCATCGCCTGACGAACTCGCCGGGTCGCGCTCGCGCGCAAGGCGAAAACCAGCGCCCTCTGCACAGACGTTTCGTGACAGTTTTGCATCGACAATGCGCAATCCGAATTCCCGACACGAATTCGCGCTGACAGTGCAAGACTCCTGAAACCCGTTCGGGTGATCTGCGCTCCGGAAATTCACCGGGGAGCGCGACCTATGTCTCGATCAAAAATCTCAACCGCAAAACTCATGGCCAGCCTGATGGGCGCCGCCTCCGCCGTCGCCCTGATGGCGGCGCCGGCCAACGCCCAGCAGACAGCCGACGACAGCCGCCTCGACGTCGTGATCATCACGGCGACGCAGCGCGAGGAAAACCTGCAGGACGTGCCGGTCTCGGCGGCGACCCTGCCTGAAGACCAGCTGGCCGCGATCTTCTCGTCCGGCGAAGACGTGATCGCCCTCGCCGCGCGCGTCCCCGCCCTCTACGCCGAAAGCTCGAACGGCCGTGTCGCCCCGCGCTTCTACATCCGCGGCCTCGGCAACACCGACTTCGACCTTGCTGCTTCGCAGCCCGTCTCGATCATCATGGACGACGTGGTGATGGAGAACGTGGTTCTCAAATCGACCCCGATCTTCGACGTTGACCGCGTCGAGGTGTATCGTGGCCCACAAGGCACGCTGTTCGGCCGCAACACGACGGCCGGCATCGTTCGCTTCACCTCCGTGAAGCCGAGCGACGAATTCGACGCCCGCGCGCAGACGTCTTACGGCTCCTACGGTTCGTTCTCGTTCGACGGCGGCCTCGGCGGAAAGATCGTCGATGGCGTCTCGGGCCGCATCTCGATGCTCTACCAGCACCGCGACGACTGGATCGACAACACGACGATCCCCCGCGACAACGACTTTGGCGGCTATGACGAAATCGCCGCCCGCGGACAACTACTGTTCACCCCGAACGAGCAACTCGACATCCTGCTCAACGGCCACGTCCGCAAGCTCGACGGCACGGCCGCCATCTTCCGTGCAAACGTGATTGATCAGGGCACGAGCGGACTCAACGACACCTATGACCGCGATCGCGTTTCTTACGACGGAGGCGGCGGCAACCCTCAGGAATACAAAGGCTGGGGCGCGTCAGCCAACGTCAATTACGACTTCGGCGACATGGTGCTGACTTCGATCACAGCCTACGAGTCGACCGAAGGCTTCAGCCGCGGCGACATCGACGGCAGCCCGGGACCGTACACGTTCAACTTTACCGGCCCCTATACCTACCCGGAACTGCCCTTCTCGTCCGACACGCAGGACTCCATCGACGAGCTCGATCAGACGACGCAGGAGCTGCGGCTCGCCAGCGATACAACCGGCCCGCTCTCGTGGCAGACTGGCGTTTACCTGTTCGATTCGTCGTTCACGATCACTACGGTTGGTCCGGGCGGCTATCCTTTCCCGACCACGCTCAAGCATGAGAACACGTCGTGGGCCGTGTTTGGCCAGGCCAGCTACGCTGTTTCCGATGTGCTGACCCTGACCGGCGGCCTGCGCTACACCGACGATGAAAAGGATCTCACGGTCCTAAACGCCCCGATCAGCAACCCCAACGTTGCTGACGGCGATACAGTGAACATCTCGGATGACCACATAAGCTGGGATATCAGCGCGATGTACGACATCTCGCCTGACTTCTCGGTTTTCGCTCGCATTGCCGATGGCTTCCGTGGGCCCTCTATCCAGGGCCGCGACATCGCCTTCGACAATCCGCCCTCGGTCGCCCAGTCGGAGAGCGTGATTTCCTACGAAGCTGGTTTCAAATCGACCCTTCTGGACAACACGCTGCGCCTCAACGCCGCCGCGTTCACCTATGAAGTTTCGGACATCCAATTCACCGCTGTTGGCGGCGGCGGCAACCTTGTGCAGCTGGTCAACGCCGACAAAGGCAAGGCTTGGGGCTTTGAAGTCGACGCCGAATGGGCGCCGCTCGACAATCTCGTCTTCACGGGCGGCTTCTCCTACGTGGACAGCGAGATTGATGATGACAATCTTGCGGTGGGCATCTGCGCGCAATGCACTGTCACGGATCCGCTCGTCGTGATCAGCGGCCGCAACCGCGCCCTCGTTGACGGCAACCCGTTCCCGAACGCGCCTGAGTCGATCGCAAACTTCACCGCGCGCTACTCGGTACCCTTCGGCAATGACGGCGAACTCTTCGCCTTCACCGACTGGGCCTATCAGGGCAAGACCAACCTCTTCATCTACGAGCCGACCGAGTTCACCACCGACGATCAGTTCGAAGGTGGCCTGAAGTTCGGCTGGGCCCGCACGGATGGCACGCTTGAAGTCGCAGCCTTCGCCCGCAACATCACGGACGAAGACAACATCAAGGGCGGCATCGACTTCAACAACAACACCGCGTTCGTCAACGACCCGCGCGTCGTCGGCATCTCGGTGCGAGTGTCGAACTAACCCGAACGAAAATCCGACCTGAAAGGCCGCTCCGGAGATATCCGGAGCGGCTTTTTGTTGGCCCTGGCCGGGCGCTCCTAGACCACCCGCGTCGACGCAACATCGTGGATCTCGACGCCACTCGAAGTCACCGCCATTTTTCGAATCATTGCTGCCGTCTCGCGGCTGTAGTCCTTGGCGAAATGCTCGTGCACCGCCGCCATGTCTCGCCAACGCTCCACGAAAACGAATGTGTCGGGCGACATAACATCCTCATGGAAGGCATGGCTGATGCAGCCCGCCTCGGTGCGCGACAGCGTCACGTGATGCGTGGCCGCCGCAATGAACGCGTCGCGGTTCTCTCGCCCAATCACGACCGTGCCCGTAATGATAATCATTGCGCCGCCTCTCCGCTGGATGCGCGCACCCTGCCCCGGCAACCCCCAAATGCAAAGCGCCGCCCCCGTGAGGGAGCGGCGCCAGGCTGAGTAGTTCAAACCTTGAAGTTACGACGACTGCTGCGGCGTTTGCGGAGCGGTCGGCTGTTCCGTGACCGGAGCAGCCGCTTCGGTCGGCTCCGGCTTGGGCCCGGTCGTGCAGCAACGGATCTGCATTTCGAGGACCTGGTCGTTGAAGCGGCAACCTTCATCGCTGATCTCACGCAGGATCGACGGAGCGCCGGCGCGATAGGTGAAGCGCGTCTGCACGCAAGACTGCACCTTGTAGCCCGTTCCGCACGAACCGACTTTCGACTTCTGAACCGTCTTGGTTTCGCAGTTGAAAGCAGCCTGCGTCATGGCGGCGTCAGCAGCGGCCTTGGCGGCGTCGGCCGAAGCCTGGGCCGAGTTGGCGCGCGACAGGGCGCTGTCAGCAATCTGACGCGCCTGGCTGAGGCTCATGTTCGTTTCGGAGAGCGCGCGCTTCTGACCGTCGACTTCGACGTTCACCTTGCACACGTCCTTGTTCACGTTGTCAGGGTTCGAGCAGTACTCGACCACAGTCATGTCTTCGGGAATCTGCTGGCACGCGGCAGCGGAAAGCGCCATGGCGACCGCAGCTGCGATCATTCTGAAATTCATACTGATTATCCTCCATCACCTTGGCGGAACATGGATCAGCCGGGTAATGCGGCAAGTGAAACAACCGCAAGCCTTCGCGCGGTCAGCCGCCCGCAATGCACCTCACACGCGATGCGCGGATGCGATAAATGCGATTTCCGATTACGCCGAGTTCATCCGCGTCCGGACAATCCTGATTCAATAGCGATTCCGCTCGAGGACGCCGCGCAGGCGACCAACCACCCTGGCGCTGCACGGGATCGACGGCGCCGCTGCATGAAATTTTGCTCACGCACCCGCGCCCCGTCGATTTCCGCGCCTACTCCCTCGCAAGCGCCTCGATCGGATCGAGTTTCGACGCACTCCGCGCCGGCAGGAAGCCGAACGCGACGCCGATAGCTGTTGAGCAAGCGAACGCCATCACGATCGACGCAAGGGAGTAGTCCAGCACGAAGGACGAATTGAACAACGGGAAGATCACGCCGAAACTCAGCGCCAGCCCGACACCCAGCGCGCCGCCGATCATGCACACCAGCACCGCTTCGATCAGGAACTGCTGCATGATGTCGCCCTGCCGCGCGCCCACGGCCATCCGCACACCGATCTCCTTCACGCGCTCGGTCACCGACACGAGCATGATGTTCATCACGCCGATCCCGCCGACGATCAGCGAGATCACCGCGATCGATGCGATCAGCAGCGTCAGCGTACCCGTCGTCTGTTCGATCGACTGACGGATCTCGTCCGTATTGTTGAGATAGAAGTCCGTCGTTCCATGCCGACTGGCCAGCAGGGTCGTGATCCCCGCCTGCGCCGCATCCATCGACGCATTGTCGCTCACACGCACGGTTATCCCGCGCAGGTATGACTGCCCCAGCAAGCGCCGCATCACGGATGTATAAGGCGCATAGACATTCAGCTGATCCGCGCCGAACCCGCTCGACGCAGATTTCGCCACGCCCACCACGCGCGCCGGCATCTGCCCCACCAGGATCACCTGCCCGATCGGATCGGTTCCGTCCGCAAACAGGGTGTCGCGTGTATTCGGATCAATCACCACATCCTGCGACAGCGTCGACACGCTCTCCGCAGAAATCAGGCTGCCAGAAACCAGCTGCATTCCCCGCACGCGGAAATACTGGTCGCCAACGCCATTCACGGTCGCCGATGTCTCGACATTCCCGCGCCGCAGCGTGGCGCTCGTGCTCACCGTCGGCGTCACGCTGTCGACATAGGATTGCTGCGCGATCGCATCCGCATCCGCCACGGTCAGCGTTCGCGTCGCCGAAGCGCGCCTGTCGCCAAAGCCCGTACCTGGCCTCACATCGATCGTATTCGTTCCCAGTGCGCTGATATTCGCCAGCACCTGCTTGCGTGATCCCTCACCCAGCGCCACGACAGACACCACCGCCGCAATACCGATGATGATGCCCAGCATCGTCAGGAACGTCCGCAGCTTGTGCGCGCGCATCGCACGCAGCGCCATGCGGAAAGCCTCATTGAACCTGTCGCGCCAGCTCGCGGCGCCCTGCGTCAGCGCTGCATGCGGCTTGTCGTCGATCGCAGCCAGGCTCACCCCTGCCTTGCGGGTGTCGGAAACAATCACGCCATCGCGGATCTCGATGATCCGGTCGGCGTGTTCTGCCACATGCATGTCATGGGTCACGATGATGATCGTGCGCCCTTCGGCATTCAGCTGCCGCAGGATGCCCATCACCTCTTCGCCCGTCGTCGTATCCAGCGCGCCTGTCGGCTCGTCCGCCAGGATCACGTCGCCGCCATTGATCAGCGCGCGCGCGATAGACACGCGCTGCTGCTGGCCGCCAGAAAGCTGGTTCGGCGTATGCCCCGCACGATCCTTCAGGCCCAGCCGCGCCAGAAGCTTCTTCGCATCCGCCCGTCGCTCGGCCGGTGGACGGCCCAGATAGATCGCGGGCGTTTCCACGTTGCCCGCCGCCGTGAGGTCAGACAGCAGGTGATAGCGCTGGAAGATAAACCCGAAATGCTCACGGCGCAGCGCCGCCAGATCATCCGGCGCCATGTCGCGCGTATCCCGCCCCAGCACGCGATACGTACCGGAGGTAGCCCGGTCGAGACAGCCAAGAATGTTCATCAGCGTCGACTTGCCCGAACCAGACGAGCCCACGATGGCGACCATCTCGCCATGCTCGATGGTGAGGCTGACATTCTTCAGCGCCACGACGACTTCGTCGCCAGCCGGAAACTCGCGCGTCACATTCCTGAGTTCGATCAGCGCCGGGCCCGACCGCTTCACGGGCCGCGCCGGTTGTTCGTAGAAGGTCGATTGATCTGCCGGGGTCATGGGCGCGGGCCTCCGCCGCCCATCCCGCGACGGCTGCCGCCGCCGGTCAGCGGATTGCTGTTCTGGCCTTGCGAGCGCGATGCCTTCTGGTCAGCCGTAACTTCCGCCACGACGATCTTCTCGCCTTCCTTCAGACCATCCGTGATCTGCGCCGTGACGTTGGTGTTGATGCCCACCTTCACCGCGCGCTGTTCGATCTCGCCATTCTCTTTCACGACCTTGGCGAAATACCCCTGGCGGCCGCGGCGCTCCAGCGCGGAGGACGGAACAGTCAGCGCATTCTTCGCCGACGCCTGCACGATATAGACCTGCGCCGTCATGCCGGTCTTCAGCTTGCCGTCCGCATTGTCCACGTCGAACAGGCCGTTGTAGTAAACCGCGCTGGCTGAACTCGAGGACGTCGACGACGATGTCGACTCGATCGATGCGGGCGCGGGCGCAACCGTGCGCAACTTCGCATAGTGGCGCTTGGTCGAATCGCCGAGCGTGGTGAAATAGACGTCCTGCCCCGCTTCGACCTTCTCGACGTCCGCCTCCGAAATCTCGGCGCTGACCGTCATCTTGTCGAGCTGCGCCAGCATGACGATTGTCGGCGCTGACTGGTTGGCGTTCACCGTCTGGCCTTCTTCAGTCACGACCGCGACGATCGTGCCATCCATCGGCGCGACAATCTTGGTGTAGCCAAGGTTCGTCTCGGCCGTGTTCAGCGTCAGGTTGGCCTGCTTGATCTGCGCATTCGCCGCCGCGATACTGGCCCGCGCATTCGCGAGCTGCGACTCAGCCGATTCAAAATCCGATTTGGCGGCGGCGCCCTGCTCGTACAGGCGCTTCTGCCGCTCATAGTTCAGCTGCGCCTGCGTGAGATCGGCGGCCGCAGCAGACCGCTGCGCCGTCACGTTGGACAGCCCGGCCTGCGCATTGCTCACCGTATTGATCTGGTTGCGTGAATCAATGTCGGCAATCGGATCGCCGGCCTTCACCGTATCGCCCAGCTCGACATAGAGCTTCTTCACCTGGCCCGAAGCCTGCGCGCCCACGCTCACCAGCTTGGCCGGCTCCAACACGCCAGTCGCCAGTACCGTCTGTTCGACATCGCCGCGCATGACGCTCGCCGTCACGATATCCGGCTTCTTCGCGTTGAACGGATTGAACACCACCGCTAGAGCGATCAGCGCCAGCACCGCGGCGCCCAGCAACAATGGCCGGCGCTTTACGCCTGACACCATGGCAGCAAAGCGTCCTTTTGGCGCTTCATCCTGACGGTCGATCGCATCGACCGCGTCGCGAAGCAGTTCGTCTGTCGTGGCGGGCATCGGGGAGGCCTCTTGCGTTGTCATCGCTTGTTCAACGCAGATGTGGGGCGTTCCTTTCCCTGAATGATGGCGCAGAGCGTAACATTTCATGCCGCGCCGGGCGCTTGAGACAGCCCGTTACAAGTCTCGCGATCTTGTGTGCGAAAGCCTGAACGCCTGTTCAGCCTCATCTGTTGCGGCGACAGCGCGAAAATCCCGCGCTGAAAAACCGGCGCTGCATTTTCGTGTCACCTCGTCGTGAGGTATGTCGCGCGATGTATCAGACCCCCGCCACGTCCGGCCCACTGCGACAGGTTGCGACACTGATGAACGCAAATAGACAACGGTCATAAGCGCCGTTCACCTGCTCAGGCGTTCTCTGATCCCAGTCCACGACGCCACTCCTCCCCGGCGCCAGCGGATCTGGAAAAGGAGACCAGACATGAAACGCTTCATCCTCGCCGCCACCGCTCTTATGACGGTCGCAGCTCCCCTCGCCGCCCCGGCCGCCATGGCGCAGCCCCGCGGCTACGAGCAATCGTACAACCAGCGCGGCCATGATTATCGCGACGACCGCCGCGATGATCGTCGCGACAGCCGCGCCACGAACCACAACTACAGATCGCAATGGCGCGACACCCGGCCGAACGCCCGCTGGGACACGCGCATCCACAACGGCTACTATGTGAAAAACGTCTGGTATGTCGGCCAGCCCCAGGCTTCGGCCTACCGCAAGGCCGGCTTCCAGCTCGGTTACAAACCCTGGTCGCGCGGCGATCGGCTTGGCGACTACAACCGCAGCTATCGCGAAGTCGACTACCGCTCGATCCACCAGAAAGCCCCGCCGCGCGGCTACCATTATGTCCGTGACGACAACACCGGCGAGATCATCCTTGCCGCAATCGCCACCGGCATCATCGCGTCGATTCTCCTGAATTGACGCAGGGCAATCCACTCAGGCCACGAGGCGCGGCCTGACCATACCCGCCCCCGGAGACGAGACGCTCCGGGGGCGACCCTGCGCCCCGTGCGGGAAATTATGCCGCACACGGATCATCACGCCGCATACGCAACAGGTTCCGGTTACTTAACTTCCGTTCGCGTAAACTGCCGCCATGACGATCCTTGGCATCTGCTTTGACTCGACCTCTCCCGGCGTGGCGCACGGCCATGACACGGGCCTTGTCATCCTGTCATTCCTGATCGCGGCGCTTGCCTCGTTCTGCTCGCTCGACATGGCCGAACGCATGCGCGCCTCAGAGGGCCGCACGCGCATGTTCTGGCTCGTCATGGCCGGCATCACGCTCGGCGGGGGCATCTGGTCGATGCACTTCATCGGCATGACCGCGTTCCACTCGCCCATCGAACAGGGCTACGACCCCGGCCTCACGCTTCTTTCCGGTCTCATCGCCGTCGTCGCCGTCACAGCTGGCCTTGCAGCCCTTGGCCGCAAGCCCAGCCTGATCCGCCTTGTCGGCGCGGGCGCGTTTGTCGGCATGGGCGTTGTCGTCATGCACTACATGGGCATGAGCGCCATGAAGATCGCCGGCGAAGTCGCCTACCGCCCCGATCTCTTCTCCGCCTCCGTGGTGATCGCTCTCACCGCCGCCACCGTGGCGCTGTGGCTGGCCGCAAACCTTTCCCTGCTCTGGCAACGCGCCGGCGCCGCCATCGTCATGGCCGTCGCCATCTGCGGCATGCACTACACCGGCATGATGGGCACCGTCCTCATCGCCGCCCCGGTCGTCACCCCGGACGAAGCGCTGTTCTCCAAGACCGTGCTCGCCACGTTCGTCGCGATCAGCACGGGCTGCTTCGTCGCCATCGCGCTCGTACTCGCCTTCATCGACCGCCGCCTCGAAGCCAACTCGGTCCTGGAAGCCCAGCGGCTGCGCGAACTCAACGCCGACCTCGAACACGCCCGCCGCGAGGCCGAAGCCGCCAACCGCGCCAAATCGGCCTTCCTCGCCACCATGAGCCACGAGATCCGCACGCCGATGAACGGCGTCCTGGGCATGCTCGAAGTCACGCTCCGCAAGCGCATCGACGAGACCATGCGCGACCACCTCACTCTCGCCCGCGACAGCGCGGTGAATCTGCTCACCATCCTCAACGACATTCTCGACTATTCGAAACTCGAAGCCGGCCAGCTGCAGCTCGAACGGATGCCGTTCAGCGCCCGTCAGATCGCCGACGAAATCTCGTCCATGCTGACCTCCAGCATCGCCCAGAAGAAGGTGATGATGGACGTCTCCATCGATCCGCTCGTGCCCGCCTGGATCGTCGGAGACCCGACGCGCTTCCGCCAGATCCTGCTCAACCTCGCCTCCAACGGCGTGAAGTTCACCGACGCTGGCTCCATCTCGATCCGCATCGGCTATCTCGATGGAGAGCCGCCCCACATCCTGCGCGTCGAAGTTCGCGACACCGGCATCGGCATCCCGGAAGACATCCGCTCGAAACTGTTCAACCGCTTCAGCCAGGCCGACGCCTCGACCACGCGCCGCTTCGGCGGCACCGGCCTCGGCCTCGCCATCAGCCGCGAGCTTGTCGCCTGCATGGGCGGCGAGATCGGCGTCACCTCGCAAGTCGGCAAGGGCAGCACATTCTGGTTCGAGATTCCGACCGAACCCAGCGCCGAGCCCATCGTGAAGGCCACCGGCCGCTCCGTCGCCACCAGCGGCGCCCGCCTCCGCATCCTCGTCGCCGAGGATAACGCCGTGAATCAGAAAGTCCTGCGCACGCTGCTGGCCGGTCAGGGCCACGACCTCCACTTCGTTAACGATGGCAGCCAGGCCGTGGACGCTGCCCGCGACGGCGCGTTTGACCTCGTGCTCATGGATATCTCCATGCCCGTGATGGATGGCCCCACCGCCACCCGCCACATCCGCGCCATGCCCGGCGCCGCCTCGCGCGTGCCGATCATCGCCCTCACCGCCAACGCCATGGCGGGCGATCGCGAGACCTACATCGCCGCCGGCATGAACGATTACGTATCGAAGCCGGTAAACCTCGACCTGCTGCTCGCCGCCATCGCCCGGCAGGCGCCCGGCACAGCCGGCGCCACACTCGACGGCGCACCGGAGCCCGCCCTGCCCGCGCCGGATACCTCCCCGGCCAACGAAGCCGCCATCGATGCCGTCAGCGCCGATCTCGACGATCTGCTCGCGGCCTTCGATGCGACGCCCGCCCGGCGCGACGAAGCCGCCTGATAAACTGTCAGCGCATCGTTCCGCTCATCCCGGGTTTCACCGGGATCAGCGGATGATGTCGTGAAGCAGGGAACGCTTCGCGCTCTCTACTTCCCGTCCATCAGCTTGCGCGACAGGTACGTGAACTCCAGCGCGGCGCGCTTCGCCGCCTCGCGCTGGTTGGCCGCGGCTGAGTGTCCGCCGTCGATGTTCTCGTAATACAGGAACGACGTGCCCGTTTCCTCCAGACGCTTCGCCAGCTTGCGCGCATGGCCCGGATGCACACGGTCATCTTTGGTCGACGTCTCGAAATAGATTTCGGGATACGTCTTCGCCGGATCGACATTGTGATACGGCGACAGCTTCTCGAGGAAGGCTCGCTCTTCGGGCACATCCGGATCGCCATACTCGTCCATCCACGACGCGCCCGCCAGCAGCAGGTGATAGCGCAGCATGTCCAGCAGCGGCACCTGGCAGACAATCGCCCTGAACAGGTCCGGCCGCTGCGTGAACATCACGCCCATCAGCAGCCCGCCATTCGAGCCGCCCATCGCGCCAAGCTTTTCCTTCGACGTGATCTTCTTCGCGATCACATCCTCGGCCACCGCGATGAAGTCGTCATAGACCACCTGCCGCTTGGTCTTCAGCCCCGCCTGGTGCCAGGCCGGGCCGAACTCACCGCCGCCACGGATGTTAGCCATCACATAGACGCCGCCCTGCTCCAGCCACAGCTTGCCCACCGTGCCCGAATAGCCCGGCGTCTGGCTCACCTGGAAACCGCCATAGCCATAGACCAGCGTCGGGTTCGAACCGTCGTACTTGATGTCCTTTTTCCGCACGACGAAGTACGGCACCTTCGTTCCGTCCTTCGATGTCGCGTCGAACTGGTCGACCACCATACTCGATGCGTCGAACCACGCCGGCAGAGCCTTGATCTGCGACAGCGCCCCGCTCGCCGACTCATAGGTGAACAGCGAATCCGGCGACAGGTATCCGTCAAAGCCCAGGAACGCCGTCGCCTCTTCCACATCGGCGAAGATCACGCCCGCCGATCCGTTCGGCGGCAGCGGCACTTCCTTGCTCGTCCAGCCCGACGGACCCTTGCGATACGCCATCACCTTCACGACGACATTGTCGGAGATGTTCACCAGCAGCTCGTTCTTCGTGATGCCCACGCCCTGCAGCGCCTGCTTCGGCGTCGGGCGGAACACCAGATCCACCTTCGGCAGCTTGCCGGTCGCCACGAACTCGCTCCACTTGTAGCCGATCAGGTCGCCCGACTTGAACGGGCCCTGTCCCTCAGGCGCCCAATCCTCCTCGATCGTCGCGATCAGCGTATCCGCGAACACGCCCTGCGGGCTCGCCTTCTCCGGCAGCGGAATCTTCACCGGCTCCGCCCCGTCGCGGAACAGCACATAGCTCGACGTGAAGAACGTCTCCGCACGCGATGCGCCGAACCAGCGCTTGCCGTGCTCGTCCTCCAGCGCGAAGGCGGACGCCGCCACATCCTTCACGTCGCCGCGATAGACCTCCACCGCCTGCCCCAGCGCCTCGCCGCGCTTCAGCCGCTTCACCACGAACGGATAGCCGCTCTCGGTCAGCGAGGGCGTGTCCCCGCCCCAGTCGGTCGCGATCAGAAGCGTGTCCTTGTCCTGCCAGGTGATCGAGCTCTTGGCCTCCGGGATATCGAACCCGCCCGCCACGAACGCCGCCTTCGCTCCGCCCTGTGCGATCGAATACTCGCGCACGCGCGCCGCATCCTTGCCGCCATCCGACAGCGACAGCAGGCAATCCACATTCTCCGGCGGCAGGCAGTTCACGCCCTTGTAAACCCAGTTCGCGCCCTCCGCCTTCGACAGCGCGTCGAGATCGAGCAGCGTCTCCCACACGGGCTGGGCCTTCGCATATTCGCCCACCGGCGTGCGCCGCCACAGGCCACGCTCATGCGCTTCGTCCTGCCAGAAGTTATAAACGTACCCGCCCCGGATCGACCCATACGGAATCCGCTCCGCAGACGTCGCGATCTTCAGCGCCGCCTCGTAATACCCCGCATACCGCGCATCCCCCTCCAGCACCTTCAGCGACCGCTCATTCTGCGCCCGCACCCAGTCCAGCGCCTGCGCGCCCTCCACCTCTTCCAGATAGAGATGCGCATCCGAATTCGGATCGAGCGGATTGCTGGTCACTTTTGTATCCTCAACTGGATTGCACGCTCCCAATAGCGCAAAGGCTGCCGCCGCCAAGCCAAACGCTGTCCGCCTCAAACTGCACTCCTCATTGCATCCCGGCCGGGAAGCTAGCTGCTGCCTCTGTGTGCGCAAGGCAATTGACGCTGATCAAGTCCGTCGCCAGCGCGCGGGTGGAAGCTGCCCCGCCAAGGAGGCGCCGATGGCTGCCCTGAAATCTCTGGTTTCGCGAATTCTGTTGTGGCTTGGGATCGGCGTCTTCTGCGCCGCGCTCGCCGTCGCCTGCTCCCTCGCCCAGACCCCGGAAACGCCGGCGCAAACTGCGTCTGCCCAAGCGCCGCCGAGGCCTACAGCAGCGCCATCCACCGCCATCACCCCGGCGGCCGCCCGCGGCCGCGACTACGCCCGCGCCGGCTGCGCCGACTGCCACCAGGTCGAGCCCGGCGGGCCGCAACCGCCGTATTCCGCCGGGCCCGCCTTCCACAAGGTCGCAACCACGCCCGGCATGACGTCCATCGCCCTCCTTGCCTGGCTTCACACCTCGCACCTGAACATGCCGAATCTGGTGGTCCCGCGCGACCGGCTGGACGACCTGCTCGCCTGGTTCGATTACCTGCGCGCCGCCGGCAAGAATCCCCCGAAACAGGCTCAATAGCCCCGACTAGCGCCCACCCGCGCAACGCCTTACATCTCCCCCCATGAAATTCTGGAAGATGAATGGGGCCGGCAATTCCTTCGTCATTTTTGACGACCGGAAAGGCGCGCTCGGCCTCAAGCCCGAACAGGTCCGCGAGATCGCAGATCCCGCCAAGGGCGTCGGCGCCGATCAGGTCATCGCGCTGGAGACCACCCTGCGCGGCGACGTCTTCATGCGCATCTGGAACAAGGACGGCTCCAGCGCCGAAGCCTGCGGCAACGCCACGCGCTGCGTCGCCTGGCTCGTCATGGAGGAAACGCAGAAGGACAAGATCGTCGTCGAGACCGTCGCCGGCCGCCTCAAGGCAGACCGCATCGGCCCCACGCAGATCTCCGTCGACATGGGCTCGCCCCTGCTCAAGTGGGAAGAGATCCCGCTGGCCGAGCGGATGGACACGCGCGGCATCGATCTCAAGATCGGCCCGATCGACGCGCCCTATCTCCAGCTTCCCGGCGCCGTGAACATGGGCAACCCGCACATCATCTTCTTCGTGCCCGAGCTCGACAAGATCGATGTGAAAGCCGTGGGCTCGCTCTGCGAATGGCACCCGCTGTTTCCGCAGGGCGTCAACACCGGCTTCCTCGAGATCATCTCCCGAACAGAAACACGCCTCCGCACCTGGGAACGCAACGCCGGCCAGACCCTCGCGTGCGGCAGCAACAACTGCGCCGCCATCGTAGCCGCCGCCCGCCGCAACCTCACCGACCGCAAAGCCCTCGTCCACAACGACGGCGGCGACATCACCATCGAGTGGAGCGAAGCGACAGACCACGTCATCATGACGGGGCCCGTGGAGCTGGAGTATGTGAGCGGGTCCTAGGGGCGCTTGCTGCCTCTTCGACTGAAGAGACTTCTGATCTATTGAGAAGCTGCGCGAAGTAATCCGCCATCCAGTCTGGTGACGTAAACTCCAGCACTATCCGTAGCAGAAATTGCTTGGACACGCCGGCTTGCGCTCCTGTTTTTAGATTCTTGAGCATAACATATTCATCGCCCCAGTCGTTCGGAGGCTTTGTATCGACGTCGCGAACAATACCCCTCTCCGCAAGTCGACGGTCGAATTCCTCGTTGTCGAAAAGAACTATCAGCCCCATCCTTCCTCGGACGAAGTCAAATAGATGCTTTGATCTTCGAATCGATAGCACAAAGGGGTAGAACGGCGCCCAAACTCCGTTCGACTTATACTCATTGAGATAGACAACCTGAGTGGCGTCCCGAATTACGGCTTCGAGGGCCGTGTTCATGGTCTCCGGTGATCCGCCATATACTGCGAAATAGTGCAACCCGGCCTCGGGCCGCACGATGCCAATGTTTGCCTGCTCGGCTAGATCGATGCAGAAATTCAGCTCACTGATGTAGGCCACCTCTTCCGAGTGGAGCTGCACACGCCTGACCTCTTCATAACCTCGAAGACTTTTTCCGACGTCCGTCGAGTAAAATGTGCTCAGCTTCTCCAAAGCCGCTCGCTGGCGTTTGCCCCTTGCGTTCAGGCGATCGCTCGTCTTGGACTCCAGAAGCAGCGGATCGGGTCCAGTCAGTATGCAGAGATCCCCATGTCGAATTGTATTCGTCAAATCCGTCAGCAGCGCTGGGAGACCCAAACTCGAAGCCTTCTCCAATTCTCCAAGTTCGTTAGCCAGTCCAGCCTTTCCGGAAATCCAGCCGGCAGACTGCTTCGGGCGAAGGGATGTGGTTTCAAAAAAGGTCTGCTTCAATGCAAACTTGTCGAGGTAAAGAAACGCAATGCCGTCTCCGAAGCATCTCCAAACGAAAAGCAGATGAGTTAGAGCGTCGATACGCGAGTCGATTTGCCCTACTCGCCGACGTAAGCGATCTGACTCGACGCGAGAACGTCCTCCAACCTTGAGCGCCGAGTTTGCATCGCTACGTGCTCGCTTCGACTTGTTTATCCGCGCCTCTAGCTGAATGATTTGCCTTATCAGTTTTCGTTGAAACGCCACCAGAAGCTTCGTATCTGCGGGCTTAGACGCGAGTCGCCAAAGCAAGCGATGAAGAGCTTCAAACTTACGTTTGTTGAGGCCGAGCATAACTCTATCTATCACCTCACGCTTCGCGCGGCATCTCGATTGTCCGGGTTCGGCCTTTGTCGAGTCCTCCACCGCCGCAGGCGGTGGAGGTGGATCGCGACGGCTTCGTCGCGAGACGGAGGGGGCTGCCGCAACAGGCGGCGGGCAGCGGGCGGCAGGTGGCGAACCGCGCCCCTACTCCGGCGCAACGTCCAGCCAGACCTGCCGCCACGGCTGGTCGGCGATGCCGTCCATGTAAACCTGCACGACGGCGCCCTTGTGCGCGCCGGAGCGCTTGGTCATCCGGTAGCCTTCGGTGATGGTCGTGGTGTTGGTTGTCTTCACGCCCGTCAGCTCGCTCCACACCCAGCCTTCCGACAGGCAGACCTTCGCCATGTCGTAGAGCGGCGCGATCGCCTTGTCCGCCTCGGCCACGGTCGGCCACGACCACAGGCAGTAATACGAGGTCTCGACCGAATCGACGGCGCATTCGTCCGCGCCCAGGAGATAGATGCTCGTATCGAAGAACCCGTCATCAAGCTCCTCGACCATGATGCTCCTGAAGCGATCCTCCGCCGCCGTCAGCACCTGCTCAAGCGGCCCGCAATCCTGCGCATGCGCAAACGGCGCAACGGCGACAGCCATGGCGGCAAGCAAGGCGTATTTCATGTGATCCCCCGGATGAGCGACAGCACTATCGCGGCGCGCCCGCGCGGGCGTCAATCGCTTGAATCAGACGCGGAGGGCCTAGCCCACCGCCACATCCACCATGATCTCGCCCGAGATCGCCTCCAGCGCGTCCTGCACGGCGGCGGCCTTCAGCCCCTCTGGCAGGCGAAGATGCGCCGCCATGTGGAACAGCTGGCCACCCGAATGCGCCTCCGCGCTCAGCCATGTCTCGAACGTCTCGATGTTGGCGCCGAGGCCGCTCACCGCCGCCGTCACCTGGTTGACGATGCCCGGCCTGTCCTGCCCCACCAGCGAGAATTGCAGCGTCTCGCCCGCAACGGCGATCTCGCCCGCCGGCGCGATACGCACCTCAAGCCCCGCCGCATCGACAGCGGCAACAGCCGCGCGCAACGCATCGACCTTGCCCTCCGCCAGCTCGACCAGAACCGAGCCGACATAAAGCCCGCCCAGTCGCGAAAGGTGGCTCTCCAGCCAGTTGCCGCCCGCCGACAGAACAGCCGCCGCCAGCGCCTTGGTCAGGCCCGGCCGGTCGCTGCCTGCAACGCTCAACACCAACAACGCCATGGGAAGTCCTCGCACCGGAAAATCTAAGCCGCGATTGATAGGCCAACCCGCATCGCCGCGCCATGGCGGCGTGGCGGGCCGCGCCCCTATCGCGTCGGCGGCAGCTTCTCGAACTTGGGCACGCCGCCGGGCACAAGATGGAAGGCCTGCTCTTCCTCCGTGAAGATCGCAATCGACGGCCCGCCATAAAGCGCCGGCTCGTCCAGCGTGCCGATCTTGAGGATCACCGCCTGCAGGCCCGGCCTGCTCGTTGTCAGGTGCGTGCCGCATGTGCCGCAGAACGAACGCGTCACGGCATCGGCTTTATCTGGCCGCGTGTAGGTGCGCGGCTCGCCCTTCGTCCAGCGGAAGCCCGCCAGCGGCATCAGCATGAAATAGTTCGGCGCCCCGCCCGTGATGTGCTGGCACGCGCGGCAATGACACTGCGCCTTCAGTATCGGATCGCCCTCGGACACATAGCGCACCGCGCCGCAATAACATCCGCCCTCAAGTGTCATGCGCCATCCTCCAGCGTTTCGCGCATAGAAGCGCAGAGCGCACAGACAGCGCAAGGCGCCGCCCATCCCGCAACCCACCAGATTCCGCCCCACACTTTGGGGGATCGCGCCGCCCCTCCCTCCAGAGGATTCAACCCGCTAAGCCACGCCAGATGGGGGATGGCTGTATGCACGATCCCCCGCCCCACAAACCTGCGCGCATCATGCGCGCCTGATGACACAGGCCTGGGCCCTCTTGTGCGCGATCTTCAACCCGCTTGGCGGGCTGGTTGTCGTGCTGCGCGTTGTGCTCGGCTACCTGCGCGATCTCGACGATGCGCTGCGCGACCCCGACATGCGCCGCACGCCCGAAGGCCGCCGCGCTATCGAGACAGGCATCGTCTTCGCCGAGCACTGGATCGCCATCCTCATCGCCGCGCGCACATCGGAATTGCTGGGCAAGCGCTTCCGCATCGACAGCCGCTGGGCCGGATGGACGCCCGCCCGCGCCCGCTCGCATCAAAGCCTCAGGCAGCGTCACGCGCGTGCGCGCGCATCGCTCCGCACGATCGAGCGTTTCGCCATGCGCCGCGCCGCGCGCATCCGCCGCCTGATCGCCGCCAATCCGCTCGGCCTTGCCGCTTCACCCGTCGACATGTTCGCGCGCATCGTTGCGCGCCCGGTACTGATGGCGGCGCGTGTCGTCATCGCGCCCATGCTTGCTGCATGCACGGCGCGCATCCGCGCTCCGCCCTGATCCATCCGTGACTGTCAGATGACTGCCCCGCAGGTCCACCTGCGGGAACGCACCCGTGCGCACTTGCCTTCCCGCGCGCATCCCACCATCAAGGGGCCAACGTGGGGAGTTAGCGATGCAGGCACTGAAACGTTTCCTGGCCGTATGCGTGGCCATGGCCCTGAGCCTCCTCGCCCTCCCCGCCTTCGCGCAGGAACCTGCCCCGGCTGAAGTGAAAGTCGGGATGTACATCAACGACATCCAGTCGATCGACCTGCACAACTATTCCTTCGTCGCCGACGTCTATCTCTGGTTCCGCGATACCGATCAGCAGATCATCCCCGGCGCGACGTTCGAATGGATGAACATGTTCGCCCCCGACGATCATGTGCAGACCGACATCTATCCCGAACCCGTCACCCAGCCCGATGGCGCCCAATATCAGGTGTTCCGCCACCAGGGCCCCTTCGCCGCCAAGTTCTCGGTGAAGACCTATCCGTTCGACGCACACAACCTGACGATCGAGATCGAAGACCAGGAATGGAACGCCTCGCGTCTCGTCTATTCCGTCGATCAGGTGACGATGAACCCGGATATCGAACTCCCCGGCTTCGTCATCGGCCAGCCGAAACTCGAAGTGCGCAATCGCCCCTACCCGACGAATTTCGGTGACACGACAATGGCCCAGCCCGAAACCTATTCGCGCGCCATCGTCTCGATCCCGATTTCCCGCCCGGTCGTATCGGGCGTCACGAAATCACTGCTCCCGGTCTTCATCGTCGTCCTCGTCGCCGCCGCAGCCCTGCTGCTGAAGCCCGAACACATCGAAGCCCGCGTCGGCCTCTCGATCACGGCGCTTCTGACGCTGGTGGCGTTGCAATTCAGCGCGCAGGCCGGCCTGCCGGATGTCGGCTATCTCCTGATGCTCGACCAGATCTACCTCGCCTCCTACGGCTTCGTGCTTCTGGTCGTGCTCCTGCTGGTGCTGACCACGGGCAATGCGGAAGAGGAAAAACAGCTCGCCGCCGCCCATTCGCTGGCCAAGGGCGGCGTCGGCACGGCGACCCTGTCGATCCTGCTCTACGCCGCTGTGATCGCACTTATTCTCTGGCTCAACCTCAGTTCGCCAGACGGCGCCTAGACTCCCAAACACCGCCTGGACTCAAAGCGTCGCTACTAATCCCTGTTTCGCCCCAATTCGCGCCGTGGCGCGGCCATGATCGGCTGCGACAAGTTGCGCATCGCGGGACCGACGACCTGACCCCGCGGGAAAGGGGACATGGCCGTGAAGACATCTATCCGCCTCGCACTCACTTCGCTTCTGGTCTGCGGCATCACCTTTGCCGCCTCCGGCGCGCCCCTTCCCTTCCTGCCCAAGCCGCAGACGGACAGCATCACGCTTGCTGCGCCGCTCCCGCCTGCTGAAGCGGGCTCAGGCCCAACGACAGCCCAAGCCATCGAACTCGCCCTGGCCGGCTTCAACCCGGACTAGCGTCAGCGTCTCGCCATCACACATTTTTGGGGACCCACCATGAAAGCCCGTACAGCCCTCGCCGCCATCCTCGCTCTCGCCGCAGCCGGCGCCGCGACCACGACGGCCTTCGCCAAGCCGCCGGCCACGCCGGCGATCCATTCCTACATCCTGCTCGACCGCACCGGCTCGATGGAGCCGATCTGGTCTGAGGCGCTCTCGTCCGTGAACGCCTATGCTGACGGCCTCGCCTCGCTCGATGGCGGCCCGCGCGTCAACGCTGACATCACGCTCGCCGCCTTCGATGCGCAGGACGGCCTCCAGTTCGATGTTCTCCGCAAGGATGTCGACGCCAGCGACTGGCGCGATGTCACCAACCGCGAAATCTCGCCGCGCGGGATGACCCCGCTCTACGACGCGATCGGCCGCATGGTCTCGCTCGCCGAGAAGGACAAGCCCGAGAAAGCCGTCATCGTCATCATGACCGATGGCGAGGAAAACTCCTCGAAGGAAATGACCAAGGCGTCCGCCAAGGCCGCGCTTGATCGTGTCCGCGCCAAGGGCTGGGAAGTCGTCTTCCTCGGCACCGAGTTCTCTAACTTCGACGACGCCACCGGCGTTGGCCAGACGGCTTCACGCAATATGGCCGTCTCGAAAGAACAGCTCTCGGATTCGATGGGCCGCCTCGCCCAGAAATCGAAGGAGTTCGCCGCCGGCGCCGCGCCTTCGGTTGAATGGACCGCCGAAGACCGCGCCGCCGCCAAGGAAGAAGAAGTGAAGCAGCGCAACAACGGTTCAACCAGCCCGTCGCAACGCGGCAATCAGTAGGACCAGGTTTACTGGCGTGGGGGACGCCACGGGTCCGCTTCTCCTGTAACGGCAAGCAGGATCCAGATTCGGCCAGTGGCGCTTCTCCCCGCCGCTGGCCGAATTCCGTTTGATGCAGGCCTATTGAGTTTCGACGCGGATTGCAGACCTATGCCGGAAAGCGGGAACGCTTCCGGGGAGCGACAAAGATGATCCACCAGAAAACATCGACCTCAGCCGGCCTCGCACTGGCCAGCGCATTCTTCATGCTGACCGCATGCCAACCTGCAGCAGCCCCCGCGCAAACACCCGCCGCAACAACGCCCTCTGAAACCGCCGCCGATGCGCCGGCAACAACCGATGGCTGCGCAGCATCGGTCGAGCGTGCCTGGGGCCCGATCGGTCCCAGCGATCATCCGTCCACCGCGTGAAAGCGTGGACCTCCGGTTCGGTGTGCGATGCTGCGGTTGTGACGCTCGCGATCTACGCGCGCGATGGCTTCCCGATCTATGCCTGGGCCGGCGCTACGCAGTATCTCTTCGCGCTCAACGCCGCCAAGACGCCAGCCGATATGCAGACCGCGCTGAACGAATGGGTCGGCCCCGACAACCTTCCCCCCGATCTCACCGGCACGCTCCCGCCCTGGGAACAAACCGAAGGCCAGCCCAAGCGCGCCGAATTCCCCTTCATGCCGGCGGAAGGCATGGACCAGGCGACCTATGAAGACCTGCGCAAGCAGAACCTCCATATGCTCTGCTATCCGCAAGGCATGGAAAGCCAGCTCTGCCTCGCCCTCCATCGGAGCGACGGCAATGCACCGGCCATGATCGAGGAAATCGGCCTGCAGCTCTTTCCGGGCTGACGCCTAGAAATCCGCGCAGGTTGCCCGATCGGTCCGCAGCACGGCGTCCTGCGTGAACGCCTTGATGTACGCGCCGCGGATCGCCTCGATATCCGCCGAAGCCTCCGCGCTGCCGTCGTGAAAGCGGATCAGCACGCGAGAAGGCTCGCGCTCGGTGATCTTCCGCTGGTCAGAGAACCACAGCCCCTGCCCCTCTAGGATGGTGAACCCCTCCTTCCAGCGCGGCACGACCTCGGCCTCGACGAACTGCTGGAACTCGAACCGCGACACCGACCCGTTCGGCCGCGCCATGCCCAGAAACAGCATGGTCTCCACCATCGGCTCCCCAATCTGACAGGCCGGGGCCGATATCCGCGTCGTCTCCGAAACGCTGACACAGCCCGGCAACGCCAACAACAAGGCAGCGGCAATCAGACAGCGCATCGCATCTCCCGGATTCTCAAACCGTCACTTCAATCTTCTAGGCGAGCCACACTGAACGCCTTCTCGATCGAGAAGATTGGTATATCGCGTGATGCGTCAGGCAACACGCGCCCTTCCACGTCGATGCGAAAGCGTGAAACGCCCGGCCCATCAACCAAGGCAAACCGTTTGACGGCCAGTTCTCCAAAGGTTGAATCAGGGTTCGTGGGTATCATCGGCACAAATCGCCTGTTCGGGCAGGCTGCGTCGATCAAAAGGGGTTCGTGGAAATGATCCGTCACGTAGGTGGCGACGATTCTCACAGTCTCCACCGTTTCGGGTGTCAGCCCACAAAACGAACTAACGATCCTGGAATCGGCCTGCGCCGAAGCGCACCCGACCACGATCACCGAAAGCGTTGCAGCAGCTGTGCTCTTTGCGGTCATGGCTAAACGGGGATGAACATTCGAGGTAAACGCGGGCTCTGACGCGTAAATGGCCAGCGAGTCTACCGCCGGCCCCGCATTGCCGGCAACGCCCCGGGTCGCCCGGCGGTTGATTACCCTACGGCCATATGGCCCATCACCCCTTTTGCCGGGGCAAAAAACACCCATTTTGGGCGGTATTCGCCTTTCCCTGCTCTGCGGCGCCCGGGATGCTCGCTTTATTCACAAAAGCCGGGTATTGCGGCGCACAATTCCAGACCTCCCCGGCAAAGAACCTAACCATGCAAATGCGCAATATCGCCATCATCGCCCACGTCGACCATGGCAAAACCACCCTCGTCGACTGCCTCCTGAAACAGTCCGGCCTCTTCCGCGAGAACGAGAAGACGTCCGAACGGATGATGGACTCGAACGACCAGGAACGTGAGCGCGGCATCACCATCCTGGCGAAAGCCACCTCGGTCGTCTGGAACGATTACCGCATCAACATCGTCGACACGCCCGGACACGCCGACTTCGGCGGCGAGGTCGAGCGCATCCTGAACATGGTCGATGGCGCGATCGTTCTCGTCGACGCCGCTGAAGGCCCGATGCCGCAGACCAAGTTCGTTGTGTCGAAAGCCCTCAAGCTCGGCCTCCGCCCGATTGTCTGCGTCAACAAGATCGACAAGCCGGAAGAGCGCCACAACGAAGTCATCAACGAAGTCTTCGATCTCTTCGCCAACCTCGACGCCACCGACGAACAGCTCGACTTCCCGATCATCTACGGTTCAGCCAAGAACGGCTGGATGAGCAAGGACCCGACGGTCAAGACCACCGACATGACCGCGCTGTTCGAAACCGTTCTCGCCCACGTTCCGCCGCCGACCATCCATCCCGGTCCGTTCCGCCTGCTCGGCACGACCATCGGCTCCGACCCGTTCCTCGGCCGCATCCTGACCGGCCGCGTCGTCGCTGGCTCGGTCAAGCCGAACCAGACCGTGAAAGTCCTGGCGCGCGACGGCTCGCTGGTTGAACAGGGCCGCGTCTCGAAAGTCCTCGCCTTCCGCGGCCTCACCCGCGCCCCGATCGACGAAGGTACCGCTGGCGACATCGTCTCGATCGCCGGCCTCACCAAGGCCACCGTCGCCGACACCGTCTGCGATCCGCTGGTCGAACAGGCGATGGAAGCCCAGCCGATCGATCCGCCGACACTGGCGATGACGTTCCGCGTCAACGACTCGCCGCTCGCCGGCACCGAAGGCAAGAAAGTCACCAGCCGCGTGATCTGGGACCGCCTGCTGAAGGAAGCCGAAGGCAACGTCGCCCTGAAGATCTCGCGCGCCGCCGACAGCGACGCGTTAGAAGTCGCCGGCCGCGGCGAACTCCAGCTCGCCGTGCTGATCGAAACGATGCGCCGCGAAGGCTTCGAGCTTGGCGTGTCGCGTCCGAAAGTCGTGATGCAGAAAGACGAAGTGACCGGCGAAACGCTTGAGCCGATCGAGGAAGTCGTCATCGACGTGGATGACGAGCATTCCGGCGTCGTCGTGCAGAAACTTTCAGAACGCCGCGCCGACCTGCTCGAAATGCGCCCGTCCAGCGCCGGCCGCACGCGCCTTGTCTTCCACGCGCCGACGCGCGGCCTGATCGGCTATCAGGGCGAACTGCTGTCGGATACGCGCGGCACGGCGGTGATGAACCGCATCTTCCACGCCTACGCCCCGCACAAGGGTGAGATCAAAGGCCGTCACACCGGCGTGCTGATCTCCAACGGCTCGGGCGAGTCTGTCGCCTTCGCGATGTGGAACCTCGAAGACCGCGGCCCGATGATGATCGAGGTCGGCATCAAGGTCTATGAAGGCATGATCATCGGCGAGCACACGCGCGGCAACGATCTCGAAGTGAACGTGCTGAAGGGCAAGAAGCTCACCAACGTCCGCGCCTCGGGCACGGATGAAGCGGTGCGCCTCACCACCCCGATCCGCATGACGCTTGAGAAGGCGCTTGCCTACATCCAGGACGACGAGCTGGTCGAAGTGACGCCGGAGAACATCCGCCTGCGCAAGATCTATCTCGACCCGAACGACCGCAAGCGCTTCTCGCGCGCCACGGTCGACGCGTAAGGGTGCCCTGGTTTCGATGCCTCGTGCGGGGAGAGAACTTCCTCACGGGGCAGTCGACGCAGGGCAATCTCTTGGGATTCTACACCACGCGCTGGATTGAAGCGTCCAACAGAGATGCAGCTGAGACAGCGTGCGCTTCTCTTCTCAAGGCTGACCCCGATCTTGTCCGCGGCTTCACGCCAAACAGCAAGGCCATGATCTACTTTGAGGAGATCGAGGAGCTAGCCGCGCCTCCAATTGAAACGCCGGGCGGCTTCACCTTTTTCGAGATGGAAAAATGAGCGCCCTCCCGCCCTGCCCGGCTTGTAGCTCCGCCCTCACCTATGAGGACGGGGCCATGCTGGTCTGCCCGGAATGCGCGCACGAATGGTCGCCGTCCGTTGCGCCCGCCGCAGAGACAGCGCGCATCTACAAGGACGCCAACGGCAACGTGCTGCAGGACGGCGACAGCGTCACCGTCATCAAGGACCTGAAACTGCGCGGCGGCTCGGGCGTCGTGAAACAGGGCACGAAGGTCAAGAACATCCGGCTGGTCGATGAAGACCACGACATCGACTGCAAGATCGATGGCCTCGGCGCGATGAAGCTGAAATCAGAATACGTGAAAAAGGCGCTTTAAAGAGCAGCGCCTGCCCGCGACGAATCGCACCCGGAATGGCTTTCTCCCGCACGTAGCGGACGAGTATGGAAGGACCGCCGACGGCTCTCCTTACAGCGGCGACCTACGTCGCGCAGGCGACAGGGCAACTATTCGGTGGCCTTGGCCGCATTACCGGCTTCCGCGGTCTTGAGGAAACGCGCTCGCGGGTTCCATGCAAGGTTGGACTCAGGAGACACGCGGCTAAATCCGATAGTCATGTATTCCATTTGTACGCTTTCAGCGAATGTAGTCGGGCACGCCGAGATCGAAGCGTAAATGCAAAGTCCCGTCTCATTCATGTAGGCCATCAGCTTCTCGAACACGTCGTCGGCCGGCATTGGCGCGCTCGTCGAACCGATTACAGGCTTGAAGCTCGGGCCTTCGATGCGCCCCCTACTCACTAGGAAGTTGTAGGCTAGATCATACGCCTTTCCCGCGCGGTGGTCAGCCAGCTCCCGCAGCCAGTTGGCTTTCAGCACTGGAAGTTGCTCGGCGTCATACGCTTCCCGGTCTTCCGCCGGCATGGTGCAGGGATCGAGCACGCCATCCACCGCATCCGCCGATCCGGCCAGCGTGAACTTCGTGTACTGCGCATTGCTCAATGGCGGCGCGAACTCGACATGCAGTGTCTTTGCCGAACGTAGCTTGTCGAGCGCTTCGGGCTCCCAGAACAGATACGTGCCATCCGTCGAAGGGCTCCACACCTGATTTTCAACCGCGCCCTCGTCAAAACGAACGCGAACGTGGTTGTTGCCCATCGCACTGGTGAACAGACGGTTTTCAAATTGCACAAGCACCTTGACGGAGCCAAAGCCGCCGTGTGCGCGCCAACACCTAAGAATGAGCTGCGGATAAGACTTCCTGCCGAGACTGTCTGTTACGGGCACATCGGCCTTCCGCTTGAAGGTCACGGTCTCCGACTGATCCATCGGACTTGAAGCCGCTTGCTTGACCCATCGGGATGCAGGTTCCGCATGGGCGGTGGACGCGCCCGCAATGCCAGCTATCAATACTGCCAGAATTCTCGAGAACATTGCCGCTGCCTCCCAACCAGCAAGCAGATTGGTCGTCGAGCGTTATTAAAGCTCTAAATGCGGCAGTTCACTTTTGGCGAACTCGTAGCCTACTTCCCCGTCGCCTTCGACCGTTCGATCGATTCGAGGATCAGTTCGCGTGCGCGCTCGGGGCCATGCAGGCCTTCGATCTTCACCCACTTGCCGGGCTCGAGATCCTTGTAGTGCTCGAAGAAGTGCACGATGCGCTCGACCACGATGTCGGGAAGGTCGGTGTAGTGTTTCACCTTCTCATAGTAGCGCGTCAGCTTCGGATGGGGCACGGCGAGGATCTTTTCGTCCTGGCCCTTGTCGTCCGTCATCATCAGCACGCCAACCGGCACGACGCGCACCACGCATCCCGGCACCAGCGCGCGGTTGCCCACCACCATCACGTCGATCGGATCGCCGTCGAGCGACAGGGTGTGCGGAATGAAACCGTAGTTACACGGATAGCGCATCGGCGTGTACAGGAAGCGATCCACGAACATCGCGCCCGAAGCCTTGTCGATCTCGTACTTGATCGGTTCGCCGCCAAGCGGGACTTCGACCACGACGTTAACGTCTTCCGGCGGGTTGGGGCCAATCGTGATCTTGGAAAGGTCCATTGTCTCGTCCTGTACGCCCGATGAGGAGGTTGTCTTTATGCCGTTGCGGCGCCTGCAATATCGGGGCCTCGTACAATCGCAAGGTTAACCAGCAGCCCGCGCCGAAATTACGCGCCCCCGCTTAGGCCGCGACCATCACGGCGCGCAGCATGGCGCGCGGATCAATGGGTTTTGCCAGCACATCCGCCGTTCCGGCCTTCCGGTAAGCCTCGACCTGATCCGGCAGCACATTTGCGGTGCATGCGATCACCGGCGTATCGGCATTCGGCCCCCCGCCCGCCCGCAAACGGGCCAGCGTGGTCAGGCCGTCCATGTCGGGCATGACCATGTCGAGCATCACCACGTCGAACTTGCGCCCCGCGAGGATTTCCAGCGCCTCGGCCCCGGACGCGCAGATCGTAACCTGATGGCCTGCCGCGCGCAGCATGGCGCCGATGACGTAGAGATTGCGCTCATTGTCGTCGACGCACAGGATTTCACGGCCAGCAGGCCCAGCATCATTTGCGGCATCGTGCCCCGCATCGAGCGTCGCCAGCGTGCGTACCGCGTCCGTGCGGGACAAGGGCGCTTCGATCCGCACGGTGAAGCGCGAGCCCTCGCCCGGCTGCGTCTCCAGTTCGATATCGCCGCCCATGGCAAGCGCCAGCCTGCGCGCCACGTGAAGGCCTAGACCAAGGCCGCCATGCCGGCGCGTGGTCGATGTATCGGCCTGTTCGAAGGCGGAGAAGATCCGCTCCACCGCCTCGGCGGGAACGCCCGGGCCGGTGTCCTCGACCTCGATCACGGCATACTCGATCCCGCCCCGTCCGGCCTCCACCCAGGCCTGGATGGTGACGCCGCCCGTGGACGTGAACTTGATGGCGTTGGCCATCAGGTTGCCGATGATCTGCAGGAGACGCGCGGAATCCACATTCCGCATGGCCGCCAGTTTCGGATCGATCATGGCCGAAAGGCTGAGGCCCTTCTCGCGCACATCCGCCGCCCAGATCACGGCGGCGTCCTGGATCAGCCGCAGCAGCGAAATCGGCTCGCGCTCGATCCGTATCTTGCCGGCGTTCAGGCTGGACAGGTCCAGCAGGTCGTTGAGGACCGCAAGCATCTGGCGTCCGGCGTCGTCGAGAACGCCCAGCGTGCGCTTCTGCACCGGATCAAGCCGCGACTGGGACAGCAGCAGCGCGCAGCTCAGGATGGCGTTCATCGGCGTTCGCAGTTCGTGGCTCATCACGCCCATGAAGTCCGACTTGGCGCGGCTCGCCTTCTCGGCTTCGGCCAGCGCTTCGACCAGTTGCTTGTTCTGATCGTGGACCTGCACCTCCGCCGCGTGCTGCTCGGTCACGTCCTTCATCGTCACCACGGCATATTCGATCTCCTGCGTTTCAGGATGTCGAAGCGGCGCGGTGTTGATGGTTATCCAGCGTATCACGCCCGATGGCATCTCGATTCCCATCGGCACGTTCTGGAGAGACTGTCCCGTCTTCAGCGTTATCGCCACCGGATACTCATCAGCCAGGAATGGCGACCCATCCGGCTTGAACGTCTTCCAGCGAGGGTCGGTAAAGGCCCGGCCCTGCAGCTGATCGCGGGTAAGCCCCAGTATGCTCGCGCCGGCGGCGTTCATCTCGACCACCTCCCCGCTTGGGATATGCACGTTCACGCCTTCCTGGATGGCCTCGAAAATCAACTCGAACAGGTTCTGCCGTTGGCGCTCCGCCGCTGTTTTCCGCGCGGCAGCCTCGGCCCGTATGTTGGCGAGACGTGTTTCCAGAAAAGCGTTGACCAGCAGGCCGATCTTTTCCAGCCGCCCGATATCGGCCTGGCTGAACTTATCCGCATCCTTGTGCACGACACACATGACGCCGACCGGCAGCCCGTCTTCAGCAGCGATCGGCACGCCGACATAGCTGCGGGCATGCGGCGCTTCGATGAAAAAGCGGTTGTTGCGAAAGGCCGGATCAGAAGCCGCGTCCGTGATGACCAGCGTTCGCGGCTTCAGCAATATGTGCGTACAGTAGGTGTCGCCCCGGGGCACGGTGCCGTGTGGAACTACCCCCGTGCTGGACGAAATCTGGATGCCTTCATCAAACGTGTGGAGCGTGATGACGGAAATCTCGGCCCCGCACACATCGGCAGCCAGCGCGGTCAGCCGGTCCAGCTCGGGAAAGCGCCGCGTCTCAAGCAGGTCAAGTTCCAGCAGCGCCGCAAGGCGCTGCGCCTCATTGGCCGGCTTCAGAAGGCAGGTGTCATAGCCCACGTGAAACCTTTCCCCCCAACACTAAGCCCGGCGCCTCCTTGCCATACAACCGGGCTTTCTCTGCCGAACTGTGAATGCGGAAATCACATTGCAGCGCCATGGAAAATCAGATGCGTGCCTGATCCGAACGGCGCTCGCGCTCGCGCACCGGCGCGCGCGCCACGGTGAGAACGAGGTTCGCCGTGTCGATCGGTTTTGCGATGATCGCCGCGATGCCCGGCATGTCCACCAGCTGGCGGCGGGCAATCGTCATGTTGGCCGTACACACCACCACGGGCGTGGTCTTGTTCAGCGTCAGATGGCGCATTTGCTGCGCCACAACCAGCCCGTTCACCTCCGGCATAACCAGGTCGAGCACCACGACGTCGTAGCGTCGCGTATCCAGCCTGCGCAGCGCCTCGGCGCCCGAGCCGCAAGTCTCAACGTCATTGCCGACGCTCGTCAGTATGGTGCTGATGATATCCAGGTGCCGGTCATTGTCATCGACGACGAGAACATTCCGCGCCGATGCAACGCAGATCCAGTCCGCTGCAGGCTGTGCGCTGGTCGATCGGCCCGACGACGATGGCACGCTCTGGGCCTGGCTTCCGGCGATGGCCGGATGCTCGTGCATGTCCCGAGGGAGCAATGGCGGTTGCATTGCCGAAGCTCTTTCCCGACGAGTTTGACCTCGCCCCAACAGGGAATCACTAGCACAGATGTGCCGCTAGCATAATTAACCTTTGGACGCGGCTTGCCAACCCCGGCGCTCGCGCAACCGAAGATAGGGAGGGGATGCTTTCCGGGGCAGGCCCTGAAAACTGGCTCGGGACTAGCGTTTTTTGTTCAGGCCCAGCAGACGCAGGCGCAGGGCGTTCAGGCGAATGAAGCCCTCGGCGTCCTGCTGGTTGTACGCGCCGGCATCGTCCTCAAACGTCACATGCGCGGCCGAGTACAGCGAGTAAGGCGACGCCCTGCCCGTCACGATGACGTTGCCCTTATAGAGTTTCAGCGTGACAGTGCCCGTGACGTTTTCCTGGCTCTTGTCGATCGCCGCCTGCAGCATCTCGCGCTCGGGCGCGAACCAGAAGCCGTTATAGATCAGCTCCGCATAGCGCGGCATCAGCTCGTCCTTCAGGTGGCCTGCGCCACGATCCAGTGTGATGCTCTCGATCGCGCGATGCGCCTGCAACAGGATCGTGCCGCCCGGTGTCTCGTAAACGCCGCGCGACTTCATGCCGACGAAGCGGTTCTCGACCAGGTCGAGACGGCCGATGCCGTTGTCCCGTCCAAGATCGTTCAGCTGAGCCAGCAACGTCGCGCCCGACAGCTTCTTGCCGTTGATCGACACGGCATCGCCGCGCTCGAAACCGATCTCGATCTCCGTCGCCACATCGGGCGCTTCCATCGGCGAAATCGTGCGCATGAACACATACGGCGGCGGCTCGACCGCCGGGTCTTCCAGTACTTTGCCTTCCGACGACGAGTGCAGCAGGTTGGCGTCCACCGAGAACGGGGCCTCGCCGCGCTTGTCTTTCGCCACCGGAATCTGGTGCTTCTCGGCAAACTCGATCAGGTCGGTGCGCGACTTGAACTCCCACGTCCGCCACGGCGCGATAACCTTGATGTTCGGGTTCAGCGAATAGGCCGAAAGCTCGAAGCGCACCTGGTCATTGCCCTTGCCGGTCGCGCCGTGCGCAATCGCATCGGCGCCGGTTTCCTTGGCGATTTCCACGAGGCGCTTGGCGATCAGCGGACGCGCGATCGACGTGCCGAGCAGGTACTGGCCTTCATAGACGGCGTTGGCGCGGAACATCGGGAAAACGAAGTCGCGCACGAACTCCTCGCGCACGTCCTCGATGTAGATGTTCTCGGGCTTGATGCCCATCAGCTCGGCCTTCTTGCGGGCCGGCGACAGCTCCTCGCCCTGCCCCAGGTCGGCCGTGAATGTGACGACTTCGCAACCGTATTCCGTCTGCAACCATTTCAGGATGATCGAGGTATCGAGCCCGCCGGAATAGGCGAGGACGACTTTTTTCGGCGCGGATTTGGCGGCAGCCATGGTCAACTCCCGATCAGGTGGGACGGCGGATCGCGCGCTTATAGCCCCAAGCCGCCGCCCCGCAAGCGATCACACTGCCCCCAAAGCTGGCGTCATGCCGATCGCGTGCTAGTTTGTCCCTGAGCGGCGGGTCTCCCGCCTGACGGGGAGATCGCCATGACCTGGTTCGCCAGCCTCAGCTCGTTTGTGCTCCGGCCCATCGCGGCGCTGGCCGCCCTCGCCGCCGTCTGCACCGCCCCCGCGCTGGCGCAGCCTGCTTTCTGGGTGGTCAGGGACGCGGATTCCACCATCTACCTCCTCGGCACCATCCACCTGCTGAAGCCCGAAACGGTCTGGCGCACCGAAAAGCTCGACGCCGCCATCGCGGCATCCGACGCCCTCTGGCTCGAACTGCCCACCACCAATGCCGAGGCCATGCAGGGCGAGATGATGGTGCTGGTCTCGCGCTATGGCCTCTCCCCCGCCAGCCGCCTGTCGAAGAAGCTGACCGAGGAGGAAGTCAAAACGCTCGACGAAGCCGCGCGCCTCGCCGGACTTTCAGCGGGCCAGCTCGACGTCTTCCGCCCATGGTTCGCCGCCCTCACCATCTCCACCGCCGCGATGACCCGCGCGGGTTACGATCCGGCCTCAGGCGTCGACAGCAAGATCGAAGGGATCTTCCGCGCCCGCGAGATCAAACCGAAGGGCTTCGAGACGGCCGAAGAGCAGATCAAGGTCTTCGCCGGGATGTCCCCCGAACAGGAGCTGGAATACCTCCGCGAGACGATGGAGGAATACCGCGACGCTCCGACCGAGCTCGACAAGATGGTCACGCAATGGGCTGCCGCCGA